>OOAH01000199.1_pt1 | contig 74283 bp, 60 predicted proteins | sample 1671801 | NCBI WGS metagenome assembly OOAH01 (sample SAMN06348194, study PRJEB24527) | human gut metagenome | biome: human gut; feature: ankylosing spondylitis patient; material: feces | host: Homo sapiens | place: China | collected 2015-10 | reverse complement strand
TTTACCCCTCTTTTCGCTCCGTTACCCCTTTGAAGTCAATGGGTTGAATTTACGGAAGTGCCCATAAGAGAGTCCTACCCTGAAAAAAATCTTGCAGAACTATACGATCCCGATAAAATGCCCTCAGATCTCCGACAAGCTCACCTCGAGCTAGACCTTGCGATAGAACGACTCTATCGTAAAAGACCTTTCGAAAGTGATGAGGATCGCCTGCATCATCTTTTTGCTCGTTACGAAAAACTCGTGACGGGTGAAGACGATACCTGCTTGTTTAACGAGGATTCCCATGCCTGACCTCCTTACAGTCCGATACGCTCAAACGGGAGCGAGCACCCGACAAAACGTGATGGGAATGCGTGAAATGCAGGCACGCGCGTACGAAAAGCGCGACGCGCAATACCTGCTCCTCAAGGCCCCGCCCGCCTGTGGTAAATCGCGTGCCCTCATGTTTCTGGCGCTCGACAAAGTCCTCAAGCAAGGACTTGAAAAAGTTATTGTGGCAGTGCCAGAAATGTCCATTGGTGGTTCGTTTCGAGATACCGATCTCGTCTCGCACGGCTTTTTTGCCAACTGGCACGTGAACCCTCGATACAACCTCTGCACGCCAGGCAATGACGGAAAGGTGGAACGAGTTTGGGAATTCATGACCCAAAAGGAAGAGCATTATCTTCTCTGTACGCATGCGACGCTCCGCTTCGCCTACGAGAGGATTCATGACGCCTCGAAGTTCGATAATGCTCTCCTTGCCATAGACGAATTCCATCACACATCGGCCGAGGACGGCAATATTTTGGGCGGCATCATCGATGACCTGATGAAGAACTCGTCCGCACATATCGTTGCGATGACAGGGTCCTACTTCCGAGGAGACGCCGTTCCTATTCTGCGTCCTGAGGATGAAGCGAAATTCACTCAGGTTACGTACACGTACTACGAGCAACTCAACGGTTACAAGTACCTGAAGTCCCTCGGCATTGGTTACCACTTCTATCAGGGACGGTACTTCGACGCGTTGAAGGAAGTGCTCGATCCCGATAGGAAGACGATCGTACACATACCGAATGTCAATTCTATGGAGTCGACCGGCTTCAAGCTCGACGAAGTCGATCGCATCATAGACACGTTAGGAACCGTGGAATCACAAGACCCTGAGACCGGGATTTATACCGTCCTAACGCACAAGGGAAAACGCATCCGCGTGGCAGATCTTGTCACCGACAACGCCATGCGCGTGAACGTCCTTTCATACCTGCGCAACATTCGTTCTGCTGACGAGATGGATGTCATCATTGCGCTCGGCATGGCGAAAGAGGGCTTCGACTGGCCATGGTGTGAGCACGTACTCACCATTGGCTATCGATCGTCACTCACGGAAATTATTCAGATCATTGGACGAGCTACCCGTGACTGCGAAGGCAAAACGCATGCGCAATTCACCAACCTCATTGCGCAACCTGATGCCGAAGACGATGACGTCCGAACTTCCGTTAACAACATGCTCAAGGCCATCACGGTTTCTTTGTTGATGGAGCAGGTACTTGCACCCAACATCACATTTAAACCGCGTTCGCTCCTTCAAGAAAATGAGCAACTGCCCCCCGGCACCATCGTGATCGACGATACATCAAACCCAGTTTCTCCACGCGTTGCGAAGATCCTGAGCGAAGGTGGCATCCAGGACGTGATTACAGCGACGATTCAGGACCAAAAGACCATCGCTCCTGTCCTCACCAATACCGTTGATCCGCGCGTATTCAACGAAGCGCTCTTACCCAAAATCGTCACGCGACTGTACCCTGACCTCACTCCCGAAGAACAAAAATATGTCGCCGACGTAGCTCATACGGAAATGGTGATTCACAGCAACGGTGGTTTGATTTCGGGGGACCAACTGCCGTCTGGTTACGAAGTCACCACTGGTGAAGTTCACGATGACGACGCTGAAGCCGGTATGACGGAACGCGATCCCAACAAGCGCTCTTCAGAGTTTCTGAAGGTCGGAGAGCGTTTCATCAACATAGAGAAGCTCAATATCGACCTCATTGCTTCGGTCAATCCCTTCCAGGGGGCCTATGAAATTCTCTCAAAATCGGTAGATGCGCCTATGCTGAAAACCATTCAGGACACCGTCACAGCCAATCGCGCCGGTGTGTCCGAAGAAGAAGCAGTGTTGCTTTGGCCGAACGTTCAAGAGTTTTACGCTGAACACCAACAGGAACCGTCGCCGCAGTCGAATGATCCTTATGAACGTCGCCTTGGGGAAGTTTTGGCGTTTGTGCGTCGCAAACAGGCAGAACGCTTGGCAATGCTACAGGGGGCTAGTGCATGACAATGCGTTTCACCGCACCCAACACCTTCGAGGACATTCTCTCGGGTGTCGCCGACACATTTGGTTTGATCAAAGACGTCAAACCTCTTGCGAAGAAAAACGTTGCACTCTCAACGCACGAGCAAAACTTTTTGGGAATCGTCGAATTCTACGAACGTACGGGACGCATACCAAGCATCGAAACAACTGATTTTCAGGAAAAGTTACTTGCTGCGCGGCTCTCCGCATTTCGTTCGCGACCGGAGCTCAAAAACGCAGTGAAACAACACGACCGTCACGGCTTGCTCGAAGCAAAACTACCGACGTCGGCTTTAAAAAAAGTAACGCAAGAACCCCAAAAGCAGACCTTCCGTTCATTGGATGATCTTCTCCAAAACGATAATTCAGGACTCCTAGGCGGCATTGACGGTTCGATTTTTCACCTTGAGCACGTTGGAAAAGCCAAGCCAGACTTGCGCAACCTCCCCGCGGAGATTGCCTCGCGCAAACCCTGTGAGGATTTCTTCAAGTTTGAAAAACGCTTTCATGATGCGCAGCGCGACATCCTAAATCGGAAAGCCCAAACGTTTCGCTTTAAGAATGAAACGATGGTTGAAGTGGGGGACCTTTTCATCCTCGGAGGTCTGCTGTGCTTAGTCGACTCGATCTTGGAGGACTCCAAAGACGGAGCCCGACGCGACAATCCGCGCTACCGTGTAATCTTTGAAAATGGTGTGGAAACGAACATCCTAAAGCTTTCGTTCGCTCGCGCACTTTATAAAGATCCTCACGGACGTCGTGTGCAATTAGAAGACTTCGACCTTCTCGACCGGGCTGCAGCTGGAATATCTCAATGCGACCGCCCCACTGGTTGCATTTACGTCCTCGCGAGTGAAACGAAAGCCCCAGAGCTTGCCGAACTCAAGCGTCAAGGGCGGCTCGTCAAAATAGGCTATTCGTCGCAAAGCGTGCAGGAACGTGTCAAGAACGCCGAAAATGACCCGACCTACCTCGAAGCGCCGGTTCGTATTTTGGCTTCGCTTGACTGCTTCAATCTCAATCCTCAAAAAGTGGAACACCTCATTCACGCGTTTCTTGCGAAGCAGCGAATCAACATGACGTTAATTAGCTCGAAAGGCAAACCCTATCGCCCCACCGAATGGTTTGCCGTCGACCTGAAGACAGCTGTCGCCGTTGCTGAACACATCGTCGCGGGCGACATCATGAAATTCCGCATGGACAACACCACGGGACGAATCAAAAGAATCGCTGACTGAGATAAATCGAGTCAAAACGAGCCGTCCGCCCGTAGGCGAACGGCTCGTTTTGTTGTTGGCAAGACTTGCGGACGATGCGTCCGCAAGTGCGGGACACTTACTTCGCCTTGCGGTTCGCGACGATGTGGTCCACCGCGATCTTGCCGCCGCAGATGGCCCAGGAGCTCGCCGTCCCTTCAGCAATGTGCATGTCGTAGGAGTCGGAATAGAGACCGCCCGCGTCCTGACCGATCGCGTAGATACCGGGAATGACGTTTCCGTCCTTGTCCAGCGGTTGGAAGTGCTCGTTCACGTCGGCGCCGCCCGTCGTGGCGTAGGTGCGAAGACTTCCTTTGATCGCGTAGAAGGGACCGGTCTTCACTTCGCGCAGCCACTGCGCGTCCTTGTAGAAGTCTTCGTCCTTGCCGAGCTTGACGAGTTCGTTCATGCGCTCCGTCGTCGCCTTGAGGCGCTTGGGATCCATGCCGGTGAGCTTCGCGAGTTCTTCGAGCGTGTCGGCCTTGTAGCAGAAGCCGTCCTTCACGCCGCGGGCAAAGAGCTCATCGAAATTCGTGAACTTCGTCCCCGGAGTGACCATGCCGAAGTAGCCGCGCGGCAGCCCTTCCTTGATCATTTCTTCGCGGGTCTTGTCGTCGAATACTGCGAAGCCTTCGCCGCCCACTTCTTCGAAAGCGTTCGAGATGTATTCGAGCGGAAGCGTTTCGTCCGCGACGCGGTCGCCCTTCAAAGAGGTCTTGAGATAGGGCTGGAAGAGCGCGGCGAGAAGCCGCACGTATTCGGCCTTCGTGACGCCGTCCTTCCCGAACTGCAGGTCGGTCGGAACGCCCTTCAACCAAAGGCCCGCCTGCATGCAGACGTTCATGTTGACGAGCTTCGCGCCGGCGCTCTCGAGCATCTGAACGCCGTCGCCCGTGCGGCCGGGCGAGCCCGCGCTTTCATAGCCCGCGTACGGCAGATACTTCTTGACCATTTCCTTGTTGTCGGAGAAACCGCCCGTCGCGATGATGGTCGAATCCGCACGGATCGTGAGCGTGTCGCCGTTCTTCGCTTTCGCCTTCACGCCCTTCACCACGCCCCCTTCGATGATGAGTTCGGTGGCGGGCGTGCTCGTCATGATTTCGCCGCCCTTATCCTTGATCCGCTTTGCGAATTCCTGCACGAGAACGGTCCCGTGACCGCCCTTGTACATGTGCCAGGTGCGGTTGCCGTCGATGAAGGCGGTCTTTACGGCTTCATAATGAACGCCGTGGTCGGCGAGCCAGTCGTAGACGCCCGCGGTTTTCTTGAGCCAGCTGTTCAGGGCCTTCGCGTTGATGCGCCAGTGATGGAAGTCCATCACGCGTTTGAACTGGCGCTCCGGCGTCACGCCGATGTTGTCGGCCTTCTGCAGGGCGGAGCCCACGAAGAAGGTGCCTTCCATGTAGTTGCCGCCGCCACCGACGACGGCGTTCTTTTCGAGAACGATCGTCTTGAGGCCCGCGTCCGTCGCGGCCACGCCCGCCGTGAGGCCGCCCGAACCGGCGCCCACCACGACGACGTCCGCCGTCAGCATGCGGTCCGCCGCCAATGCGCCGCCCGCGAGTGTGAGAATCGCCATGGCGGCTACGGTATGTTTGAGCATCTGCATAGAAAACCCTCCTTTATGGATTTCGCATAAGGAAAGTATCGCCGCAAGACGAAAAGAAAACCTCTGGGATTTGTGCGGATGACAATCGAAGCTTTGCTTATTTCTTCCAAACGGAATACGGATTCGCAACGAGGCTCGAATTGAAGTACCGCGGATCGCCCGAAACTTCCTCGCCGATCCAGTCGGGTTTCTCAAAAACGGCGTCTTCCGAAGGGAGTTCGATTTCGGCGAGGATCAGGCCCTCGTTCACGCCGAAGAATTCGTCCACTTCCCAGACGTAGGACCCTGCGGGGATGCGGTAGCGCTTCTTTTCGATGATTGGCTTTTCAGCGAGTTCCTCGAGCATGGCAAGGCAATCCTCATACGGAATCTCGTACTCGAACTCCGTGCGCGTCACGCCCCGGGTCGGGCCCTTCACGGTGAGATAGGCCTTCTCGCCCACCGTGCGGATGCGCACCGTACGCTCCTTTTGACTGTTGAGATAGCCCTGGCGGTAGGAAACGCCTTCGGCGAGACTGCGCCAAGCGTCGCCCTTCACCAAAAACTTTCGTTCGATCTCTTTGGCCACTTTCTTCTCCGTTGGGGTTACTTCGGTTTCTTCGGAGAAGACAGCCGATTCCTCGGCGCGTTTTCTCCCCAGAAACGGACATTATCGCGAAAAACGGCGCGGGCTCCCAAAGAGTCCGCGACGCTCTAAAACGTCTTCTGACAGCGCAGCTTTTTCGTCGCCCGAGTCTCCTCCTCAGACCTTCGCCGACGCGCAGACGCGCTCGAGACAGAGAAGACCGTCGTGCTTGAGCACGAGTCTCGTCACCTCAAAGCGCTCGTGCTTGGGGCTCTCCACGCGGATCCTACGCACGAGATAGACGTGGTAAAGCTTTGCGACAGGTCCGTGGGCGCGTTCGTCGTCTTCATCGACGAACGGCAATTCTTCGAACTGCAGGTCGATGTGGCTCGTCCAGGGCATCACGCCGATGCGCGTGATGTCGTAGAGCGACGAGCGGTTCTCGTAGGAATGGATCCACTCGTTGTGAAGTTCCACGTCCTTGCGGTAGAGGAAGATCGTCTCGGTTTCCTCCTGCGCAAACGGCACGTAGTGGGCCTTCGTGCGAAGCGCCAGAATTTCGGGCGGCACCTCGGCGCGCTTCACGAAGTCGAAGGATTCGCGGCAGACGCCCACCCTGCGCCCGTCGTTGGCGTAGATGAGCTGACGGCGAGACGGAAGCCACCGGCGAAAGAGCTTCGCCAGGCGCGTACGCATCCAGTCCTTCAGACGGTCCTTGAAGATGTAGGCGATGACGAGCGCGAGAAAGAGGTTCCACGAGAGCGCTCCGTATTTGCCCTGCCAGACGAAGGCCACGACCGTCGCGAAGATCATGGAGACCGCGGCGGCGATCCCGTAGAGCGACTGCAAGAGCCAGGGATTGCCCTCGCGCATCTTCACGGTGAGAAAGAGCTGACTCGAAATGAATTTTTTCAGCGAACGCCAGCGGTAGAGCACGTCTTCACGGCGCTGCCAGGAGGCGCTCTCCGGATAGAACTTCTCGCGGTAAAGCGCGTTTTCGGTGAGAAAGGCCTTGAGGCCGCCGTCAAAGCGCGAGAGAAGGCGCTTGCCGTGATACTCGAGAATGGTCGCGAGGTATTCGTCCGCGGCGCGCGCCGTCACGGCGAGCGCGGGCTCCTGCGGGTCGGCGGCCGACAAAAGAAGCGGACGACTCGCCGCGATCACGCTTCGCAGTTCCTCGACCAACGCCGTCACCTCCTCTTCGGTTCCCGATTCGAGGAGTTTTTTGATGCGGCGCTTGAACGCCCCCTTGATGAGAAGCGCATAGCGCTTCAGAGCGGCCTCGCGCTGTTTGACGGAGGTCGAAGGATCGGCGAGAAGCGCTTTGAGCTGCAGATACTCCTCCCCCTTCGCCATGAAGTCGGAGAGCGGAAAACGAGGCAGGCGAAGGCGCACGTAGCTCTTGAGCGGACGACGAAAGTCCGCTTCGCTGTATGTCTCTTTATTGATGTAGAGCGCCGCCGGAAAGAAGAAGTAGCTCTCAACGCTGTATCGGCTCTTCGTCACTTCCGGGTCGATCTCGATTTCCTGCTTGATCTCGAGCTGTTCGGCGCTGTGCAACTTCAGGCTTTCCTTGACAAGCATGGACGACCTCAACACCTCCTTGTGCGGGGCGACGGATTGGATGCGGGATAAGAAACAAGGTAGCACAGGAAGGGGCCGTGCGGGGTTCGTCATCTCTCAAGCCTGCACGCCACGGGAAAGCCCCGCGTCGTCGCGAAGGACGTGCACGGGGCTCTCGCGCTTCAACGCTCAATGCCGGGGCGGGCGCCCCTGCGGTCCTCCGTGGGGACCGCCCGGACCGAAACCGGGGCGATCCGGACGCGGGGGACGCGGGCCGCCGCCGGGGCCGAAACCCGGACGACCGGGACCCGGGTGCGGACCGGCGCCGGGGCCCGGACCGAAGCCCGGACCGTGCGGCTTGGGAGGACGCGGCGGCATCGGACGCGGAGGAGCGGGAGGACGGGGCCCCGCGCGGCCGATCAGAAAGCGGCGGTATTCGACGACCGAAAAGCGGCGGCCGTCGTACCACCAATAGCGGCCGTCCCAATGACCGTCGCGGTAGTGATGACGGATGTAGTCGCGGGTGAACGCATCGGCAACGCCCCGCAGGATGTCCCCGAGCAGGTCTTCGGAAGCGTTGGCGCCGGTGGCCGCAAGTCCGAGCGACGCGGCGGTGAAGAGAATGACGGTTCGGCGTGCAATCATGTCGGTTCCTTTGAAGGTTGACTGAACATGCGTTCACTATAAAAAGGACCATCTGCGAGGAGATAGCTCGTCTTATCCGATTGTTGCCGCGGGGCGGCTTTGGAAACAAAAGATCGGACACCGAAGCATCCGATCCACATCTCTTTGCCGAATCTTTACGTTCGCGACCAAAGCGCACCGGGGAGGTACCCGGCTACAGAAAAGGTGATAATTTGATGGAAAATACCTTTCTTGGACGGAAAAATGACAGAAAAACCTCCCCTACAAGAGGATGTCCGCGTCGCATTTGAGAAAGAATGGACTCGGACGGCGCAAAAAACACTGATCGCTTTTGCGAACACGCTTGGCGGGGACCTCTATCTCGGCCTGAACGAAGAAGGGGCGGCAACGGGTCTCAGTAAAAAGGACGTCAAGCGGATTTCCCATGCGCTCCACACTTTTTGCGCTGAAGAGACCGACCCCGTCATGCTCGACCTGGTCTCGACGAAGTCGATTGCCGCCGGTGCCGGCAACTACCTGCTGCGCGCAACCGTCCTCCCCGGGGAAGACCGGCCTTACGCACTCAAAGGGCAGCGCTACACGGGCGGCGCCTATGTCCGGGAGGGTTCAACCACGGTCACGGCCACCGAAGAGGAAATTCGCGACATGATTCGCGACAGTGCACCCGAACCTTGGGAATCCCGCCTGAGTCGACGAGCGGATCTGACTTTCGAGGAAGCCGCCGAGGTCTGTCAGAAATACAAGGTCGACTTTTCGCCCGCACACCACCGAGAGTTGGGGCTCGCGGACGAAAACGGTTTCTTCACCAGTTTGGGAGAACTCCTCTCCGACCAAAATCGGACTCAATTGGTGATCGGAACCTTTTCCCGAGACGCCGCATCGCTCTCCGTCCGAGCGTTTTCCGGATCGCTTCTGAAGCAAATCGATCGCGTTTTCCATTTCCTTGCCGAAATGAATCCGGAGACCTTTCACAAGACCGACGATCTGGCGAACCGGCACTTCTTTGCCTGGCCGCCCAAGGCGCTGCGCGAGGCGCTCGTCAATTGCGCCGTTCACCGCGATTACGCCGAGCCCAAGCCGACCAAGGTCTCTGTCTTCCCGAACCGTTTCGAATTTTTGTCTTACGGGAGCATCCCCGGGCGACTCAGCGTGGAAGACATCGTTCTCGAAGGCGTCAGCAAGTGCCGCAACGAGCACCTTGCGGTCATCTTGAGGCGCCTGGGGTGGATGGAGAATTACGGCTCGGGCTTCCCGATGATTTGGCGGGAATACGCCAATTCCGGCGCGGAACCCAAGCTCGAAGCCACACGACGGGTCTTTCGCATCGTTTTGCCCAGAATTCGCGACGATTCGCGCGGTGCGCTCAAAGAGCGCTGCCGGGTGCTGTTCGAAAATCGCGACATGCTCGCCATGGCGGACGTGATGAGCCTGCTGAATATCTCGAGAACTTCCGCCAACTCCGCCGTCAACGCGTTGCTCAAGGACGGACTGATCCAAAAGATCGGCAACGGACGAACGACCCGATACCGGTCGCTCTTACGATAACTTCCGCCAAAACGGCATCCGTTGCGATCCGCGGCCTCAAGAAACAAAACAGCGCCGAAGCCCGGCTCCCTCCCGGCGGGACACGATGCTTCGGCGTTTTGCGTCACTCAATGCCGCGGCGGACGTCCTTCCGGACCGCCCTGCGGGCCTCGCCCGGGGCCGCCCTGAGGTCCGCGGTCGGGACCGCGGTTCGGCGCACCGCCGGGGCCGGGTCGGCCGGGACCGCCCTGCGGACCGGGGCCGTGGGGTTTCGGCGGCTGCGGAGGTTGCGCCGGACGGGGCGGCTTGGCCGGCTGCGGAGGACGCGGCTTCGCGCGGTCGGCGAGGAATCGGCGGTACTCGTCCACCGAGTAGCGGCGGCCGTCATACCACCAGTGGTGCCCATCCCAACGGCCTTCGCGATAGTGCTTGCGGATGTAGTCGCGGGTGAGCGCGTCGGCGACGCCGCGCAGGATATCGCCCAAGAGTTCGTCGGAAGCCTGCGCGCCCGTGGCCGCGAGCCCAAGCGAAGCGGCGGTGAAGAGGATGAGAGTTCGACGTGCGATCATGGCGTTTCCTTGTAATGTTTACTGAACGTACGTTCACTATACAAGACCCCGTCCGCTCCGTTGCCGATCGCCGTATTCGATTGTTTCCGCCGAAACAAAAAGATCGGGCGCCGAAGCGCCCGACCCACAATTCTTTGCGTTTTCTTTACTTTCGCATCAGCGGATGATGCGCGGCGCCTTCGCGAGCTTCGCCATGGAGCTCGTGTCGGGCTCGGCCGACTGACGGTTTTCGAGCATGCGGTCCATCTCTTCGTCGGAGAGATCGTCTTCGTCGTCTTCCGCAACAAGCTTGTCGGCCACCTGCAGGAAGCCCGGCACGACCGGACGTTCTTCAAGCCCCTCGGACTCGTCGGGTTCCTCGACCTTGAGGACGCGGATCGCGAACTGCAGACCGATCCCCGCGAGAGGATGGTTCGCTTCGAGCACGGCCTTCCCGTCGGCGACGTCGGTGACGCGCCAGAGGCGGCCGTCCGAGACGATGCCCGGCACTTCTTCAAAGACGAGCCCCGGCACCACCGTCGCGGGGTCGCCGAGATTGGCGACGTCCGTCATCACGATCGCGTCGCAGTCGTATTCCCCGAAGGCGTCGTGCGGTTCGAGATGAATCGTGAAGCCTTCGCCCGGGAAACGTCCCTCGAGCGCGGCTTCGATCTTCGGGAAGATGTCGCCGTGGCCGTGCCAGTAGGTGAGCCCCTCTTCCGGGCTTTCTTCCAGGGTTTTGCCCGTCATGTCGGCCATGCGGACCCAAAGCGTGACGAGACGATTGTTTTCAACAGCGAGTGACATGATGTTCTCGGTTTCGGCGGTCGGGCCAGCCCGTGGGGGCGTCCCGGCCGGGGAGGATGAAAAAGAAAAGCAAGGCGATTATATGCAAGACGGGGACGAGGAGCAAAAAGGCCCAGGCGCCCGAAAGCCCCATGTCGTGTGCGCGGCGCGCCGAGGCCGCCATGAGCGCGATCACCCAGAGGTCGATCAGCACCGAAGCGACGGGGATGAGCTTCTCGAAGGCTTCGTCGGAGAGCCACTCGGCCGTCTCCAAGGGAAGCGTCGCCCAATAAAAGGCGAAGGCGACGAGCGCAAGCGAGGCGACCTCCCGCAGAAAGGTCCTTCGGTCCGAACGCGAGTTCGGGTTGTAGACCGCGAGAAAGAAGCGCCCGATGTGCGCGAAGACTTCAGTTGCCCATCGCATGGACGCGGCGCTCCAACCGGAGGAAGGCCTCTTCGGAGAGTTTTCCGTTGCGAACGAGCTTGCGAAGTTTCTCCACCGTCTGCACCTTGAGCTGAAGGCGAATCGTGAGGTTCTCCCCTTCCAGATTCCCCTCGAGCTTTTTGAGAAGCGCAAGCGCCTCGGGCGGAAGCTCTTCTTCGTCCGTCATCGTGAGACGGGGCGCTTCGTCCGACGCTTCGATGCGGGGTGCGGCGGCTTCGTCGGGTTCCTTCACGCCGGCCGTCCCGTTCGGGCGGGAAACGCCCTCGTACACCTCCACGGGATCCTCTCCGCCGAAGCGGTTGCGTCCGCGGCGTCCCGGCCAGACGCAGAGAATGAGCGTCACGATCACGTTGATGCCCGGAAGGAGCAGATAGAGCGAGGCGACGCCGTGATAGCCGAGGTCGTGGAGCCGGCGCATGACGAGCATCCAATAGCCCCAGAATAGGAACCAGGCGGCAAGCAGCAATGCCGCGAGCGCGGCGTACTCTTCGAGGCTTGCGACGAAGGTCACCTGAATGTCCTCCGTCGTCACCCAGGCGACGTAGTGCTCAAACGAAAGCCCGTCCTCGACGAAGTAGGAAAGAAGGGTCGAAAGAAGGAAAAAGAGGATCGTTCCCGCGAAGAACGCGCCCCGCCCCGCACGGCCCGCGGCCGTGAGCGAAAAGATCGAACGGAATGTGTCGGTCATGAAGAGCTTTCCTTCCCTTGAAAGAAGAAAGGCGCGCGGCTTCTCGGAAAGGGAAACCGCACGCCTCTCGATGGGGCCGATGAACGCTTAGCGGAGCTGTTCGGCCAAAAGCGTCAGGATCGTCGGCGCAACGCCCGTCTTGTCGGGATTGCCTTCGGCGTCCACGACGGTGAGGCGCGTCTGCGAGCCTTCGTCCGAGAGAACGATGCGGTAGGACGGCGCATCGACCGGGGTGTCGGATCCGAAGACGTTTTCAAACCAACCGCGTTCTTCCTTCTTGGCCTCTTCGTACTTCTGATCGAGGTAGCGGACGACGTAGTAGCCCGCCGCACGGTCGCGGTCCGTGAGTTCGAAGCCCATGCGGTCGATGACGAGGCCCACCGAGCGCCAGGCGCGGTCGAAGGCTTCGTTGATCACGACGGCGGAAACCGTACCGTCGGCCGCACGTTCGATTTCGCTCAGAGCGCGCGTCGGAAGGTTCTGCAGTTCCTTGGCGATCTGTTCCTTGTCGACGGGCTTGGCGTCCGGATTGAACTGCGCGTCGATGTAGACGGCGAGGCGCTGCAGCATTTCGGCTTCAAGCGTCGGATCGGTCGGACCGGGCTGCCAGATCGTGGTGTCGCCTTCCTTGCCCTTCACCACTTCGACCATCGAACGGTGCGTGAGGAAGACGTCCGTGTTGCCGTCCTCGGTGCGTTCCAGACGCACGCGGTACTGATCGCGTTCGCTCGTCGAATAGACGAAGTCGAGCACCTTGCCGATCGTGCCGCGGATGAAGTCCTGCGGGAGACGGGCCTTGTTTTCGGCCCAGTTCGTTTCCATGAAGCCCGTGCGGGCGTTCTGCTCGCGAACCGTCAGACCGACGGAGGACCAGAAGTCCTGCACGACGACCCAGAGATCTTCGGCGGGAGCGTTCACGCGAAGCCAGCGCTGCTGACCGTCGCGCATCACCTTGGCGACGACCGTCGAGGCGACGATCTGCGAAGCGGGCGTGGCGCCGTTGGCGTCGCTCGCCTCCTGCTGCGCGCGGCGCGCGGCTTCGCCGCTGGCCGTCACGACGGAGGGACGGGTCGGAACGTCAAAACGCCCGTCATTGCCGATCGGCGTCATGTCGGGCGGAACTTCCAGATTGGCGCGCGTCGAAGAGCTTTCGTACTGAACACTCTCCTGATTGAAGACGTCGTCCACGCCGAGAACGGAACAGCCGCCGAGCGCGAGGAACACCGGGGCGAGCGCCGTGAGGCAGAGCGTATTTTTCTTCATGAAAAAATAACCTTTTTTTTGGAAAAGTCCGCGCCCCGACACAGGGGGCGCGACAAAACGGTGTGCAAAGTGTAGCAAACTTCGCCTGCGCCTAGCGGGATTCAGAAAAACGAAAACGTTTTCGATCGTTTCGCACGACGGGCGCGTCACGGCGCGGCAAGGGGCTCCACGAGCCGCATGCAGGGGCCGGGCTTTTGCCAGACGATCCGCTCGACGGCGAGCCCGCGCTCGGTCTCCCCGCTTTCAAAAGCGATAATGCGGGCGCCCTCGGGCGCAAGACGCAGAAGCTCCCCTTCCTCGAGGAAGTGGGACGGACGCGAGGGCCGCCCCCAGAGCTCCTTGTTGGCGCGCGTGAAGGTTTCCGTGACGAAGTGTCCGCCCGGGCGAAGGCTTTCCCAGAAATGGGGAAAGAGCGGCCGATGGAGGTAATTCGTCACGACGATCGCGCCGAAGCGCTCGGGTGCGTAGGGCCAGGGTTCGCCTTCGAGGTCGCGGCACTCAAGCGTGAAGTTTTCCGTCCCGACGAGGGGTTCGAGCACCGAGACGTCGCGGTCGACGGCGAGCACCCGGTGACCCGTGAGAAGGAGCCAGGCCGTGTGGCGTCCCTCGCCCGCGGCGAGGTCGAGCACCTCCTCGCGCGGATCGAAGAGCGGCGCAAAGCGCTTCACCCAGGCCGAGGGCCGGCGCATGGCTTCGCAGGTGATGCGGGGAAGATTCTCCATGTCGGCCTCAGACGATGAGATTCACGAACCAGTTCGCAAAGATGAGGAAGGGCTGCAGGAAATAAGAGAGAAGCCCCGTCGCCATCAGAACGAGGAGGATGAAGATCCCGTAGCGCTCGACGCGCTCGAACTGCACCGACCAGCGGTAGGGAAGAAAGCCGTTGAGGATCCGTCCGCCGTCAAGGGGCAGAATCGGCAGAAGATTGAGCGCCATGAGGATGAAGTTCACCGAAATGCCCGCCAGGCACATGTCGATGAAAAAGCCCCCGCGCAGTCCCGCAAGAAGCAGGATCTTGAAGAGGATCGCCCAGAAGACTCCCTGCAGGAAGTTGGCGGCGGGACCCGCCGCGGCGACCCAGACCATCCCCCAGCGCGGGTCGCGCATGTAGCGCGTCACGACGGGAACGGGCTTGGCCCAGCCGAAGATCATCCCGCCCATGCCCGCGAGACTCGAGCCCACGAGCATGATGAGGGGAAGCGCGATCGTCCCGAATGGATCGACGTGCGGCAGGGGATTGAGCGTCACGCGCCCGAGCATGCGGGCCGTGTTGTCGCCGAACTTCGAGGCCATCCACCCGTGGGCGGCCTCGTGCATCGTGATGGCGAAAAGAAGCGGAATCGCGTAGACGCAGATGGTTTGAATGGTGTGGGCAATGTTCATTTGTTTTGGTCGGGCTCTCCGGCGAAGCGCCGGGAAAACCGTCTCCTCCTTGTGGAATCTTGTGCGTATGGGTTGTCAGGCGTAACCGAAAAGCGTCCAGACGGGCGTGAGGTCGGCGGGAAGCGGCGGCTGACAGCCCGGACGCGGCCGCGGCGAGCGGTCGCTGTGCCAGTCGGATCCCGTGCTCGCGAAAAGCTTGCGGTCCCGAGCAACTTGCGCGAAGTAAACGTTCGCCTCCTCCGACTGCGACCCCGACGTGACCTCAATCGCCCTGCCGCCCGCGGCGAAAAAAGCGTCGATCATGGCGTCCGACTCCCAACCGCGGCGCAGGCGATAGCGCCCGGGGTGCGCGAGAACGGGGAGGGCCCCGCGCTCGAGCAGAAAGCAAACGCCCTCCTCGAGCAAAGGCCAGGGCGCCTCAACGTAGGCGGGACCTCCCTCGCGCAGGTACCGATCGAAGGCCTGCTGCTGATTCTTGACGACGCCCGTCTCCAAAAGCCACGCGGCAAAGTGCGTGCGCGAAAGGGTTTCGGGCGAATCCGCCCGGGCGAGCGCTCCCTCATAGGCGCCCGAAAGACCAATCGCCTCGAAGGCCTCGCCCATCTTCACGCCGCGCTCGGCGCGAAGACGTGCGGTCTCGCGAAAGCGCTCGACGACGAGGGGATCCTCCGGACCGATGCCGAGTCCCACGACGTGAAGCACCGTCCCGCCCCAGCGTACCGAAAGTTCGACGCCCGGAATGAAGGCGATCCCCGCCTTTTCCGCGGCCTTTTGCGCACGCGGGCATCCCGCCGCCGTGTCGTGGTCCGTGACGGACAAAAGCGTCACGCCCGACGCACGGGCGAGTTCGACGAGCGCCTCGGGAGTGAGCGCGCCGTCGGAAGCGTTCGTATGGGTGTGCAGATCCACCGTCATGATGAAAAAACTCAGAGCGACGTCAGGGGTTTCGGCGCGTTCGTCTGGTAGGCGCTCGTGCCCCAGAGCGGCACGGTCGAGAGCGAATGCTTGAAGCTCCCCGTTGTTTCCTTCGTCGAGTACGAAACGTAAAGAAGCGTCTGCGTGTCGGCGTCGTAGATGCGGCGGATCTTCATCGTTTTAAAGAAAATGCTCTTGGACTTCGCGAAGACCACCTCGCCCGACTTCGAGCGGTCGATGCCCGCGATCATCTCGGGCGTGATGTCGCCCGTCTGACGGCAGGAAACCGAGCTGTCCGAGGGATCCGAAAGGGCGAGGTTCGCCTCGATGCTCGCGACGTGGCAGGTGACGCCCGGGACCTTCGGGTCGACGAAGTGTTCGATCTTGATGTCCTTGAGCGTAAAGATGCCGAGCGAGACGTCGCCCACGGTGTCTTCCGAGCCCGTGCAGCCGGCAAGTCCCAAGGCCGCGGCAAGAAGCGAAGCCGTCAAAAGAAGTTTGCGTTTCATGCGGGAAAAATCCGTTTTGCGATGGAATGACTATTGTACTTGCGCCCGAGCTCGGGAAGCCCTTCGCCCCCCTTTCGAATTCTTTCGGATTTTTGCCGCCTTGCTAGAAACCCTACTCGAACGGCGTCGGCTTCGCTACAATGTTCGATTCCCGTTTTTTCCTTCGTCTTCCCCTCTTTTGCAGGACGCCATGCTTTCTCATCCGGAAGTTCTCAGCTATTGGCACGACCGCGTGCGCGACGCGTTGGCATTCACGCCTCCCGAAGGTTTCTTCCCGCGCACGAGAGCGAAACACCTCACGGACTTCGCGGTCTCGGAAGGCTGCGTCGAAGCGCACGCCCCCTCGGGCGAGACGATCCGCTGCCGCGTCCAGAAGGCGACGGACGAAGAAAAGGAACGCTTCGCGCAAAAGCTCGCCGACGCGCCCGACCTCCTGAGCGACTGGCTCGAAGGGAACCTGCGGCCCTCGCACGCGGACCTCGCCGAAGCCTCCGGGATTCCCTTTCTCGCGCCCTTTCACGCCGAAACGCCCGACGAAGCCGCGCTCTGGATGCTGACGGCCGAAGAAACGGGAAGCGACCCCGCGCGTCTTTTCCGTCTCTACGGGATCGATCCCGCGTCGCTTTCGCGCACGATCGGGACGGACTATCTGCAGCTCACCGCCTCGAAGGCGCCGACGCTCTCGGAGGTCGTTGCGCCGCTTGCCGCCGAAGACGCCATGAGCGCCGTCCCCGAGCGCGCGGAGGCCGAGCGCTTTTTGCACGCCGTCCCCTACGCGCTTCTTGAAAATCGTCCCGACGACTTTCTCACTCTTCTCCCCGAAGACATGCCGCTTGCGAAGTCGAAGAACTACCGCAAGCGCTTCCGCCGTGACTTCCGCAGAATCCGCGACCGCGTGGAGAACGTTCTGCGCGCCGTCGCCGAGGAAAACGCCCGCCGCAAGGAATCCTTTGCCGAGGGCGAAGCGCCCGCCTCCGATTCGGGCGACGCCGCCAAGGCCGCCAAGGCGCGCTTCGTGTCGCTTCTCGGCTATCCCGACGGATTTTTGTTGTCCGTGCGTCTTCAGACGACGATCGATGCGGGCGGCGCCGATCTGCGCCGAAAACCCGTGGAACGTCTTTTCGCGCGCTCCCGCATCCGCTTGACGAACGCCGAATTCGAAGCGCTCGAACGGGAAGTCACGCCCGCCCGCGAAGCGGCGGCTCTTCTCGCCCTCACGAACGCGGAAACCGAAGCGATGACCCGCGACATCGAGTCGCGCCGCGCGGTCGTGCGCGCCGCGGCGCGTCTGATCCTTTCGGGCCAGATCCGTCCGATTCTCTATCGGGCCGCCGGAGTCGAACACCCCGCTCCGCGTCTTCTCTGGGTGCCCGCGCTGCAAAACGACGGCGTCAAGGCCGTCTTTCAGACGCTCTCGGCCGCGCTCACCTACCGTACCGACGATCTCGTCGACCCCGAGACACTCGCAAACGCCGGCTTCCCGGCACCCGAACTCCCCGACGAACCCTCCGACGAAGCATCCGACGATTCCCCGGACGAAAAGGCCGAAGGTGTAAGCGGTGAAGAGGCTGCGCCCGCCCGCACGGCCGTGTCCGTTGCGGAAAACGAACGGCGCGTGCGCACGATCGTTCTTCTGGCGCTCTCCGACGCGATCAAGGCGCTCTATGCCGCCTACTCGGGCGACATCGAAAAGGCGAACCTGCCGACGGCGCTCCTTTTGGGCGAAGACACCTCTCCGCTCGACGGTCTCCTCACGGACCGTCCGATGAAGCTGCTTCTCGCGGCCTTCCGTCCCTTCCAGCTCGCAAGCCTCTACCCGTGGATGCCCGCGCTCACGCTCACGCGCCTTGCGAAGGGCAGAACCGAGCTCACCTTCGGGATTCTCTCCCGCGAAGCCTCGCACCGCGAACTCAAGTTCGACGCCGAATCGCGCAAGAAGGAAGAGGAACTTCATGAAAAGGGCGAATTCGGGTCCTCTCCCGTCCCCTATTCGCTCCTTCTGGCGTCGCCCCGCTGGCAGACGCACCGCTACGCGGCGGCCTCGGCCCTCGCCGCCTTCGTGAAGGCCCTTCCCGCGCTCTCCGCCCTCTTGAACGGCCGCGGTACGATGACGCTCGAACCCGCGTTTCTCAAGACCTTCTTCACGGAAATCGCGCCGCAGATCGCCTGGCTCGGCGTGCCGCTCGTGCTCCCCGGAAAACTGCGCGGCCTTCTGCGCCCGCGCCTGATCGCCCGCGTGGGCACGATTCCCGGAGGCGGCGTCGGCAGTTTCCTCACGCGCGAAACGCTCAGCGAATTCCGCTGGGAGGTGGCGATCGGCTCTCGCACCATGACGCTCGAGGAACTTCGCAAGCTCATGGACGAAGTCGGCAACGTCATTCCGATCGACGACGAATTCGTCTTTCTCGACCCGAAGCTCCTCGAAGACATGGAGGAGATCGCAAAGAAGTCGTCCGACCCCTTCGAGCGCCTGCGCGCGACCCTCACGGGCGAATGGCGCGGCGCCGAGGTGCTGGCCGACGACGACCTTCGCGAGCGCATGCGCGTCCTCACCGACGTGAAGGACTTTCCCGTCCCCAAGAATCTGCACGCGGAACTTCGCCCCTATCAGCACCGCGGCTACTCCTGGCTCATGAAGAACCTGCGCCTCGGTTTCGGCGGCCTCATCGCCGACGACATGGGGTTGGGCAAGACTCTGCAGGCGATCGCCGCGATAACGCAGCTGAAGGAATCGGGAGAACTCGCCGAAAAGAAGATTCTCTGCGTGCTCCCCATGGGGGTGCTCACGAACTGGGCGCGCGAAATCGAACGCTTCTCGCCCACGCTCACCGTAGGGCTCTACCACGGGCTCGACCGCGCCATGCCGGAGGTGCTCCCCGACGTGACGCTCACGAGCTACGGCACGCTTCGCCGTGACGTGGAGGTTTTGAAGAGCCGCCGCTGGCGCCTCGTCGTCCTCGACGAAGCGCAGGCCGTCAAAAACCCCGCCGCCGCGCAGTCGAGCGCCGTGCGCTCGCTCACGGCCGACGCCGTGATCGCGATGACGGGCACGCCCGTCGAAAACCGTCTGATGGAATACTGGTCGATCCTCTCGGTCGTGATGCCGGGACTGCTCGGTTCGGCCACGGACTTTCAGCGCGAGTACGCGACGCCGATCGAAATCGACCATGATCCGGCGCGCCTCGAAGCCTTCCGACGCCTCACCGCGCCCTTCATGATCCGCCGCGTGAAGTCGGACAAGTCGATCATCCGGGATCTGCCGGAAAAGAACGTGATCGACCGCTTCACGTCGATTACGAAGGAACAGGCGGCGCTCTACGCGAAGACGCTCGACGAATCGATGCGAAAGCTTCGCGGCGAAGACCGCTCGATGACGCTCGCGCAGCGCCGCGGGATCGTGCTCACGCTCATCATGAAGTTGAAGCAGATCTGCAACTCGCCCTCGCAGTTCCTCGGCACGCGCACGGAAAAGCCCGACGCCGGCAAGGGCGTGGCGCTTCTCGAAATTCTGTCGGAGTGCCGCGAGAGCGACCGAAAGGTCCTCATCTTCACGCAGTTCCGCGAGATGGGCGAGCGTCTGCAGGAGTGGATCGCCAAGGCGACGGGCGAGCGCCCCGACTTTCTGCACGGGGGCGTCACGCGCGAGCGCCGCGCCCGCATGACGGACCGCTTCCAGAACGACCGCACGGTGCGCACGATGATCGTGAGCCTCAAGGCGGGCGGGACCGGCCTCAACCTCACGGCCGCCTCCGCCGTCGTTCACTACGACCTCTGGTGGAATCCTGCGGTCGAAGATCAGGCCACCGACCGCGCGCACCGCATCGGACAGCGCCGCGACGTGCTCGTCTACCGCTTCATTTCGGCGGGGACCTTTGAGGAGCGCGTCAACGAACTTCTCGCGCAGAAGCGCCGTCTGACGGACCTCACGGTCCACTCGGGCGAAAACTGGCTCGGCGATCTTTCGAACGACGAGCTCGATCAACTCTTCCGTCTTTCTCTCTAAGAAGGAGCCGTCATGCGTTTGGATCTTGCCGCACGCGTTTTGAAGCGCATCGCCGAAGAAGGGCGCCTTTCGCTCCTTCCGCAGCTGCCGCCCTCGATTTCGTCGCTTCTCCACGAAGACGCCGAAGTGATCGCCGCGGCGCTCGAACGGCTCCCCGCGCCGATCCGCTCGGGGATGGCCGCGACCCTCATCGAAACGGGCGAGCGCGAAGGGCTCATGAACGACCCGGCGCCGGCCGTTCTCTCCGAAAGCTTGACGGAGACTTCCGAAGAGGAAGTTGAGGATCGCGACGAAGACGAGGAATGGGCCTCGGCGGGCGTTGCCTACGAACCCTCGCACGAGCCGGAAATGCGCTTTTTGCCGCGCCCGAACGTCTTTTCCTACGGACCGCTTGCGGGCGACTTTCCGCTCGTCTCCATCGTCTCGACCGACGTGAACGAGGCGCGCCTCGAACTCTCGCGCGCCCTCCCCTACGGAAGCTTCGTGCCGCTTACGACGGCGCCCGCCGAAGGGACCGATCCGCGAAGCGCCGTCGTGACGGCCCGCGAAACGCCGAGCTGGCCGCCCGTTCCGGCGAGCGACCGGGGCGTGGGCGTCCTCATTTTCGAGCGCGACGCCGTTGTGCTTCGCGCCCAAACCGACGACGAGGTCTTCAACGCCTATGCGGCGGACCTCCTCGCCGCCACCTGCGGCGACGGCGCGATTTTCTTCTTCGTCCCGGGGTGTTCGCGCTTCACGGCGATTCTTCGTAAAACGCATCCGTCGCTTGTGGGGTTCTTTGCCGAAATCCGCAGGGAGGACGCGTCGCTTCTCACGATCGGTCACCCCGGAAACGAGCCGATCGTCGTGAGCGGGCGCGCGCCCAACGGGCGTCCGATGTGCCGCTACACGCGTCCCGTCACCAAGGGAGGCGTTTCCAACTGCACGCTCGAAGACCTGCGCCGCTATGTTTCGCGCCTTCTCGAAGCCTTCCCGGAATGCCGCGCCTTCCCCGAAGGAGTGGCTTCCGCGCGCACCCTTCACGGGGGACTCTCGGCCCGCAAGGTGATGCCGAGCGACAAGTGGGCAAGGGACGTTCTCGCGCAATACGGCATCGCGCCCTTTGACCGCTTCGCCTCGGTCCACATGCCCTTCAACGACCCGGCCCTGATCGCCGCGGTCGACGCCGCCGCCCGCGTGGAGGCGGGACGGCGTACGCGCTGAGTCGTCAGACCTTACCGTCCGCGAGCCAGGATTCGGCCAGAGAAAGGAAGACCGCCTCCGCCTCGCGGATGCGAACGGTGAGGCAGCGTTCTTCGGGCGTGTGGGAGAACTTCGGATCGCCCGGCCCAAAGTAGACGGCGGGCACGCCGAAGCGCTCCATGAAGCCCGCCTCACCCCAGCCCGTCATGTTCCCGAACCCGACCGAGCGCCCGAGAATGCGCTCGGCCGCGTCCTTCAGACCGACCACCGCCGGGTGCGTCGTCGGCGTTTCCATCGAGGGCCAGTCGCCCGTCACTTCGAATCGCACCGAAAAGTCCGGATCCCCCGCACGGCATTCGTTTGCAATCTCTTCAAGAAGCGAGAGATAGTCTTCGGGTGTTTCGCCCGGAAGGTAACGCACGTCGATTACCGCCTCCGCAGCGTCGGGCACGACATTGGGCTCGGTCCCACCCTGAAGCGTTCCGAGACTCATCGTGGGAGAACCGAGCGGCGACGTGCGGGTCTTCAGCGCCGCGATGCGGGGTTCGAGCTTCGTCATGAAGCGGGCGGCCTTCATGAGGGAGTTGACGCCGAGTTCCGGCGTGCTCGAGTGGGCGCTTCGTCCCGCAAAGCGGCAGGTGATCCAGCACTCGCCCTTTTGACGGTGCACGACGGAGAGATCCGTCGGTTCTGCGATCACCGCGAAGTCCGCCTTGGGGACCGTCCCTTGAGAGAGCGCCGTCTTGATTTCTTCACCCGCGTACTCTTCGTCGGTCGAGAGCATGAGCCAGAGCGCCCCTTTCGCGCCGGAAGACCGAACCGCCGCGGCGGCGCCGAGAAAGGCCGTGATGAGCGCGGCGCAACCGCTTTTCATGTCGCCCGCTCCGCGACCGATCAGCCAGTCTCCCTCGATGCGGCCCTCAAAGGCCCGCGGCATCTTGCCCGCGGGCACCACGTCGAGGTGCCCCTCAAAGAAGAGGGTTCCGACGGGACTTTCCGCCCCGATGCGGGCCGTGAGGTACGGTGCGTCCGTCTCGAAGTCGCAAAGCGTCGCCCGGGCTTCGGGAGCCTTTTCGTCGAGGAGTTTTTTGACGAGTTGAAGCGCTTCTCTCTTTCCCACAAGTTCGTAGGTGTTGATGGAGACAAGCGCCTGGGTGAGCGCCACGGGGTCGGTGAGCGCAACGGCGTCAAACGATCGGCTGGTCATGACGGCCTCCCTTCTCAACGGTTTTCACGGGCCTCGGCCACGGCTTCCTCCCAACGGGCGGTGCGGTGGACCGAAACGCTCCCGAGGATTTCGCCCGAGCGCACGTCCGTTCGGAAGGCCTTGAGGAAGGCCGCGAAGAGCGCGATCAGGACGAAGAACATCGGAATCGACGAGACCGTGATCATCGACTGAATGGTGGAGAGAACATTGAGTCCCGGAATGGCGCGCTCAAGAAGCAGAATGCCGACGGGGAGCACCAAAAAGAGCATGCACCAGGAGGCCTTGAAGCGCGGATCCGCCTCGTCTTCACGCGCGATTCCCTTCGACGTGTAGAGGCTCAAAGCAATGCCGTTCCCCGTCGCGGAGGTCGCGAGGTTAAAGAAGATGAGAACGAGGAAGACGAAAACCGCAAGCTTCGGCAAGGGAAGCGTCTGGATCACCATGAGGGCCGCGCCGTTCGTGCCGATTTCGCCCACGGCGTCCGACACCTTGAGACCGTGGAAGAGTTCCTGACCCATGCCGTAATTGCCGAGAATGCAGAAGGTGAGCCAGCAGGCAAGCGGCGCCCAGATGCAGTTGGCAACCGCGATTTCGCGGAAGGTGCGCCCGTAGGACGTGCGGGCGATCCAGAGCGCGCACATGTAGCAGATCGCGACGTACCAGGCCCAGTAGAAGATCGTCCAGGTCTGCACGAACCCGGTGTGCGCCACGGCGTCGGAATTGAAGCTCATGCGAAGGAATTCTCGGATGTTCGTGCCGATCGCCATCACGGAGTTGTCGAGAATGAAGGCTGTGTCGCCCGAAATCAGGACGAACGCGAAGAAAGCGAGGCCGAGGGCGACGTTGAAGTTGGAGATCCGCCCCATCCCGCGTGCGATCGAGCGCGAAGCCGAGAGCGTGAAGAACAAGCAGAAGACAAGAATCACGCCGAGCTTGAGTTCGAACGTGTTCGGAATCCCGAGCAGGTGGCTCGCAAGCTCGCCCATCACGGGCGTGCCGATCCCTACCGTCGTCATCATCGCGGCGAAGTAGCCGAAGACGATGGCGCCGTCCAAAAGGAAGCGCGCGACGCGCTTCCAGAGCGAATCGCCGCCCAGGATGCCGACCGAAAGGTCGGAAATGCGAAGCGACGCGCACTTCTTGTTCCAAAAGAGATAGCCCATCGCCAGGGCCGGCACGAGATAGAAGGCCCAGGCCGAGAAGCCCCAGTGGAACATCCCGTAGGCGGACGCCATTTCATAGGCCGCCGTCGACCCGGGCTCAAGCCCGAAGGGAGGGGTCTTAACGTAGAACATCCATTCACAAAGCCCGAAGATGAGAACGCCCGCCGCGAGGGCGTTGCAGATGTTCATGGCGTTCCACATGAAAGTGTTGAACATGGGCTTCGCGTCCCGGCCGCCCAAGCGGATGTCGCCGTACTTCGTGAAGAAGCACACAAAGGCGATCGCCGAGTAGGCGACACCCATGAGAAGGAAAAGCCAGGCCAGGTCCTCGGTGAGGAAGTTGTAGAGAACCTTGATGACGCCGACCGTCGCCGTCGGGACGACGACGATCGCCGCGATGATGGCGGCAAGAATGAGGGCGGCAAGGCCAACCAAAGAAAGGTGTACGTTTTTGAGCATGACGGTGGTTGCGGGAGGACGCCGAAACGCTCCTACACGGTTGGACCGTAAGGAGCCGACGCCGAAAGAAAAGCAATTCTCCAATCCTACTTTTTGCCCGACACCTTGGGGAGACGGAATCTTGCCGTCATGAGGTAATACCGCAAGACTCGGTCAAAAAGGAACTTCTGCTCGGCAATTTCCGACGGTTTGTTTCCTTTTCGAGTCGAACCGACCACAGTACGTGTCAGGCGCTATAGACTGCTTTAAGACAAGAAAAGGGCGCCTCGGCTTGTCCGAGGGTCTCTTTTCCTCTCGCCGCATAAGCGCTTCCTCCATTGACAACCATAGGAACGGGCGGAAATGCGCGACGCCGCCAACCCGCCTGAGCAGACGCATGACCGATGCCGCCTCCATCATCGAGCGATTCCGCGCTGAGCGCGAAGTCCTCGTCGACCGTTACGAACGCGCCCCGCACGCGGGCGACTTTCTGCGCGACCACAGCCGTGCGCTCGATCGCGCCCTGACGGCGCTCGCCGACCTCTTCGATCTCCCGCGCGAAGGATTCGCCCTGGTCGCCGTGGGCGGCTGCGGGCGAGAAGAACTCTATCCCTACTCCGACATCGACCTCCTCATTCTCATGGAGGACAAGCTCGCGGAGGATGCGGCGCTCGGCGAGCGCATTTCGAATTTCCTTGCGGAACTCTGGAATTTCGGCCTCCCCGTAGGCGCCTCGGTGCGAAGTGAAACGGCCTTTCTCGAAGAGGCCGCGGGCGACGTGTCGGTTGCGACGACCTACCTCGAAGAGCGTCTCCTGCGCGGAGACGAAGCGCTTCTCACCCGTGCGCTCGAGCGCTTTCACGCCCAGCTCGACGCCAAGGACTTCTTTCAGAAGAAGATGCTCGAACTCGCGCGGCGCCATCAGCGCTACGAAGACACCCCCTATTCGCTCGAACCCAACATCAAGGAGAGCCCCGGGGGCCTGCGCGACATTCAGGTCTTTCTCTGGTGCGCGAAGGCCGCGCACATCGCGACCGACTTTCGAGACCTCTCAAAGTCGGGGCTTCTCTCCGAAGAGGAAGTCGAAACGCTCTACCGCGTCCACGACTTTCTCAGTCACCTTCGCATCAACCTGCACCTTTGCGCAAAGCGCCACGAAGACCGTCTGATCTTCGACCTGCAGGAAGCGCTCGCACAGCGCCTCGGGTGGCTGCCGGCCGGCCCCATGCGCGCCTCTGAGCGCCTCATGAAGGCCTACTACCGAAACGCCCAGCAGGTCGTTCAGATGTCGCAGCTGCAACTCTATGCGCTCTCCGACCGCCTTCTCGGCGACATGACGGGCGCGAAGGTTCTTCCGATCGCGCCGGGCTTTACGGCCCGCGGCGACGAAATGGACATCGACGACCCGAAGCTCTTTGAAAAGCGTCCGAGCGCCATGCTCGAGACCTTCCTCGTCTTTGCCGAGCACATGGAGTTGAAGCGCATGTCGACGCGCCTTCTGCGCGCCCTCTGGCACGCGTCGCTCGGCATCGACGACGCCTTCCGAAACGATCCGAAAAACCACGAGACCTTCCTCAAGATCCTGCAGCTCCCGCGCGGCACCTACCACGCCCTGAAGCAGATGAACCTCTGGGGGATTCTCGGGCGCTATCTTCTGCCTTTCCGGCACATCGTCGGGCAGATGCAGCACGACCTCTACCATATCTTCACGGTCGATCAGCATACGCTTCGCGTCGTTCGGAACATCCGCCGCTTTGCGCGAAGCGACTTCGCGCACGAATACCCCTTCTGCTCGGACATCATGGCGGGGCTCGACCGGAACTGGCGCCTTCTCATCGCGGGCCTCTTTCACGACATCGGAAAGGGCCTCGGGGGCCGGCACGAGGAAATCGGAGCGAAGCGCCTCGAAGCCTGGGCGCGCTCCATGCACTTTGCCGAGGAAGACATCGACTTCATGTGCTTTCTCGTGCGCGAACACCTCACGATGAGCCTCACGGCGCAAAAGCGCGACATTTCCGACCCGCAGGTGATCGACGCCTTCGCGAAGGTCGTGAAGACAAAGGAACGTTTAGACGCCCTCTATCTCCTCACGGTCGCCGACATCCGCGCGACGAGTCCCAAGGTGTGGAACCCCTGGAAGGCGCAGTTGCTCGAAGCGCTCTACCGCACCACGCTCTCGCGCCTCAAGGGCACCTGGGTGACCCCCAAGACCGCCGTTCTCGAACGGCGCCGAGAAGTGTGCGCAAAACTCGAAGGCAAGCTCTCCGAAGCCGAGCGAGACGCGCTCTGGCGCGAACTCGACGTCGTCTACTTCCTTCGAAACACGACGGACGACATCGTCTGGCACGCCCTCTCGACGGCGGGGCATCTGGAAGACCGCACGCCCTTGGTGCGCGTGCGCGAACACCCGACGCTCGGGGGCCTGCAGGTGCTCGTCTACACGCCCGACCAGAAGGACCTGTTCCTCCGCATGGTCGCCTACTTCGGCGCAAAGAGCCTCTCGATCATGGACGCGCGCATCCACACGACGCAGCACGGTTGGGCGCTCGACACGCTCCTTGTGACGGATCCCTTCGAGCACGACACGCCCGAGCGCACCGCGCAGAAGATCGAGCGCGAACTCCCCGAGGCGCTCAACATCGCGAACCCCATCCCGAAGCCCCGCCGCGGGAAGCTCTCTCGCCGCTCGCGCCACTTCCCGACGCGTCCCATGGTCACGATCGTCCCGACCGCTTCGGGGAAGGCCTGGCTGTTGAACGTCATCTGCACGGACCGCCTCGGACTCGTCTACGACATCTCCGACATCCTTGCACGGCACAACATCAACCTGCAGACGGCGAAGATCACGACGCTCGGCGAGCGCGTCGAAGACGTATTCCTCATCGACGGCCCCGTGCTGCGCGACGAAGCGACGCTTCTTGCGATCGAAGCGGAGATCATCAAGGTGCTCGAACCCGCGGCGTAAAGCCCTCGAAGGCCTACTCCTTCGCGGGTCATAAGAATGCCGTAGGCGAAATATCTCAGTCGGTTTGAGAAGCCGCGCAAAAGGAGAATTTTCTTTTTGCGCGGCGCCCCGTCCGTCCCTGTCCCGCCGTATAGTGGAGGGACTTTCACTTCGCACGACGAGGACGGCATTCATGCAAAACGAACTTTTTTCGCCACTTCAGCCCCGCCCCGACGATCCCATCCTCGGGCTCAACGAACTCTTTCAGAAGGACGAACGTCCCGAAAAGGTGAACCTCACGGTGGGCGCCTACCTCACCGACGCGGGCGTGATGCCGCTCCTTCCGACCGTGGAGGAAGCCGCCCGACGCGTTCTCGCGCGCCGCGAACCCCACGCCTACATCCCGATGTCGGGCCTTCCCGCCTACAACGAGAGCGTGCGTCGTCTTCTCTTCGGCGCCGAGCGCGCCCCGGCGCTCTCCGAGCGCACGGCCACCGTGCAGACGATCGGCGGTACGGGAGCGCTCTACCTCGCGGCGCTCTTTGCGAAGAACGTTTTGGGCGTGAAGCTTGTCGTCGTCTCGGACCCCACCTGGGGCAACCACATCGCAATCTTCAAGCTCGCCGGACTCGAAGTCGCCACCTACCCCTACTACAACCGCACCCTCGGTGGACTTCGCTTTGACGGCATGCGCTCGGCTCTTTCGACCCTTCCCGCCAACACGATGGTCCTCATCCACGCGTGCTGCCACAACCCGACGGGCGTGGACCTCCCGAGGGACGCCTGGAGCGAAGTCGTGAAAATCGTGAAGGAACGCAATCTCGTCCCGCTTCTCGACATCGCCTATCAGGGATTGGGCGACGGACTCGACGAGGACGGCTACGCCCCGCGCCTTTTCGCCGACGAAGGCGTCGCGGCGCTCGTTGCGGCGTCCTCTTCGAAGAACTTTGCACTCTATGGTCAGCGCGCCGGGGCCCTGCACGTCCTCACGCGCTCGAATGAGGAAAAGCGCACGGTCGAATCCATTTTGAAGAGCCTCGTTCGCTCCACCTATTCGAATCCTCCGAAGTTCGCGGGCTCGGTCGTCGCGGAAGTCCTCGCCGACCCCGAACTCGAAGCCCGCTGGCGCAAGGAAGTCGACGAAATGCGCGAGCGCATGGTGCTTATGCGGCGGCTTTTCGCCGAGGCGGGCGAGCGCCACGGCGTGGACCTTTCGTTTGTCGTCGGACAAAAGGGGATGTTCTCCTTCACGGGCTTCACGAAAGAAATGATGACGGAGCTTCGCGAAAAATACGCCGTCTACGGCGTAGCAAACGGCCGCATCTGCGTGGCCGGACTCAACCGCGGCAACGTCGAATACGCGGCCGAAGCCTTTGCGAAAGTGCTCGCCCGCAGGTAAACCCATACCGCCTTCAAACAAACTCCCGCAAATGTAACCGGCGGGACAGGACATGAGGTCCGCATCCGAAGCCCCGGAGGCGGACCGATTCATTTTCGGCAGGAACGTTCTCGTCGACGTGCAGTTTCGCCGCTGCCCGTCGGACGGTTACGAGAAACCAGACGACTACACCGGCGCATCCGTCACATCCTCCTTCCTCCCATTTTCCCCTGTCGCTCAATAGAAGAAACTAAAAAACACCAAAAAGGGCGAAAATTTCTTTCTCTACGCCGCTTGTGCTTCCCCTGAACATCTTTGCTATCAATATTGATATAAGAGATTTTTCTTAACAAACTTCACGTACATCAACACACAAGGCGTTTTTCTTCTCGACACTCCCTTGTCATCGACAAAAAATGGATTAATATGGAACAATAATTTCCCGAATTTTTATTCCCATATTCTCCATCTCTTTGATTGTTGAACGCTGATCTTAAGAGCATGACTTCGAACGTTTTTGTCGCTTCGCGACAGCGTTCCGACACGCCCGCATCATTATCCCCCTCCTCGATTCCGGCACAGAATGCAGCTCGGAGGGAGACGCTTTCCCGGCAATACAGCCTCTTCGCCCTGCTGATCGAAAGGGGCGTCCGAGCCTCCGATCATGGCGTTTCAACCCCCCCTCCCGACAAGGGATTTCAGTCCGATCATCCTCGCTTTCCGCAGCCTTCGCGAAGGCGCGGGAAGTTCCACCGTCGCCGCCGCGGCCGCCTGGCATCTCGGCACGCGACGCGGGAGCCGCGTGCTCGCCGTGGCGCCGCAAGGCACTTTCTCAGGCTTTCGCACCCTCTTCAATCTTCCGCCCGACGTACGGCCTTCCGACATTTTCTGGCGCTACACGGATTCCATATTTATAGCGTTTACGCCTGACAAAACCGAGAACAATTATTCCTCACACCCTCCCGTCAATCTCGACCCGGCCGACCTTTGCGACCCGCATTTCACGCACGTCGTCGTCGACCTCGGCCACGACGACACCGAGACCGCGCAGCTTTGGCGCGGTGCGGCGGACGTGCTCGTCACCGTGGCGGAGCCCGACGCCCACACGGCGGTGAAACTCTCGGAGCACACCGTCGCCCGAAACGAATTGGTTCTCTTCAACAAGGCGCTCAGTTTTTCCGAGAGCCACACGGACGTGATGCAGTTCCTTCGCGCAACGCCAGGACTCTCCGAGCGCATTGCGCCGCAGATCGTTCCCCGCGACGAATTCGCCGCCCGGGCCGCCCTGCAACGCGGCCCCGTGACACAGCTCGTCCCCTTTGCCGAGAGCGCGCAGGCGATCGCCGCGCTCTCCACCTGGCTGATCCTTCGCGCCGCCCGTCTTCGCGAGGAAGCGCGATGCTGATCCGGACCGTCCTGCTGCGGTTCTTCCGCGGCGTGGATCGGGAAGGCGCAGCACTCCTTGAAAAGTCCTCGTCGCTCGTTTCTTCGCTCGTCAACGGCGCCCTTCTGGCGGCGGCATGGCTCTTTTTGCCTTTGGAAAACTCAAACTGGCGTGCGCTTCGCGCCCGGTTTTCCGACGTCTACCCGAACGTCGATCCGGCCCGAACCCGGCCGCTCGACGGTCTGCGGATTCTGATTCAGAGCCTCTTTCTCCTTTTTGTCCGGGGAAAGGGAAGCGCCCGCCCGACGTCCGTGCGCCCGAAGACACGCCCCCTTCCGGCGCGGCTCCTCTACCGGGCGACGGTTTCGCTCAAGGCATGGGACCGCCGCGAGGCGCGGCGTTTCGCCGAGACCGCGCCGCAGCCCTTCGGCCCGGTGCGCGCGATTCTCTGCGCGCTTCTCGGCGCCGTTGCGGTCGTTCTCTTTGCGCTTTGCGTGACGCAGCACCTTGATCCCCGCTTTCAGGTGCTCTTTTCGGCCTGCACGTTCGCCTTGGCGCTCGTGCTTCGGCTCGTGCGCATTCGCCTGACGGTGCTCCTGCTCGTTCTCCTTTCGCTCGTCGTCTCGTCGCGCTACCTCTGGTGGCGCCTCACCGAAACCGTCAACTTCGATTCGATCGGAGGGCACGTGTTCTCGGCGATGCTCATGACCGCGGAGATCTACACCTTCGTCCTGATGGCGCTCAGCTACTTCCAGACCTTCTGGGTGCTCGACCGCAAACCCTGTCCGCTCCCCGAGGACCGCTCCCCATGGCCGCACGTGGACGTCTGCATTCCGAGCTACAACGAGCCCCTTGAACTCGTGCGCACGACGGTGCTCGGCGTGCAGTCTATGGACTGGCCCAAGGAGAAACTTCACGTCTGGATTCTCGACGACGGCGACCGCGACGACTTCGAAGCCTTTGCGAAAGAAGCGGGCGCGGGCTACATCCGCCGCAAGGAGCACAAGGGCGCCAAGGCGGGGAACATCAACCACGCCCTCGGGAAGATTCACGGCGAATTCGTCGTGATCTTCGACTGCGACCACATTCCGGTGCGCTCCTTCCTCACCCAAACCATGGGCTGGATGCTGCGCGACGAGAAAATCGCGCTCGTGCAGACGCCGCACCACTTCTACTCGCCCGCGCCCTATCAGCGAAACCTCCGCCTCACGGACGCGGTCCCGCAGGAGGACGCCCTCTTTCACGTCTTCATTCAGCGCGGCAACGACACCTGGAACGCAACGCTCTTTTGCGGCTCCTGCACGGTCATACGGCGCAAGGCGCTCGACGAAATCGGCGGAATCGCCACCGAAACCGTCACGGAGGACGCCCACACGTCGCTTCGGCTCTATCGGCGCGGCTGGCGCTCGGCCTTCCTTTCGACGCCGCTCGCCGCGGGCCTTTCGACCGAGACGCTCGCCTCGCACATCGGGCAGCGCATCCGCTGGGCGCGCGGGATGATTCAGATCTTCCGGCTTGACAATCCGCTCTTCGGGCGGGGGCTTACGCTCGGACAGCGTCTGTGCTTCTTCAGCGGGATGTTTTACTTCCTGCTCGGCATTCCGAGGATCATCTTCCTCATCGCGCCGCTTCCCTTCATCTTTTTCGACACGAACGTCATTCAGGCGCCGGGACTGGCGATCCTCGCCTTCGTCGTGCCGCACCTCGTGCACCTCAACCTCTCGAACGAGTTTGCGCAGCGGGGCCTTCGCTTTCCGTTGATGGGCGAAATCTACGACACGGTGCTCTCCTGGTACATCGCGGTTCCGACGACCGTGGCGCTCTTTGCGCCGCACATCGGAAAATTCAACGTGACGACGAAGGGCGCAAAGGTCGACTCGGACCACCTCGACTGGCACATTGCGCGGCCCTACCTCGTGCTCCTCGCCCTCAACGCCGCGGGGCTTTTGTGGCTCTTCGGGCGCGCGTTCACGTCAGGCGGTCTCGACGGCGCGACGATTCTCGTCAACGTCGTCTGGCTCCTCTACAACATGGTGATTCTTTCCGCGGCCGTGGCGGTCGCCGTCGAGACCGTGCAGGAGCGTCGTTTTCACCGCGTGACGACGCGCCGCCGCGCCTCGCTTCGCCGCGACGACGGCACCGTCTGGCACGCGACGCTTCGGGACTTCTCGCAAACCGGCGTGAATCTCGAGATGCCCGCTGAAGCGGCGGGGCGCCTGCGCGCCTCCGAAACCGTTTCGCTCGTCCTTGAGGACGACGGCGTTGCGCACGAATTCCGCGGGATCATCCGCCGCGCCAACGCACGCGGCGTCGGCATCGAACTTACCTTCCGAAGCCTTGCCGAAGAAAAGCGCTACATCGCCGCGACCTTCTGCCGAGACCACATCTGGGACGACGCCCTGCACAAACCCGGCGTGGGACTCGGCCAGGCCCTGCGCGCGATCCTCGGCTTTGCGGGTCTCGGCCTCCGATCGATCATCAGCCTCGCGCCCTCCTGGGCCGCCATCGGATTGGTGGACGTACAGCGTTTCCTTCGCTGGCTTTCGGACTTTGTCCCGAGACGTCCCCGACGACGCGAATTCTGACCTGAGCGCAGCCTTGAAGGCCCGCTCCGAAAACGACCGAAAAACTTTGATTGTGTTGAAAACAATGACCCGACATCTCTTCGCCCTCAGCCTCCTGGGCCTGAGTTTCGCCCTGAACCCCTCGTTTGCGGCCGCTCAGGAAACGCTTCGGCCGCTCGCCGAAGCGCTTCTCGACGTGCAGGCCGACGCCGGAGCACTTGAAACCCGCATCGAAACGGAACGCTTCGCCGCGCTCAAGTCCCTGCCCGAGAACACGCCGATCCGCATGACGGGACTCAACGCCAAGTGGCGCCTTCCCTTCGTCATCGCCCGCGACGAACTCGCGACGAAGGCTTCCGTCACCTTCAAGTGGACGCCTTCGCCCGTTCTGTTGCCCGTGAAGTCGCAGCTCAATCTCCGGCTCAACGGCGAACTCGAACGAAGCCTCCCGATCACGACCGAGGAGGTCGGCCGTACCGTGGTGACGACCGTTGAACTCAACCCCAAGCGCCTCAAGGACCTGAACGAGCTCGAATTCGAGTTCGTGGGCTCCTACGAACACAACTGCGAGTCACCCGCCGACGCGTCGCTCTGGCTTGAAATCGATCGGGAAAGCACGCTGACGCTCTCCAAGCAGAAGATCCGCGTCGCCAACGAACTGCAGCTTCTCCCTTCGCCATTCCTCGATCCAGGTGCGAGAAGCCGCCTCACGCTTCCCGTGCTTTTCCCCGTGCGTCCCTCGGACAAGACGCTGCAGGCGGCCGCCGTTCTCGCCTCCTGGGCGGGAAAAACGGCCGACTGGCGCGATCTCTCCCTGCCGGTGCACTACGGCGAGGCGCCCGCCGATGGGCACTTCGTCGTCTTTGCAACGCCCGAAACCCTCCCCTACTTCCTGCGGGGCACGCCCGAAATCACCGGACCGGAAGTACGCATCGCGGACGCGCCTCATTCCGACTGGGCCAAGGTGCTCGTCATCGCCGGCCGCAACGACGAAGAGCTCGTCGAGGCCGCGAGGGCGCTCGCGCTCGAAGGCGACCGCTTCGCGGGCCAGCGCGTTCTCGTGACGGAATCCCCACAGCTTGCGCCGCGTCCCGCCTACGACGCCCGCAAGTGGCTCCCGACCGACCGCAAGGTGCGTTTTGACGAGCTCGTCGACCATCCTTCGCAGCTTCGCTCGCGCGGCACCTTCCCCGACCCGATCGCGGTCCATTTCCGCCTTGCGCCCGACCTCTTCGTCTTGCCGAGAACCAGCATTCCGATGGAGTTGAGCTACCGCTACACGCCGCCGGGCGATGACGCCGCCGCGAGCGTGCGCGTTCGCATCAACGACGCGCTCATGGGCTACGAAGTGCTCGAATCGGACGAATCGGCGACCGCTCCGGTCGTGCGCCGCGTAGCGGCGCTCGACGCGATGGCGGGTTTTCTGCGCGCCCTCAGTTTGCCGACCGTCCACCTCGACGCCGCCAACACGCTCGAATTCGACTTTCAGTACGACGTGGCGGTGACGGACAGCTCGCTCCCCGGAAAGTGCCCTTCGGTGTCGCTCACGGAAAACCAGGTGGAAATCGATCCCGCGAGCACGCTCGACTTCCGCGGTTTCTACCACTACGCGGAACTTCCGAACCTGCGTCTCTTCACGCTCTCGGGCTACCCCTATTCACGCTTTGCGGACCTCGCCCAGACGACGGTGGTTCTCCCGAAGAATCCCGAGGCCCAGGACGTGAGCACGATGCTCGCGGCCGTCGGCCGCATCGGCTCGCAGACGGGGACCGCGGGCGTCCTCGTGACGGTGTCGACCGATCCCTCGCCCGAAGCCCTGACCGATCGCGACGTGCTCGTGATCGGAAACCTCGGCTCGGGCGGAGACGTCCCCGCCGGAACGCCCTTTGCCGAGGAAATCCGACGCAGCCTTGCGCCCGAGAACGCTCCGGCCCTGCGCAAGGACCGGGCGATCCGCGTGCGGACCGACTCGCCGGAGAGCAGCCGCCAGGCGGCGCTCGTGAGCTTCGAGTCCCCCGTGACGAAGGGGCGTACCGTTACGGCGCTCCTCTCGCAACCGGGCGCGGGCACCGCGCTGCTGCAGGATAAGCTCGGCGCTGCGGGCAGCTTCTACGACGTCGACGGGGCGGTGAGCTTTCTCACCCCCAAGGGAAGCGTCAACTTCCGGCCGGCCGAGGTCTACGCGGTGGGCGATCTGCCGTGGCATCAGCGCATCTGGAATCAGCTCCTCGACAAGCCCTTCGTGCTCTTCGGGATCACGCTCGTCTTCCTCGCGTGCGCGGCGCTCCTTCTCTACCTTCTCATGACGCGCGTCGTCGCGGGGCGACTGTTGAGCGCCCGCGAAAAGCTTCGCGTTCCGTCCAACCGCAAGTCCTGAGGAGTGAGCCGATGATCGCCAAACGCAGTTTTCTTCAGGCCCTCGGCGCCGCCGCCCTTCTTTCGTCGCCGCTTGCACGCGTGGCCGCGGCGACCGACGGCGTCCGCCGAACCCTCTCCTGGAGCGCCTGGCGCCGCTTTGCGGCCGAAGCCGTAAGCGCTGAAGGCCGTCTCATCGATCCGAGCGACGCGCGCCTCATCACGACGAGCGAAGGACAGTCCTACGGGCTCTTCTTCGCGCTCGTCGACGACGACCGCGAGCTCTTTGAAAGGCTTCGCCGCTGGACGGTCGACAACCTCTGCGCCGGAGACGCCGGGAAAAACCTTCCCGCCTGGCTCTGGGGCAAGACGGTTGTACCCGCACCGAAAACCGCCGATTCGCGGCGCGCCGCCGAGAAACCCGCCCCCGTCGTGCGTTGGGGCGTGATCGACGCAAACAACGCGACCGACGCCGACCTCTGGATCGCCTACGCGCTCCTCGAAGCGGGGCGCCTCTGGAAGGAAGACGCCTACCGCGAAGAGGGGCTCGCCCTCCTCGACCTCGTCGGCCGCACGTGTCTGCACGAAACCGAGGCGATGGGCCCCGTCTGTCTTCCGGGCCGCACGGGCTTCGTCGACGGCGAAGGTCGCATCACCTTCAATCCGAGCTACACGCCGCCGCAGCTCCTTCGCCGCTTCGCCGCGGAAGACCCCCGATGGCTCGCCGCGGAACGCGCGGCGCTTCGCGCGACGCTGCGCGCATCCCCCGCCGGCGCCGCGCCCGACTGGGCCGTCTTTGACGAATCGGGCACGCTCGTCGAAGACGGGCGTCCCTTCGGGAGCTGGGACGCCGTGCGCGTCTACCTCTGGGCGGGCATGCTCCCGCAGGACGCGCCGGAGCGGGACCTGCTTGTGCGGCACTTCGCGCCGGTCTTCCGACTCGTCCGAGCTCGGGGAAGCGTTCCCGAACGCATCGACACCCGCACGCTCGCGGTCTCCGCGGCCGGCCCCGACGCCTTCGGAGCGGCCTTTCTCGCCTGGCGCCCGAATTCGCCCGAAGGCGACCTTCTTCGCGCCCGTCTCGAAAAGCTTCCGATTGCGGCCGAGAGCTACTACAAGAGCATGCTGACGCTTTTCGGGCTCGGCTTTGACGACGCGCGCTTCGCGTTTGACCGCGAAGGACGTCTGCTGCGCCCGATCCGCTCGGGAGTCCGGTCATGACGACCGCAAAGACCTTCGCCCCGATCCTAGCGGTCCTTGCCGCGCTCCCTGCGGCCGACGCGCTCTGCGCCCCGGACCGAGCGGGGATTCAGACGCGCTGGCTCGCAGGCCAGATCGAATCGGCGCGAACGACCGACAACGCGGCCGTGGAACGCGATGCGTTCCGACGGCTCCTCAGCATGTCGCCCGACGACGCGGAGCTGCAGCTTGACTATCTGCGCCACCTCTTTCGCTACGACGTCCCCGGAAGGGAGGACGAGGCGGAGGTCGCCGCGCTTCTCAAGAAACTCTGCGCTTCGCCCGACGCGAGGACCTGCCGCGACGCCCGCACGCTCGAGCGCGTGACCCGGGGCGATCTTGCCCAAAGCTACGCCGCCCTGCGCCTTCTCGCCGTCGCGGGACGCCACGACGAGGCCGCCCGCGAGGCGGAAAAGCTCTTTCAGGGCGTCCCGCCCGAGCCGTCGCTCCAACTCGAATACGCCGACATGCTACTTCGGACCGAGACGCGACGCGCCGAAGGAAAGGCGCTCCTGGAAACCCTTCGCCGGTCGCCGTCGCTTTTCATCTCGCAGCGCGCCCAACGCCGTCTTGCCGACGAAGCCTTTGAAGAAGCGCTCGAACGGGCGCTCGAAGGCGTCTACCAAAGCGCCACGCGCGCCGAATGCGTCGCGACGCTCGAACGTCTCCTGGGCGAAAAGCCCGACGACCCGCGCTCGGAACGCTGGCGCAACGCCATTGCGGAGGGGCGCTACTGGCTCGCGAACGACCGCGGGGACGCACTTTTGAAGCGGGGCGCGCTCACGAAGGCCGAAGCCGCCTACCGCGAAGCCCTCGCCGTCGATCCCTCTCGGCCCTTCGCCTACGCGGGCCTCGCCGACGTGGCGCTTCGCCGCGGCGACCGAAGCGCGGCACAGCGTCTTCTCGAAAAGGCCGTGTCGCTCACCGACGACTCGCAGGCCGCGTACCGTGCGGTGCTGACGCGCCGCATCGCGGGGATTCATCAGGATGCGCTCGTAGCCAAGGCAGACCGCCTCGCGCCTCGGGTCGACGCCGAAGGGAATTTTCTCGAGACGCCTTCGTCCGAATACGTGGCCGCCTTGCGACGCGCGCTCGACGCGGGCGAAGCCGATCCCTGGACGACGGGTCGGCTCGCGCGAGCCCTGTGGGCCCGCGGGGAATTCGATGCGGCCGACCGACTTTGGAAAACGCAGGCCGAAAGAGCCGCGCCGTCCGAGCTCGGCGAATGGCGCTACGCCGAGGCGCTCTTTCGCCAAAGCGTCGATCAACCGGAAAAGGCCGTCGCCCTCGCCGAAGACTTTCTCGCCCGCCTTCCCGCCCGTCCCCGGGCGGCGGACGCCGAACGCATCCGGGCGATGCGCGATCTCGCACACACGTTGCGCACGAACATCGCGGTCGCGCGGGCCGAAAGCCTGGCCGAAGCGGGCCGCTTTGCCGAAGCCCTTCGGGCGCTCCCCGACGATGCGCTCCTCGAATCCTGGCGCTTGGCGAAGGCCGCGGACTGGGCGCGGCAGGCGGGCGACCCGGAACGTGCGCAGTCTCTCTGGCAAAAGACCGCAGCCGACCCCACTTGGCGTGAAGAGGCGATCTACGGCGAAGTCGAGGCGCTTCTCGCCCGCGCTCGGGGGCGTCCCGAGAGCGTTCGGGGCGAGGTCGTCCGTCTGGTGCGGGGACTCGAGAGCGAAAACGACGAACGCGGCACGCTCACGGCCAAGAGTCTCGCGCGCATGACGGGTGCGCTCGACGACGCGGGCGCCGCGGACGAAGCGCTGGCGCTCGTCGAGCGGCACGTCGCTCTGCTTGCGGGTTCGGATCCCGAGGAGACTGAAGAGGCCGTCATGCTCTGGCGGCGCGTCGCCATGGCCCGTGAAGAGGAAGGTCGCTTTCCGGAGGCGCTCGACGCCTACCGGGGGGCCTTTTCGCGCGCGGGATTTCTCCGAAACGAACGAGGCGAAGCAATCTCCTTTACGCGCGCCATGCGTTTGCCCGACGGGGCGAGCGCACAGCCCGTGGAGGGCGCACCCGCTCTCGGTCCCGACGGCTGGCTCGCGCAGTCGCTTCGCAGCCGCGCGGCCGAGCGGTACGCCGCCCAAGAGCTGCGCCTTGCCTTCGGCGTCAACGTCGACGTCGACCCGGGGACGGGCGGCTATTCGGATCTCACGGCCTTCACCTGGATGAGCGAGGCGTCCTTTCCCGCCTTCGGCGGACGCGCGACGCTTCGAACCGACAGCGTGGGCTACGACATGGGCCACCTCGGCGCCGACTTCCGGGATTTCGGAACCACTTCGAACGCCGCGGCGGGCTTTCGCGCGGCCGATCCCGTCAACCGCGATTTCGGGCAGTCCGTCGCCTTCCGTTGGGAGGGACGGCAGCTCGATTTCGACGTCGGCACGACGCCCATGGGAATGCTCTACGGCGATCCCTCGGGGGCCGTCAACTGGTCCTGGGACGCCGGAAACTTCGGGCTCTCGACGGGCGTCTACTACCGCCCCGAATCCGGGTCGCTTCTCGCGCTCGGCGGTCAGCGCGACCCGGCGACGGGCCGCGAATGGGGCGGCGTGCGCCGTCTGGGCCTGCGTTTTTCGCTCTCCCACGACCTCGGTCAGCGCGACGGCTACTGGTCGGTCGCGATGCTCGAAAAGATCCGCGGTCACGACGTCGCCGACAACACCGCCTTCAAATTCATGGCCGGATGGTACCGGCGCCTCGTCGACCTCGCACATCACAAGCGTACGGCGGGCGTCTCGGCGCTTTACTGGCACTATGAGAAGGACCTCTCCGACTACACCTTCGGGCAAGGGGGCTACTACTCGCCCAACGACGCGGGCTCCGTCGGAGGGTTCGTCGAGGAATCGCGCCGAACGGGGCAATGGTCCTGGACGGCTCGGGCGCGGCTCTCTGTCGCAGCGTCGCGCTCCGAAGCGCGGGACCGTTATCCGCTCCAATCGAAACTCGCGGGACTCGGTCTCGCCGACATCGACGCGCGCGAGGAGGCGGATTCGTCCGTCGGTCTCGGCGTTTCGGTTTTCGCGGCGGCCGAACGGCGGCTCACGAAGCACGCCGTTGTCGGCGCATCCGCAACCTACCAGCATGACACGGACCGCTACGCGCCGTTTTATGCCGGACTCTGGCTTCGCTGGCACTGGGACGGCTGGGAGGGCGACCTCCCGCAGCCGCCCGCGCCGATGACGCCTTACGCAAAGTGGTGAGCGCTCCGCGCTTCACCGTCAGACTCACAGCACCACGCTAGGAACCGCATCCATGCACTTTTCACTCTCCGCCGGCTCTCACACCGATTTCGAGTCGCCCCACCTCTTTTTCGGCGAACTCAAGAGCGGACTCTTTCATCTCTCGTCGGACCTCTCGCGGGTTCTCGGCACGGATCCCGCACATTCCTGCCGGCTCGAAGAAGTCTTCGACGCACTGCTTGCAAACGAGTGCGACCGTGAAGTGCTGCGCGCCTTTTTCGACGAATTCCGCCGCGAATGCGCAAGCCGCGACCTCTTCGTTCGCCTGCGTCTGGAAGGCCGGGTTCTCTGGTGCCGCATCCGCGCCAAGTCCTATCGAAGCGACGCGGGCGACAGTACGCTCTTTTCCGGTACGGTCGAGTTTTACAACTTCGCGCGGATCTTCTCCGAACTTCTCGGGTTTTCCGACTTCACGAAGGAGGAGGTCGAAAAGCTCGTCCGCCTCGCGTCGGCGCCCGTTTCGCACACGATCAGCGCGCTTCGCCTGACGTCGAACTTCCGCGCGACCGACTCGCTCGGACTCTTCACCGCGCAGATCGCAGAATCCATGCGGGAAAAGGCGAGCGACGGCGTCGTGATCGAGCAGTTCGACTTCGATACGCTTCTCATCTCAACCCCGGAGACGTCGTTTGACGTCGAGGCACGCGCCAACCGGCTTCTCGACGCCGTTTTGCGCGAGCACCGCGCCGACGCGGACGTTGAACCCCGGCTTCTCTTTGCGGAGGGCGCCGAATCGTACGTCGAGGCGATGGAAAAACGCATTGTCTTCTGGCTGGAATTCGCCAACCATTACCCGACGACGAACGCTCCCGAAAAATTTCAGCTGCGCGAGATCCTTCTTACGGCCTGCGCCTGCCTCAACGACTTCGAAGGGTTCAAGCTTCTCATGCAGCCTCTTGTCGACCGATACACGCGGCACTACACCGGCGCGGAATTTCTTCTGCGCTTCAAGGCCGACCGCGGCTTCGGACCGGACCGCTTCGTGCGGCTTCTCGAAAAGTCGACGCTTGCCGTCCCGCTCACGCACTGGGTCTTCGGGCACTCGCTCGAGCTCGCGTCGAAGATTCTCAAGGCGGCCCCCGAAGGCTTCACCTTCAACCTGAACCTCAATCCCATGCACACGGTCGACCGGAGCCTCTTTCTTTTCCTGCGCACGGCCGCCGAACGCAACGGGATTCCCTTCCGACGCATTGTGGTCGAATTCGTGGAAACGGGCGAAAACATCCCGCAGCAGGATCTTCTCGCGCTCATTGAAAAATGCCGCTCGCTCAGCATGCAGACCGCGATCGACGACTTCGGGACGTGCTACAACTCGCTCGCTTTTCTCCTGAGCGTTCCCTGCGACATGGTGAAGCTTTCGCGGGAAATCGCGCTCGGCTGTCTCTACGACGAAAAGCGCCGGCAGTTCCTCTGCCGCCTCATCAAGGCCTTCAAGGAACTCGGCCTCGTCGTCTGCATCGAGGGCATCCAGGACGAAGAGATGTACGCGCGGCTCGAGGGGCTCGCCCCCGATCAGCTGCAGGGCTACTGCTTTGCCAAGCCTTCGAACGCCGAGGAAATGCTCGCGCTCCTGCTGGAGGCGTCCGTTGTAGGCGCGGGGGAAGCTTCGGCTTGAGAGAGGAGGGTTCTTCATGAAAAAGATTCTTCTCACGGGTTTGGCCGCTCTTTTTCTGCTCGCGGGGTGGTTCCTCGCCGGGCGGGACGAGCGTCCGGCGCCCGCGCTCCCCGACGATCCGCTCGAAATCGGTGTGGAAGCCGACGTCGAGCCTTTTTCCTACGTCGGCCTCCGAAGGGAACTCACGGGCTTTGACGTGGAGTTCGCGCGCGAAGTCTGTCGGGAACTTCACCGCGAATGCCGCATCGAACCCCTGGCGTTTGCGACGCTCCTTCCCTCGCTCAAGGCGGGCGAACTCGACCTTGTCGTCGCGGGACTCGCCAAGTCGAATCGGCGCGGCGGCGACTTTCTCTTCTCCGAACCCTACTACCGTTCGGGGAGCTTCTTCGTCACGACGCAGAAGCGCTTCGAACACTTCACGCCCGATCGGATCCCCGAGCTCGTGATCGGCGTGCAGGCAGGGAAACTTCAGGATGACTACCTTGAGGAACGCTACGTGCCGCAGGGCGCCCGAAAGCGGGCGTATCCTTCGTTCAACGCGCTCGTCGACGCGCTCCTTTCGGGAGAGGTCAACATAATTTTCATCGACAGCGTGCCGGGCTACACCCTCCTCAACAGTCCGCGCGGCGAGGCGCTATTCATCGGCGGACGAGCCGAGAACGTCGACGCCGAATTCACCGCCTGCCGCGTCGTGGCGAAGCGGGAAAACCGGGCCCTGATCGAAGGCGTCAACCGAACGCTTCACAAGCTGCAGTCCAACGGCGAATTTCAGGATCTCATCATCCGCTTCTTTCCTTTCTTCAGTTTTTGAGAGTCTCTATGGAAAGCTTCAGCAAAACGTCCGCGGGCAGGAAGGCCGTCCCCATCAGGCGGCTCCTCTTGCCGGTCATGGCGACGCTCATCTTCATGATGATCGGCTACCTCACGGTGGGCCTCAACATGAGCGAACGCATTCAGGCGTTTGCGTACGAACTTGAGGAACAGACCCTCAAGGACGTCATGCTCGCGCAGCGCAACTCCACCAATCTGCACTATCTGAGCAAGTCGCTGCAGGACCTCGTCTATGCGGGGAATCCGCAGCGCGCCCGCACGGCCTACGTGAACAACTGGGGACTCCTCACGGAAACGGTCTTCGAGCAACACGACGAAGCGAAGCCCCTGACGCAGCGGTTGATCGAGAGCCTCCAGAAAACCTGGTCGCTTCGTCAGGAGTACGAAGCGCGCCGAAACGAGGTGAACGTCGACTTCAACACCTTCCACCAGGATCTCCTGGCGGCGGCTGGCGTCGCCGCCGAGCTCTCGAACGCCTCGACGAACCTTTTGATCGACCTGCGGCTGCCCATCGTGCAGCATCTCGATCGGGAAGCTCCGCACCGGCGGCACCTCGAAGTGCTCGACGGCGCCGCCCGGGAACTTTGCACGGCCGCGCACCTGCCGTCGGACGACGAGAGACGGACCGCCTTTCTTTCGTACTGTGAAAACATGCGCGAACTGCCCCGCACGCTCGGGACGAAGCTCGACGCGCTCGCCTCTGCGCGCACCGAATTTCTCGCGCAGGCCGCCGCGATGAACGAGGACGCCCAACACCTGAGTCACGTCTACGCCAAACTGGAAACGTCGGACCGCCTGGGACTCATCGACCAGATCACGCGCTTCAACGACCGCCTCTTCAGTTCCTTCTCCATCGCCGTCTTCCTCGCCATGGCGATGGCGACGGCGATCGCGCTCGCCGCCTTCTGGGTGCTTCGCCCGCTCGGCGAACTGCGCGAGGAAATGCGGCGCTTCCTCGAGACGAACAAACTCCCGAAAATGCCCGAAGGATCCCACATCGAGGAAATCAACGACGTCGTCGAGTGGCTGATGCACTTTTGCAATATGCTGCATCAAAAGCGCGCGTCCCTCAGTCTGCTCACTTCGCAGTACGACGAGCTCCTCAACGAATCCAACAAGGATCCGCTCACGGGACTCGCCAACCGGCGCGCCTTTGAGGCGCTCGTGGAAAAGGCCGACAACTTGCCGGCCAACTCCGCCGCGCTCATGATCGACATCGATCACTTCAAGCGCGTCAACGACACGCGCGGACACCTCTTCGGCGACCAAATCCTCAAGCGCTTCGGAGAGCTGATCCGCGATTGCATTGCGCAAAACGACGTCGTCTACCGCTACGGAGGCGAAGAATTCTGTCTTCTCCTCACGGGCGTCACGGCGAAGGCCGCCTACAACATGGCCGAGCGCATCCGGCTTCGCATGCGAAGGATTTCGCTTGCCGACGCGTCCGTGAGCGAAACGGGCGAGGCGCCTTCGCCCCTTTCCGTCTCGATCGGCATTTCCACGTCCACGAAGCACTGGGCGGAAAAGGACATCCTTACGCTCGTGCGCGAGGCGGACCTTGCGCTCTACCGCGCGAAGTGCCTCGGACGCAACCTCACCGTCCGCTACGAGCCGGAGGAAGTCCGAAAATCCTCGCCCTTTGCCGACAGGATGGAGGGACAACATGCCTGAACGCCGTCTGGAACTCCCCCTCAAGGGACTCGCCGAGAGCCGCCGCACGCTCAATCCGGGCTCGGTGGGCGTCGTGTGCGCGACGTCGATCGACGCGGCCCTGCCGCTTCTCTTCGGGTGTCGCCTCCGTGAGGGCAAACGTCCCCCGATTCTCTTCGTGCGTCGCGACGACGGGGAAAGGAAGAAGGTTCGGGATTTCTTCCGTGAGCACGCGGCCGACCTTCAGGAAAGCCTCACCTGGAAGGTGCGCCGCATCCACAGGCTTCGCTTTCCTTACTACGTCTGGCCGCTAGAAGGCCTCGCGCAGGCGCTCTCGAACCTCTTTGACACCCCGCAGACGATCCTCCTCTTATGTCGGGCCTCGGCCGTCGCGCTCGGCGACGAGCGCGCCCTCACGGACCGGCTCGCGCGAATCGCCGCGGCCGCGGAGAAGGGGAATCACATCGTGCTCCTCGTCTTCTACGGAAGCAGCCCGGGGGACGAGGAGTTCCTCTATCGCCTGCTTTCCTTCCGGCACCGTCTCGGCGGGCTCGCGCAGCTCACCAAAAAGAAGGACGGCTGTCTCTGGCAGGCCCGCTTCTGGTATGGTCTGCACCGCTTTACGGGACAGTTCGAGACGGCGCTCGTTCGCGACGGCGCGGGCTACGCCGCCCCGGAGGCGGTCGACGAGGAGCACGCCGTCCTCGAAGACGCCGACCTCGTCTACAGCGCCTCGGCCAAACTTAACGAACGCACGAGCGGCCTTCTCAATCTCCGGCACGTCGCGGACAACGAAGAGCTCGAGCGCATCGGACGGCGCGCGAGCGCGGCGACGCTCGTCTTTTCGCTCGAGAGCGCGAAGGAGTTCGTGCCGCTCGCAAGGACCCTCTACACGCTTCGCAAGACGCGCGGCCGACATCTGAAGCTCATCGTCGTCCCCGACAAAGCGCCCGTGCGCGCGACGTCGCTCGCCTTTTTGCTCGGCTGCGGCGCAAACGTCGTCTTCGAAACCTCGGCCGGGATCGAATTCATCGGAATGACGCTCGCGCAGATGCGCGACGCCGTCTTCACGCGCGTTCTCCCCGAAGATTTCGAGGCGTCGCTCGACTTCGTCCTTGCGGCGCACGCAAGGGGTGTGCTCGATCGAAACGAATTCACCGAACTCGTTCGGCGGCTCGTTACCTTCAGCGAGACGAATTTCGTTCCCCTCAACCGAGGGACGCTCGTCACGCTCGAGCCCGCCGAGACGCTCAACCCCGAAGACTGTCTCGAGCATTTCCAGCCCAAGCGCGCGGGCGACATCGCCTGCGCGGCCGGACGCCGCTGCGCGGTGTTTCTGAACGGCTCGCACCCCGCAAACGTCGAATTGGCGCTCGAGCGCTGCTTTGCGGTGGAACCCGCGGAACTCTTCGCCCACTACTCCCTCGTCTTCGAAACGGCCGACATCCTATCGGAGTTGCGGGCGATCGAAACCTTTCGCGAAAGTCCGACGGGCGAAACCGCACGGCGAACCTTCGCCCTGCGAACAGATGTCGCGAAGACCGACGACGCGTCGCCGCGCCCCAACCCCATCATACCGACACCGGCCGATTTTCTCTGGAAGAAATAACACATGCCACCGATCCTCTTTCCTCCCCACTTCCTTGCGATTGCGGTTATCCTCGCCTTCGCTGCGGGATATTTTTTCGCTCCGCGGCTCTCCCGCTTCGCTGCGCGGCTTCGCTGGCTCTTCATCGGCCGCCGCGCCGTCTCCGGCGAATATCGTTTGAGCGATTTGCTTGAGCTTTCCCCTGACTCCGTTGCGATGAAAGCTTCCGATGACAAATGACAGCCCAAAAGATTTCCCCGGACGCCCCGCTTGAAACGGTCTGGAAGGGCGCTGGCTGGTTCAACGTGTACTTTTTTGCGAAGTTCGCGCTCGCCTATTTCGGCTACCTGAACCTCGAGCCCGCCTACAACGCGCTCCTTTTCGCGGCGGTTGTCCTCCCGATCGGCACGCGCGCGTTCGATCTCCTGCGAAACGTCGTTTGCGCCCTCGCGGCCGTTGCACTCCTATGGCACGAGAGCTGGTTGCCCGGTCCCGAGGCAATCCGCGCCAACGCGCACAACCTCACGGACTTCACCGCTTCGTTTCTGCTCGACTTCGTCGTCAACGCCGTGAATCCCGTCATCCTTGCCTGGCTCGCGGCAGGGATCGTCGCCTGGCTCTTTCTGCGCCGCTGGATCCGCTTTTCGACCCTCACCGTGATCGGCCTCGTCGTCACGGCCTTCCCGCAGCTCGTCACCTGGGCGCTTCCGACCGAAAAGGAGGCGCCCGCGAAGGAAGTCGCCGCCGCGCCCGAAAGCGCGCCCGCGCTCCGAAGTGAACGGGCGGCCGGGCCGCTTCAACCCCCGCAGCCCGCAAACGGTACGGGCGAAGACGTCGACCGCTGGCTCACCGCCTTTTTCACGCAAGAGGAAAACCGCGGCGTCAGTCTCCCTGCGGAAGCGATTCCCGAATCGGTTTCAGGGGTCTTCGACATCGCCGTCGTCAACATCTGCTCGCTCTCGAACGACGACCTCGCGGCGACGGGACTTGACCGACACGCCGTCTGGTCGAAGTTCGACGTGCGCTTCTCGGACTTTTCGTCGGCCACGTCATACTCGGGACCGGCGACGCTTCGCCTGCTCACCGCCGCCTGCGGACAGCCCCCGCATTCGGCCCTCTACGGCGAGCGCCGTCCGCAGTGCGAGCTTCTCAACCGCTTTGCGGCGGCCGGGTGGGAAAACCGCCTTTATCTCGACCACAACGGGCGGTTCGACAACTATCTAGCGTCTCTTCGCGAGTTGGCGGGGCTCACACCCGCCCTCAACGACCTCACGAAGCTTCACGTCCGCTACGAAGCCTTCGACGGCTCGCCCGTTTACGACGACGCAGACGTCTTCAACCAGTGGATCTCGGACCTCTGCGCCAGGCCTGCGTCGAGAACCGTGTCTCTCTTCAATCTCGTGGCGCTCCACGACGGAAACCGCTCGCCCGGCTCCGCGAAGTCCTTCGACTATGCGCCGCTCGCGAAGAGCCTGTTGGACGACCTGGAAGGCATCATGAACCGTATCGAAAAGAGCGGCCGTCCGGTGCTCTTCATCGTCGTGCCCGAACACGGCGCGGCGGTACGCGGCGACAAGATCCAGATGGCGAGGCTTCGCGAAATTCCGAGCCCTAAGATCACGAACGTTCCCGTTCTCGTGAAGTTCTTCGGTCTGAAGCTCGACGGCGCCCTGCGCACAATCGAAGCGCCGACGAGCTACCTGGCGCTCGCCGAACTCATGGCCCGTACGGCGACGAGCGGCGTCTACCGCGATCGAGAGGCCGACGCCTCGGCCGCGGTCGACGCGATCCTCATGGATCTTCCGCAAACCTGGCCCGTCTCGCAGAACGCCAACGCGAGTGTCGTGCGCTTTGCGGGCGTCCACTGGGTGCGGCTCCATGCCGGAAAATGGATCAAGTATCCGGAATAGACCGACGCATCCCTCACGAACACAACATCAATCCCTATTTTTTTCATGAAAAAATTTGACTTTCAGCATGTAGGGTGAAGACGGCGACTTCATAGCGGTTTTTCCCTCGTGGAAGACGGCGGTCGCATCGTTGCGGCGACGCATTTCTCCGGCAAAGAGAAGTCGACGAAATGTACGAGCGCATGGTGCTCATGCGGCGGCTTTTCGCCGAAGCGGGCGAGCGCCACGGCGTGGACCTTTCGTTTGTCGTCGGACAAAAGGGGATGTTCTCCTTCACGGGTTTCACGAAGGAAATGATGACGGAACTTCGAGAAAAATACGCCGTCTACGGCGTCGCAAACGGCCGCATCTGCGTGGCCGGACTCAACCGCGGCAACGTCGAATATGCGGCCGAAGCCTTTGCGAAGGTGTTGGCCGGCCGATAACTTCCTCGTTCCAAAAGAAGAAGCCCGCTGATGAAACACCTGCGGGACAACAAAAAGGCCCGCTTCCGGAATTCCGGGGGCGGGCCGAACAATTTTCAAGACCTTCGGGTTTTGCCCGTCAGACAAGGAATGGAGGCGAAGCTTGTCCGACGGAACCTTCTTCTCTCGGAGAGACGGGAAAAAAACCGCCTCCCCGAATAGGAAGGCGGGCCTGAAGGAATCAGGACTGAACGCCCAGGGCGGACAGTTCAGCCTCAAATTTCCGAGTTAGAAGGCGTAACGGGCGCGGACCGTGAACGCGTTGTCGAGGCGATCGTCGCCGCCGACGCCGAGGTCATACGAAGCGCCGATCGTCCAGTTGCCGTTCTGCGCGTTGATGCCGAGCGACGCCTGGAAGGGAGCGTCGTCCACGACCTGGCTCTTCACCGTTTCGGAGACGCCCTGCCAACGCACCTTGCTTTCGGCTTCATCGTCGCCGAAGGACGGAACGACCGCAAGATCCACCATGGGAGCGAGCTTCCAGCCGCCCGCATTGAGGTTGCCCGAGAAGGCGACTCCGATCGGGAGCGTGAAGATGTTCATCGTGTCGTCGTCCGTCTTGAAGGCGCCTTCGTAGCCGTCGACGTCCAAACGCGTCCAGCGGATGCCGACATGCGGAACGACGTTGACGGAACCGAACTTCATGAGGTGTTCGGCGCCGAGACCGATCGTGAAGGCGTCGGCCTTCACTTCGTCGCCGATCGACATGCCGAAGGCCGTCGCGGAGAGGTCGGACTTCGTGTGCATCCAGCCGATGTCGATCATGCCGTTGCAGTTGCCGATGCGGTGGCTGCCGTAGACGGAGAGGCCGAAGAAGTCGGCGTCGTTGTCGACGTCGATCGCGGCGTCCTTCGAGCCGCCGTCGCCCGTACCGACCGTGAGGGCCGCACCAAGCACGGCGCCCGGAACAACTTCCACGTCGGCGCCGAGGACGCCGCCGTAGAGGTCCATGTCGTAGCCGCCGTCGCCGTAGAGGCTGTCGGCCTGGTTCGTGGTGCCAAAGACGTCGGCCCAGACCGTAAGACCCTTCGTGCGGTCGAAGTTGTCGGCAAGCGTCATGCGGCGTTCGAGCGAACGGTTCATGAGCTTCGACGAGTCGAGCGCGACGTTGTAGACGCCCGCCGTGGCGGCAAGGGCCATCGCCTGGTTGCCGATGTCAACGGCCCGAGCAACAGCATTGCTGCCGCGACCGTACTCAGACATGCGGGAGAGGAATCTCGCGGATCTGTCGGCCGATTCCGTGTCGTTTTCGCCCGACCAATAGAGCATATTCATCCACGAATTGCCGGAAAACCCAACAAAGACATCTTCGGCGCGCTTGAGCTTTGTTTCATAACTCAAAATGTTGCCTTCCTTCGTCAGGACGAGCGTAACCATGGCGCTCGAGGCTCCGTCGTTTTCATACACAGCCTGATCGATTCCGAGGGTACCCGTTGCGACCATCAGCTTACCAGCGCTGTCCTTCGTGAGGTTCACGACGCGGATCTGCGAATCCTCGACAAACTTAATCGTCTCGGCCGTGATGGCGGGTTCGGCGCCAAGCGCCTTCCCGTCGATCATGACGAGCCCCTTCGCGGCAACAAAGAAGGAGCCGACCTCCAAATCAGGAAGTTCATCCTCAGAGGTGAGACTGCCGTCAACCCGAATGACTGCCGTCGAACTCTTGGAAATATCGAAAGCCTTGGCGGTGTAGAAGACCGCCGTCACGTTGTCGTCAATCCCGCCGCCGTATTTCAGCCCGGTCTGCTTAAAGGCCTTGATCGCATCGTCCTTCGTACCGCCGAAAACAACGGTCGAATTTTGACCTACGACAATCTGGGCGTTGAGCTTACCGTCCGCGGCAAAGTCCTCCGCCGTAAGGAAGGAACCGTCTTCGATCTCTTCTCCGTCCTTCCAAGAGGGATCCAGGAAGATGAGGCCTTCGTGGGAAAGATTCGCGACGGAGAGGGTCCCCGCCGACTCGTCGTTGCCGACCTCGATCGTGCCTGTACCTGAAACCGTATCGACGTGGAAGGTGCCGGCGTCCACGGCGAGCGTGGCGTCTTTGCTGGTCAGCTCCACTTCGTGCGAAATCGTACCCTGAAGGTCGCTCACGGCCGTACCGCCGAGCTGAAGCGTACCAGCCACCTTGACGGCCGTCGCTCCGGTTCCATTCTCAAACTGAACGAGTTCTTGACCGTTGCTGTTAGCAGAACCAAAAAGCGTAACAGTATTGCCTTCCTTGACCTTGACGGTCTCTCCCGTCTGAACGGAAATTGACTTCGATCCGATATTCTTGTCGATGTTCTCCGAAACCTTGACATTCACAGAGGTCGCAGAGAAGCCCGCGCCAACATCTCCCGCGTTCAGCTCAGTCACCGTTTGTCCGTCCGAGTCAACGAGCTCTCCGGTGAAGGTGGCCGTGCCGGCATTTCCATTCTGGCTGAGAATGCCCGCCACATCCTTGGAGTAGTCGAGGTTCCACTTGGCATCGTTGACGACAAGCGTACCGCCCGTGACCGTCAGGCCAGCCTTAAGTTCGCCAGCATCGGTGGTTTTTCCGTCATCACCAAGAGAATTCGTGAAGAACTGAGACGACGACGAAGTGAGCGTGCCGCCGGTGACCTCCAGACTCACACCACTGCCGATCGTGATTGTGTCGGCTCGAATCGTGCCGGCGCTGCTGAACTTTCCTTTTTGGAAGGTCAGTGCCTCCTGAGCCAACACGGCGAGTTTGTGGACGGCACCGCCGCCGTTGAGCGTGAGCTGCCCCTCTCCGTTGATCCGACCTTTGAGGTCCAAGTTCCCGTTCACGGTCGTTTGGTCGTTGTTCATCGTAACGGTCATGCCCCTGCCGACGTACACATCGCCGGTGAGCGCCGTCACGCCGTTGAACGTCACGTTAAAGTTTTCGCGCGTCGGGAAAAGTTTCGCTTCTTCGAAGACTTGTTCTTCATCAATCATGCCCTCCGGAATCTGTTCGGCAAGCTGCACGCGGAGTGCGTAGGCTTTCGCGTCCGAGGCCGTGGCCGTGGTCGTGGCCGTGACGGTCGTAGTGCCGTTGAAGGTCAGATTGGCGTTGCCCAGAGCAAAAATACCGACGGTATCCTCACCGAGCCCGTTCGCGTTGATCGTGAGCGTCCCGTCCGAAACGAACACGCCGTCGTCAGCATAGATCCCGACCGTTTCACCGCCCTTGGCGTTGATCGTGAGCGATGCGCCTTCGTTGACGGAGATCTTGGCATCCGTATCGACGCTGTTGCCGTCGGAATTGTGCATGAGGATGCCGTAGGCCCACTCGTCGCCTCTCATCTGGTTTTCCGCCGTGACGGTCGTCTGGCCTCGGGCAAACGTAATGGCGGGCACGTCGAGCGAGTCGGCGGCAAAGTACACGCCGAGCGCGTTGATTCCGTTGGTCGTGGCAGTGGAAATAGCCTCAATCGTGGTCGTGTCCGCCGAGAAAGTCGCCGTGCGCCTCCAATCGGCCTTGCCGATCGGGTTTTCAATTTCAAAGCCGTAGACCACCGAATCCCAATCGCGGCTGGGTTCGCTCTGCAGATCGCTCGACGAGGAAATGGTCGTGGTGTCGCCGGTGAAGGCAATGGAACCGTTGTACTGCGTCACGCCGGCCACTTCGACATACGGATTGCCCGAAATCCCCTCAACTTTCGCGGAAATGGAGGCGTTTTCAAGCGTGACGGCAGCGGTCTGATTGTTGAAGATCGCCGCTCCGCTGAGGTACGAAACGTCAAAGCGTCCCTTGGATTGACCGAAAGTTTCGAACCCCGTCGTGCCGCAAACCGCATCGAAAGTCTTTTGATCCAAAAGGGCGTTTACGTTGAGGGAACCGGTGAAATCTTCCGTCACCACCGCGCCGTGCACCAACGCATCGGCTGTGCCATTGGGGTCGGCGTCGTTGTAGACGCGCACGACGGACAAATCGGTATTACCGACCTTGAAGATCTCGTCGAGTGTCGGAGAGCCAATCACTTCGACAGCAAAGGCCGACTGAGAAAGAACGAGACCAAAGGCACCGGCGACGGCGCCGGCCAAAAGAGAGACGCGGAAACCATTGCTCCGCGCCTTGGTAGAAACGGGTTCACCCATCAGCATTCTTACTCTCCTTGTATGAGGGGCGATTGGACGTAATCGGCACATTGTAGGCCTGCGAGTCCTACACTTTCGTTACGGCATAACTTGCACGAGGGAGAGTAAAAACCCTAATTTTTATACTCGTTGAGGTACGAAGGAATCTTCCTTATTTCCTGCGCACTTCGTCGAGATAGCTGTAGACCGTCACCTTCGAGATCCCGAGACGGTCCGCCACGCGCTCGAGCGCTCCCTTCATGAGGAAGATCCCGCGCTCGTTCATGAAGCGGATCACTTCGATGCGCCGCTCCTTGGTGTCGGTGTCGCGCGCTTCGTTAAGGATCTTGTCGATGAGGTCGTAGACCATCTTCTGGACGTTGCGGTCCCCTTCGACGGGCGCTTCGGTCTTGCGGGCCGAGGCTCGGGCGAGTCCCGCCTCGTCGAAGTCGGGCATCGCGCGGGAGAGCCAGCGCATGTTCTCGCGCAGGTGCGTGCAGTCGACGTTGATGCACATCGCACCGATCAACGTCCCCTTTTCATCCCGAATCAAGAGGCTCGAGGAGCGGATGAGCCGTCCCTCGAACTCGTAGTAATAGTTGGCGACGAAGTCCTCCCCTTCCCCTCGGTCACCGCTGAAGAGCGCCTTTTGCACGAGGTTTCGGAAGCTCTCGCCGATGCGCCGGCCGGTCACGCGGTTGTTGGCGGCGTGCACGATCGAATGCTGCGGCGTCGTGAGGTCGTGAAGAAGCACTTCGCAGTCTTCGCCGAAGGTGCGCGCGACCATGTCGGCGACGGGAACGTAGGAAAGAAGAATCGGATGCATGACGTCTCTCGGGGTCTAGAGTTTTTTCTATGTCCGTTTTTCCAAGTCTAGCCGATTTTGCGGGCGGGCTTCCTTCGAGCTCCGATTCCGCCCCTCCTCCCGAAGAATCCGTCACAAAGACGAGAAGATCGGCGAAAAAGAAGCTCGACAAAATCCGCGCTCCCCGCTAGACTCTTCGGGCTTTGGAAAATTTTCGGCGCGGAAGCGTCGTGCTTCCGCAATAGAAAATTTTCCATTAGAATAGAATTTATTCTATAGATAAAAATTTCTACCTCCCCTTCCGTCCGCGTACGGAGGGGACGGCAGAACCATCGGACCGCCAAGGAAGACCTGTATGGACGAACTCATCTACGGCGTTTGGAAGGGGAAGGTGTACGACTACCGTCGCCGCGCCCCCGACGGCGCGCAAAGCGAGCTCCCCCTCGAGACGCTTCTCACCTTCAATCAAGGAAACCCCGTGGCGGGCTTCGCGGGTCCGCAGGGCTTTCTGATGTTCGACATGCGCGTGACGCTCGCGGAATTTCTGCGTCAGTACTACGCGCGCGCCGAGAGCCTCTCCTGCGGACGCTGCACGCCCTGCCGCATGGGGACGATCCTCATCGACGAGGCGCTTGAGAAGGCCGCCCGCGGCGAAGGCGAATCGGTCGACTGGGACCGCATCCGCGCGTTTCTCGTGCAGATGCGCGAGACGAGCCTCTGCGGGATCGGACAGACCGCTCCCGAGCCGCTCTGGGGCGCGCTCGAATACTTCCCCGAAATGCTGCGCCGGGCCCCCGCGATGCCCGAGACGACGCGCGACTTCTACGCCGTGGCGACCGCTCCCTGCATCGAGGCCTGCCCCTCGCACGTCAACATTCCGCGCTACATCGACTACATCCGCGACGGCCACCCCGAACTCGCGACGACCGTGTTGCTGCGCCACTACCCGCTCGTCGGCTCCTGCGGGCGCGTCTGCGTTCGTCCCTGCGAAAAGGCGTGTCTGCGAAACCAGATCGACACGGCGGTCGGCATCAAGGAACTCAAGCGCCACGCGGCCGACGAAGCGGGCGCCGCGATCGAAGACTTCTTCCCGAAGGAAGAGCGTCCGGTCTCCCCCGTTTCCACCTCGGTCGCGATCGTGGGCGCGGGCCCCGCGGGGATCAACTGCGCCTACCACTTGCTTCGCCGCGGCTACCGCGTCGACATCTTCGAGCAGGAAGCCCACGCGGGCGGGATGGCGCGCATCGGCATTCCCGCCTACCGCCTCCCGAACAAGCTTCTCGAAACCGAAACGGACGTGATCACGCGCCTGGGCGGCAACTACAAGTTCGGCCAGACCTTCGGGCGCGACTTCACGATCGACGAACTCTTTCACCGCGGCTACAAGGCGGTCTTCCTCGGGATCGGCTGCGCCCTGGGTCAGTACCTGGGCCTCCCCAACGAAGACACTTCGGCCAAGGGCTATCTCAAGGGTCTCGACTTCTTGGTCGACGTCGAGCATGCACAGTCGCGCGGCGAAACGCCGACGCTTGAAGGCGACATCGTGGTCGTGGGCTGCGGGAACGTCGCCATGGACTGCTGCCGCACGGCGCGCCGCCTTTTGAAAGGAGCCGGCAAAATCACGGTCTCCTACCGCCGCACGCGCCTTTCGGCCCCGGCCGATCCGGAGGAAATCACCGCCGCCATGGAAGAGGACATCGACTTCGACTTCCTCACGGCGCCCGTGGAAATCCTCACCGAAGACGGCCGCGTCACCGGAATCAAGCTCGTCCGCATGCGCGAAGGCGAACCCGACGCTTCGGGCCGCCGCTCGGTGAAGCCCATCGAAGGAAGCGAATTCGTCATCCCCTGCAGCACCGTGATCGCCGCGATCGGTCAGAAGACCGACACGTCGGTCTTCTGCGAAGCGGACGGAATCGAACTCTCGCGCCGCGGGACGATCGTCGTGAACGACGCGCTCGAGACGAGCCGCGAAGGCGTCTTTGCCGGGGGCGACGCCGCCGCGGGCCCGACGAGCCTCATCTGGGGGATGGCCCAGGGTGAAATCGCCGCGAATTCGATTCACGAATACCTCATGACGCACGCGACGGGCTTCATCCCGCGCCAGCGCATGAGCGCCATGATCCGCGAGGCGAAGTTACTCGAAGGCGAAAAGCCGCACCGCGAAGTGCCGCTCGTTCCACGCCAAAAGCAGACGCATCTGGCGGCGGACGTGCGCAAGTCCTCGTGGGAAGAGGCCGAACACGGCCTTTCGCACGACGACGCCCTCACGGAAGCCTCGCGCTGCATGCGTTGCTACCGCATCTTTGCCGTGTCCACGCTTCGTCCCATTCCGGGAAAGAGCGAACTCGAAGACTGATCGGGGAGAAGAAGATGAAAGCATTTTTGAACGACGTCCCCGTCCGCTTCACCGAAGGCGAAACGATTCTCGAGGTCGCCCGCCGCGAAGGGGTCTTCATTCCTACGCTCTGCGAATTCGCGGCGCTCCACCACCGTCCCGGGACCTGCCGCATGTGTCTCGTGGAAATCGTGGAGAAGGACCGCACCCGCACCGTCACGGCCTGCGACACGCGCATGAAGGAAGGCCTTCGCGTGTGCACGACGGGCGCGCAGCTGCGAAGCATGCGTAAGCTCCAGGCGGAACTCCTCTTTGCCGACCACTGTGAGCGCTGCTCCGAATGTCCGCGCCACGGCGACTGCGAACTCCAGACGGTCGCGAAGACCGTCGGCCTCGACGTCTCGAGTCTCTCGGGTCGCTTTGTGAACCGTCACGGCACCGACGCGACGGCCCCCGCCCTCACCTTCACACCCGACAAGTGCATCCGATGCCTTCGCTGCCTCGAAGTCTGCCGACAGGTGCAGGGCGTGGGCGCCATCACGCTCGAAGGCTTCGGAACCGAAGCCGCCGTAGGCTTTGACGGCACGCCCTGGGACGCCTCCGACCGCTGCATTCAGTGCGGCCAGTGTTCGCTCGTCTGTCCGACGGGCGCGATCGCCGTGAAGGATCAGTGCGAGCGCGCGCTCGAACTCTTTGAAGATCCCTCGGTCACGACCGTCGTGCAGATGGCTCCGGCCGTGCGCTTCACGATCGGCGAAGCCATGGGGCTTCCCGCGGGCGAAAATCTCGAGGGCTTCCTCGTCGCCGGCCTCAAGAAGCTCGGCGCCGACCTCGTCTGTGACACGCGCTGGTCGGCCGACGTGACGATTCTCGAAGAAGGCACCGAACTGATCGAGCGCCTCGAAAAGATGAAGCGCGAAAACCGGCTCGACCGTCCCGACACGATGTTCACCTCGTGCTGTCCGGGCTGGATCAACCACGTGGAAAAGTCGGCCGCGGACCTGATCGACCACATCTCGACGACGCGCTCGCCCCAGGGGATCTTCGGGGCGCTCGCAAAGACCTGGCTTCCGCGCGCGCTCAAGATCGACCGCGAACGCATCCGCGTGATTTCGATCATGCCCTGCACGGCGAAGAAGGACGAGGCCGCTCGTCCCGCGCTCTCGCGCGACGGCATGCCCGACGTGGACCTCGTTCTCACGGTGCGCGAACTCGCGACGCTCTTTCAACGAAACGGCCTTACCCCCGACACGGTGAAGCCCGCGCACTTCGATTCGCCCTTCATGACGGAGGCGACCGGCGCCGCGCAGCTCTTTGCGACGACGGGCGGCGTCATGGAGGCGGCCCTTCGCACGGTCTGCGCGCTCACGGGCGGCCCCCGCACGGCGCACCTCGCGTTCGAGCCCGTGCGCGGCCTCAAAAACGCCAAGGAAGCGACCGTTGAAACGGACGAATTCGGCAAGCTTCGCGTCGCCGTCGTCTACGGCATCCGCGAGGCCGACCGCATTCTGAAGCTTGTGCGCGAAGGCCGTTCCCCCTACCATTTCGTGGAAGTGATGGCGTGTCCGGGCGGCTGCATCGGCGGGGGCGGCACGAACCGCGGTCCCGCGTGGAGCCGCACGCTTCCCGTTCGTCAGGAAGCGGTCTACGACGAAGACGCCGCCATGACGGTGAAGTCCTCGCACGAAAACCCGGACGTCGCGCGCCTCTACCGGGAGTACCTCGGCACGCCGGGAAGCCGCCTCGCGCACGACCTTCTGCACACGCACTACGACGACCGCCGCACGCCCGCGAAGGCGCCGCTTTTCCGACAGCTCGTCGTGAAGCTTCACGCCGCCGAGTGCGAATAACCGATTTCTTTGTTTGGAGAGAAAAATGAAGCAACCCGTCCGCATCGCCGTCACCGGCCCCGCCGGTCAGATCGGCTACTCGATTCTCTTTCGCCTCGCTTCGGGCGCCATGCTCGGCCCCGACCAACCCGTGTCGCTCACGCTCCTTGAGCGCCCCAACCCGACGAGCTCGGCCGCTCTGAAGGGCGTCATGATGGAGCTCGACGACTGCGCCTTCCCGACGCTCGCCGAAATGAAGGCCGTTCGCGATCCCGCGGAAGCCTTCGACGGCGCCGAATACGTCTTCCTGATCGGCGCCCGTCCCCGCGGCCCCGGCATGGAGCGGGCCGACCTCCTCGAAGCGAACGCCTCGATCTTTGAAACGCAGGGCCGCGCCCTGAACGAAGCCGCCTCGCGCAACGTGAAGGTGCTCGTGGTCGGGAACCCCTGCAACACGAACGCCCGCATCGCGATGCTGAACGCCCCGGATCTGCCGCGCACGGCCTTCTCGGCCCTTCTGCGCCTCGACCAGAACCGCGCGCTCTCGCAGCTCGCGCAAAAGACCGGTTCGCACGTGACCGACATCCGTCACCTCTGCGTCTGGGGGAACCACGCCCCGACGATGGTCTCCGACATCACGCACGCGACCGTCTCGGGCCGTCCCGCCCTCGAACTCGTCGACGACGCCTGGGTGAAGAACGACTTCATGCCGACCGTCGCCAAGCGCGGGAGCGCCATCATTCAGGCCCGCGGCGCGAGCTCTGCCGCATCCGCCGCCTCGGCCGCGATCGACCACATGCGCGACTGGGCGCTGGGTTCGAACGGCGAATGGGTGACGATGGGCGTTCCCTCCGACGGCTCCTACGGCGTTCCCGAAGGACTCGTCTTCGGCTTCCCCTGCATTACGAAGGACGGCGGCTATGAGATCGTGAAGGATCTGCCGCTCACCGACGACATCCGCGCAGGCATCGCCAAGAACGTCGCCGACCTCGAAGCCGAGGCCGCGGCCGTCAAGGCTTTCGTTCCGGCCTAAGGCGCCGCTACAATGGGTGCGTCGCACGCGAATGCCGTGCGGCGCACTTTTTTTTTGCGCCCTCCGTCAACCGGGCGCATTTCCAAAAGGAGAGTCACATGGAATTCGTTCGTCCTCCCTTCCGCGGAGAAAACAAGGGCCACTACACCGCGGGCGTCATCTCGAAGGGGATGCTCTACGTTTCGGGACAGCTCTCGATCGACCCCGACACGCGCGAAGTCGCCAAGGGCGACATCAAGGACCACACGCGCCTCGCGCTCGACAACGTCGACCGCGTTTTGAAGGAAGCGGGCGTGACGCGCAACGACGTCGTCTTCTGCCGCGTCTACACCTCCGACGTCAAGTACTGGGGCCCGATCAACGAGGTCTACGCCGAGTTCTTCGGCGAGCACAAGCCCGGCCGCGTCGTCGTTTCGACGACGGAACTCCATTTCGGCTGCCTCGTGGAAATCGAAGCCATTGCGGAGATGCCCGAAAAATGAGTCAGCTCTCTTTCGTCTGCACGAAGTGCGGCAAGCGCACGCCCGTCACCACCCTTTCGCCCGCCTGCGAATGCGGCAGCCTCTTTGAACTCGACTTTACGCCCCCAAAGTGGGACGAAAGCAAGATCGACCGCAAGACCTGGAGCCAGTTCCGCTACCGCGAATTCCTCGCGCTCGAAGGCGACGCCTGGCGCGACGTCACCATGGGCGAAGGTCTGACGCCGCTCGTTCCCTTTGACGACGACGTCCTTCTCAAGATGGACTACACGATGCCGACGCTCTCCTTCAAGGACCGCGGTGCGGCGACCTTGGTCGCCCACATGAAGACGATCGGCGTCACCTCCTGCGTTCAGGATTCGAGCGGCAACGCCGGAAACGCCGTCGCGGCCTATGCGGCGCGCGCGGGGATCCGTTGCGAAATCTTCGTTCCCGAAGGAACGAGCCCCTCGAAGATCCGCATGATCGAGTCGCACGGCGCCGTCGCGAACGTCGTTCCCGGAACGCGCGACCACTGCGCCGACGTCTGCCGCGCCAAGGTGAAGGACGAGGGCGCCTATTACGCGAACCACGTCTACAACCCCTTCTTCTACGAAGGGATGAAGTGCTACGTCTACGAAATCTTCGAGGCGCTCGGCCGCATGCCCGAACACCTCGTGATTCCGGTCGGCAACGGCACGCTCTTCATCGGTGCGGTCAAGGCCCTCGAACACCTCGAGGCCTCGGGCGCGATCGACCACTTCCCGCAGATCATTGCGCTGCAGAGCGAACGTTGCGACCCGCTCGCGCGCGCCGCGGAGGTGGGTTCCGAAGAGCCCGTGCGCGTCACGCCCGAACCCACCATGGCCGAAGGGATCGCGATCGGCGTTCCGATGCGCGGCCGTGAAATTCTCAACATGGCCCACCGCCACGGCATCCACTTCGTGACGGCCCCCGAAGAGAAAATCCTCAAAGCGCGCCGCGACCTGGCGCTGCGCGGCGTCTACTGCGAGCACACGACGGCCGCGAACCTCGCCGCCTACCGCCGCTACTGCGAACTCTGCGGACCGACGCCCGACACCGTCATCACGATGTGCGGCGCCGGCATCAAGTCGGATCACTGACCGCCGAGCGCAAAAAGAGCAAAAGGGAGAGGCCGCAACCTCTCCCTCTTTTTCGTCCGCTCAAGGGAGTCGAAAAGGCTTTTCGCCTCCCTCCAGATATAAGCCTCAGGACGCGGGCTTCTGCTCCGCAGCGGGCTTCGGATTGAGCCAATAGAGCACGAAGTTGGCCGCATAGGAGGCCGCCTGATGGAGCGTCATCTTTCCGTCCTTGGCGGGGCCGGTGGCGCGAAGCGCGACCTTGTTGCCTTCGTTCATCTGATAGACCATGCCGGTCAACTTCCCGTCCTTGGTGGCGACGCCGTAAGTCATCAGGCCCTTGCAGGCGGAAACGTTGTCTCCCGCCTTCACGACGCGCGCCGTAACGCCCGTCGCCTTGACGCCCTCGACAATGGCGCGCTCGAGCGCCTCGACGTTTTGCTTCGGATCCTGCACGACGCAGACGAGCACGCTCTTACGCTCGGCCGCCGCGACCGTCATCGTATTGGGCGACTGTTCCGCCTGCTGGTTTTGGGCGGGCGCCGCCTCCGCGGCGGCTTCGGTTTTGGCTTCGCCGCCGAGGTTCATCGAGCCGCAGCCCGCAAGCAGCGCGGAAAAGCTCGCCGCCAGGAGGGCGGAACGGACGGTTTTCCGAGTGGAAGTGAATTGGGTCAAGACGATTCTCCTCAATGAAGGTGTGTAGGAAAAACTACGCAATTCCTTCGGTTTCGTCAAGCGAGGAGCCCCGGAAACCTTCCGAGGCGGCGGACCGCGCTCTTTTCTTCTGCGTCGGACGGGCGTTCGTGGTACAAATTCTTCCGACAGACATTGATTTTGAGGAGCCCCTCATGGACATGCTCGAACTCGCCCGCACGCGCTACACCTGCAAACACTACGACCCGACCCGCGGCATCGCCCCGGAAACCCTCGGGAGGCTCGCGGAAATCCTGCGGCTTTCCGCGTCGTCCGTGAACATCCAGCCCTGGCGCTTCGTCTTTCTCGCGACGCCCAAGGCGAAGGCCCGGCTCATGCCCGCCGTGAAGGACTTCAACCTCGAGCGCGTCGAACACGCGCCCCTCATCATTCTCTTTTTGGCGAAGAACCGCCTCGACGAAGAGCACCTCAAAAAGCTCTTTGCGAAGGAAACCGAAGACGGCCGCTATGATTCGGCGGCCGACATTGAAAAGCTCTACGCCTTCCGCAAGGCCGCGGTCGACGCCTACTGCCGCACGCCCGAGTCGACCCGCCTCTGGACGCACGAACAGGTGATGCTCGCCATGGGGTCCTTCCTCACGTCCGCGGCGGGAATGGGGCTCGACGCCACCTGCCTCGGCGGCCTCGTGATGGAAGAGGTCGACCGGATCTTCGACTTTGAAAAGGAAGGCTTCCACACGGTCGTGGGCGTCTCGGTCGGCTACCGCGCAAGCGACGACCGCAACGCCTCGCGCCCGAAGTCGCGCTTTGCCTTGAACGACGTCGTCACCGTTCTCTGAGGTCCGCCATGACGCTCACGAAGGAAATCTTGCAGGAGACGTCCCTCGTTCGGATCGTCGACGACGATCCGGCCCTGCGGCGCGCCCTCACCTTCTTTTTGAAGGTGGAGGGCTGGAAGAGCGTTTCCTACGACGGCCCCTTCTCCTTTCTCGAAAAGGACGACCCGAAGATGCCGGGCTGTCTCGTGCTCGACCTCAAGATGCCGGGCGCGACGGGCACCGACCTGCAGCATCAGTTGAAGGTCGAGGAAAACGTCCTGCCCGTGATCTTTCTCTCCGCCCACGGCGACATCGACACGGCGGTCTACGCCGTGCTCGAGGGCGCGGTCGATTTTCTGCAAAAGCCCGTCGACGAGGAACGCCTTTTGCGCGCCGTCGAAAAGGCCTGCCGCATGCACCACGTAAGACTTCGCGGCGGTCCGGGAGAAGACGAAGCGAGGGCGCGCTGGGAGACGCTCACCGAGCGCGAAATGCGCGTGGCAAAGCTCGTGGCCGAAGGCCTCGTGACGCGCGTCATTGCGGAGCGCTTCGGCGTTTCGCCCCGAACGGTCGACGCGCACCGCGCGAATCTTCTTCGCAAACTCGGCGTTCGCACCCCGCGCGAAGTGGCCGAGATCGTGCGGCTCGTTTCGGACTCTGAATGATGCGCACCGTTCTCAGCCTTCTCCTCGCCCTGACGCTCGGTGTTTCCGTCGCAGAGGAGCGCCCGGCCACCGAGCGCCCCAAGCTCATCGTGGGCGTGACGGAATTCGCGCTCTCCGAAGACGGGCGCGACATCACGGAGGCGCTTCATCGGGCGGCGGCGCCGCTCGCCGACCAATACGACCTCGAATTCCGATCGATGCCCGTGCCGGAACTCGAGCGCGCCGCGCGCGAAGGGCGCGTGGACCTCGTGTTGGGAAGCGCCGGGCTCGTCGTTCGCCTCGCCGACGCGGGCGCGAAGCCCCTCGTCACGACTCTGGGACCGGGAGCCGTCAACGCCAACCAAAACGAAGGCTCCGCCTTTCTCGTGCGCCGCGACCGAGAGGATCTGCAGACGCTCTCCGACTTGGCGGGAAAACACCTCGTCGCCAACCGTCCCTCGGGCTTTTCGGGCTATATGATCGCCATGGGCGAAATTGCGCTCGCGGGAAACGATCCGGACCATTTCTTCTCGTCGCGCACCTTCATCGGGGCGCAAAACGCCTCGCACGAAATCGCAAGGCGCGTCTACTACGGCTTTGCGGACGTCGGGATCCTGCGTCTTTGCGCCTGGGAAGAAATCCTGCAGAAGGACCCGAGCGCGGCGGACGACCTTCGGATTCTCGCGCCCAAGAAAAGCAGGAGCGCCTGCGTGCACTCGACCGACCTCTATCCCGCGCACACGCTCGCGGCCCTTCCGCACGTGACGCCCGAGGCCGTGACGGCGACGACCCTCGCTTTCCTTCGGATGCCCCCGACTGAACGGGGTCGAAGCTGGGCGGTCGCGACCGACTATCTCTCGATCGACAAACTCTTCCGGGCGCTCAAGACCGGTCCCTACCGCTATCTGCGAGAACCCGTCTGGAAGCGTTTTCTCGCCGAATACTTTCCCTTCATCCTGATCTTCCTCGGGGTGGCGCTGCTCTTTCTCTGGCAGTTTGAGAACACCAAGCGCCTTCTCGAAAAGCGCACGCTCGAAGTGCGCCGCCTCGCGCAAAAAGAGGCCGAACAGGAGCGGCGCCTTCTCTTTCTCGAGCGCAACACCATGGTGAGCCAGCTCTCGAGCATGCTCGCGCACGAACTCCATCAGCCGCTCGCCGCGATCCGCCTCTACGCCCGAGGACTCGTGAAGCTTCTCGCCCGCACGAATCCCTCGCCCGAAGTGACCGAAGCGGCCGACGCCATCGCCGACGAGGCGACGCGCGCCAAGGAAATCGTCGAGCGCGTGCGCGCCTACGCAAGAAACCGCCGCGCGGAAAGAAAGGAGACGCCGCTCTCGGAGATCCTCCAAAACGCCGTCTCCCACTTTCAGAGCGGCGCCAAGGCACCCGTTCCCCTCACGATCTCGGGCGACACGGACGTCGTCGTGTCCGTCTCGGCGTTGGAAATCGAACTCGTCTTCGTGAACCTTCTCAAAAACGCGCGCGAAGCGGCGATGAAGGGGCCGAACCCGCAGATCTCGATCATCGTGCGGCGCGACGACCGCAGGGTGGCGATCGACGTGCGCGACAACGGGCCCGTTCTCGATGAAGAGGCGCGAAAGCGCCTCACGATGCCCGTTTCGAGCGAAAAGCCCGAGGGGCTGGGCTTGGGTCTCGGGATCGCCCGCGGGATTCTCGAGCAGCACGCGGGCAAACTTGAATTTTCCGTGAACGCCCCCGAACCCGGCCTCACCGCCACGGTGACGCTGCCGCTCCCGCATCAGGTAAAACCCGAAGAGCACCCCGAGGCTTGATTTTTCGCAAACCTACGTACGTAGGCTTCTCCTCGATACTCAGAACGTACCGGGCGGCCCCGGCCGCCCGAAACGTTTCCCTTCGGACCGACCCCATCAAACGGTCCGACTGACTCAACGAGGAAAACTTCATGTCCAAGGAACTTACCCGCCGCGGTCTCCTCAAGACCGGGCTCTTCGGCACGGCCGCGGGCATCGCCGGCGCCGGCCTCACCCGCAACGCCGCTGCCGCCGAAGCCCCCAAGGCTTCCACCGCTTATGACGCCGTCGTTCTCGGCGCCGGTCCCGCCGGCCTCATCACCGCGATCACGGCCCACGATCTCGGCATCCGCGTCGCCGTGATGGAAAAGAAGGACCGTCCCGACGGCAACGCCATCTTCGCGCTCGGCTCCGTCTGCGGCTGGGGTACGCGCCACCAGAAGGAACAGGGCATCACCGACACGGCCGACGCCTTCTACGCGATGATGATGGACGTCTCCAAGCAGATGGGCGATCCGATCCTCAACCGCGTCTACACGGACAACATCTCGGCCGGCATCGATTGGCTCGAGTCCGACATCGGCGTGAAGTTCGGCAAGATCCGTCCCATGCCCTATCCCCGTCTGGGCCGCACCTGCCGCGTCCTCGGCGAAGGCATCACGGGCGGCGGCCGCCTCGTGGAAAAGCTCCTGGAAGCCTGCAAGAAGCGCGGCATCGACATCCTCTTCCAGCACAAGGCGATCGAACTCCTCCACGACGAACACTTCGCCGTGACGGGCGTCAAGGTTCTCACGCCGGACGGCCAGAAGTCCTTCCTCGCGAAGGCGGGCGTGTGCATCTGCACGGGCGGCTTCTCGGCCAACCCCGAAATGGTCGACCGCTACATCGGCGGCTGGGCCACGCGCATGGTGCTTCGCGGCTCGAAGTCGACGACGGGCGAAAACATCTCGCTCACGATGCCGCTCTACACGAAGTTCGTGAACATGGACCAGTTCCACAGCGGCCCGATCCTCGGGAAGACCCACGTGAACCCCGCCGACGTCCTCAATTCGGGCTACGGCGTGCAGGTCAACACCTCCGGTCAGCGCTACATGGACGAAAACAACACCTACGTCATCAAGGCCCGCACGACCGCCCAGATGACGCTCGACAACTACGCCTGGGTGATCGTCGACAGCGACTGCTCGGTGCTCGACAAGGTGATTCCGAAGTTTGACCGCCTGAACAACCCCTACGGCAAGGCCGACACGATCGAAGAGCTCTGCAAGCAGGTGAAGCTTCCGGTCGAACGCGTCACCGCCATCGTCAAGGCCTACAACGAAGCCGTCGAAAAGGGCACGCTCGATCAGATGAACCCGCCCTGCACCTACAAGAAGCCGCACCCGATCAAGAAGGCGCCGTTCTACGCGGTTCCCTTCCAGGGCGGCATGACGGCCACCTTCGGCGGTCCGCTCATCAACGCCAAGGCCGAGATTCAGAATCTCGACGGCGAAAGCATCCCCGGCCTCTACGCAGCGGGCAACTCCGCGGGCGGGATCTTCTTCCACAACTACGCCGGCGGCGCGCAGCTCGGTGCCGCGCTCGTTTACGGCCGCATCGCGGGCGCTGAACTCGCCAAGCGCGCGAAGAAGAACTGACGCATTAGGAGACTTTGATCATGAAAAACACCGTTATCGCCGCTTTCGCGGTCGCTCTCGGCCTTGCCTTCACGGCTTCGGCTCACGCCGCCGGCAAGACCCTCGCCGAAATTCACGGCGCCGCCTTCCCCGAAGCTTCGGGCTGGGTGAAGAAAGATCAATGCATGAAGTGCCACGGCTCGTACGAAGACCTCGCCAAGAAGACGGCCGGTCTCGAACCCAACCCGCACCGCTCGCACCTGGGCGCGGTGAACTGCCAGGACTGCCATAAGGCCGACAAGGCGGAACCCGAACTCATGTGCAACAGCTGCCACAACTTCACGATCCGCAAGAAGTAATCGGTTTGTTGTCTCCCTGTGAGGCGTCCCTCATGCGCCTCCACAGAACTTTTCCCCGCGCCGCCCTCGGGCCCGCGGGGAGTTTTTTGCGTCCGTCCGAAGCAAATTCTCCGTGGCGAACAGGCGTTCTCTGCTACCATTTTCAGATTCCTCCCTGTCATGAAGTCGGACGCGTTTCGTCAAGAGGCGCTCCGCTTCGCAACCGGACACAACAATGACTGATACTCTGCAGATTCTCGACACCCAGGTGGGCGACGGCGTCGAAGCCAAGCCCGGCATGCGCATCACCGTTCACTACACGGGCAAGCTCGAAGACGGCACCGTCTTTGATTCGAGCGTCACGCGCGGTCAGCCCTTCACCTTCACGCTCGGCGAAGGCCGCGTGATTCAGGGGTGGGAACAGGGCTTCGCCGGCATGAAGACGGGCGGCAAGCGCACCCTCACGATTCCGCCGCACATGGGCTACGGCGAACGCGGCGCGGGCGGCGTGATTCCCCCGAACGCCACGCTCATCTTCGACGTGGAGCTTCTCGCTGCCGAAGAAGTCCCCGCTCCGGGCGAACTCGAGGTCGAAGAAATCCTCGAAGGGACGGGCGAAGAGGCCGTCTTCGGGAAGGAAGTGAGCGTCCACTACACGGGCAAGCTCGTCAACGGCACGGTCTTTGATTCGAGCGTCGAACGCGGCGAACCGATCGAATTCACGCTCGGCGCCGGCATGGTGATCCCGGGCTGGGAATACGGCATCCGCGGCATGCGCGTGGGCGGCAAGCGCATCCTTCGCATCCCCTACAACCTCGCCTACGGTCCCGACGGCTATCCCGGCGTCATTCCTCCCTACGCCACGCTCGTCTTCGACGTGGAGCTTGTGGGCGTCCGATAAGAGAGTCCGGCAACGAACCTCGGTGAAACACCCTCGTTTTTGGGGCTTGTTCAACAAGACTTTGGGAGACAAGAAAGTGAACAAGACGAAAATTTTTCTCGCATCCGTCCTGGCCGGTTCTCTTCTCGTGAGCGGCTGCGCAAGCAAGCGCGACCCCATGCAGTTCAGCGGCGAAAACAACGACAAAACGCTCGCCCAAGTCCGCAACGCCGTCATCCAGGCGGCCCACCGCAACGACTGGCTGATCTGCGAAGAGGCCGACGGCACCCTTCGCGCCGACATCATCCACCGTCAGGACAAGGTCTACGCCGACATTCATTATGACGAAACGGGATTCCTCGTCACGCCGAATCTGAAGTATTCGACGCTCGTGAACGACGACGGCAGCGTCCGCCGGGCGGTCAACAACCACGTAAAGCGCCTCTCGAAACTCATCACGCTTCGCCTTGCGAACAAGGTGCAGGAAGAGCCCATTTTGATCCCGGCCTGCAGAAACTACGACAGCGTCGAATTCAACAAGTTCGGCTCCGAGCGCTCGCCCCTTCCCTACGTCACGGTGGGTTTCACCTGGCTCAACAAGCCGGTGCGTCCCTACGGCAGCGTCACTCTCTCCTACAGCCTCCCTGAGGAAGAAGCCGGATCCGCCTTCAGCAAGGCCGTGCGCTACAGCCTCGAGTACCTTCGCAACGGCACCTCCCGCAACGGGGAAAAGATCAACGTGGAGGTCCGTCGGGTCTATCCCTATGAAGTTCTCAAGGGAGACAAACGCACGCTCAACCTTCCCACGCGCACCGAACTCATGATTCGCGCTACGGCCTACAACCGGGAAGGCGTCAAGCTCTGCGAAGTGGACGTTTCCGCACATACGAACAACCGGCTCTTCCGCGAGGAAGACAAACAGTTCGACCGCTTCGACGTCGACGGTCTGATCGAAGGCCTCGCCGCCGTGCTCGAACGGAAGCTCACGACGTTCCGCTGATCGGACGTCTTCATCGCTTTCTCAAGACGGACCTCTGCCTCGCGGCGGGGTCCGTTTTTCGTTGTAAGAAAAAAGCCGCCCCGAACGAATCCGGGACGGCTTGGAAGTGACGCAGGTGTTGCTTTACTTGCGAACGCCGTTGATCATGAGGGCGATGCCCCGGTCTCCGACGGCCACGGGCTGCTTCATTTCGCCTTCGAGGTCACCCGCCTGCGGCATGAAGTTTCCGGTCTTGGAGATGCGGGCGCCGACCACGACTTCCTTGTGGTTTTCCATCGTTTCGGCTCCCATCGCCATCGTCATGTTTTCATTGAGTTCGAAGTTGTAGGGAAGATCCTTCACCGTCACGCGCACGAAGGCGAGCGGCATCTTCGAACCCGTCACGGGACGCGCGTAGATGAAGACGGCGTCGTCGGGCTTCACCTTGTCCTTGAGCTCGGGGCTGAGCGTCACGGTGCCAGCCACGAAGTATTCGGCCGTGGCGTTGACAGTCGGAACCGGCGTCTTGTCGGCGGGGGCGGCCCCCTGCGAGGCGGCGGCCTTGCCGCCCTCGGCGTCGCCCGAGATGCGCGCGACGTTGTCGTTCACGCCGCCCAAGCGCTTGGCTTCGTTGATGTTGGCGCGGATCTGCTCGATGTCCGGGAATTCCGGCGGCACGACGAGAAGGAGGTGCTCCCAGAGTTCCGCGGCACGCGCGTACTGTTCCTTGTCCCAGGCATGGATCGCGAGAAGCGCGAGAGCCTTCCACTGATCGGGGTCGATCGAGAGGGCCTTGTTGAGGAGCTTCTCGACGTCGGGCGTGATGACCTTGCCGTTGGCGGCGGCCATCATGTCGGCCATGTCGGCGATGATGTCGGCGTTGTTCGGGACGATTTCCGAGAGACGGCGGAAGGCTTCGACGGATTCGTCAAAACGGTTCACCGAGGCCGTGGTGCGCGCGAGCATGAACCAGCCTTCGGGGTCCATCGGGTTCTTTTCGAGACGGTCCTTCAGCTGATCGATGATGCGCGACATTTCGGCGGCGGAATGCCCGCCCGAGGTCTTCTTCTGCGCTTCCATCATTTCGAGGAAGTGTTCGTCCATCGCCGTGTAGCGCCCGAGCGCCATGTAGCCCGTGGCGGCGGACGCGGGGATCAGGATGACGAGCACGACCGCGAGGATGCGCGAGAGCGACGAATGGTTCTGCGCCTCGACCTTTTCGTCGTGACGCGTTTCCTCGAGCACGCGGCGCTCGAGTTCAAGGCGCGTCTCTTCGTATTCGTCCTCGTCGATGCGGCCCGCCTTGCGGTCCTCTTCGAGGTCTTCGGCCTGCTGACGCAGAATGTTGAGCGTCATTTCGCGGCGGTTGGCTTCGCCCTCGTCCTTCTTGCCGAACCAGAGGGGAAGACCCACGGCCGCGCAGGCGACGAGGCACATGAGGACGGCAATGACAATAAACGTGGTGAGCACGGCGGGTTACTCCTTCTTATCTTTGCCGAGCATTTTTTCGGCCAGGGCCTTTTCCTCTTCGGAAAGCGGCTTGGTGCTCTCGGTAACGGTCTGCTTGCGGCGGCGCAGGTTGATCCAGAAGGCGAGAAGACCGCCCAGGAAGAGGACGACCGGGCCCACCCAGAGAATCACGGTGCTCGTCTTGAAGGGCGGACGATAGAGGACGAAGTCCCCGTAGCGCTCGACCATGTAGTCGACGATTTCCTGATTGGTTTTGCCGGCCTTCACCTGCTCGATCACCTGATTGCGAAGGTCGACGGCGAGTTCGGCGTTCGATTCGGCGATCGACTGGTTCTGACAGACGAGGCAGCGGAGCTGCTCGGAAACTTCCACGACGCGCTTGTGCGCGACCGGGTCAAAGGCGGTCGGCGCCGCTTCGCGCGCGCAGAGGGGAGAAGCCACCGACACGGCGAGAAGCGCCGTCAGAAAAAGAGACTTCACGTTCATCATTCGGCCTCCAGTTTGTCGATCAGGGGCTTCATCTGGTCAAACCAGATTTCGTCCTGGATCGGATAGCTCACCTTGGCGCGGATGACGCCCTTCTTGTCGATGATGAAGGTTTCCGGCACGCCCGTGACGCCGAGGTCGATGCCGACCTTGTTCTTCGTTTCGTAGATGACGTTGTCGTACGGGTTGCCCGAAGTCTTGAGCATCTGCGCGGCGGCGCCGGTGTTGTCCTTGTAGACGAAGCCGATGATCGGGGTCTTGAGGCCGCGACGCTTGAGGTTCACCATGTAGGGGTGTTCCTGCTTGCAGGGAACGCACCAGGTGGCCCAGACGTTGAGCATCCAGACCTTGCCCTTCATGTCCTCGGTCTTGAAGGTCGTGTTGGGATCCCACAGGGTGGGCAGTTCAAAGGGCGGGAGTTCCTTGTTGATCAGAACCGACGGAAGGGTCCGCGGGTCGAGATAAAGGCCCTTGAAGAGGAACCCGGCAAGCACGATGAAGATGCCGAAGGGAATGAGAAATTTCGCTTTCATGTCAGTTTCCTTGGGGCGGCGGCACCGCCCCGATTCATCCGTTTAGGCGACAGCGGCCTGCGTCTTGGCGTCCTTGCGCTTCTTCGAGCGGAAGCGACGGTCGGAAGCGGCCCAGAGCCCGCCGATGCTCATGATGATGCAGCCGAACCAGATCCAGGTCACGTAGGGCTTCGAATAGGCGCGGACCACCCAGCCGCCGTCCGAAGTCGGAACGCCGAGACTCACGTAAACGTCGCCCGTGATCGAGTGACGGATCGCGGCTTCGGTCATCGGCATGGAGTTCGAGCTGAAGTACTTGCGCTTTTCCGGGTGCAGGGTTTCAAGAACCTTGCCGTCGCGCGAGAGCACGAATTCGCCGCGGTCGGCGGTGTAGTTCGCGCCGCGCGTGCTCGTCACGCCCTTGAATTCGAAGGTGTAGCCCGCAACCGTCACGGTTTCGCCCACGAACATCTGCACGTCGCGTTCGGACTGATAGCCCTTGACGAGCGCAACGCCGATGATGAAGACGGCCACGCCGATGTGGGCGATGTGCATGCCCCAATAGGCGCGCGGCTGACGAAGGAGCTTCGAGACGACGCTGCCTTCGCCGTGGCGGATCTGCTGACGGAAGGCTTCGACGGCGCCGAAGACGACGAAGAAGGCGAGCGTGCAGCCGACGAACACCCAGTTGCTCCATTCGCCCATGAGGAGCGGAATGGCGGCGCCGAAGACGATCGAGACGATCATGGCCCAGAGGAGGGACTTCGTGAGGTGCTTCGGATCGGCTTCCTTCCAGCGCGCGAGCGGACCCACGCCCATGAGGAAGACGAGCGGGAGCATCAGGGGCCCGAAGACGGCGTCAAAGTACGGAGGCCCGACCGAGATCTTGCCGGCGTTCAGGGCGTCGAGGAAGAGCGGATAGAGCGTGCCGAGAAGCACCGCGCCCATCGCCACGACGAGGAGAACGTTGTTGACGAGGAGCATCGATTCGCGCGAGATCATCCCGAAGTTCCCGCCGAGGCCCACCGTCGGGGCGCGCCAGGCAAAGAGCAGGAAGGAGAGCCCGATCACGATGATGAGGAAGGCGAGAATGAAGAGACCGCGCTCCGGATCGGTCGCGAAGGCGTGCACCGAGGTGAGAACGCCCGAGCGAACGAGGAAGGTGCCCAAAAGCGAGAGCGAGAACGTGAGGATCGCGAGGAGCACCGTCCAGATGCGGAAGCACCCGCGCTTTTCCGTCACGGCGAGCGAGTGGATGAGGGCGGTGCCCGTCAGCCACGGCATGAAGGAGGAGTTTTCAACCGGGTCCCAGAACCACCAACCGCCCCAGCCGAGCTCGTAGTAGGCCCAGTAGGAGCCAAGCGCAATGCCGAGCGTGAGGAGAATCCAGGCGGCCGTCGTCCAGGGGCGCATCCAGCGCGCCCAGGCGGCGTCAAGGCGCCCCGAAATGAGCGCGGCGATCGCGAAGGCGAACGGCACCGAGAAGCCCACGTAGCCGAGGTAGAGAAGCGGCGGATGGAAGACCATCCCCGGGTCCTGCAGAAGCGGATTCAGGTCCGCGCCTTCGGCGGGGGCCGGGAAGAGACGCAGGAAGGGGTTCGAAGTAAAGAGCATGAAGGTGAGGAACCCCATGGCGACGAGCCCCATCACGCCCGTGACGCGGGCCGTCATTTCGGCGGGAAGCTTCTTGGCCGAGAAGGCGACCGCGGCGGACCACCAGCCGAGCGTCACGACCCAGAAGAGGATCGAGCCTTCGTGGCTGCCCCAGGTGGCGGCGACCTTGTAGTACCAAGGCAGCATCGAGTTGGAGTTGTTCGCCACGTTGAGGACCGAGAAGTCCGAGACGTAGAACGAATACGCCAGACAGCCGAACGCAATCGTGCCAAAGAGGGCGTTCGCGATCGCCGCGGGCCGCGCCACCGCCATCAGCGCGCGGTTGCCCTTGGCCGCGCCGATGAGGGGCACCACCCCCTGGACGATCGAGAGCGCCAGGCAGAGGATGAGTGCAAAGTGACCGATTTCAGGAATCACTTGTGTATCTCCGGTGAATGAAAAGAGTTTGGAAACTCGTCCGAGGAGACTTTCGAGCGGGGCCTCCTCAATCCCAAAAGGGGCCGGTCCCGAAACGGGCCGACCCTGCGCCTGTTGGGTGTCAGGTCCGAAGCCTGCGGCTTAGGACTTGACGTTCTGTTTGGCGGCCTCTTCGGCGGCCTTCTTCGCCACCCCGGCCTTGTGGGCGTCTTCAAGCGCCTTGGCGGCCTCGGGCGGCATGTAGTTTTCGTCGTGCTTGGCGAGCACTTCGGAAGCGGTGAAAAGACCCGCCGAGTCGAGCTTGCCCTGCGCCACGACGCCCTGCCCTTCGGAGAAGAGGTCGGGGAGAATGCCCTTGTAGAGAACGGGCACACTCTGCGCCGTGTCGGTGATCTTGAAGGTGACCGTCACGCCGTCCTTCTGGCGTTCGACCGAACCGGGTTCGACGACGCCGCCCAGGCGGAAGGTGCGGCCTTCCGGGGCTTCCTTCGCGGCCACCTGCGTGGGCGAGAAGAAGAAGACGAGGTTTTCGTTGAAGGCCTGCAGGGCCATCGTCACGCCCGCGCCCACCACCACGACGGCGGCGCCGATCAGGGCGAGTTTTTTGGTCTTGGAATCCATGGATCAGTTCCCCTTTTCAAGATTGCGGTTGCGGGCTTCGCGGCGAAGACGGGTGAGAATCGCCCCGCGGCGACGCTTCAGAGAAATCAGTTCGGCGACGACCCCGATGAGGAGCGCCCCGTAGGCGCACCACACGTAAAAGCCGTGACCGTTCATGGTCAGGAAGTCGGAAAAGCTTGCCCAGTTCACAGTTTGCCTCCCTTGGCGGCTTCGAGCGCCCAGTCGCTGCGGCGTTCGCGTTCAAGAATGATCGTGCGGGCGCGCGAGAGCACGGCGGCCGTCCCGTAGCACATGCCCGCCGCCACCATGACGAGAAGCGTGTAGAGCATGATTTCGGCCATGGACGAACCCTTGGTCGTGATCGAGGCGCCCTGATGGAGGGTGTTCCACCACTGCACCGAGAAGTAGATGATCGGCACGTTGATGACGCCCACGATCGAGATCACGGACGCGGCGCGGTCGGCGCGGCGCTTGTCGTCGATCGCGGTGTGAAGCGCCATGAAGCCGAGGTAGAGGAAGAAGAGGATCAGGGCCGACGTCAGACGGGCGTCCCAGACCCAGTAGGTGCCCCAGGTGGGACGGCCCCAGAAGGCGCCCGAGAAGAGCGCGATGAAGCAGAGCAGAGCCCCCGTCGGCGCCATCGCCTGCGAGAGGATGAAGGCGAGACGGCTGTTGCGGAGCAGACCGATCGCCGAGCACACGGCCATCAGGATGTAGAGGAGCATCGACATCCACGCGGCGGAGACGTGAATGAAGATGATGCGGTAGGAATTCCCCTGCTTGTAGTCGATCGGGCATTCGAAGAAGCCCATGTAGAAACCGACGACAAAGAGAAGGAGGCCGAGGACCATGAGGGGCGTGATGCACTTGCCCGCCGCACGGTAGAAGCCTTCAGGACTCGTAATCGACATAAATGGCTCACCCAGGAGTTTGGAAAATCATTGTTCGGCGATGCGAAGCGCCGCGGAAACCGCCATCGGACTGAGCGCCGCCGTCGCGAGCGTGAGGCCGCCCACGATGAGGAAATGCGCCGTGGGGCTCATCGAGACGGCGACGGCCGAAGCCGCGCCCGAACCGAAAATCAGAACCGGAATGTAGAGCGGCAAGACAAGGAGGCTCGTGAGCACCCCGCCCGCGCGAAGGCCGAGCGTAAGCGCCGCGCCGATCGCGCCGATGAAGCTCAGAATCGGAGTCCCCACCGCAAGGCTTGCGACGAGGACGAGCGTCACGTCGAGCGAGAGGTCGAACATCACGCCGAAAAGGGCCGCGAAGACCGTCATCGGCACGCCCGTGACGAGCCAGTGCGCGATGACCTTCGCAAAAACGATGACGGGAAGGGGTTCCGCGGCGACGAGCATCTGCTCGAGCGTGCCGTCGGCGAAGTCCGCCGCGAACATGCGCGGAAGCGACAGGAGGGCCGCAAGAAGCGCCGCCACCCACACGACACCCGGGGCGATCGCACGCAGCGTATTCGTTTCGGCGCCCACGCCCAGAGGCACGAGCGTCACGACGACGGCGAAGAAGAAGATCACCTGAGCGAGGTCGGACTTGCGGCGAAGCGCAAGCATCAGGTCGCGGCGAAGAATGGTGAGAAAGAGCTGCCACATGATTTCTCTCCTCAGACCGGTTCGGCGTTCTGCGCCGCTTCGTCGTCCAGCGCCGCCTCGACGGCGGTGCGCTTTCTCGGCGACCAGCGTTCGGGTTCGATCACCATGAGGCGCGCGTTTTCGACGGGCACTTCCTGGTGGGTGACGAGCATGACGATGCCGCCCTCCTCCACGTGTTCGCCGATGAGCTTCGCGAGACGCGCCACGCCCTTGACGTCGAGCGCCGTGAAAGGCTCGTCGAGCACCCAGAGCGCAACGGAGCGGGAGAGCCACAGGCGCGCGAGCGCCACGCGGCGGCGCTGGCCCTGCGAGAGCTGGCCCGCGGGCACTTCGAGAAATTCCGAGAGCCCCACGGCGTCGAGCGCGTCAAGCGCCTCCTCTTCGGTAACGGAGAGCGAAGCAATGCGGGCGTTGAGGAGAACGTTTTCCAGGACCGAGAGGTCGTCCTTGACGCCGTTTCGGTGGCCGATGTAGCAGAGCTCCTTCCAGAAGTCCTGCGCGGCCTTCTGCACGGGCGTGCCGCGCCAGCGGACTTCGCCCTCAACGGGGCGCATGAGCCCGGTCATCAGACGCAGAAGCGTCGTCTTGCCCGCGCCGTTCGATCCGGCAATGCGCACGAGCGTGCCGGCTTCCACGGAGAAGGAAAGCCCCTCGAACAGGGTTCTTTCCCCGCGTTCGCAGGTGAGACCCGAGACTTCGATCAATGCGCTCATTGAGTATCGTTTCGTTTTGAGGTAAGGGTGGATTCTTGTTTTCGGTCGGGGAAAGCCCCGTCCGCTCTCGGCTCGGAAGGCCGATTCTATGGCCATGGAGTCTAGTTCGGGGAAATTAAGGTTTCCTTATAAATCGGCGCTCCCCCGTCGGCGTTCGGCGTAGTTTTACTCAACGCATTCCACAGTGCCGCAACGTTTTTCAAGGAGCGCTCCGCCGCCTCGGAGTCCCTCTCCTTTCCCTAAGATTTTCGAGGCTTCGGGGATACATGTGGGTGAAAAACAGCCCGCTATCCCCGCAAATCTTA
>OOAH01000185.1_pt1 | contig 77477 bp, 67 predicted proteins | sample 1671801 | NCBI WGS metagenome assembly OOAH01 (sample SAMN06348194, study PRJEB24527) | human gut metagenome | biome: human gut; feature: ankylosing spondylitis patient; material: feces | host: Homo sapiens | place: China | collected 2015-10 | reverse complement strand
GCACAGTTTTTCATCTGGTGCTTGTCAAAGTTTCGTTGTTTAATTTACAAGGTGCACGCTCCATTCGCGGAACAGGTGTTATCTTAGCACGTGGGTAGGCGTTTGTCAACAGTTAATTTTACTTTTTTTGACATTTTTCTTGTCTGCTCCTTTACAGGCAGCTCAAAAATTCAGTATTTTCAACGGTTTGCGGGCATTCTGTCAAGAACAGAATGCCCGCATTTTTCCGTATTCATTCATTTACGCCGCATTTCGGCCGATCAAGGCGTCATAGCGCATCAGCAAAAGCGCGACCTGCGCGCGGCTGATGGCCTGCGTCGGATACCAGACGCACTCTTTTTCAGTGATGAGCCCGTTGTTCCACGCCCAGGTCACGGCATCCCTGCCGCTCTCCGATACTTTGGGCGCATAGGGGTAGTCGTCGAGCGTGCCGCTGACTGTGGGCTCACCCGCAAGACGGTAGAGCACGATGATCGCCTGCTCGCAGGATAAAAAGTCGCTCGGGTTAAACGCCCCGCCGTTGCCGCCCATGAGTCCCTTGCCGACCATCCACTTGACATATTCATAATACCACTCGTCGCCCGCGAGGTCGCTGAACTCTGCGTCCTCCTCCGTCGGCGTGCCGCCGGCAAAGCGGTACATGATGACAGCGAACTGTGATCTCTCCACGCCATATTCCGGCTGGAAGAGATGCTGCGTGTCGTCGCCGCTCATCACACCCGTGGAGACGACGTAGTTGACCGCGTCGGCGTACCACGCGTCGGGTGCGACATCGGTATAGGTGTAAGTCGTCTGCGGGCCGTCCGCCGTGACGGTGATGTCGACACCGCCGCTTTCATTGGCGGTCATCGTGCCAAGCTCTGTGCGCACGTCGTTTCCGGTCGTGTTCGTATTGTCGAACGTGTCCGTCTGCACGTCCTGCGTTTCGTCCTGTTTATCACCCTGTGATGCATCCTTATTCCCACAGCCCCGCACCATCAGCACGATCACAAGCACCAGCACGACGAGGATGGGGATGAGCAATTTTTTCTGCATGAGCTCCTCCTGTTCTGACGAACATTTTGATTCTGTAAAACATATTATTATATGTTAGCATACCACCGGAAGCGTTGCAAGGCTTTTCCCCATTGTTCACAAAACGTGCACATTCTATCGTGCTCACCTCTTCCTGCCCACGGCATAGAATGAAGCGCAGGAGTTTTCCTGCCCCGAGCTTAAAAGGAGGGTATTTTCGATGAATCGTTTTCAGAATTCGTGCGGCTGTGCAGACCGCTGCCCGCCGCCCTGCCCCGCGCCGTTTCCTCCGCCGCCGTTCCCGCCTCAGTATGTGCTGGGCCCGACGGGGCCGCAGGGCGTGCAGGGCATTCAGGGTGTTCCCGGTCCGATCGGGCCGACGGGGCCGCAGGGTGTACAGGGTCTTCAAGGCGTCCCCGGTGCGCCGGGCGCCATTGGGCCTACCGGACCTCAAGGTCAGACGGGTGCCACAGGCGCCGCAGGCCCGCAGGGACCGCAGGGCATTCAAGGCGTAGCCGGAGCCGCCGGCGCGGTTGGCGCAACCGGACCGACGGGCCCCATCGGCCCACAGGGTATTGCGGGTGCAGCAGGCGCAGTCGGTCCTACCGGCGCAACGGGTCCCACAGGTCCGCAAGGGCCTCAAGGTGTTGAAGGAACGGCGGGCGCTGTTGGTCCTACCGGTCCCACAGGTCCTACGGAGCCAGCTTTTTATGCACAACATTGGTTCCGTTTTAAGGCAGGTCGCCCTGCCTGCTACATTGCAGCTTTTTGCTCCATCGGGGTAAGCGCACTATGTTCACATTCAATGTAATCAAGTATACGCTGAAACTCATCCGCGAAATTGAAGTCAACTGTTATTTCGCCATTCTTATGAACCCAAACCGCCTTTACAAGTTCGACCAAGATTCCCCGATTAAGGCTTTGAATATTTCTGTACTTCAAAAATGACATCAAATAAGGATCATCAGTCCCAATGCCATTCTCTATTGCTGATATTTCTTCTTTCAGATAGGAGATATTCGCTTCAAGCTGTCGTATCTGTTCCGTTACTTTGCTCTTCAATCTTCGATAGTCATCTTTGCTGATCTCGCCGCTTTTCCAATCGAGATATAAATCGTCGATCGCATCATTGTACTGCGCCAATTTCTTTTCCGCCTGTTTCAACGACTGCGTCAATCTCTTGTTTTCTCTATTGATTGCAGGCGCTCTATTGATCCGCTCTATCTCCTCTGCAAGCTGATCTATAAGGGTAATCTGCATTTGCAGCGCTGTCAAAATTGCGTTCTCCAGTCTGTCCTCTCGAATGGAATGCTTGCTGCACACTTTTTTATCAGTGTAACTACGGCAAGCATAATAGGACCAGCCCCGGGAAGATCTGCGCACCATGCCTTTTTTGCAATCGGCACATCGAACAAAGCCTGACAACAAATAAACCTTTTGTTCACCCGGCGCAGTTCGTGTATCTCGTTTATGCAGAGCCTGCGCTTTTTCAAATAATTCTCTATCAATAATTGCCTCATGCTTGTTAGGAACAATAAACCACTCATTTTCTGGTGTACATATCTGCTTATGTACTTTGTAGCTTATTACTCGGTTCCTACCTTGCACCATGGTTCCCGTATAAACCTCATTCTGTAATATTGTAGCAATCGTGGACGAGCACCATAGGCCATCATTTTTGTCAGAATTGGGACTGCAATATTTGAGTCCTTTTTTCTTTTTATAGGCCGTTGGATTTGGCTCTCCCATCTGATTCAGTCTGTTTGCGATCCCCCTTTTACTGTAACCTTCGTCGACAAACCAGTGATAAATGCTTTTGACCACTTCCGCCGCGCATTCATCTATCAGCAATCTGCTTTTATCATCAGGATCTTTTACATAGCCATAAGGTGCAAATGGTCCTATAAACTCGCCGTTTTCCCGCTTCACCTTAAACGTTCTACGAACATCCTCAGAAGTAGTTGCAGCAAACTGTTCATTGAACATTCCTCTAATCGGCACTTCAAGCTCAGTTGCCGAACGTGGAGCAGCATACGTATCAATAAATGGGGTCCCAGTGCAAATAAACCTCGTCCCGTTAAGCGGAACAAACTCATCTAAAAATTTCTGTTGATCAGCCAGGTTGCGAAAGGCTCGCGCAAGAGACTTGACTATCATGCAGTTCACTTCCTTGCGGACAATACAATTCTCGAGTCGTTTGAATTCCGGTCGATCTGTATCTGTCCCTGTCAGGCCGTCATCTGCGAATATGCCAATAATTTCATATGTCCCAGGCCCAAAATACTTATTTACAAAATCGCGGAGTATTTTCTCCTGATTGATGACACTCTCACTCTCATTTTCATTTTCGTCCTCTCTGGATAGTCGAATATATAATCCGATTCTCCAAAAGATTTCTATAGCGCTGCGCGCTATCACGCCTTTTCGTATGCGTGGCATAATGCCTCCTTCCCCTCTACGATTACAGCTTCACTTTACCATTTTTATTTTGTAACCGCAAATTTCAGCAAGAGATAATATGCGCACGAGCTATTTAAGACTCGAAAAGTAAGAACGCAGCAATTCTTTCAAAGTTCTTTCCTCCGCGACAAACCGCACTCTCACAGGCGTATCGCCACAGCGAAAGCAGTACGGATTGATAACTTGGTCGAAGTAGATACGCGCCTTCACCGTAGCCGGCAAAGAGTCGTCAATATGAATATCGCAGATGTTGACCAAATCACTGCGATCCACCTGCGTAATATCATCATTTCTCATTTGCTGAAGCTGGGATTTATTCAAGATTTTTCACCCTCCTTATTTTTGGCATCATAGGATTATATGCGCTTCAGCGTGTGTGATATGAAAAGTACCATAACCGGATGGCCACTGGCAGCAGCCCACGGGAATCTCACCCCGGCTCATACTGATGAGTGCGCCGCGCAATGCTTTGAGGGCGTTCAACGCGGGAGTATCATTATCTGAACGAAGGTCGTTGCCGACTGCGGTGCCATGCGCAGATGCAAACTGGCTGAATCGCTCGCCCAAGTCCTCCTCTCTATGCGGATCACGGCGCGCCATTTGCTGAGCTTTGCTTCGTTCAGTTTTGTTATCCGGTTCTATGCTGTTTTCAAGGTACATAATAGGCTGTCCTATATATCAGCCGAGAAAGTCTCTTATTGAACCATAGGGGCCTTTCTCCGCAGATATATAGTGGGAGAGGTAGAGAATCCCACCTCCCCTCACAAAGCCAAAAGTTTTACTTGCGAAGATATGCAGACAACATATCAATAAATTGAGTATTGGTTGGTGGCTGTGACAGCGGACTGCCAGCAATTCGGTCTAACAGTCCGTGGTCAGGTTGGCGCCAACAAGCCTGAACCAGCGTCCGCAGATTGCGTTCTACGCAGTTACTCGTTGTTCCAAAGTGCTGTGCAGTTTGTTTGTAAAGTCGCTTCGTGATAAGTAAAACATGATCTGGTTTTTGTTTAACCTGTTCCAACATATAGACAGCATAATAAAAGCCAGACAGTTTTCCTGAAGCGCCCAATAAACGCAGCAAACGGTCTGCATCCAGTGGTGCATTCACGTCCCGTTCCGAAACATAACATACTAAAGGCACAATATATCCCTCCTCGATATGTAAATTGAACACAAACTGTTTTTCTACAGGCATACCTCGTGGCCAGTAAAAGTTTTTCAGTTTTTATAACCGATTAAATCCAATCAGGCCATGAAGAGATTTGGTTGGCTTTAGCCAGCTTTCCACCAAAAAAGATTAGTTATCAAGGATTTCGGCAAGTAATCAAAGTTGTGTTATCCTGCATATCCATTCTCTTCCTCCGTGAGTAAATCATACACGATTTTTGATGGTTTGTGTCACATAATCGTTCTACAATGCCAGACACAGACTCGCCGATTAGTGCGATGTATTGTCGGTTTTTGCAACTTTTTTAGCAAAAGTAAAAAGCCGCAAGGAGGCTCGTTTGCAGAGTCCCTCGCGGTTTTAAATGATTTACTACATCCCCTTGATCTCGCAGTTTTGCTTTAACTCTCGCCTATTATATCAGCGAAAGACCAGACAGCTTTCCCGACACACCCAAAAGGCGTAGTAAGCGTTCCGCATCCAAAGGAGTATTTATATCTCGCTCTGAAACATAGCATACTAAAGGCATTGACACCCCTCCTCTATATGTGAGATAGCAAATCACTCTGATCAGCATCTGTGGAGGGCCCCGTGACTGATATAGGGTTGTATCACAACAATTTTTTTCTTTTTGTGTCACAGAATTTTTATATAGTCGGAAAACAGGACATTTCTTATCCTCGAGTTCTTTTCAGCAGAATTGGCCCGAGTGGCGAGTTCGAACTCGCTGATGGGCTAAACGGGATATGATGCCCTTTATTTTCGTGCTGAGATGCGCGTCTTTCAAGGGATCACGTGTCAATTTACGTTTCTTAATGTTACCGCCTGACGCAGTCTAAAGGGAAAACTTAAGCACAAATTTACGATGGTTACGAAGCAATGATACCTATCCCGTCTCGCGTTCTCGTAAACCTTATAAGTCACTAAAGCTCTTTTCTTCGCCGCCTCCAGATATCGAAGCCAATATCAAAACAACATCACAGGCTTGTATCCTTGCCAACATAACCACTATCAAACAAGTATCGTTTTACATCAGATCTCCTCGACGTTCAGCACTCCATCCGTTGTGCAAACATCGGAAATAAGCGTCCCGGCACTGCAATGGCGGTTCAAGCGCAAGGTAAAGAGTGCACAGGCGGCATTATTCTTCCTACTATCCGGTTGACGGGTAATTTCCATATTGGAAACCTTGATCAACTTGTCCCGGTAGAGCTTCAGTACACGGTCGAGTGCAGAACGATCCTTGTACTCAACAAACAAATTGATCTCCGGTGCCGTTGCCATGATATGATATTCAATCTTGGAAAACAGCAGTTCCGCCAACAGGATCAGTCCGGCAGTCAAAAGCCCCCCCTCGTAAAAACCCGCGCCGATGGCAAGCCCCACGATTGCAATTGTCCACAGCCCCGCCGCTGTCGTCAGTCCCTTGACGCGCTGGCGACGCGTGACAATGATCGTTCCCGCGCCGATAAAACCCATACCGGCAACAACCCCGGCCCCCAAGCGTGCAGCATCAAGGTAGTACCGCATATACACTAACCAAAACTCACTTGTCAGTGTGGTCATAGCTGCGCCAAGGCAGATCAGGATATGGGTTCGAAACCCCGCGCTGCGGCGCTTGAACTCGCGCTCCATGCCGACGATGCCACCGCACAACGTGCTTAAAATCAGGCGAAATGCAACAGAGGCAAGCGTAATATTCCGCAATCCATCAAAAACAGGCAGCATTTTGATTTGCCCTCCTTATATCTCTTCGATCATGATAACACCTGTGATCTCAGACAGCGCCGCCAATACCTGCGGGTGCTGTTGGTGATGCTCCAGTCGGACGCTGAGCACCGCACTGGGATAGCGATGGTGCTCTTCCCCTCCTCGATCGATCTCCACACCGTAGATTTGAATATTCTGTGTCTTGACAGCGCCAAGCAATACGCCAATCTCGTCGAGCGATTTCAGCTCCACATAAATGTTCATATTTCTGGCATTTTCCAGCAAATACACTTCAAGTACCGGCAGGAAATGAATGCACAGGAACATCAGCACAAATGCAATGACAACACACTCATAAAATCCCGCACCGATGGCAATCCCCATACAGGCAGATGCCCACAGGCCGGCCGCTGTTGTTAATCCCTTGACCTCCTGCCGTCCGGTGACAATAATCGTGCCAGCAGCAAGAAAACCGATACCACTGTAAACCTGTGCGCCAAATCGGCTCACATCAATCTGCCTGCTGGTCGTTTCTGCAAACCCCAGCCAATCCGTATCAAGCCGAACGTACAAATACTGGCTCAGAATGCTGGTCAACGTTGCTCCAAGGCAAACGAGCATATAGGTGCGAAAGCCTGCCGCTCGATGTTTGCGCCCGCGCTCAAGGCCGATCATTCCACCAAATATCATCGCCAGCAGCAGCCTCAGCAGCACAGAGGAAAAGTTCAATTCTCGAAAATAGTCCAGACTGCTTATCAATTCATTATTCTCCTTTGAATGCCAATTGTTTTAGGCGTATCTTTCTCTCAGGGATCATCTGATTCTTCGCCCTCATACAGCCATAAGAAAATCCGTCCGGTGCATATGCCCCCGGACGGAAAACGCCTTATCTCATAGGATGCGCATCGGAATAGGCTCTGGCGCGCCCAACAAGATCCTCGAACAGCCTCAGCATACGTGCATCCGTGCGACACAGCGTTTCAGGATGCCATTGTACAAGCACAACCTGACCGTCGTCCGATTCCAGTCCCTCCGGCACACCATCACTGGTACGGGCAGTGATCTTCAGCCCCGGCGCAGGCATGTCCACGCACTGATGATGCGTAGAATTGGTAAACACCGTTTCCGCCCCAAACAAGCAGGAAAGCCGACTGCCGGACTGCAATGCAACCTGATGCAGTGGCGCATCAGCACTGTGCCGCTGTGTGTGCAGCAGCGGATGCTCACAGAATAGGGAAATATCCTGGCACAAACTGCCGCCCAGCGCCACATTCGTTAGCTGTGTGCCGCGACAAATGCCAAGCATCGGCAACCCCATACTCTTCGCCATGCGCACCGCGGCGATCCAATAACGATCAAGTGCGCTGTCAAGCGCACCGAGCTGCGGCAGCGGCTCCTGATGGTAAAAGCGTGGGTCAACATCCGCTCCGCCTGGCAGCAACATGCCGCTGCACAAACGCAACAGCTGCGCAAGTCCGGTATCATCCTCTGCCGCAGGCAACAGTATAGGCAGTGCGCCAGCCTCCACGATTCGTTCACAATAGACATGATCAACGCAGTCATATTGATCATGTCCGGCACTATGGTGACCGCCAAGCACTGCGATAATAGGCTTTTCCATGAATGGCTCTCCTTTTATTCCAGTTTAAGATAGTCGGTAATCAGTTTTTCAAAGATTGTATCTGGTGCGGCAAGAAATTCTGTGAAATAGTCCGGATCACGCCGCAGCATAAACAAGCAGTTCTCCATCAGTTTGACACGCCGCGGTTCAGCCTCCCAGTCGATGCACACGCACAGCACATCGGAAATACGCCCTTCCCGTACATGCAACGGCTGGGCAAAGTGGTAAAGGTCGATATATTCGTCTCCGACATCAACTGGGTCGAGGAAGAGGAATATGCTTTTGGCATCGGTCTCCCGCCCCAGCATATCCTCTGCATGTGCAAAACGATCCTTCAACCGTTTTGCCGACGCTTCATCCTTTGCATAACGGCGGCCGAGCGCTGCATAAAAAGCTTCTGCACTTTTTGCCTCGGCATCTGGAAATATCCGAATTATTGCAGGATTGGGCAAAAAGGAGCGAAACTGATAGGCGTTAAGTAAAATAGCAGCATAAATATCGCGCAGCGCGTCACTGTCAGGCAAAATCGAAAGGTAGCGCCATGGCAATGGGTAGCGGTAGCCGGAGCTCTGAATATCCATCACGACGGCATCATAGTCTTCAAAGTTTACACTGCGCGCTTCATACAGTTCCATTCTTTCAACGCGGTCAATCAGTTCTCCGTACCGCGCGCGCAGGCGTTCCTCCAACAGACGGCTGAGCCAAATACCGCTGTCACATACAAGAATGAGGTTCATCTTTTTTACATCATATTGCTGCTGTGTGATGAGCAGGTATACATAATTTGCCAGCAACATTTTATCTGCCAATGCAAGCGTGCTTTCTAACTCACACTCCAGTTCATCAATAAGGCACTGAGCAAGCTCCATGGCAACAGGACTTTGACGCACCTTATTTTCGTACTGCCACATAAAGTCGCCCAGTCCCTCCAGGCCGAAGCGGCGCTTGACAAGCATCGGCAGCAGCATGCTTTCAAGATATGGCGCATCATCGCTGCGCGCTTCAAGTCCGAAACGCACACGCAACATCGTGCGCAGTTTTTCTGCCAGGCGACGCGCTTCGGGCACAAGATCCGGAGACTCCATATCGTCAAGCGGACGGTGCGCCGCATCCTGACAGCACATAAGCAGCACGGCAAAAAAGCAGACTTCCTCCTCGCTCTCCTCAAAGCCGGCATGTTCCGCAGAAATACGACTATAAATATCGCGGGCGCAAGCGTAGGCTTCGCAGCTCCGGATATCAGCGATGTCCTGTTCGGAGAATGACAAGCGGTACCCTGCCTGGTTGCGGTTGCGTGCAATGAGCAGATAAATACTCAGGCGTTGGGAGTTCGTATCCCGCAGACTGATTGGGCTTTCGCGCAGCAGGTGCAGTAACAGATGGCGCAGCTCCGACCTTTCCTGATCGCCGCAACGCAGCCACCGGCGGTATGCTGCGCCATATTCATCAAACGAAGCAAGATGGGAATGCACCGCGCATAGCTCCATCAGCGCGACGCGCAGATTTGCTTCTGTCCCCACAACGCTCACGCCTTTGCGCATGTGCGGCGGAATGGTAAGATGAAATGTAGCCAGATATGGCTTTGCACGGCTTATATAGTTTCGCAGATTTGACGGCGACATGGCATAGTGCTGCCCCAGCTGTTCGATGGTAATAGGGCGTGTCAGACTGACCAGATGCCGACAAAAAACGATAATCTGATTAAAATCGTACTTACTGTAACGCTTTGTAACAGAAAATTTCAGGAAGGCTGGTCCGTAATAGTGCTGAAATTCTTCCTCATTGAAGATTTTCAGCTCATAACCGTAGTTACGTTTGGCAATCAGCTCAGCACCGTGTTGCGGTAGTTCACCGCGCAAATCATTCATTTCCATTTTTACGGTACGGGTGCTGATGGACATCAACTCAGCCAGCTCGCTGGTGCACATAGGTTTCTCACTTCTGGAGAGCAAATAGAGGATATATTCCCCTCGTTCCTTCATGGCAAAGTACCCTTTCTGAGACATTTTCTCTGATCGTAGTATAGCGTCCATAGCAGGCAAAATCAAACTTTTTCGCCGCATATAGCGCAGATTATTACACTTTTTATAGGATAATTTCATGCGTTGCAAAGCACTGAGGAATGTACTATTCTATTGTCAAAAGTGGCCGTGCGCAGAAAGCTCATGACCAATCAATTTCAAAAAGGCGGTGCACACGCGCGTGATATACACGGATTTATTTTACATCCGTTCAGACAGGATTTATATGGAGGACGGCTGCTGCAGCGGCCTTCTGCGAATTCGGCACGGTCGCGTCGATGCACTGCTGCCCGCAGAACAGATTCCCGACGGGCCGGTAATAGACGCGCGAGACGCACGTGTAATTCCCGGTATCATTGATACGCATAACCATGGTATCTGTGGTTGGTCGCTCGAGCATCCGCGCGGTTTTGCCCAAGATGTGGAGACCGTCTGCCGCTATGTCAAGGCTTGCGCATCGCAGGGCATCACTGGCGTATTTCCCACTGCCGTACCGGCAATGATCTCAGCCTGCGCGCAGGCTGCCGCACTGCACCCAGTCGGTGCCGAGATCTGCGGTATTCACAGCGAGGGGCCCTGGCTTGCGCGCAGCGGCGAGGGCGGTTCAATGCCGCCCTGCGCTCCCGCCGATATGAATACGGCATACTCTCTGTGGGAGGACGCGCGCGGACTGCTGCGGCTGGTCAGTCTCGCCCCGGAGACTCCCGGCGTGTGGCCGGTAGTCGACTTTTTTCTCTCACACGGTGTAACAATCGGCGCGGCGCACAGCAACAATCGTTACGCTGCCGCCATGGCTGCTTATGACCGCGGCATCAGTGTTTCCACGCACACTGGAAATGTCATGACCGGTATCCATCACCGCGATATCGGCGGGCTCGGCGCGGCATTGACGCATCCGGATGTGGAATGTGAAGTCATCTGTGACGGGCAGCACATCTGCCCCGAGATGCTGCGGCTATATTTTACAATCAAGAGTCCTTCGCGCTTTCTTATTATTTCCGACAGCACTGCTTTTTGCGGCACGCCGCCAGGGTACTATACCCTGCCAAACGGTGAAACACGGCACGTCACATCCGACGGCCAGATTCTCACGAGCGGCGGTCGGCGCTGCGGCTCGGCTCGTCCGGCGCTCTTCGGTATACGCACGCTGACGGAAAAACTGCACATGCCATTTGAGACGGCGCTGCGTATGGCAACACTTCAACCTGCTCGCAAATACGGCCTCGCCTCGCGGAAGGGCTCTCTTGCGCCTGGCAAAGATGCTGACTTTGTCCTACTCGGCGACGATTACCAAGTACTGGCGACCTATGTTGCCGGTCGGCGGGTCTATGACCGCTCCGAGAGCGCGCTGTTGCGCAGCGAGTTCCTCACCGAACGGCTCTTCACACCGGCCTGATTTTTTATTAACATGATAATATATCACGCGCCCATTGCGGACGCAGAAGGAGATACCAGATGAAAAGGAAAAAGCTGTTGCTTATTTCGCTCGACGCACTGTGCGAGTCCGACTTTGAAACCGTCCGGAACTTGCCGAATTTTTCAAAAATTATCACCGAAGGGGCATACTGTCCCCACGTAAACGCGGTCTATCCATCGCTGACGTTTCCCTGCCACACAAGCATTGCTACTGGCTGCACGCCGGACACACACCGCATCGTCAACAACTACGTCTTTGACCCCTATGCCGAAAAACCCAGCTGGAACTTCTATGCCTCGAACATCAAATGCAAGGCAATTTGGGATTACGCGCGCGAAAGCGGCAAGCGAGTTTTGTCCATGTCGTGGCCGGTGAGCAGTGGTGCGAAAATGACGTATTCTATTCCAGAGATGTCCCCCGCAAAACCGCGCATCTGGAATGCGCAGAATTTCATGCGTCAGGTCAATATCGTCCGCCGTTACGGTACGCCCGGCTTTGCCGTGCGCACTATGCTGGAAACGAAAGGCCTTACAAAGGCGTGGTTTTTCGGTGCACAGCCGGATCTGGATAATCTGATGATGCGCAGCTTTGAACACAATATTGTCCGCCGGGATTTTGACATTGCGCTGCTTCACATTTACGGTCTTGACGATGCAAAGCACGGCAACGGCATCCACGGTGAGAAGATTGACGGTTATCTGCGCCGCTATGATGCATTTCTTGGCCGCCTGATGCACTACTGTGATACGCGCAGCGACGAGAACATTACACTCATCGCCACTGGTGACCACGGTCAGAAGAACGTTACATGGGCAATCTACGGCAACATGCTGCTTGCCGATATGGGGCTTGTGACCTACGAAAATGAACATCTCAGCAGCTATCGCGTCTATCTGGACAGCTGCGACGGTATGGCTTATCTTTATTTGGCCGATGGTGCAGACAGTGAGCTCGCTGAGCAGGCTATCATGCGCTTTACATCGCTCCCCGGTGTGAAGAAAGTCATGCGCCCAGAGGAGTTCGCCCCTCTCGGCTGTGACCACAAGGCCTACGCCGTGATTGAGGCGGAAGATGGTTATCAATTCGAATCCGGTTACAAGGCCGCTGCGCTCTCTTCTGATACGCGAACAGTGCGCAGCCACTATCACGGCATCCATGGTTACTATCCGGATACGGACGGCTATCGCACTATGACATGGTTCTATGGGCAGGATGTTGCTCCCCAGCAGATCCCGAAAATGTGCATCACGGACATTCTTCCCTCCGTGCTGGAGTGGATGCAGATACCTTTTGGGAACATGGATGGCAAGGCCGTTCCCGGTCTTTGGAAATGATAAAAGAAGCGGCAGGGCTAAGGCCCTGCCGCTTCTTTTATCAGGCAAAAAGGGATGGTATAAGGAACAGTACAGCTGCACACAAATCGGCGGCAAGAGCCGCACATGTGCGTTCCTGTTTGTCAAGCACATCTGCATCCGGGTCCTCGTTCAAGGCATCTGTCATACCACTCTGCGCTCGGCGCTTTGGCACCGACCTGACCGCAGGCGGAAACAGCTTAAACCCGTCAAGGCTCAGATAGTGCATCCACGCAAACGCTGCAAAAAGCAATCCTACCGCCATAAATGCATGCCCCAAAACACTCAGCCGTCCCGCGCTGTTGAGAAATCTGTCCCACAGCAAGCAGGCGATCACCCCGACAAATACGCGAGCAGCTGTTTTAGACAGCACGGCACGGCGCACATTCAGCTTTTTTAACTGCGCAAAAAAGCGTTTCATTTGACCTCTCCTCTATCATTGCTCTCTCTGTTCAGTGTGCTTCACCGCCGAGCGGTCCAAACTGCGCAGATAACCAGTTCCGGCACAGGTGGATCCATTCATGGACCGCAGCGGACGGCTTGCTGGTTTCGCGCGTGGCAGCGGACATGCCGTGCGGTCCCTCGGCAAACAGGTGACACTCACAGGGAACGCCATGCGCACGCAGTTGCTGAAGCAGAAGAATGCTGTTCTCCACCGGTACTGTTTTATCCGTCATCGTATGCCAGAGAAAGGTTGGAGGTGTGGATGTGCTGACCTGCGTCTCAAGGCTCCAGTAATTCAAGCTCTCCTCGCAGTCGCTGCTGACATTGACAATACTGCTTTTGTGCCGATATTCCCCTGCGGTAATGACTGGGTAACACAGCACCATTGCGTCTGGACGCAGCAATGCGGCATCCGCCGTGCCGCAGCGTGACATAACCTGGGAATCGTTCCAGTGGACACCGAGACTCGCAGCCAAGTGTCCTCCGGCAGAAAAGCCGCAGACTGCAATTTTGTGCGCGTCAATCTGCCATTCCACGCTGCGCTCGCGCACCAGCTTCATTGCCAGTGCAAGGTCGGTCAGCGGGCGCTTATCTCCGGCAAACGGCTCTACCGAATAGTCCAGCACAAACACTTGCAGTCCCATATTCAAAAAGGAAATTGCCGGCACGTCACGCTCAACATCTGCACAGAATGCATAGCGCCCGCCGGGGCAGATGATAATTGCCGGACGGGACACAGCCTCCAGTGCCCGCAAATCTGGGCTGTCGCTATGCAGATACGCAGTCAGAACCGCATGTTCGGAAAGGGGCAGCGTTTCAACCCTCATAATATCACTCCTTTTTAAAGTATAACATACTGCCGCTTAAAAGGAAAGAGCGCCGGAACTTCTTGTTCCGGCGCTCTGCACTGCAGCAGTTACATGGCAGCAAGCTCACGGCGATAGCCATCCATCTCGCGTGTGTTGCCATACACAAAGTGTCCCGGCAATATCTCCACCCACTCGGGCTTGTCCACGGAATAGTCGTGCATGGACGGATCGTAAACGAGCAGCTTCTTATTTCTCTCGATTGCGGGATCAGGATTTGGAACAGCAGACAGCAGACTTTTCGTATAGGGATGCAGCGGATGACGGAACAGTTCCTCCGCTTCGCTCAGCTCAACAATACGTCCCTTACGAATGACTGCAATGCGGTCGGAGATGAAGCGGACAACGCTCAGATCATGTGCAATGAACAGATACGTCAGGCCTCGGCTCTGCTTGAGACTGTTGAGCAGGTTGAGCACCTGTGCGCGGATAGACACATCCAGCGCCGAGATTGGCTCATCGGCAACGATAAATTCCGGCTGCATGATCAGCGCACGCGCAATGCCGATGCGCTGACGCTGTCCACCGGAAAACTCGTGCGGAAAGCGGGAAGCAAACTCCGGTAGCAGGCCGACCTCCCGCAGCGCCTGCTGCACCTTTTCCTCACGGTCAGCTTCATCCTTGTAGAGATGGTGGTTAATAATGCCTTCAGAAACGATGTAGTCCACCTTGGCACGCTCGTTGAGTGAGGCGAGCGGATCCTGAAAGATCATCTGGCAACCCTTGATTACCTCAAGATCCAGCGATTTTGGAATCTTGCCGTTAATACGCCGGCCCTTGTAGAGGATCTCACCGGCAGTGGTCGGGTTGATACGGGTAATCGCACGGCCGATGGTTGTCTTACCGGATCCGGACTCGCCCACGAGTGAAAATGTCTCTCCGCGGTAGATCTCAAAATTGACATGATCCACAGCCACAAACTTCTTGCGCCCTGTGCCAAAGGTGACCTGCAGGTCACGAACCTGAATGAGCGCCTCACGGTCTGGGTCCTCATGCGGATGATGTACTGCCGCAGAGGTCTGCGGCGCATTCATACTGACGGCATTCTTCACGGCCGCCGGCTGTTCGATTTTCGGTGCACGCGGATCAAGATACCATGTTTTCGCCTTGTGCGTAGGAGAAACATCGAAAAACGGTGGTTCTTTCTTGAAATCAATATTCAGCGCATGACGGTTGCGGGGAGCAAATGCGTCACCGACAATCTTGTTGAACAGGTTCGGCGGCGTGCCGTCGATGGTGGGCAGCTTTTCCCCCTTGACGCCCAGCTGCGGCAGTGCCGACAGCAGCGCCCATGTGTAGGGATGCCACGCATCGTGGAAAATTTCCTCCGCCATACCGATCTCAACGATCTGTCCCGCATACATCACCGCCACACGGTCGGCGACATTGGCAACAACGCCGAGATCGTGAGTAATGTAGATGATGGTCATGCCAAGTTCGCGCTGAAGCCTGCGGATCAGGTCAAGGATCTGTGCCTGAATAGTCACATCGAGTGCAGTGGTTGGTTCATCACAAATGAGTATCTGCGGATGACAGGCTACGGCAATCGCAATAACGACACGCTGACGCATACCGCCTGAAAACTCATGCGGATACTGGTAGTACCGCTGCTCCGGGTCAGGGATGCCGACCACATCCAGCATACGGATGGCCTCAGCCTTGGCCTCGGCCCCACTCAATCCTTGGTGAAGCTCAATCGACTCCTGAATCTGCGTTCCGATACGTTTGAGCGGATTAAGGCTGGTCATTGGGTCCTGCATAACCATGGAGATCTTTTTGCCGCGGATCGTGCGCCACTGTTTCTCCGTCTTATACTGTGCAAGATCGTTTCCCTCAAACAAAATGCTGCCGCCGGTAACCGCGCCGTTGCGGTCAAGCATCCCGAGGAATGACTTGGTAAACACCGACTTTCCCGATCCGGACTCACCGACGATTGCCAGCGTTTCTCCCTCATACAGATCAAGTGAGCAGCCACGGATCGCGGTAAGATGGTCGCCACGAAGGCTGAACTGGATTTCCACATCCTTTGCGCTGAGGATCGTTTTCCTATTGTTTGCAGTTTCCATGTTCACACTCCGCTCATACGTGATTTCTCGGGTCGGCCGCGTCGCTGAAAGCGTTGCCGGCAAGATAGAAGGTGATCGTCACCAGCGAAACAATCACCGCCGGGAAAATCAGAAGGTAAGGATAATCCAGGAAAAACGCGCGAGAATTGCGCAGCAGGATACCAAGGCTCGGAATGTTGATATCCAGCCCCAGGCCGAGGTAACTGAGCGTGGTCTCCAGTCCGATGGTGCTGGGAATGCTCAGCGCAACACGCAGAATAATCACACTGATGAGATAAGGCAGAATGTTGCGCGTAAGTACCCGGCTGAGACGCGTTCCAAGGCAGCGCGAAGCAAGGTTATACTCCCGGTCACGGTAGATAAAGACGAGGTTCCTCACATTTTTTGCCATATACATCCAGTGGAAGAAGATAATGCTTGCGCACATGACCCAGAAGCTCTGGCCGATAAACAGCGCGATAAGCGTCATATAAATCATGGTGGGTACACTGACAAAAATGTTGTAGATTTCTGTAAAGATGCGGTCCGCCTTGCGCACATAGCCCCAAATACACCCCAACGTCACGCCAACAAGGCACTCACCTACGGCGACGAGCGCAGCAAGCTTAATGGACGTCTTGGTGGCATACCAGACCTGGCACCAGTAGTCGCGGCCAAGGTTATCTGTACCAAACCAGAACTCCTTATTGGGTCTCTGAAAGCATAGGCTCGAATCGACGACAAGGTGCTGATAATCATACTTGCCGATAACAAGGGCAACATAGGAAAAGATGAAGATTGCAATAAAGACAACGATCATTATTACCGCAGCCTTGTTCTTGCGGAAGCTGCGGAACACGCTCTTCCAGTAAGAATATTCGCTGTAGCCCGTGCGCTCAGCTTCCTCAGGATGATACTCAGCGAAAGAAAACAATTCCTCCTCGCTCATACCGAGTTCTTTTTCCAACTCAACAGCAGTGCTGCCAGTATTGGCAGTTTTTTTCATCTGGTATCACCACTCTTTCCGGTCAGTCTGATACGAGGATCAAAGATGGTCATCAGCACATCGCCGAGGAACAGTCCGAACACACCCAAAAGCGAATACAGCAACACCAGTCCGCGCACCATGTTAAGGTCGTACCGTGTGATCGCGTCAGTCAGCAGCGGGCCCATTCCAGGCACAGAGAAAAAGCGCTCGACCAGCAACGAGCCGCTGATGGTCAACATGAATGACGACGGCAGGTTCTGCGCCATCGGCACGAAGGCATTGCGCAAAACATGACGGAACATGATCGTTCGCGAGGAAAGTCCTTTGATCTTGGCAAGCTTGATATAATCCTTCGTCAGCTCATCGATCATGTAACGGCGCATCCACAACGCATAGCTCGCAATAGATCCCAGCGCAAGGCAGATCACCGGCATAATGCTCGAACGCAATGCCTGCCTCGTAGAATACATGCTTGGCAGGCCAAAGACCTTCACGCCCAGCACCAGCACCAGCGAATAAGACACAAGGCTCGGTACGGCGTTGACAAAAATCGTATAGACTGTACCGGCGTTGTCGAACGCGCCATTTTTGTACTTTGCCTGCAAAATACCCATTGGAACGCCCAGCAGCAGCGAAATAACCAGTGCAATACTGCCCATTTTCATGGAAATACCGAACTTTCCGCCGATGACTGTCAGCACTGGAACGCCTGCCTGTATCCTGCGGGAGACCCCAAGGTCTCCGTGCAGGAACAGATTTTTAAGAAAATGAAAGAGCTGCTCAAATGGGTTGTCCAGCAGGCCTGCCGCTGATAGAATGGCGTTTTTCTGCTCGTCGGTGAGCTTCATCAACTCATCTTCCGTGAAGTAATAATCCGTTGGCATCAAACTCAGCAGCAGCGATACGATGGATACCACGATGAGTACCGTCAACAGCGACTGCAGCACACGCTTGATTGTATACTTGAACATAGGCTTTACTTAGCCGCGTTGGCCTCATAGATGGCGGCCAGCTTGGCATAGTCCTCCGTGGTATAGAGATCAACCGAGGTCTCCCAGTTCTTGAACTTGTTGATCTGAATGCCATAAGGCGCGTAAATCTTGGAATAGTCATTGACGTGCGTCATCTCCCAGGAAACGACCTTGTAGAGCGGCAGAGTGATAACCTTGTCGAGCATATAGGCTTCAGCATCCGCATAGGCCTCGTAGCGCGCATCCATATCATCGGTAGTATTGCTGGCCTTTTCAACCATCGCAGTGAATTTCTGATAAACTGCCAGCAGTTCGGGATCCGTGATGTTATTGGCCTTGGAATACGCAGTGGAGTACCACGCATTATCATCACCATAAGTCTCCTGGCCGAGGAAGTTCTGCGGATCACCGTAGTCGGCACCCCATGCATTAACATAGAAAGACGCGAGCTGCGGATTGCGCACTTCCTTGGCAACAGAGGAAACATAAGTCTTGATATTGAAGGTCACGAAATCATCTCCAAGGCAGTCGGAGAACATCTGCTTCATGACGTTGGCATTGTCCAGTGCAGTCTGGTCGGATGCCTTGATGTAATAGTCGATCTCTACAGGGAAGGTCACGCCCTTGGCCGTGAGTTCTTCAATCGCCTTGGACTTGTACTCATCGGCCTTAGCTGCATCGTAACGGGCAAAACTCGTGCCGTCAGCCTTGATGCCCAGCTTATCCATCACACGCTGGGTATACTCCGTACCGTCGGAGAAGGAGACCAGATTGGACATGGTATAGGCATAGTTGGCGCAGTTCTGAGGATTGATATAGTTCGTACGAGCGAGGTACGGGGTCAAATCCAGACCGTAGTACCATGCCTTACGGAAGCTCTCGTTGGCAATGGCAGTATTCCAGTTGGTGTCCGGCTCACCGTTTTCAAGATACTTATCCCAGCAGAAATGGATCTGATAGGAGAACTTGGTCGGGCGGGATTCGACAAGGTTGTCGTGGTACTCGTTGGAGGGGTTGTCATAGATGGTGTGCAGGTTGGATTCGGTAAGCGTGATATCATCGACCTCACCAGCCTGGAACATCTGGAAAGCGACATCCTTGGACTCGACCATCTTGTAGGTCACGGAATCAAACAGCGTGCAGTCCGTATCCCAGTAAAGGGGGTTCTTCGTAAGCACCTTTTCGTTTGCATTGACGTAAGTGGTAATGGTATAGCAGCCGTTGTACCACATATTGTCATACGTGCAGGCAAGGAAGCCGTCCACACCAAGCTTCTCAATCAGGTCATGAGAGGCGGGATAGAGACAGTTATAGGTAGCCAGCGTGGGGAAGTAGGCCATGGGGCTGGTGCAGTGATAAACGAGGGTATAATCGTCAGGTGCCTCGATACCAACCATCTTCTTGAAAATCGTCAAGTCAAGATTTTTGCCCTCTTCCTCGGTCAGGCGGGTGGTGGGCAGATCATACTTGGCACACAGGGCTTCAAACGCAGCCTTGTCCTCTTCGTATGCTTTCTTGGCTTCATCATCGGCATCGGCAGCGAGATCTTCATAACCGGCCGTGTAATTGTAGTAGTCCTCCGCACCGGCGATCATCTTCTTCGGCATGGAGGTGTTATAGGCGCCGTTCTTGTAGAAGTTCAGAACCCACTCAAGGCCCCACAGCCAGTCGTCTGCAACAACGTCCGTCTGCGGCTGCGCTTGGTAATCAACCCACTGCACACCCTTGCGCAGATGGAATGTCCATGTTAGGCCGCCGTCATCGGACTCCCAACTCTCGGCGAGGGCTGGAACAAGGTTACCGTAGTTGTCATGAGAGAGAAGACCATCGATGCAGTTGGTAAGCACCTGCGTCTCATTGGTGCTCTGGCTGTACAGGATATTGAACGTGCTCATTTCCTGCGATGCGACCACATAGGTCACGAGGTCCTTGATCGGTTCTTTGCTGACACTGAGTCCATTCTCTGCACCCGTGTTTGCAGGGTCATCGACCGTATCCTTGCCATTAGAGCATGCGGAAAACATTCCGAGCATCAGGCAGACGGTCAGCAAGACAGCGAATAGTTTTTTCACTTTGTTTCCTCCTTGACATCTCGTTTTTTTGCACATCTGTGTGCCCGCTGACACCCAGATGCTATTATTATTTTGGCGAAGCATGTGGGAAATGTCAACAAAAAGTGGCTTTGCTCACAACGTTTTTTTGCACTATTTCACCGTCAAAAAAATGCAGAAACTATCTTGGAAAACCCCTTGCAAAACCATTTTTCCGCATGTATAGTGATAGCAATTTTCAACAAGAAAGGATGCATCAACATGTCTCAACCCACACCGATCACCGCAGAACAGCTTGAAGCTTTCTCCGAACACTATAACGCCGATCCTGTCCGCAAACTCGCAACAACTGCTCTTTCCAAGTCCGACATGAGCGATGTTGCTTACGTCAGCGCGGGTGCCTCTCAGATGCGGCACAAGTTCTCGATTGAGATCCCGACTCTTGCGGTCACAAACCAGAAAAAGTCCGGGCGCTGCTGGCTGTTTGCTTCGCTGAATCTCTTACGTGAAAAGATTGCAAAGGAAAAAGGACTTGCTTCTTTCGAACTGTCCCAAAGCTACGCCGCTTTCTGGGATAAGTTTGAACGGGCCAATTTCTTTCTTGAAGCCATCATCGAAACCGTAGCTCTTCCGACCGACGACCGTGTCGTCGCCCACATTCTCTCTACCGGCGTCCATGACGGCGGGCAGTGGGATATGTTCAAAAATCTCGTTGCAAAATACGGCATTGTTCCCAAGGACGCGATGCCGGAAACCGCTCAAAGTGAAAACACGATGCTGATGAACCGCCTGCTCAATCAGGCGCTCAAGGCCGCTGCCGTCCACATCCGCGAAATGGCAGCTTCCGGCAGCGAACTGGAACAAATCAGCAGATACAAAGTTTCCGTACTGGATAAAATTTACGGTTATCTCTGCAGCTGTTACAGCGAGCCGCCCCGCCGCTTCGATTTTGAGTATGTTGACAAAGACGGGCATTATCACATTGAGCGGGACTATACGCCTCAAACGTTCTTTGAAACTTACATCGGTTCTGCTCTCAGTGAAACCGTTTCGATCATCAATGCTCCGACTGATGACAAACCTTATCACCGCACCTATACTGTTTCTATGCTCGGAAATGTTGTGGGCGGAGAAAAGGTCTGCTATCTGAATCTCCCGATAGCAGAGTTCAAGGAAATGATCATTCGCCAGCTAAAAAACGGCGAACTGGTCTGGTTCGGAAGCGACGTTGGAAAATCCGGAAACCGAAGCGAAGGGATTTGGGACACCGGAGCATTTGACTATGAGCTTCTGACCGGTCTTGACCTTGAAATCAGCAAAAAAGACGGTCTCGACTACCGATTCTCGTCCATGGGACACGCAATGGTACTTACCGGCGTTAATCTTGATGATTCCGGCATGCCGACCCGCTGGAAAATTGAAAACAGCTGGGGCAGCGAAAACGGGGACAAAGGTTACTACGTCTGCAGTGATGCATGGTTTGATCGATATGTTTATCAGGCAGTCGTCAACCGTTCGACACTGGGAGACAAGGCAAAGCTACTGGATCAGGAGCCCATTGTTTTGAAGCCGTGGGACCCCATGGGTTCACTTGCCCTGTAATCGTGACAGTCTCACTATGATGCGCCACGCGGGGCAAGCCCAGCGTGGTCGTCTGATTCAATTGTCTCTCTGCTATGAATCGACCGCCGCTCTATTTGAGCAGCGGTCGATTTCTTTTGTTTCTTTTTTAATGCTCCAAGGTTGCACATTAACACATCATTGATAGTGAGACCAATCTGGCATGCTTGTCAGCAACGCCCGCTTTTCGTTGACTTCACGCTTACAATCAAAGTCGTGAGCTTCTTGAACGAAAAGGTAGTATCAACTATCGAATGCTCTAATAAATAGCAGTATTTCATAATACATGTATTTTCCCTCCTGTTAATCGGATGTTTGCTTTCTATATCTTGATTTTAATGCTAAAAACATCCTCAATCGGTATCTCTCTCCGGTCCGTCATTTGAATCATCCCACTGACCGCATCAATACGCTTGACCTCGCCGGTGACGGTCTGGTAGCTGCCGCCGTTCTTTCGCTCATCCGGCACAAAGTAGGTGATGGACACCGTTGGTCTGCCGGGGAGCAGTTCTTGAAGATGCTGCAGCTCTGCGTCGACACGCGCGATCTCGCTCTCATCAAGCTCGATGCGCCGATCCGTCAGCCGTCCCGTTTCCGCGATGGCGGCGTGGTGGCCGGTGAGGGCGGCGAAAGGAGAAAACTGCGCCGCGCGGTCGTGCAGCGACATGCGTGGGTGGTTCTGCGAGGTCGGATGCGGGAGGTCAATGATATCGTCGTATTTGCTGCTCATGCCTTGTGCCCTCCGATCTGGCCGTTGCGCTCTCGGGCGGTCGCACCGTCTAAATAGCTCCCGCCGTTCAGAATCGCGTTCTTGCCGAATTTTTTCTTGATGCCCAGCATCGCTTCCTGTATTTTGCGCTCGCGTTCCAATCTGATTTCCTCCTCCTTGTGCTGCTGTTCCTGCGCCGCAATATCGTCGAACAGGTTGAACTGCACCGGCGCTTCGGCTTCCTGCGGAACATCGTCCTCGCTCACGATCTTATTCGCCGTGATGGTGATCCTGCGGACGGACAGCTTGGGGTTGACCTTCCCGTCATAAATCCCGAGAATCGCATCCATGATGCTGCGCACAGAGGACGTCTTGCGCGGTAAATTCGCTGTACCGTGTGCATGCTTGGGGATTTTCCTGCCGTAGCGGTCCGTCACGATCTCGCCGCGGAAATTGCCGCCTGCGGTGTTTTCAATGTCGTAGCCGACCGTCAGCGTGAGCTGGTCGGTCACGAGGCGTTTTTCAAGCAAATCCATTGCGACGGCCTCTGCCATTTCACGCACGACAAGGCGAGCCTTGTCATACGGATACGGACACTGCAAAACCTGTCCGGAGCTGATGCTGTTCGTCTCCGGGCGGTAGGCCTTGATATCCTGCATCCGGCACGGCTCCCAGCCCCAGGCGTGGTCGATGAGGAGCTCCGCGTTGATACCGAACATCTGATAGAGCAGCTCCTCGTTGTAGTATTCGTTCAGTTTTCCGATGGAGCATTTTGCGATGTCGCCCATCGTGTAGATGCCGATGGCCTCAAGCTTTTTGGCGTAACCCCGCCCGACGCGCCAGAAGTCCGTCAGCGGACGGTGCGCCCAGAGCTGCCTGCGGTAGCTCATTTCGTCAAGCTCCGCGATGCGGACGCCGTCTTCATCCGGCGCAACGTGCTTTGCCATGATGTCCATGGCGACCTTGCAGAGGTAGAGGTTTGTGCCGATGCCCGCCGTGGCCGTGATGCCTGTGGTGCGCAGCACATCGAGGATCATAGCCTTCGCCAGCTCGCGGGCCGTCATGTGGTAGGTCTCGAGATAGCTGGTCACGTCCATCATCACCTCGTCGATGGAGTAGACGTGGATATCCTCGGGCGCGATGTATTTGAGATAGACATTATAAATTTGCGTGCTGATCTGGATGTACTTCGCCATCTGCGGCGGTGCGACAAGATAGCCCACCGCGCGCGACGGGTCAGCCGCCAGCTCACGCGAGTCATAGCTCTTTTCAAAGAGATTGCCGCCCGCTTTGCGCCGCCGTTCGGCGTTGACCTCCTTGACGCGCTCGACGACTTCGAAAAGTCGTGCTCTTCCTGGGATGCCGTAGGCTTTCAGGGAAGGCGATACCGCGAGACAAATAGTTTTCTCCGTGCGTCTGAGGTCTGCCACGACCAGATTGGTCGTCATCGGGTCAAGCCCGCGCTCCATGCATTCGACGGACGCGTAATACGATTTTAAGTCAATAGCGATATATGTCCGCTGCATGGCGCACCTCCTCGTTTTTACTGGCATCCAGTATACCACAATGGCAAAAATCGAACAAGCGTTCCTGACAAACTTTTTGTTGGGATATTGTGGAATCGGCCAGTTTCCAAACCGTAAGCGCCATGCTACAATGGAACGCGTTTGTGGATGGGAGGGCAAAGCATGTTTTATACGACAGAGGAGGCCGCGATCGTCTGCGGTTTTTTGGACTTGTACCTGAACCGCGACAGCGTGGATCAGACCGTGCGGGAGCAGAATCAGAGATTCCAGCGCGGTGCCGCAAGAGGCGACCTTCGGCGCGAGGACTACCAGTGGGCGGAAAAGGCCCTCGATTTCCTCCAGCCCTGCTGGTGGCAGTCGCATGAGGACCATAGAGCCCTGCAAAACGCGCTGCTGAAAACGCATTTGCTGGCGGAGAGGGCCTTGTAGTGCACAGGATGATTTCTACATTACCTTGTTGTTCTGAATAACCTTGAGAACCTCCGGGTTTGCAATACAAAATTCTCCAACCCACTTTTTGGTGGGACTACTACCCAGCACGATCGCACAGGACATTGACGCCCTCATGGAACTGTGCCGAAAAGCTACGCCGAAGTAGCTTGCCATGATAACGTCCATGATCCGCAGCTCGCTGGAAAGCGCTGAAAACTAAAAAAGATGCCGAGGACGTGACCGTCCCCGGCATCTTTATATGTTCATTAACTCCAGCCATCTGCTTCCAGCGCTTCAAAGTAGGTGTAGGTCTGCGGTGCTGACGCTTGCAGCCATGTCATTTTAACGGTGCTCTGTCTATTGGTGACCCAATAATCAAAAAAATCAGCAAAATACTCTGCTGCATTGGTTTTTGCATAGGCTCTCAAGCAGGAATTCTGCGCTTCCTCACAGTACAGCCTTTCGCACACCGCCGAATCGTTCAATATGCTGCTAAGGAAGTGTCCAAACTCATGCAGTGTCGCCCCCGCTTCTGAAATGTAAATGGTCTTATCTGCATAGCTGGTCGCGCCGGTGCAGCTCACGCCACCCCGTCGGCTTAAACTTGCTATGTAATCATAGTCGATAACATATCGCCAGCCGTGTGCGTTGAACGCGTCAAGAATCGGTTGCGGCACACGGCGCAGTTCCAATAAAAACGCATTGGTGCTCACTCCAGAACGATTTTCCATCGTGACCGGTGCAGGCGGTTCCTTGACAACAAGCTCTTGCGCCAGGATCGCATGGAGCACCTGTGCCGCTTCACCGCGGGTAACAATCTCCAGAGGGTCGGCATCATCATCGCATAAGTGGAGCTCGCATCCCGTTCGAAGACAGTTCTCATAATCGGGCAGCTCTTCACCGCCCTCATAGAGCGTGTTATCATAGACCGCTACTCCAGCGGCAGCAAACGCGCTTTTGTAGAGTGCACCGCGGCATATCTGCGTATCAGATGCGGAAATCGCCGTTGCTTCCATCCACCTCTTTTGATGCACCCGCCTGATGGCGCTTTGCCCCAGTTCTGTCCACGTCGTGCCGCTGGTTTCCAGCCCATAAGCACGGCAGAGCATCACCGCCCATTGATGAGTTGTAATTGGCGCATCAGGTGAAAACAAATGGCTGTCCGTTCCGTTGGTAATCCCGCAGTCCGCCAAATACAGAATACTATCCGCAAAAGGCGTATCCGCTGATACATCTTCAAAGTGCGGTGCAGTCGCAGACGCAGAAACCGTCAGCACTATGATCGGTAAAAATACCGTCCAAAATGCAGTCAACTTCTTTTGCATAGGCTTCTCCTTCAAAAAGAGGGCCAGCGCTTGCGCGCTGGCCCTTTCCGTCAATCTGAGTAGTATTGCGGCCTGCCGATAGAAGCAAAGCCCTCCTTTCCGGTAATGACCACATTATTATATCCGCTGGCGCAGTGGATGATGAACAATTCTCCGTTTGCGTCTCTGCCGCCAACAATACCCACATGGGAATTATCTGGGTAAAACGCCAGGTCGCCGGGCTGAGCGTCCTCCCAACTGATATCAGTACAATAGCTGTGCTGCATGGTAGCTCCTCCGCCGTGGCCAATGATGTAGCTGCCGTTTGTACTGCGGAATGTTAAACGCAGCCAAGCGTACAGCAGCACTCACTAAAATAGATTTTGCCGTCTTGCCCGCCGCCTGCTTAAAAACCTTATACTGCTTAACGGCAACATGGTTCGGCTGCTCTTCCTCCAACGCGCGGAAAAGCATATCGAGAGGGCTGCGATTCTGGTCATCATCCTCCCGCACTTCGGCAAAGTTCATCATGTAGAGCATCGTCTCGAAGTTTCGTTCCTCTGGCGGTGCTTCACTGATGAGATAGAGCATCAGCGCCGAATCCAGTGCAATTTCAGCCTTTTCCCAAAACGGGTCATTGCTGGAAGCGTTGCGCGGCGTGGTATTCTTAATGAGATTGTCAATGAGCGTCAGCACATCCTTCTCATTGTGAACATAAACAAAGGGGTTATAGCAATCAGACTGACTCGGATCAATAAGATTGAATACCTTCACATCATACCCTTTGTTTTTCAGAAGCCCGCCCGACGCACGCAGCAGCTCACCTTTTGGATCGGTGATGAGATAGGAGCAGTTTGCACTGTAAACACCGGGTTTGCAGAAAAATCGAGTTTTTCCGGAACCGGAGCCGCCCACCACAAGGATGTTCATGTTGCGCTGAGTGATGTAGCCGTCCATGCCAAGTCGGACGTGCTGCGTCAGGATGATGTTGGCTTCCTTATGCTGATGATCCATATACTTTCGATTCAATTCCTTCGGATTGCCCCACTTGGCGCTGCCGTACTCTTCGCCCGGTCGGCGATTCTCGCGGCCAGAGTAGTAAAGCGCAATACCGCAACCATAGAGAAATACGCTCCCCAGCATGAATTTCAGCGTATGCGCTGTCCATCTCACGGAAAAAGGGTGTTCCAGCGCTCGGCTGAAACACCCCATCCATTGAAAAAGGTTCATGCCATCCTCATAAACACAGGCGGCAATCGTCGCCAGCCAGAGAACCAGCGGTAAGAGCGCCGCCCACACCGGGGCGGCGCTCCGAAAGTTTTTCTGACGCACGATTTAATATCCCGTCTTGGGCAGTCTCACCGTCGTCTTAGCGTAAATCGTGGTAAGCCAACGGGACACCGCCTGAATCCACTGCCCGTCATATAGTCCGCCCACATCTGCCACATTCACAATGCTGGAATTGTTGGCAAGGCCGCTGCGGGCAGTGGCGTAAATGTACGGTGTCTCTACCTGTGCAAAGCCTGCTCTCACATTGCTGAATACGAACATAATCTCCGTGACACGCTCATTGGCGGCAAGGCTGAGGACTGCCGGACGGGCGTCCAGCACATACACTTTGCTTGTACTGAGATTGTCCGCCAGCGTGCGATAATCCTCAGATAGATTCGTCTTATACACCACCTTATAATTCTGCTGCTGATTATACGAGCCCGTAACGATCTTATTCAGCGTGATCTGCGCAGGAATCTGGTCTCGCCAATAGAAAGAATCCAGCGAAACATTGGATCCGTTTTTGATCTGCGAGAACACGTAACGAATCGGCTGTCCGGAAACCGCCTGCGAAGGGCCAGTCTTCTTGATTGATACATTCGTTGAGAGGGATCTATTGGTCATGCTCACCTTGACGATCTGACCGGCATACTCGATCTCCACCTCGATTGGCGTCTTGTCGAGGCCGTAGAATTTTCCGGCCTTGGATTCAACGATTTTGTAGCGGCCCAAAGGCAGGGGCTTACTCACCGCAAGGCCGTTCTTATCTGCCTTGATGGTGTCCACCAAACGATTCGTGCGGGCGTTGTAGATCTCCAACTCCGTGTCAGGGATCGGCGTACCGGCAGGCCAGCCGTTCATGGAGTTATAATCTTCCGAGGTCTTGAGCACCTGGATTTGGCCTGTGATAGGGGTATTTTGCCACTCGACAAGCGTCGTCTCGCCATCTTTCACGTAGACCGTCTTTTCCTGAGCGTCGGGGACGTAACCCTCATTTTCGAGTTCCCTCAGATAAAAACGGCCTGCGGAGAGGCCCTCAAAACGGACATATCCTTCGTTATCGCTCTCTTCCTGCGCGATGGGATTATGATTGCCGTCGTAGAGGATAAACGGCACTCCGTAGATGCCCTCATCAGTCGTGCTCGACGTCTTGTGGATCAGGATACCGCAGATCATCTTATTGGTCAGCACAACGGGGGCGCACTTGCCGTCCTTGACCTCGAAATAAACGGGTGTACTGTCAAGCTGGTATTTGGGATTTGCCACCGTTTCAACGGCGTAGTAGCTGCCATCTTCGAGCTGTGCAAATGCCTGACCGCTCTCTGACGTCACGAGCGTCGTGACCAGCGCGCCGTCGAGTCTGCGTACCTCGATCGTCGTATCGGGGATGCGCACACTGCGATTTGCTTCATCCACCTTGATAAACTCGACCTTGCTGATCGGCGCATTATAGAATTGAATCGTCTGCGTATCGCCCGGATTGATCGTCACCGTTTGCGTGCGGTTGGCCTCGTCGAGCTGGTAGCCCGGTCCACTTTTGATTTCGGTCACCACGACGGTGCCGACAATGCCGCTGATGCGGATCTCTCCATGTTCGTCCGTCACATAGCGGCCATTGCTCGAGATCGTACCGCCCGCGGCATCGACATAGCTGCCGTCAGCGTATGTGATCTCAAACTCCGCCCCCGGCACGGCCTCTTGCGTCGGGGCGCTGCTGTTTTTCTTGATGATCAGGTTGCCGAACGGTCTGTTGAGAAACTGCAGATGCACTGTCTCGCCGCTTTTGATCTGGATGTGCTGCGGCGACTCGTCCAGCAAGAACCCAGCCGCGGCCCTGACCTCGCGCGCGATGATCGTCACACCCGGCTCCAAGCCATCCACAAGGATCTCACCCGCAGCGTTCGTTGTATAGATACCGTTGTCGTTGCCGACAAACGTGCCGTCACTATAAGTTAACAGGAAATCGGTGTTGGGGATCGGGCTGCGCTTGTTGTCATCGCTCAGCTTTGTAACGAGCAAGCTGCCAAACGGCGAGTTACCAAAACGGATGATGACCACGTCCTGATCCTCACCAGAGATCCACACGGTCTGCGGCTCGCTGTCGATAATGTGGCTTCCGTCACTGGATACCTCCTCGCAGATATAAGTGCCCTTTTTTAAGCCGGTTACAGTGAAGGCTCCATTGGGCCCGGTCACGTAAGTGCCGATGACGGTACCGCCCGTGCCGCTGGTATTGCCGCTCAAATAACGCAGCTCGAAACGGCAGCCCGGAATACCTTTCCCTGTCTTGGAGTCATATTTGAAGCCGACCAGCGCACTGAGCGGCACATTGCGGATGATGACGGTCTTGCTGGTGTTTTCTTCCAGATAAAATTCTTGTACGGCCTCCCCGTCAGGGTAGCCGAAGCCCTGCGGGCAGGATTCCTCGACGATTTTGTACCAGCCTCGCTCGGCGTCCACCAGAACCACCTTGCCCTCCTCGTTAGAATAGAACACACCGAGATCATGCATCTCGCCGGTGGAGGTGTTGTCGGACGCATAGTAGATGTGCAGCTTTGCACCGGGGAGAGGGTCGGATGTTACACTGTTCTGCTTCAAGACCGTCAGCGTGGGCTTGATCGCGTTGAAAAAGGTCACCGTGCGGGTGCAGCCGGCCTCCAGATAGATCACCTGCGGGATCTCGGAGAGGATCACATTCGACGGCCCGCCTACCTCTGAGATGCGGTAACTGCCCACGGGGATATTCTCGAGGTAAGCGCGGCCTCGCAGGTCTGTCGTGACCGTAGTCTCAAAGCTGCCATCGATCTGCTCGACCTTATAGGTCATATCAGGGATGGGATCCATATTGGCAATGTTCTTTTTTAGGATCTCCAAACCGGGCTTTTTGTAGTTTTGAAAATGGACCTCTGTGGTCTTGCCGGGACGCAGCGCCACGGTCTGCTCTGTGTGGGACAAAATGTACGGCTCCGGCACGGACTCTTCGGATACGACATAAACGCCGGGCTCCAGGCCCTCCAGCGTGGCTGATCCGCTCTCACCGATTTTAACGGACGTAGAGTAGGCGCCTGTAACAGACTTGACCGACAGCACAGTGCCGGGCACGGGAGCGCTCGTCTGCGCATCTTCCTTGTAGAGGATCATGCTGGGCATAGCGTAGTTGACTGCCGCGACGGTGTATTCGCGGTCACCTTCGGACGCATCCACATAGACGCTCTTGGGCGTGGGGTCAACACAGAAGCCGGATGGGGCATCGGTTTCAATGAAGGTCCAAAGGCCGGTGGCTGCGTTCTCAATATGGAGCTCTCCCGATTCGTTGGTCACATCGCTTCCAACGATCTGCCCATTAAAATAAATGCTGTAACGCGCACCGGGCAGGCCTTTCAATGTGCCTGCCGCAGTCTTTGTAAGCGTGATCTTGCCCGTACCACCAACAGGCTGCTCCGGCTGGTCAGGCTTGGCCTCACCGACCGACAGCTTTCTCGGCCCATAGTAGTTGAAGAACGACTGATTCTTGCGGTTGCTCGAGATCGCAAAAACCGCCCACTTTGCACTCTCATCCTCCACGATGGACGCTTCAATGCCCTGTGCTTTATATGCTTCAATCTGCTTCAAAAACTCGGCATCCTCAGCTGCCTTTTTTGCAAGAAGATTGTCAATAAGGCTCAGGTACAGCTCGTAGGTGTCCGCGTTGGCGTAGCCGCCCGCGTCGCCGTCTCCGCTGGGTTCGCCCTTATAAGACTGGTTCTCCCAAACGTAGGTCTGCACGGCCATAAAAAGCTGGCCGACGTTGGAATCTTTGCAGTCGTTGAGGTAGGTCATCATCCACTTGACGTTTTCGACGGTCATGGCATCCATCTCACTGAGGCCGCTGTTCGTGAGTGCCGACTGCAATACAGCATCCGCATCCGCGCCGGAGCCGGATGTCCACGAGTACGAATCAAGGAATGATTTTGTGGCGTAGTGATAGCCGAGGCCGCTGTCCATGCAGTACACGAGCTTACCGTCTGCCAGCGGAGGACGATAGCTGTACGGCGTACCGTTGGCCAGCAAACGGGTCGACCAATATGCCTGATCCTGTGTGATCTGGATGCCGGAGCCGGTCTTCGACGCGGCAAAGGCCGAAGTCGGCAGCAGGCTCAAGATCGTCACCAGCGTTAAAAGCAGTGACAACAGTCGTTTTTTCATAGGTTTCATAATTTCTCCTTTCTCAAGAGAGGCAACAAAAAGAGCAGGCCGTTAAGGTCTGCTCTTTCCTGATAGTTGATATTTACTTGTTCGCGGGCGTATCCACCCGGGTAACTTCACAGCCGTCCAGCAGGAAGACCTGCACACAGTACCAGCAGTCGAAGCCGTCCTTGTCAATACCGCGTGCCAGCCCGACGCCGATCTCGCCGTAGCGGGCGCTTGTCATGTTGTCCGCATGGGCCTTGGAGTTGGACCACAGCTCGGCCACCGCTTCAGAGAGCGTTTTGTGCTGCTGCTCAAGATACAGCTCCGAGATGTTGTGAAGGTTTTCGCCGGTGTATTTGCTGTCGGTGACGGTGTTGCTCTTGCGCCCATCCGGGCGGGTGTGGGAGTAGACGCCGCTCGCGGCGATCTCATCGGCGCGCACCTGCGCCGCCTGCGTGAGCTTATCGTTGACACGCAGCGCAGCAACACCTTTTGCGCGCCGCAGCGCATTGGTGCGGTCCACGATATCCTGCTTTGTGACGGCAACTTCATCAGCAGGCGTCGTGACCTCCGGCTGTGAAGCAGGTTCGCTGGTCCCCGCTTTCACCGGCGCTTCGCCGGTGTAGGGCTTGTCCGATTCAATTTGAACACATTTGGTATCGCCGTCCCAGTAAACCTCGAATCCTACCGTCTTGCCGACATCGCGCAGCATGACGTAGTTGTTGCCGTTGATGTTGTACGCCGTCAGACGGACTTCTTTACCGTCCACAAGGATGCGGTTGGTCGACAGTGTCACTTTCAGCGATCCCACTGCCCGCGCCGCGGGAGAACTTAGGGTAAGCCCCAGCACAAGACCGCAGAGGATAAGTCCGATGTTTTTCATTCTGTTCATACGCTGCCTCCATATTTAATTGGTATGTGGAAGCATGGTATCGCAGAAAATAATGCATGTCAAAAAACTGGGAACCATTTCTGCTTTGATCATTTCTGTCGTGCCTGCACACACCAGCGATACTACGGTATTCATCGTTCTTTTCTTTTCGCTTCTGGTAGTTCGTCACCGTGCTTCACCTCGATCCTTGTGTCTCTTTTTTCGCCGCTGCTGTTCCTTCTCCAATTCCTCCAGCGTTTTCGGCGGTTTGCCATCAAAGGAGATCAGAACATTTTGCTTCGGTGTGCCTTGCAACATGGTTTCCATCTCGCTGCACTCCTGCTTCTGCTTTTCTGTCATAGTGCTGTCCTTTCCAGAAGATAGAAAAACAGAGATCTGAGCATCTTCTGCTGCAAATCTCTGTTCCAATCGTTCTACTGTCCAATTTTGTTTGAATTGCCCCAATGGGTTATGCCCGAATTGTGCGATGGCCCGCTGATCCATATCGCGGAGCTTTTGCCACAATTCAGGGTGGTGATGCCTCAGCTTTCGTAGTTCGTCAATTCTCTGGAAGGGACAGCACCAGCAGGAACAGCGGTGGTATATCTCATATAATCCGCCCCAATCATAGCCTCGGTCGTAACATATTTTCAAAGCCTTCGCCTCGGTAATACCCCAATCCACCAGCGGATATTGCTCGTTCTTGATTCGCTTCGGTTCATCCGCAGCAATGCCCACATAATGGAGAGCACGATACTTACCCTTAAGTCGGTTGACCTCTTTGGCAATAAGGTGTGTTTTGAGCTGCCCGGTACACCACCGGACTCTGACACCGGGCCAGCCGTTGCCGTAAAGCGGAACCCCCAGCTTTTGACGATTCTCGATAGAAGATATCTTTTGCTTTTCTTCCTCAAACATCATATATTCAAAGCCTTTAGGATGGCGGAGCATCGTCAAGTGGATTCCACGCTCACGGTAAAGATACTCGTCCAATTTTGCCAGATGATCATACATCTCTGGAAACTCCATGCCGGTATCCGCTGTCAACACTATATCAATAGGCATTCCGCGTTCAATCATCAAAAGCAGCATAGCGGTACTGTCCTTTCCACCAGACAGGCTGACGGCATGAAAAATCTGCTTGCTAAATAGAATCACCCCCCCCAATTTGATTATAAAAAAGCCGCCTATTGTGGCGGCTACAATGTAAAATGGCACGGTTTCCCGTGCCGTTTTACAGAACATTGTTCAATTACCGTTCGTCCCTATCCTGTCGCACGGAACGCTTGTGAACCAACTTCGCTCTCTCTTTTTCCAGCTTTATCAACGAAAAATCGAGAATACGTTCTTTTCTCTGATCCAGCATGGTGGTATAGAAGCGTTTTTGCAAATCCGTAATGAACGGCGTGTCCTCGATGATCCTATGGATTTTGACCATATCTATGCGAGGCACAATGCGCTTGAGCGCACGGTTGCAATCTTCGTTCTGCAAGGAGACGATAAAATCAAAATATTTAATCTTCTTGCCATTCAGCATGATGGCTGAGGTGGGGATCTCAAAAATACGGTAATTCAAGTCACTCTCGTTTGACAGCACCTTCTTCATAATCTCGTCATCTGCCTGCGGGTATAGGCAGCTCCCGCAATCATATACCGGTGCCAGCGTCATCATATCGGTCCTTGCGTCGTAAAGAAACCCCCAGTTACCGTTATGCCGGTCCCAGTTACCAATCAGCGCATCCACGATGAACATATCCCAAAATCGCTCTGTGATTACCTCGCGGTCAATGGCCTCCTGCTCCTCAAAGGTGTGGAGAATATCGGACAATTCCGTTCCGTATCCGTTTCGCTCAGAGTCGATGATCTGGTTTTTCAACGATGCGAAATCCTGCAAGGTGATCCCTGGCTCCGTAAAGTCCCCACAGGCTACTACGATTTTCGTTTTCCCTTTGACCGTGTAGGTTCCCAGCATGGTTTTCTGCACAGGGATACCAATGCTCTCATAGATCTGGCAGCCGAGATATTCGGAGAAACAGCTATTGCTATAACTCATCTCTTTATTTTTTGAGGGGAGCGGCGGAAATTTCAGCATATATTGCTGCCCTTCATAGATTACGGAAATTTTGCTGCCGTTTGCGCCAGCATACAGTTTGTTGCGCCTTGGCAGATTTGTAAAATCAACGACCTGCATAGTCTCACTCCCGTTCCATTCTCAAATATTTTTCGCGCAGATACCATGCCTGCTCTGGGCTGATAATCTGATTGACCTCTGCGCTGTTGATGTCACTTTGCAGATTGCAATAATCGCAATCCCATAGCGTATATTCCTCGCCGCGATCCAGCTTCTCCCACGCGCTGACCATAGCTTGGATCGATTCTTGCAAAAACTCCGGTAATCCGCATTCAAGGTAGCTGCGGTCCGTTGGGTGTCCCGCTTCATCATAGGATGGAGCAGACAGTTCCATTAGTTCCTCCATCGTACAGTTTAACGCTGTTGCGATCTGCCTGACAGTCTTTGCACTGCACCGCTCAACATTGCTTCTCCCGGCGCAAATATCCATGATCGTTGTCTTCGGAACACCGCTGATTTTGGATAGCTGATATTTTGAAATGTTCCGCTGTTCAAGAAGCGTCTGCAAATCCATTCGTCGCACCTCGTTTTCGGATTACTCTGTCAGTTATATTATATCGGCGTACCGACTTAGCGTCAATAGAGTATCCACCTCAGCCGAAAACAATTCTAACCTATGAATATCTGCTATGTCGCTCTCATCGCGCCTGTTCTTGCTGGCGCTTGCGGTGCCAGCCTTCCAGCAGCTTGATGATGACCTCTTCCATCTGCTTCGGGGTATAGCTCGCAGGAAAGTATTTTTGCAGTCGATCATTGCGGATCGTAACCTTGCGCTCCAGCGGTTTTTCTTCGCGCATGATGAGGTCGATGATATTATTCTCGAGCTTACCTTCGGCGCTGAGCTGTTTGAGCCGTTGGGCCTGTCCCAGCGATGGGGATACCTCATCGCGCTCCATGACCAGCAAGAGGTAGGTCTGTTCTTTCTCGGACAGGTGGGAAATAAAATCTGCGGCGGGAACAAACTTGAGCGTTCCAGTGTCTACTGCGTCAAGCAGCGGCGGGATTAACTTATTTAGCCGTACATAGCGTTGAATTGCTGTTGCATTGTCAGCTACTTGGTCGGCAAGAATTTGAACAGAGTATTTACCTCGGAAATTCTCTCCAACTTGGAGAGAATTTTTTGAAGGCCGTCCAGCCTGCCGTTTCATGGCGTCCAGCTTCAGCTTGTAGGCCTTGGCTTTTTCGCTCGGAAGCAAATCTTCGCGGTTGATGTTGTAGTCCACCACCAAAATATCCGCTTCCTCATCGCTGTAATTGCGGACGATGACAGGGCGGGTGTCCAGTCCCACGACTTTTGCACAATAATCACGGCGGTGTCCGGAGATGATCTCATATCCGCCAGCGTCGCGGGGACGGACGATCAGCGGCTCAGCGATCCCGATATGCTCAATGCTGTCCATGAGCCGCACCAGATCAGGCGTCGGGCGGTCAATGGTGTATGGCTGACGGGAGTAGGGAAAAATCTCCGCGGCGGGGACGATTTGAATGCGCTCCTGCCGGTCAGCTTCGCGTTCTGCATCCGTTTTGAACAGGTCATCGTACCGGGTCAGTTCGATGCCGCTTAACTTGCTTGCCAAGGCTCAACACCTCCCTCGTTAGATTTTCATAGGCCACCGCCGCCTTGCCGCTGCGGTCGTGGTCGTAAATGCTTTTGTTTTCCACGCTGATCTCCGCCGCCTTGATAGAACGCGGAATCTCGCTCGTGAACACATGACCGCCATAGCTCTTGCGAATAAGCGCGTTGATCTCCCGTGCCAGCGTGGTACGGCTATCCACCATTGTCAGCAGAATGCCGTCAACCTCTAACTTCGGGTTAAGCTGCCGTTTCACGCGGGTAATGGTTCGCAAAAGCTGTTCCAATCCCTTTGCTGGAAGATACTGCGCCTGCACAGGGATAATCACGCTGTCCGCCGCGGTCAGAGCGTTGATCGTCAGCATACCCAGCGACGGCATACAGTCGATGAGTGCGTAGTCATAGCGGTCTGCCACCGTGGACAGGTATTGCCGCAGCACCGTCTCGCGGCTCATGGTATTGACCAGCGTGACCTCTAATGCCGACAGCTCGATATTGGCGGGGACAAGGTGGACGCCGGAAGGGTGGTGCAGAATGCCCTCGCCGGGGGCGATAGGCTTCTCCGCGATGACCTTCTCCATCAGCGTAGAGAGCGTGGGGGATAATTCGTCAGGCTGCGACCAGCCCAACATCTGCGTGAGATTGCCTTGTGCATCGGCGTCGATCAGCAGGACTTTTTTACCTTGCCGAGAAAGACCAATGCCGAGGCTGGCGGCTGTGGTGGTTTTACCGACGCCGCCCTTCTGATTTGCGAGTGCTATCGTTTTCAACAGGATACCTCCTCCAACAAAAAAGGAGCCTTGCGGCTCCTGTTCTAACAAAGCTGTTTCTTCTCACAGCTATTTCTTTTTCGGGTAGTATTCTTTCTATTCTCAGTCTTGCTATATCTCAGTCTTATTACATTTCGATTATCGAATGTCCGGAAGTTCGAAAACCAAATGTCTTGAAATTCGATTTTCGAATCTCTGGAAATTGCATAACATTTCCGCAGAAAAGGCACATTTAATTTCAAGCAGAATAAATCATGCACCAGAGAAGTCTTTCACATAAATCAGCGTAGGCCGTCCCAGCCCTTGCCGTTTACGTTCGATCAGGCCGATGCCCTTGGAACTGTCCAGTTCAGCAAAGAGCCGTGCCGCTTTCTCAGAACGGCAGTGCAGGGTAGACATGACTTCCTCTGCTGTAAAGATAATAAAGACACGGTTCTGCTCGTCGATCCAGCCGTTTCGATAAGACAACTCCATACGGTCAAGCAGTAATCCATACAGTAGCTTTGCGTCGGTCGAAACCTCCGCAAAGCGCTCATCAGTCAACAGCAGCTTGGGGATCCGAAAGAACGCGTATTGTTCACCAGCGCGACCGTAGTAATAGGGTAAATTAAGCAATATTCCCACGCCTTTTATCACCGCCTCTGTGTATAACTGAGCACCCTTTACTTGTCACATTGATCTCCTGCGTCAAAAGCAATTCCACACTATCACCTCCGAGTGTATGGTTTTCTCTATATACGCAAAATACCATAACAAAGCGATACAAAGTGCTCCGCTACTTTTTGTATTGCTTCACCATGACGGAGTCAATTTCTATGTCACTGCATTTTAGCCAGCACAGGTATCAATTTGTATCCACTTCTAACAACTATAGCCGCGCATTTCTCTACTAAAAACGCCATATCAAGGCTTGTCCAACCTTGCTACGGCGTTTTAGGTGTAATCATAGAGGATGTTAAATTATTTTGAATTGCCGAAAGCCACATGGTTGCGGCATTTTCTGGTTGTGCATATATCAATGGCCCCACGGGTCCGACTGGACCGAGCGATACGCGCGCGGCGGCAGCTGTTGCCGATGCGACAAGCGTAGAGGACGTCGTCGAGCAGTTCAACGCGCTGCTGGCAAATCTCCGCGCAGCGGGTCTCCTCTCGACCTGAGCAATAAGCGGTGCGGCGCAAGCCGCACCGCGATACATATATAAAAGGAGGAATCATCATTTCCTACCGCGTCTGCGTTTACGCCATCTGCAAAAACGAGTCGCAGTTTGTCGAGCGCTTCATGGACTCGATGTCCGAGGCGGACGACATCTGCGTGCTCGACACGGGGTCAACGGACGATACGGTCGAAAAACTCAGAGCCCGCGGCGCGCACGTCGAGCAGAAGGTTATTTCGCCGTGGCGCTTCGATGTCGCGCGCAGCGAATCGCTGAAGCTCATCCCAAAGGACGCCGATATTTGCTGCTGCATCGACCTCGACGAGCAGTTCCGGTCCGGCTGGCGCGAAAAGCTTGAGCGCGCGTGGCAGCCGGACACGACACGTGCCCGCTACCGCTACACGTGGAGCTTTCTGCCCGACGGGCGCGAGGGCTGTGTCTTCTGGACGGACAAAATTCACAAAAACGGCTGCTACCGCTGGGTAAATCCGGTGCACGAGGTTCTTCAATATCTGGGCGAGGGCGGCGAGCGCTTTGTCGACGCCGAGGGCGTGCAGCTCGACCACCACCCCGACCCGAGCAAATCGCGCGGGCAGTATCTTCCACTTTTAGAGCCTGCCGTGCGGGAGGACCCGCAAAACGACCGCAACCGCCACTATTTAGGCCGCGAGTACATGTTCCGCGGCGAGTGGGCGCAGGCAGTCTCGACCCTGAAGGCGCACCTCGCGATGCCGCAGGCCGTGTGGCGCGATGAGCGCTGCGCCTCGATGCGCTACATCGCGCGCTGTCTGCGTCGTTTGGAGCGCGAGGACGAAGCCGCGCTCTGGCTGCACCGCGCCATCGCGGAAGCGCCGCACCTGCGCGAGCCGTATCTGGAGTTTGCCGACCTGCTTTATCAGCAAAAGGACTGGTGCGGCGTCATTTTTATGGTAAACTGCGCGCTCGCGATCACCGAGCGGCCGCGCACCTATATCTGCGAGCCGTTCGCGTGGGGCAGCTTCCCCTACGATCTGCTGAGCATCGCGTACTTTCACCTTTCGCAGTGGGAAAGCGCGCTGAAAAACGCGGAAAAAGCGTTTGCGCTTGCACCGGACGATGCGCGTTTGCAGGAAAACTGCGCACTGCTCAGGGCGAAAATTCAGAAAGAAAGCCGTATTTGATGGCTTTCTTCGGTTTTCAGTTGCTTTTTCTGCCGCCGTATGATAGATTATTAGAGATTATGAACCGAGGGGGCGCGGCAATGGAGCTGTGCGAACACTACTTACATTATATGAGCGCGCTGTGCGAGGGCACAATGCCCGCGCCGCCGGAGCTTGCGCTCACCGCCGATACCACTGAGGAGCGCGCCGCGCAGCTGCAAAGCGCGCTGAAAGATCTGAGTGTGCCGGACTTTGTGCGCCTGTGCGCCAAAAGCGCAGGCGACGAGCTGGACGAGGCGATATTCGACCATTTCAGCGAGGAGGATTTCTCCCGTGCACTGCTGCAAACGCTCACCGCCGCGGCGGAACCGGAGGAAGTCGAGGAAAAGCCGCCCGCAGCAGAAAGTACCCCTGATCCCGACGCGGGCAAGCACGCGTTCGAGGTCTTCTGCGACTGCGTGGAGCTCGACGAGCAGCTCGTCGCGTACCTCATCGACATTTTGAAGCGCGGCGACAAGGCCGCGTTCTACAAGCTCTCGCAGGTCACGACGCAGCTGGACCTCGACCCGCGCGAATTTCTCTACTGGCTCGCCCATCGCGAGGACTACGGCACGGACGATGAGCGCGCCTGCGCGGCCATCATGGACGCGTGCTTCGCGCGCCTGTATGAAGAAAAGCAGGGCGAGCTTCTGGGGGCACTGCTCTCAGGCGATCAGAAGACGTTCGAACTCTTCCGCACCGAAGCGCCCGAGCTGCGGCACCTGCCTGCCGCGACCTATGAATGGTACAGTAAAAACTATCTGGACCGCGACTATCCGCTGCGGTTTATTCTAATGTGCAACGGCGTCGAATTTCCCGACAAGCCGGAGGAGGACAAATGAACAGAGATGAAATGTACCTGTCGCTCGGCGTGAGCGACAAAGTGCTTCAATTCGGCGAGGCCGTTTTAGACGAGCTCAAACCCCGCTTTGCCGGAATCGAAGAGATCGCCGAGCTCAATCAGGCGAAAGTCATCGGCGCGATGCAGAAAAACCGCGTGAACGCGACACACTTCGCCGCCTCGACCGGCTATGGCTACGATGACGAGGGGCGCGACAATTTGGAGCGCGTCTACGCGAGCGCTTTCCACACCGAGGCCGCGCTCGTCCGCCCGCAGATCACCTGCGGCACACACGCGCTGGCCATCGCGCTGTCCGCCAACCTGCTGCCGGGCGACGAGATGCTCGCCATCTCCGGCAAGCCCTACGATACGCTTGAGGAGGTCATCGGTCTTCGCGAAAGCCCATGCTCGCTCAAGGAGTACGGCGTCAGCTATGCGCAGGTCGACCTGCGCGAAGACGGCAGCTTTGACTTCCCCGCCATCGAGCGCGCGCTGAACGATAAGACGAAGCTCATCCACATCCAGCGCTCCAAGGGCTACTGCCCGCGCCCGACGATCTCGGTCGACGCCATCGGCGAGGCCATCGCGTTCTGCAAAAAGCTGCGCCCCGACGTCGTCGTCATGGTCGACAACTGCTACGGCGAATTTGTCGAGGCGAACGAGCCGAGCGACTTCGGCGCAGATATGATCGTCGGCAGCCTCATCAAAAACCCCGGCGGCGGCCTTGCCCCCATCGGCGGCTACATCTGCGGCACGCAGAAGTGTGTCGACCGCTGCGCCTATCGCCTTTCCGCCCCCGGACTTGGGCAGGAGGTCGGCGCAAACCTCGGATTGATGCCTGCGCTGTATCAGGGCTTCTTCCTCGCCCCCAGCGTCGTCTCTGGCGCGGTCAAGGGCGCGGTGTTCGTCGCCGCGTGCTATGAAAAGCTCGGCTTCACCGTCGTTCCGTCGTCGAAAGAGGCGCGCCACGACATCATCCAGTGCGTCGAGCTCGGCTCTCCCGAGGGCATGGTCGCCTTCTGCAAGGGCATCCAGTCCGCCGCCGCGGTCGACAGCTATGTCGACCCTGTCCCCGCGCCGATGCCCGGCTACGACTCCGACGTCATCATGGCGGCGGGCGCGTTCGTGCAGGGCAGCTCCATTGAGCTCTCCGCCGACGGCCCCGTGCGCGAGCCCTACGCCGTCTACTATCAGGGCGGCCTGACGTGGTACCACGCTAAGCTCGGCGTGCTGCTCTCGCTGCAGAAGATGCTCGACGCCGGTCTCATCACGCTTTGATTTCCCCTCTTAGAATCCGTTAGAAAGAATTTTTATTCATGCTCATCCGCAGAACACCCGCGACCAACCGGCACTTCCGCCGCCGTCCGCCCCCGCGTACCGATGTTTTTGCCATCTAAAAAATAACAGTACAAAGGAGTTTAACAATTCAATATGTGGTTCTGGCTTTCTCTGATCGCGCTGCTCTGCTGGAGCGGCAGCGACCTGTTTTCCAAGATCGGCTGTCAGGGGGAGGACGATCATCTCGCCCACCTCAAGATGGTCATTGCCGTCGGTACCGTGATGGGTCTTCACGCCGCGTTCGAAATTTTCGTCGGCGGCACGGAGATCAGCTGGTCCATTATCTGGACGTATCTGCCCGTGTCGCTGCTGTACATCGGCTCGATGACGCTCGGCTATCTTGGCCTTCGCTACATTGAACTGTCCGTCTCGTCGCCGATCTGCAATTCGTCTGGCGCGCTCGTCGCCGTGATGACACTGCTATTTGTCGGCGGCGAGGACTATTCCCCGCTCGCCCTCGGCGCGATCGTCCTTGTCTGCGTAGGCGCGATCGGCCTTGGCGTGGTGGATGCCACGGAGGACCCCGAGCTGCGCGCCGCCCGTCAGGCGGAGGGCAACCGCAAGTATTCCAAGAGCTTCCTGGCCCTCGCCCTGCCCGTGGCCTACTGCCTGCTCGACGCCGCCGGCACCTTTGCCGACAACCGCGTGCTCGAAACGCTGGACGAGGGCAGCGCAAACTGCGCCTACGAGCTGACGTTCCTGTTTGCCGCGGTGCTGTGCTTCATCTACGTGGTCTTCATCAAGAAGGATCGCCTGCTGCTCAAGCGAGAAGCGCCGAAGTACATCGGCGCCATCTGCGAAACGGCCGGTCAGTTTGCCTATATCTATGCCATCGCGGACACATCGCACCTTGCGATGTCCGCGCCGATCATCAGCTCCTACTGCGCGGCCAGTGTGCTGTGGAGCCGCCTCTTCCTGAAGGAAAAGCTCTCGTGGAAGCACTACGCGATGATCCTGCTCGTCGTCATCGGCATCGCCGTGATGGGCGTGTTCGATATTTGATTTTTATGCACAAAAAAGGATCGTTCCCGCCAAGGCGGGAACGATCCTTTTTCCCTTTCAAGCCTTCTTGATGGGATGGCGGATGACCGTCTTCCGTTTTTCCGCCGCGACGCGGCGCGGGTCGGAGAGATAGATCTCGTGGTGCAGGCGGACGTCGTTCAGGTCGTTTTCATACCCGTTTTCGCGCAGAAATGCGTCCATCTTCGCAACGGATTCCGGTTCATCGTCGAACGAGCCGAGGTGCAGGATCTGCACGCAAAGCCCCTCGTCGACGGCCAGAAATTCCGCTTTCGAGCAGTCGAGCTTTTTCTTCTTTGCTGCCGCCTCCACCGCCCAGTCGAAGTCCGCTTTCGTGACGAAATCCGGCAGGCGCAGGACAGAGATCCAGCGAAAATCCGATTTTCGCCCATAGTCGACCGTCTCCGTGTCCGGCATCTGCCAGAAGCCCTCGAGCGGCGGCACGACATAGTCGAAAAAGCCTTCGATCTCGTGTCCCGCGCGCTTGCTCATCTTGAGCGTGTAGGCCACGGCGTAAAGTACACCGATGGCGCGCTGATACGCGCCATTTTCCTCGTTTGGGTCACCCCGCCCGCGCACGGCGATATAGTTTGCGCGCGGCACGGTCACGATCTCCGGCTTTGCCTTCGGCAGGTAAAATTCCCTGTATTCTTTCTTGAAGTCAAAGGACATGGTCCTCTCCTTTTTCAGTCCAGTGGGATGTCCAGCACGTTCACACCGCGCTTGAAGGCGTATTCGATCGTCGAACGCGTCCCGCCGCGCGCGCCGTCGTTCACGGCGATCAGCAGGCTCGCATGGTCGACCATGTAGCGGTTGCGCCGCTGCATGCAGCCCGGCGTGTAGCTCTGCTGCACCATGGTCTCATAGTCGCAGCGAGCTAAAATGTCGCGGTAGCGGGATTTTTGCGCTTCGCCCCAGCCGTCCGCCTGCGAGGGACACGGGATGGCCGCCTCGAGCGTGATGTGCGGGTATGTGCTTTTCAGCGCCAGCACGGTTTCGGCAAAGTAGAGGTCACAGCCCTCGGCCATGCCGCAGATGAAATGCTCCATTCCCTCGTGAATGGCGCTCTCCACCGCGGCGCGCAGCTTCGCCTTGAGGGCGATACAGCGAAGGTCGCTTTCATCTTCTCCCCACGGCAGCTTCCCCGGCCGGTGGCCGGTGAATGCGCAGGAACAGGGTCTCCCCCGCATGGACATCGCCTCCTCTCTCTTTGCCATTATAGAACATTCGTTCGTCTTTGTAAAGCATTTTCCCTCTTGACAAACCGAAAATTTGTCGTATACTCAAGTTATCAACTGAATCACTTGTCTTCGAGGCGGGGTGAAACTCCCCACCGGCGGTTACAGTCCGCAAGCGGTATTTTTTTATCGCACGAACCGGTGAAATTCCGGTACCGACGGTCACAGTCCGGATGAGAGAAGATGTGCTGCGCGATCTACCACGCAATTTTCACGCTCTTTTGCGTCATGCACCTTGGAAGACTTGTTCTTTCAGGGGAAATGACAAAAAGGAGTGTATTTTTATGTCCGAACCCAATGCCAGCGCCATCTCCACCCCCCGTGCGGTCAGCCGCACCCACAAGCTCACGGTGACCGCCATGCTCTCGACCGTCGCATTTTTGCTGATGTTCATCGAGTTCCCGATCCCCGCGCTCATCCCCGCGTTCGTCAAGCTCGATATCTCTGACCTTCCAGAGCTTCTGGCGGCGTTCTCGCTCGGCCCCATCTACGGCGTGATCGTCACGCTGCTCAAGAACGTGCTGTTCTCCGTGCTGCACGGTACGTCGTCCGCGTACGTCGGCGAGCTTTTCAACTTCATCATGGGCAGCGTGTTTTCCTTCACCGCGGGCTTCATCTATCAGAAGAAAAAGTCCCGCAAGAACGCGCTTATCGGCGCTCTCGTCGGCGCGCTGCTGATGGCGGTGCTGTCTGTGCCCCTCAACTATTTTGTGGTCTACCCCGCCTACGTTGTGTGCTATCACCTGCCGCTTGAAGCCATCATCGGCATGTATCAGGCCATCCGTCCCTCGACCAACGGCCTTCTTGAGTGCCTGATGGTCTTCAATATGCCGTTCACCTTTGTCAAAGGCATGCTCGATGTGGCGCTGTGCTTCCTCATCTACAAGCCGCTCTCCCCGCTGCTGCACAAATAATATCAGAAAGGAGCTGCACGTCCATGGCGCTCGACTGGGGCATTCTTCACTGGATCCAGAACAACATCTCCTGCCCGTTTCTCGACGCCGTGGTCCCAAAGCTCACGATGCTCGGCAACGCCGGCATCATCTGGATCCTCGCAGGCGTTCTCCTGCTGTGCACAAAAAAATACCGCCGTCAGGGCGCGCTCGTGCTGATGGGTCTGCTCGCGGGACTTCTCGTCGGAAATGTTGCGCTCAAGCATCTCGTCGCGCGCTCGCGGCCCTGCTGGCTCGATCCCTCCGTGCAGCTTTTGATCGCCACGCCGACGGACTACTCGTTCCCCTCGGGACACACGCTGTCCTCGACGATCGCCGCAACGATTTTGGCAAAGACCGACAGGCGCTTCGGCTATGCCGCCATTTCTCTCGCGGTGCTCATCGCCCTGTCGCGGCTGTACCTGTACGTCCACTTCCCGAGCGACGTGTTTGCCGCAGCGCTGCTGGGTCTTCTGATCGGCGAGCTGACGTTCCGCTATGGCGGAAAGCTGCTCGACAAAATTTCCCGCAGGCAAAAGCAATAAAGAAACCCCGCACACCGTTTCAAAACGGTGTGCGGGGTCTTTACATTTTGGGCATTTATACCTTTTTCGCCGCAAGGAACAAATTCGGCGGCGCGGGAAAGAGATTCTCCCGCTCCAGCACCGCGAACCCCGCGTCGGCGACCGACCGTTCGAGCGAGCGCATCGTGTCAAATGCAACGTAGGGGCGTTTGCCAGTCTTGTATTCGAACCACTTGCGCACTCGCTCGCGCGTGAGTCCCTCTCCCAGACAGTCCGATACCAGCAGCAGCGTTCCCTGCGGCTTCAAGAGCGCGCGGATGCGCGCAAGCGCCGCGCTCCGATCTTCGATGTAGAGCAGCACATTGCAGGCCAGCACCGCATTGAAAGATCCCTCTGCAAGGCAGCCGTCGAACAGATCCGTCTGCGTGACGGTCACGTTCTCCACGACCTGCGCTTTGACTTTTTCCTGCGCGCGGCGCACCATTTCACCGGATACGTCGATCGCGCGCACAGACTGCACCGAGGGCGCGACCGCAAACGTCACGATCCCCGTCCCGCAGGCAAAGTCCAGCACGGTATCCGTCGGCTTGAGATATTTTTTGAAACACGCGGCTGTCTTTTCATAGGCCTCCGCGTAGTGGGTGCCGACCTGAGCGTCGTAATTCTGCGCACGGCCGTCCCAAAACTCGCTCACCGTCGGCATACCGTTTTCCTCTCTCTTTTTTCTCTTTTCGATCAGGCGTTTTGCTTTCCGCCCTTGAACACCATGTGAACGCCGTCGCTGCTGGTGAGATACGCCATCGGCCCGTAGGCCTTGATGCCGAACTCCAGCACATCGCCCACATGGACCTTGTCCTTCACGGCCTCGACGTCAAGGATCGTGTGGTCAGACGACGCGCCGATGACCTCGATGCCCTCCATGCGCGGGATGAGGTCAAAGCAGTTGCCGTAGTCCACGCGGCCCATCGCGACAAGCGCACGGCGGCGGATGCCGCGATCCTCGTAGTGGCCGACCTCGCCGAAGGCGTTCACGCCCAACTCGCCGACCGGAAAGCTCGGCTTGTCGCGGCACTCGATGACTTCAGCCTTGATCGTCATGACGCCCGTTTCCAAAAAGTCGGGAGCGAAGTTGTCCGTCTCGCCGCGAAGCCCGATGTCGCCAAGGCGCAGCAGGTTGATGCGGTAGGGCATCGTGCCGTTCATCGCCATGTAGGCGGATGTCGACGCGCCGCCGCTGATGTAGTCAAGCTTGCGGCCGATCTCGCGCTCAATGTCGGACGCGAGGCTGACAAGGCCCTGCATGTTGCGCTTGGTCGGCAAAACAGAGCCGTAGCAGCTCAGATTCACGCCCACACCCGCAAGGCGCAGGTTCTTGAGCTCATGCTCGATCTCGAGCGCGGCATCAAGCGCATCCTCCTCGTTCCAAAAGCCTTCGCGCAGGTCGCCGAGATCCATCATCAGGATGACCTCGTGCACCTTTCCCTGCTTTTTGGCCTCTTCGTTCAGCGCACGCAGCACGATAATATCACTCTGCAGGCTGATGTCACACAGCTTCACCACGTCGGGGAGCTCGGAGAGCATCGGGATACGAATGAGCATCAGCGGCTTTTTGCAGATACCCGCCTCGCGGATCGCGCGCATCTGGCTGATGCGGGACGTGGCGATGAACTTCACGCCGCTCTCTTCATAAACGCGCACGATCTCCGGCAACGACGACACAGCCTTGACGACGCCCGCGACCTCGATGAGCGAATCATGGCAGCGCTCTACGAGCGCTGCCAGATTCGCTGCCAATTTATCGAGATCGAATTCCACACAGGGATATTGATTCCGATTCATTGTCATGATTTTTAATTCCTTTAGGTAGGGAGCTTTCTGTTGGGTCGCTAACTGATTTACTGCGCGACTTTCTTGCTCTTCTTGAAGGGCTTGCCCGCAAGATCCTTGAGCGTCCAGCCGATCAGCACGCACAGCCAGTTGATGATGGGCATCAGCCAGTTGAAGATGGCCCAGGGACCGTAACCGCCGGCGCCCCAAGGAGCGATGTTCAGGGTGTCCTTAATGAACACACCGCAGGTGTTCCAGGGGATCAGAGCAGAGGTAACGGTACCGGCACCTTCAAGGGCAGAGGACAGAACTGCCGGGTGCACGCCCATCTTGTGATACTCCTCGGCATACATACGGCCGGGAACCACGATGGAGATGTACTGCTCGGGCATGGTGGCGTTGGAGAGAACGCAGGTCACTTCGGTCAGGCCAACGAGAGCCGCAGGGCCCTTGGCAAACTTCTTGAGGGCGTTGACGATGACCTCGAGCTGGTGGGTCTCCTCCATGATACCGCCGAACATCATGGCGATGATCGTCATGGAGACGGAGGACATCATACCCATGATACCGCCGCTTTCCAGGAGTCTTGTCATGGTGTAGCTCGTTTCGGGAGAAAGACTGGCTTCGAACATGGCGAGCGCTTCGTCGGAGAAGTAGTAGCCGTTCTTACCATAATCGAAGATGGTTCCGAGCGTGCAGGCACCGGGCTGGAAGATGAGGCCCAGGATGACACCGGCAACAATGCCGAGGGTGATGCCGGGGATCGCGGGAACCTTCAGGGCAACTGCCACGATAACGACGACCGGAGGCAGGAGCAGCAACGGGTTGATGTTGAAGATACCGCCCTCCGCGGCGTTCAGCGCGTTGGAGAACTCGATCACGCGGGACATATCCGCATCGCCGCCGTGATACTGCATCACACCGAGAACGCCGAAGAAGATCAGGGTGATGGCGTAGGTGATGCCGGTGGGCAGGATCATGGCCTTGACGTGGGTGATAACGTCCGTACCGGCCATGGCGGGAGCGAGGTTCGTCGTATCGGACAGCGGGCTCATCTTATCGCCGAAGTAGGCGCCGGAGAGGACGGCACCGGCAGTCATGCCGGGGCTCATGCCAAGGCCGAAGCCAATGCCCATCAGGGCAACGCCCATCGTGCCCATCGTGCCCCAGGACGTACCGGTGGCAAGAGAGGTGATGGAGCAAATGAGAACGCACGCGATGAAGAAGATCGCGGGCTTGAGGACTTTCAGGCCGTAATAGATCATCGTAGGCACAACGCCCGCGTTGATCCACACGCCGATCAGGATACCGACGATGATCAGGATGCAGATGGACTGTAATGCTTTGTAGATGCCGTCCATCATGGACTTTTCAACTTCATCCCACTTATAACCGAGATGCAGTGCCATGATTGCGGCAGCCATTACGCCGACAAACATGGGGACGTGCGGGTCAACACCGAAGATGATGATACCGACCGCGAGTGCCGCGATCAGGATTGCCAGCGTCAACAGGGCTTCCCACAGTTTGGGCATTCTTTTTTCCTTACTCATAGTGTTACCAACCTTTCGAAATTTTGGGGGTCGCTTCGCTATTTGTATGGATATCTATGCATTCATTTTAGCATGATTCCATAGCGATAGCAAGTGTTTTTGAATGGTGAACGCAGTTTTACGGTAATGCTCTTTCCTTCTTCAATTCTCGTGGTATCTACCGATGCAGGTTTTGGATCGCACTCCTCCTTTTAGATTTTACACTGGCACAACACAGGGGTGAAATGCTGCTTGTAAAATGCAGAAAATACCTCTCTCCCCGGCCCGCCGATCCCCCATCGGCAGGCCGGGGATGAGGTCATGTATACTTCCGGCATGGCACGGGAAGGGAACCCGTGCCGCCGGCCTCGCAGGCAAGAAACGCGAGGTAGTATCCGAGATAATTACCAGCCGAGCTTGGTCATGGCCTCATCAACAGCCTTGATGACAATGTCGATCTCCTCTTCATTGACGATCAGCGGCGGGACAAAGCGCAGGACGTTGCCGTTGGTGTTGTTGATCAGGACGTTGCTGTCCTTGAAGCACAGGTCGACGACGGGCTGGCCGGAGGGCTTGTTGAGCTGGATGCCGTCGATCAGGCCGAGGCCGCGGATCTCGTTGACCGTCTCGGGATGGTTCTTCTCGATGATCTCGTGGGCCTGCTTGCGGAAGTACTCGCCCATCTTGCGGGAGTTCTCGATGACGCCGTCGTTGATCATCACGTCGAGCGTGGTGGCAGCGAGTGCGCAGGCGAGAGGACCGCCGGCGAAGGTGGAGCCGTGGGTGCCGGGCGTCAGGGTCTTGGCAGCCTCGCCGCGGGCGCAGACAGCGCCAATGGGCACGCCGGAGCCGAGCGCCTTGGCCATGGAGCAGGTATCGGGCTCAACGCCGTAGTTCTGATGCGCGAAGAGCTTGCCGGTACGGCCGGAGCCGACCTGGACCTCGTCGAACATGAGGAGGATGCCCTTCTCATCGCACAGGTCACGCAGGCCCTGCAGGAATTCCTGGGAAGCGGGACGCACGCCGCCCTCGCCCTGGACAGGCTCGGTCAGGATGGCGCAGACGTACTCGTCCATGATGTCCTTGACGGACTGGAGGTTGTTGAACTCAGCATAGCGGAAGCCGGAGGGCAGGGGCTCGAAGTAGCGGTGCACCGCATACTGGCCGGTGGCCGTGCAGGTCGCGAGGGTGCGGCCGTGGAAGGAGTTCTTCATCGTGATGACGACGAAGCGCTCGGGATGGCCGTGATCCTTGGCGTACTTGCGGGCGAGCTTGATCTGGCCTTCGTTGGCCTCAGCGCCGGAGTTGGCGAACAGCACCTTGTCGAAGCAGCTGTTCTCGACGATGAGCTTCGCGGTCTGGACGGCGGGCTCATTGTAGAAGTAGTTGGAGCAGTGCAGGATCGTGTGGGCGCGCTCTTCGAGGCACTTCACGATCGCGGGATGGCAGTGACCGAGACCGTTGACGGCGATACCGCCGATGAAGTCGAGGTACTTGTTGCCGTCCTTATCGAAGACGTAAGCGCCTTCGCCGCGCTCGATGGAAAGGGGCATACGGACGTGGTTGCCATAGAGATACTTGTCGCCGTTCTCGATGACTTCGGCGTTGGTCTTGAACTTTTCGATCATTATTATGTCCTCCTATAATAAAAGTTGGGTGTATGTTTTACCATTTGATGCCGACGCTCGGCTGTGCGGTGCCGATCGTCGTGCCGGTGCCCTCGTTCGTGAAGGCCTCGTAGAGCACGGAGTGCGGCTTGCGGCCGTCGATGATGTTGACGCTCGTCACGCCCTCTTCGATGGCCTGCACGCAGCAGTCGACCTTCGGGATCATGCCGCCGGCGATCGTGCCCTTGTCCTTGAGCGCCTTGACATCCTCGATGTTCAGATAGCTGATGACGTCGCGGATCTTGATGTCGTTGCACAGGCCCTCGATATCGGTGAGGATCACGAGCTTTTCAGCGCCCAGCGCGGAAGCGAGCTTGCCCGCGGCGGTATCGCCGTTGATGTTGAAAGTGTGGCCCTGACCGTCGGTGCCGACGGGGGCAATGACGGGGATGTAGCCCGCGTCGAGCATGGCGAAGATGGGCTTGGGATCGACATAGTCGATGTCGCCCACGTAGCCGTGGACCTCGTCGCGCTGGTGGCAGTGATAGATGTCACCGCTGACGCCGGAAAGACCGACCGCCTTGCCGCCGAGCTTGTTGATAAAGCCGACGAGCTCGGTGTTCACCTGGCCGACGAGCACCATCTCGACAACACGCATGATCTCGGCGGAGGTGTAGCGCAGGCCCTCGATGAACTCGACGGGGATGTTGAGCTTTTCGAGCATCTTGTTGATGCCGGGGCCGCCGCCGTGGCTGAGCACGGGCTTCATGCCGAGGAGCTTGAGCAGCACCACGTCGTGCATGACGGCGTCCTTGAGCTCTTCGTTGATCATGGCGTTGCCGCCGTACTTGATGACAATGATCTTACCCTGATACTTCTGAAGGTAAGGCATTGCCTCCATCAGAGTTTCGACCTTGTTTGCGATATCGCTCATGGTGGAGCCTCCTTCAAAAATTAGGTGCGGTAGTCGCCGTTGATCTTGACGTAATCGTAAGTGAGGTCACAGCCCCAGGCCTTGGCCTCGCCGTCGCCCTGATAGAAGCGGACGATGACGGTAATGTCATGCTCGGTGAGGACCTTCTTGGCGAGCTCTTCGCTGAAGTCCGCGCCGAAGCCGTCCTTCATGACCTGCACTTCGCCGGCAGCGCTCTTGATGATGCAGTCGGCACGGGTCGGGTCAACGTCAGCGCCCGAGTAACCGGCAGCGGCCATGATGCGGCCCCAGTTGGCGTCGCGGCCGAAGACGGCAGCCTTGAAGAGCATGGAGCCCGCGATGGACTTGGCGACCAGGCGCGCGTCGTGCTCGGTGGGCAGGCCGTAGGCCTCGACCTCGATGAGGTGGGTCGCGCCTTCACCGTCGGAAGCGACGCGGCGGGCCATATCGGTGCAGATGGCGAGCACGAGGTCAGCCATCGCCTTCTTGTCTTCTTCGGTCTTGATCTCAACGCCGGAAGCGCCGTTGGCGAGCAGGAAGATCGAGTCGTTCGTGGAGGTGTCGCCGTCGACGGTGCACATGTTGAAGCTCTTATCCACAGCCGCGGAGAGCATCTTCTGCAGGTCTGCGGGATCCGCCTTGGCGTCGGTCGTCACGTAGACGAGCATCGTCGCCATATTGGGGTGGATCATGCCAGAGCCCTTGGCCATCGCGCCGATCTTCACGGTGCCGGTGGAGAGCTGCAGCTCATAGGCGCACTCCTTGCGGACGGTATCGGTGGTCATGATGGCGTAGGCAGCCTCGGAGCCGTTCTCCTTGGCAAGCTTTGCGGGAATGATCTCGCGGATGCCCTGAAGCACCTTGTCGACCGGAAGTCTCTGGCCGATGACGCCGGTGGAGCAGACGAACACTTCGTCCTCGCCGAGGCCGAGCAGCTTTTCCGCCTCGCGCTCAACGGTGCGGGCGTCTTCGATGCCCTGCTTGCCGGTGGCGGCGTTGGCATTGCCGGAATTGATGACGACGGCGCGGGCCTTGCCCTTTTTCAGGATCTCGCGGTCAAGGATGACCGGAGCTGCGCAGAACTTGTTCGTGGTGAAGCAGGCCGCGCAGGAGCAGGGCAGGTCGGAGTAGAGAACAGCGACGTCGGGCTTCTTGTTCTCGCGCTTTTTGATGGCGGTGTAGACCGCGCCGGCGGTGAAGCCCTGCGGCGTGGTAACGCCGCCCTCGATCTTTTTCAGATTGGACATGTGGGGGGATCTCCTCTCTTAACGTTAGTTTAACAGCATTCTTGCCTAAATCGGGTCGAAACTCGTCGAACCGAAAATTACGGATACATCGGGGGCATCATGAGGCCGGTGGTCTCGGGCAGGCCCATGATGAGGTTCATGTTCTGGATGGCCTGGCCGGCTGCGCCCTTGCCGATGTTGTCGATCACGGAGGAGACGATCAGGCGGTGGGTACGCGCGTCGAAGGTCGGGGTCATCTCGCAGAAGTTCGTGCCGTAGACCCACTTGGTCTGAACGGGCAGGCTCGCCGGGAAGACCTTGACGAAGGGCTCATTCTTGTAGAAGTCCTTGTAGAGCTCGTAAACTTCCTCGTTGGTGAAGTCTCTGTCGCAGGTAGCGTAGATGGTGACCTCGATACCGCGGACCTGGGGCAGGAGGTGCGGCTGGAAGTTGATGTACTGCCAGGTCTCGGGCTTCATCAGATCCTTGCCGGTGATGTAGGCGATGTTCTGCTCGATCTCGGGCGTGTGGCGGTGGCCGCCGCCGAGGGCGTAAGCGCAGAAGTTGTTCTCCGCCTCAGTGAGGAGCTTGTTGAGGGCGGGACGGCGGCCTGCGCCGGTGTAGCCGCTCTTGGCGTCGATGACGATGGTGTTGTCAACGATGTGACCGGCCTTGAGCATGGGCTGGAGGCCGAGGGTGGAAGCGGTGGGATAGCAGCCGGGGTTGGCGATGAGCTTCTTGCCCTTGGCAAGGTCGCGCATGACCTCAGGGATGCAGTAAACAGCGTCGTGGGTCATCTTGGCGTCGGGGTGCTTCTGGCCGTACCACTTCTCCCAGACGTCGACATCGCGGAAGCGGATGTCAGCGCCGATATCGATGATGGCGCAGTCCTCAGCAAGCACGATCTCCGCCCACTTGGCCACGTCGCCAGAGGGGACCTGGATCATGATAACATCGCTCTTCTTCGCGGTCTCGCGGACGTTCTCCTCCGTGAGGTCCATGATGACCTGATCATAGAAGCCGCGCAGAGCGGGATGATGCGTAGAGATGGCATCGCCGACACCGTAGGTATCGAGCACGTTGACAAGCTCTCCCTCGTGGTGGTTGACCATCATGCGGAGCACTTCGCCGCAAACATAACCGGTAGCACCGATGCAGGAATAATGGATCATGTCTGTTTTCCTCCTTGTTGATTCGACATTTTGTCTGACAATTTTGTACTGCTTGGAAAATCCCGTGTGTAGGCATTGAATTTTCTTTGTTGATATTGTATAATCCAAAAGCAGTTTTGAAAAGCGAATATATTTTTATATGCGCATTCCAAAATGGAATCTTTGAGGTATTGTTGATTATTGAGGGCATTTATAATGAGTATTCGTAAATATATTGCCTATCTCCGCACTGTGGAGACCGGCAGCATCACCCAGGCGGCGAACGAATTGGGCTATACGCAGTCCGCCGTGAGCAAGATGATCTCCGATCTTGAGCAGGACTGGCAGGTCAAGCTCTTAACGCGCAACCACTCCGGCATCGAGATCTCCTCCGACGGCATGGTGCTCCTGCCCACGATCCGCGAGATCGTCAAGGACTATGAGGACCTCAACTTTGCCGTGTCCGAGCTGCATGGCGTGCAGTCCGGCACGCTGCGCCTCGGGTGCTTTACAAGCCTTGCCATCAGCCTGCTGCCGGAAATTCTGAAGGACTTCCACCAGACGTACCCCAACATTCAGATCCAGCTGATGACTGGCGAGTATTATGAAATTTCCGAATGGCTGCGCCGCGGCGCGATCGACTGCGGCTTTCTTGCCATCCCCGCCTCCAACGACTTTGAGACGACGACCATCCTGCACGACACGATGGTCGCCATTCTCCCAAAGGATCACCCAATGGCGGACGCGTCCGTCTTCCCGCTCGAGCAGCTGCCGCACGAGAACTTCGTGCGCCTGATGGAGATCGAAGACTACGAATTCAACCGTCTGCTCGACCATTACAACATCCATCCCGAGGTCACCTATGACACGACGAGCGACTTCGCGCTCTTGTCCATGGTCGAGGCGGGACTTGGCATCAGCATCGTGCACAGCCTGCTCATCAAGCCCGGACGCTACCGCGTCGCGACGCTGCCGCTCAACGTCAAGCAGTCGCGCGAGATCGGCATCGCCGTGAAAAAGGGCTTTCTCCCCTCCACGATCACGCAGCTTTTCCTCCAGCATGTGGTCGACTACACCAAGGATATGGGCGAGATCACCGTCATCCGGCACTGAGTTTTTCTTGAAAAATCAGGGAAAATTTCATTTTCCAACCGGCGGTTGGAAAGGATTTTCCCCGATTCAACCACCGCGCCATTGTCAATCCTCCCCATGCCCCCTATACTGAGTCCATAACCGGTGATTCAAAGCCGCGGCTGCAGCACGGGGCAAGGAAGGACCAACATGTTACGATCGGCGATCAGGCGTTTGCACGCGATGTGCTGCCTGAATATGAGGGAAACGTCGGCGCCTGGCTTCCCGTTCGACGCGGGACACCCGCTCATCGCGTTTCCAACGCTCACTTTACTATTATAATGCAGTGCAGGAGGATAGACAACTTGGAAGGATCGACAATGGGCGCGCGCATTCTGCGCCGCCGTAAAGAAAAAGGACTGACACAGGAGGCGCTGGCAAACAAGCTCGGTGTGAGCAATCAGGCCGTGTCAAAGTGGGAGGGCGATGTCTGCTGCCCCGACCTGCAGCTTTTGCCGCTGCTGGCCGACACGCTGGAGCTCAGCCTCGACGAGCTCTTTGGACGCGAAAGTATGGCAAAAACCGCCCAAAAAGCGGAAGCGGACAGCCAGATTTTGTCCGTCGCGGCAGAGCTGCCGTGGGAGGATGACGACGCCATCCACGCCGTGCTCTTCCAGGGGCACCGGCTGCTCCAGCCGAAACAGGGGAGCCTGTTCCGCCACGACAAATATGACGAGATCCGTAAAACCGTCGAGCTGCACTTTTCCGGCACGGCGCAGGATATTTACAGCGATTTTTCCGTCGTCTGCACCGATTCGACGATCTCCGGCAGCGTCAGAGCCGGTGACAGCGTGACCTGCACCGACGTTGGCGGCGACGTGACCGCGGGCGATGACGTGACCTGCGGCAATGTCGGCGGCAATGTGCAGGCGGGCGACAGTGTGCACTGCACCGGCGACGTGCAGGGCAATGTCCGCGCGAGCGACAGCGTCACCTGCGGCAATGTCGGCGGCGATGTGTCCGCAAACGACAGCGTCCGCTGCGGTGAGGTCAAGGGCAACGTCCGCGCAAGCGACAGCGTCACCTGCGGCGACATCAGCGGCAGCGTGAGCGCCGAGCGCGTGCGCTGCACCAAAGCCGGCGGCGAAGAGCAGGAGAGCTTTACTTTCACCAAGAAGGGCAAGAGCTTTTCCTTCCCTCTCCGATAAAACCGTAAAAGCGCGGCCTTAAGAGGTCGCGCTTTTTTCCTTGTCATCGCGGCGGGTTTGTGTTACCATAACTTTGACAAAGGAAAAGGTGGGAGAAACATGGAAAATACCTTCAAGAGCTCCGTCTTCGGCGGCTTCAACCGCGATGACGTCATCCGTTATATCGAAAAAACCTCGCTCGAGAGCAAGCAGCAGATCGAAGCGCTCGAGCAGGAGAGCGACGGCCTCTGCCGCGAGAATGCAGAGCTGCGCGACAAGCTCGCCGCCGCCGAGCGTGAGCGCGACAAGTTTGCCGAGTCCTATTCGACCGCGTCCAGCGCGCAGGACGCGCTCAAAAAGGGTCTGACCGCCGCGCAGGAGACGATCTCCGAGCTGCGCGCGCAGATCGAAGAGGGCGCGCAGAAGCTCGCGAGCGCCAAGGCCGACTGCGACCGCCAGCTGAAAGCCAACGAGGAGGCTGCCGAGCAGCGCATCGCCGAGCTGGAAGCGCAGCACGCCGAACGCCTTTCCGCCGCCGAGCAGGAGCGCAAACGCCTTTTAAGCGAGCTTGACGAGCTCCGCCCGCAGGTCGAGGAATACGGCCGCGTCAAGGCGCACATCGCCGACATTGAGCTCTCCGCCCGTGAGCGCGCCGACGCGCTCGACGCCGCCACGCGGGAGCGTTTGCAGGCAATGATCGCGGCATGCAGAGGGCACTGCGAGCAGGTGCTCTCGACGCTCGGCGCGACTTGCGAGAGCGTGTCGAATGAGCTCAAGCGCGCGGACGCTGCCGTCGCACAGCTGCCCGAGGCGTTCACCACGCTGGAGGGCCAGCTCGACGAGCTCAAAAAGTTAGAGCAGTGACAAGATAGCAAAAAAGAAGTGCGTTCCCGTTAGGAACGCACTTCTTTTTATGCTAATTCGCTGTACTGATCAAAGATATCTGCAAATTCGTCCAGATGCTCGCGCAGGCTGTCGGGCGCCTCGGTGCGGAAGTAAAGCACCTCTCCCCCGCGGCGCAGGATAAGAAACTGGCTGACTTCGTCCGGTTCATTGGTAAGCCGGGTATTTGGTTTGATAAATTCTGCGTAGTACGCCTCGTCAAAGCCGTCGATGAAAAGCGTCTGCGCATCGCTTCCCATGAAGTAGTCGCGCAGCTCATGCGTCAGCGGAACGGCCAGCGCGGAAATGCGCGGGACGTAGAAGTCGAGCTCCGTGCTGTACTGCATCCAAGTGTCGATCGTTCCCGCATACGGCGTTTCGCCGACAGAGTACACGTGCCCGCCGAGCAGCGTCGAGAGATCGCGCACACCATACCAGTCCGATCTCCTTTCGCCGCCGAGCATCTCGGTCCCGATATACGGCAGCGGCGGCTCGTCATAGCTGTCGCCGTAGGCCGTATCGTTCACTCGCCAGAAAATCAGCGCGAGCGCCAATACACCGGCAATGATCGTAAGCGCGCGGTCCGCTTTCGCCCAGCGGTTGCGCGGCATCTTCTCCACGCGCTCGCACGCCTCCATCGCGCGCTTGAGCGTCCACATCTCGTTTCTCTCCTTTGCCTCGCTCAGGATACCGAGGATACTGCCTAAGATAATGGACACAAACTGAATGACCTCGCTCTTTTCCATCGTGAGGAACGACATCACCGGGAGACTCAAGGCACTAAAAAGGAAATAGACGAGCCAGATGTCCACCACCAGGAAGATCATCGGCAGGAAATAGCTGCGGCGCAGCTTTTTGCACAGTCTGCGGTAGCCATAGGAGTCCGTACAGTCCTTCGGCGTGGGGACGTGCGCAGTTCTGTCACCGCGCCAGATATAGAAGATGCCGTCCTTCGTCCGGCAGACGTACTCCCAGCCCAGGCGGGCGCGCTTTTCGCGCAACAGCTCGTCGGGGTCGTCATCGTCCGCGGCGGGTTCCAGGTGATAGCGGCAGTCGCGCGGCTCGCCGATCACAAAATCGTCGTAGCGGAGCAGGAGCTTCCCCTCCGCCGCGCGCTCAGAAAGCCACTGCTCGATGCCGCGCGGGTCATAGGCGCTGGGCACAAAGCGGATGCTCTTCGTCTCGGGCTCATTCTCTTCGTTCGGCGCAGTCCCTCCGCTCTCCGGAAGCTCTGTTGTCTCGCGCAGGTCTTCGTCCATTCGCGCTCCCTCCTCTCTTCTCTCTATGGCAAAGTATAAAGAAGCGAGGGGGATTTTTCAAGCAAGTTCAGCGAGCATTGACAAAAATCGCGCGCAAGTTTATTGTTACATCGCAAAAAAGGCAGGAAATTCCTGCCTTTTTTCGTTTCACAGCAAAATCGGCTGAATTTGTCTTCCCTCCAGCGCCGCCTCGGCCGTCGGGATAATTTTGCGAAAGTCCGCGATCAGCGACGTGGGCTTCGCCTCGGCGTTGTCCTGCCCGAAGGGGACAAAATAGTAGTTCTTGCGGTTCAGCAGCGCCGCGATGTTCGGCGCGCTCGCGGATAAGCCGTCATTCGTCGCAATGGCAAGCACAACGGGCTTGCCATTGCGCAGGTGCCCCTTCGCCGCCATCGTCACCGCGCCGTCCGTGATGCCGTGGGCGAGCTTGGCAAGCGTGTTTCCCGTGCAGGGGGCGATGACGAGCACTTCCATCGCCCCCTGCGGGCCGAGGGGCTCGGCTTCGACGATATTGCGCACGGCCTTCCGCCCCGCCAGCGCCTCCACGCGGGTGACGAAGTCCTCCGCCGTGCCGAAGCGCGTGGAATACTTCGCCGCATTTTCCGACAAGATCGGGACGATCTCATGCTCGCGCGCGATGTCCTCGTAGAGTTTCAGCAGCTCGGGATGGTTGCAGAACGAGCCGCAAAAGGCAAATCCGATCTTCATGCTTCCTCCTTGATGAGTCGACATAACGTCTTTTTGATGGCCCGCGCCGCCGTCTCCGGCGCGACGCGCCCGGGCAGTCCCCCTGCCTTGAGATACGAAAGGCGCAGCGTTTCGACCGCGTCCATGTCAAAGCCGCTCGCGCTCGCAAGCTCGATGAGCAGGCAGTCCGGCGGCAGCTCGGCAAGGAGCGCTTCGTCCAATACCTGATGCGGCACGGTGTTGAACACCACGCGGAATTCCCCCAGCGTGCCGGAGAGGCGGTTCGTGTGCAGCGGCGCGTAGCCGAACGCGTCGATCCACGCAAGGTCCGACCGCTTGCGCGCGCTGACGCTGACCTTCGCTCCCAGCGCGCTCAGATCGTGCGCGAGCACCTTTCCAATGCGGCCAAAGCCGAGCACGAGGCATGGCGTGCCGTGCAGCGTGACACTCGTGTGCTTCATCGCCGCCTCGATGGCCCCCTCCGCCGTCGGGATCGCGTTGCGCACGCTCAGTTCTTCCGAGGCAAAGTAGTCCGTGATCGTAAGCCCCAACGACTGCGCAAGCGTTGACGCGTCGTTTCCCACATTGCCCGCGAAAATGCGGTGCTCGCGCCGCAGCGAGCGCAGCAGGCTCTCCATCGTGAGCTCTGTGCCGCTCAAATAGCCGTTTTTCTCCGCCGGCAGCGGCAGGACGATGATGTCTGCTTTCAGCGCGTCGCACAGCGCCCGTTTATTCGGCGCACCGGTCAGCTCCCACGAGCAGACGTCGTATCCCTCCGCAGCCATCATCTGGGCAAGCAGGCGCATGCGTGCGTCGCCGCCCAGGAATGCTATCGTCTGGTCCATCTCATTCCCCCTTTTCCATAAAGGGTATGCCGCAGCGCGTGCGCGCATGACGCAAACTATTTTTGATTCTTTGCTTGACAACTCTATTTTTATCGCCATAATAAGAATTATTCTAATTCTTATTTAGGAGAAACACATGACCAAGTACGCCCAGCAGATTCTCGATCTCGTCCTGTGCTCCACCGAGCACCCGACCGCCGAGCAAATTTTTCTGCAAATGAAGCAGAAAAATTCCAAAATCGCGCAAGCTACGGTGTATAACAACCTCAACGCGCTTGTAGCGGACGGCAAACTCATCCGCCTGTCGCAGCCCGGCGCGCCCGACCGCTACGACAACACCACGCGCCACGATCACCTGATCTGCACCCGCTGCGGCGCGCTCGCAGACTTCAAGTTCACCGACCTGACGCACAACATCGAAGCCGCGCTCGGCGCGCGCATCCAGTCCTACGACCTTCGCATTCACTATCTCTGCCCCGCCTGCCGCAAGGCGCAGGAGCAGCATGAAAATTTTGAAAGATGAAAAGGAGAATTTCACCATGAAGACCAACAAGTATTCCGGCACCAAAACCGAGCAGAACCTGCGCACCGCCTTCTCGGGCGAATCCGAGGCGCGCAACAAGTACACCTTCTTCGCCTCCACGGCCAAGAAAGAGGGCTATGAGCAGATCGCCGCGCTCTTCCAGAAGACCGCGGACAACGAAAAGGAGCACGCCAAGATGTGGTTCAAAGAGCTTCAGGGCATCGGCTCCACCGCCGACAATCTGCTCTCCGCCGCCGAGGGCGAAAACTACGAGTGGACCGACATGTACGATTCTTTCGCCAAGACCGCAGAGGAAGAGGGCTTTCCCGAGCTGGCGCAGAAGTTCCGCCTCGTCGGCGAGATCGAGCGCCATCACGAAGAGCGCTACCGCGCGCTGCTGCGCAACGTCGAGACCGCCAAGGTCTTTGAAAAGAGCGAGGTCAAGGTCTGGGAGTGCCGCAACTGCGGCCACATCGTCGTCGGCACCAAGGCCCCCGACGTCTGCCCCACCTGCAACCACCCCCAGAGCTACTTCGAAGTCCACGCGGAGAATTATTGAGAATCGTCAACTAAACCGAGAGCCGCAGGCTGTGCCTGCGGCTCTCTTACTATTCACTTACTCCTTCGGCAGCAGGATGCAGATCGTCGTGCCCTTGCCCTCTTCGCTATGAAGCTCGACTGTACCGTGATGGTACTGCACGGCGTGCTTGACGATGGAAAGGCCGAGGCCCGTGCCGCCGCTTGCCTTCGAGTGGCTCTTGTCCACACGGTAGAAGCGCTCGAAGATGCGGCTCTGGTGCTCCGGCGCGATGCCGATGCCCGTATCGGCCACGGAGACGAACACCTTGCCGTCCCGTTCACCGACGCTCATGGTCACGCTGCCACCCTCGACGTTGTACTTGATGGCGTTGTCGCAGAGGTTATAGATGACCTCGTACAAAAGCCGCCGTACGCCTCCGATGGTCTCGCTCCTGCCCTCGACGGCAATCGCGATGTGCTTCTCCGCCGCCGCGGTCTTAAGATCGTCCGCCGCCTCCTGCGAAAGCGTGAGCAGGTCGACCGTCTCGCGCGGCATTTCGTCGCCCTCGTCGAGCTGGGACAGGCGGATGATGTCGCCGATCAGCGTGACAAGGCGCTGCGCTTCTTTTCGGATGTGGCCGACGAAGCGGGGGACGTCCTCCTGCTTCACCATGCCGTTTTCCAGCAGCTCCGCGCTGCCGATGATGCCTTGCAGCGGCGTTTTGAGCTCGTGCGACACGTTCGCCGTGAATTCACGGCGCGTCTGCTCCGCTGTCTCGCGCTCGGTGATGTCGAAAGCCAGCAACACAGCGCCGACCGCCGCGCCGCTTGCGCCGATGCGGCTGACGTCAAACTGCCAGATACGGCCGCCGCGCTCCACGCGCGCCTCACTGTGCCCCTCGTCCATGGCGCGCTCGATGGCAAGGCTCATGTCGTGGCTGCGGTCGATGGTCAAAAAGTCCTGCCCGACGCAGCTCTCGTCCGTGCCGAAGAGCTTTTCCGCCGCGGGGTTGATACTCAGCACATGCTCTTTTTCATCGAGCAGCACAAGCCCTTCGCGCATGCTGCTTGTGATCTGCGAAAATTCCGTCTGCTGGCGCTGAAGTTCGTCCATCTGCTCGTCGATCTGCAAGTGCTGGCGGTTGATGCGCCCGAGCAGCGGGGCGAGCTCTTCATAGGCGTCATTTTCAAGCGGATGCTCAAGGTCCAGCTTGTTGAGCGGCTGGACGATGCGGTGCGACAGGCTCTTGGCTAAAACAGAGGACAGGATCAGCGCCACGATCAGCACCACTAAAATGGGCTGCCCCATGCCGACGAGCAGCACACCCGCCGTCGCGCGGCTCATCGAAATGCGCAGCACGCTCCCGTCCGCGAGCCTTTCCGCGCAGTACATCGTCTTTTGCAGCAGCGTCGAGGAATAGCGCGTACTCTCGCCCTCGCCGTATTCCAGCGCTTGCTTGACCTCCACGCGGTCGGCGTGATTTTCAAGGCTTTCGGCATCGGTCACGGTGTCGTAGAGCACCGTACCGTCGTTTTCGATCCACGTCAGGCGGTAGCGCTCGGAGGAGAGCTGAGAGAGATACTCCGTCCCGTTTTCCTTCACGGCGACGGCGGCAAGCTCCAGCTCGTCGCGCAGCTGCTTTTTTTCGACGCTCCCGAAGTATTCGTACAGGCAGCCCATGATGACGAGCAGGCTCGCCAGCAGCACCGTGCCCGCCACAAGCAGGATGGAGTGAAAGATCTTTTTTGTCATGCCTTGCCCTCCATCCGGTAGCCCACGCCGCGCACGGTCTCGATCTTCTCGCCGTACGCGCCGAGCTTCTGCCGCAGCGTGCGGATGTGCATGTCCACCGTGCGCGTCTCGCCGCAGTAGTCCGTGCCCCACACGTCCGCCATGAGCTGGTCGCGCGAAAACGCCGTGCCGGGATGCGAGAGGAACAGGCGCAGCAGTTCGAATTCCTTGTATGTCAGCGCGACGCTCTCTCCATCCGCCGTGACGGTGTGGCTCTCTTCGTCGAGCACCAGACCGCCGCAGCGGAACTGGGATGCGCTCTTTGTGCCACAGCGGCGCAGCACCGCTTTGACGCAGGAGACGAGCTCCATCACGCCGAACGGCTTTGTCAGATAGTAGTCTGCACCGAGGTCGAGACCGCGGATCTTGTCGTATTCCGCGCCCTTGGCCGTCGCCATGACGACAGGGATATCGGAAAGCGCCGCGTCCGCGCGCATGCGGCGCAGCAGCTCCATCCCGTCGATGCCGGGGAGCATCACATCGAGCACGACAAGCTCGGGTCTTCCCGTGCGCAGCGCCTCCCAGAACGAGGTACCGTCTTCAAAGCCCTTGGCCTCAAAGCCGGTCGATTGCAGGGCATATACCTCGATATCGCGGATACTGGCATCGTCTTCCACGCACCAGATCATACTTTACCCCTCCTTATGCTCTCCTGTCACAGAGAAAATGACCCATTCGGCGATGTTCGTCGCATGGTCGCCGATGCGCTCAAAATACTTGGCGATCATCAGCAGGTCGAGTGCGAATTCACCATCATCAGGGTCCTGCGCGATGCGCTTGATGAGGTCCTTCTTCACGCGCGCGAAATAGTCGTCCACGGTGTCGTCCTCAGCGATGACCTGATCGGCAAGCGCCGTGTCGTGCTTGACATAGGCGTCCACGCTCTCGGTCACCATCTTGATGGTCGAGCGCGCCATCTCGCGCAGGAGATTACTGTTTTCCGCACCGCGCCCGCCGAGGAACGTGATGATCTCGGCAATATCCTCGGCCTGGTCGCCGATGCGCTCCATGTCCGTGATCATCTTGAGCGCCGCCGAGATCTGGCGCAGGTCCTTTGCCACGGGCTGCTGCTGCAAAAGAAGCTTTAGGCACAGCGACTCGATCTCGCGCTCCTTGCGGTCGATCTCCTGATCGAGCGGTGCGACGCGCGCGGCCAGCTCCGCGTTGCCCTCCGTCAACGCCTGTGCCGAAAGGGCGATGACCTCCTCGCACAGCGCGCCCATCTCAATGAGCTCGCGGTTCAAAAGCGCAAGCTGTTCATCAAACCGGCTTCTCATTTAACCGAACCTCCCCGTGATGTAATCTTCTGTCCGCTTGTCCTGCGGCTGGGAGAAGAGCTTCTCCGTCTCGCCGTACTCTACGAGCTCGCCGAGCAGGAAGAACGCCGTGTGGTCGGAAATACGCACCGCCTGCTGCATGTTGTGCGTGACGATGACGATGGTGTACTTCTCCTTGAGCTCCATCGCGAGCTCTTCGATCTTCGACGTCGAAATGGGGTCGAGCGCACTTGTCGGCTCGTCCATCAGCAACACCTCGGGCTCGACCGCGAGCGCGCGGGCGATGCAAAGGCGCTGCTGCTGGCCGCCGGAGAGGCCGAGCGCGTTTTTCTTCAGGCGGTCCTTGACCTCGTCCCAAATCGCCGCGCCGCGCAGGGATTTTTCAACGATCTCATCGAGCTTTGCCTTGTTCTTCACGCCGTGCGTGCGCGGACCGTAGGCAATGTTGTCGTAAATGCTCATTGGGAAGGGGTTCGGCTTCTGGAACACCATACCCACCTGACGCCTAAGCTCGCTCACATCGACGGACGAGTCAAAAATGTCCTCGCCCTTATAGAGGACGCTGCCCGTGATCTTCACATCGGGGAGCAAATCGTTCATGCGGTCGAGCGTCTTTAAAAACGTCGACTTGCCGCAGCCGCTCGGGCCGATGAGCGCCGTAATGCTTTTTTCGGGAATTTCAATGTTGATGTCCTTGAGCGCCTGATGGCTCCCGTACCACAGACACAGGTTCTCAACGGAAAGGATGTTGTTCATAGCCCTCTCCCCTCTTTCAATTTGTCTTCAAAGGCGAGGCCGTACCAGTGGCTCTCGCCGCGTTTTGCCGTTTTCTGCACGCAGTCGTCGCAGAATTCCGCCGCGTCTTTCAGGGCTTGCGGCATGCCTTTACCGTTCATCAGCTCGCCGCACAGGGCGGAGACGAACACATCACCCGTGCCATGCAGCGTCTGCGGAAGGCAGGGCTTGAAAATTTCCATATACTGCCCGTTCAGCCGCGCGCAGTAGCCGATCTCCTCCCCGCGGTGGACGCCGGTGATGATGACATTTTCCACCGTGAGCGCTTTAAGAAGCGTTTCTATCGGTGCGTCCATCCCGCAGCCCGCGAGAAGCGCCGCCTCCGTGCGGTTGGGCGTGATAAGCTGTGCGCTCTCGCACAGCGCGCGCATCGCCTGCACGTACTCTTCGGTAAAGCAGCCGTACAGCGCGCCGTTGTCGCCGAGCACGGGGTCGACCACAACGATGGTATCCTCCCCCGCAAAGTCGCGGAGGAAATCTTTTGCAAAATGCATCTGCTCCACCGAGCCGAAAAAGCCCATGCAGATGCCGTCGAATTTGATTTGAAGCTGTCTCCAGTGCGCGGCAAAGGCTTTCATCTCGTCCGTCATATCGCGCATGACGTAGCTGCCGAAGCCGTCCGCCGTGTGCGTCGATAAAATGGCCGTCGGCAGCGGTACCGTCTCCACCCCGTAGGAAGAGAGGATGGGCATGGCCACGCTCAGCGAACACTTGCCGAAGCAGGAAAGGTCATTTAAGAGCGCCATGCGCTTCATGCCGCTTCCGTTGACAGGTCGTATCATTGCTGTTTCCTCCTGAAGTATCGGCCGACCAGATCGGCGATGAGGTTAATGAGCATCGTCAGCAGCATCAAAATGGCCGCGATGGCGAACACCACCCCCGTATCGCTCGACTCCTTGGCGTAGAAGTACAGCGCCACCGTCAGCGTCGCGCCCGCGTTGTGCATGCCCTCAAAGAAGTTGTAGAGCATGTGCGCCGAGCCCGCCGTGAATAAGAGCGCCGCCGACTCGCCGAGGATGCGTCCGATCGACAGGATACAGCCCGTCACGATACCGTCCACGCAGCTTGGCAGCACCACCGTGCGGATGGTGCGCCATTTGCCCGCGCCCAGGCCGAACGCGCCCTCGCGGTAGCTCTGCGGTACGGTCTTGAGGCTCTCCTGTGTCGTGCGCATGATGGTCGGCAGGTTCATGATCGTCAGCGTCAGCGCACCCGCAAGAAGCGACGTGCCGTTTTTGCAGAAGATCAGCATGCCGACAAGGCCGTAGATGATCGACGGGATACCGGAGAGCGTTTCCGACGCGTATTCGATGACGGAGACGAGCTTTTTGTTCGCGGCGTATTCATTTAAGTAGATGGCCGCGCCCACGCCGAGCGGCAGCACGATTAAAAGCGTCGCGATGACGATGTAGAGCGTGCTCAGGATGTCCGGCAGGATGCCGACGCGGCTGGCAAGATAGCTCGGCGCGGTGGAGAGCATCTCCCAGGTGACGTTCGGAATGCCGTTGCCCAATATATAACCAATCATACCGACTACGAGCGCACAAGTCAATACTGCGGCGACGCCCATCAGGAGCTTCATCGCCGTGATATAGGCCTTGCGGCGGGCCGAGGACTGCATTTTCAGCATCAGTTACCCTCCTTGTCGCGCTTTAAGAAGAAGTTGAGCGCCGCATTGATGAGCAGGATGAAAAGATACAGCACGAGCGCAATGGAAAACAGCGCCTGATGCTGCAAGCCGCTCGAATACGACATCTCGCTTGCGACCGCCGTGGTGAGAAAGCGGACGCTCTCAAAGATCGACGTTGGCATATTCGACACGTTGCCCGAGACCATCATGACTGCCATCGCCTCGCCGATGGCGCGCCCCACGCCGAGCACGACCGCCGCAGCAATGCCGCTCTTCGCCGCCGGGACGGAGACGCGGAAATACGTCTCGACCTCAGTCGCACCGAGGGCAAGCGAGGCGTCCTCATATTCATGCGGAACGGCCTCGAGCGCCGTGACGCTCACCTTGATGATCGACGGCAGGATCATGACGGCCAGCACGATGATGGCCGCAAACAGGCTTGCGCCATCCGGCAGGTGGAACGTCTTGCGGATGGCAGGCACGAGCACCAGCATACCGACAAGGCCGTACACGACCGACGGGATCCCCGCGAGCAGGCTGACGGCGGCCTCCAGCACGGTGCGGACCTTCTTGGGCGCGACCTTGGAGAGGTACACCGCCGTCAAAAAACCGATGGGCACGCCGAGGACGATCGCGCCTGCCGTGCCGTAAACACTCGTTAAAATAAAGGGCAGAATGCCGTACTTCGGCTCCGCCGACGTCGACGACCACACCTTGCCCGTGAGAAACGGCACAAGGCCGATCTTCTGAATGGCCGGGATGCCGGAGATGATGAGATACACCGTGATCAGCAGCACGCATCCGACCGTAATGAGGCCGAGAAGCAGAAAAATACCGTGGACGACGGCTTCAAACATTTTTTTCCTCTGCGTCATAATTGTTTCCTCTTTTTGCTGTCAGCGGGAGACGGCTCACGCCGCCTCCCGTGATGGTTCCTGTGTTCTGTTAGTTGGCTGCGACCGCACCGGCAGCGGCGATGATGCTTGCCGCGTCAGCGGACAGCGCGTAGTCGAAGAAGGCCTGTGCCGCGGGGGAAAGCTTGGTGTCCTCCTTCGTGACGAGCACGAACGGACGCTGGACCACATAGCTGCCGTCCTTGACGGTCGCCTCCGTGGCTTCCACACCGCCGACTGTCAGCGCCTTGACGCTGTCGCCGACCGCGGAGAGGGAGGCATAGCCGATGGCGTCGGGGTTCTGGGACACGGTGTTGATGACGTCGCCTGTGGAGGTGAGCTCCTGACGGTACTGGCAGGCGTCCTTGGTGTCGGTGATGGACTCGAAGCCGTCACGCGTGCCGGAGCCGGCCTCACGGCCGATGAGCACGATCTCGGCGTCGTTGCCGCCGACGTCCTTCCAGTTGGTGATCTCGCCGGTGTAGATCTTGGCGATGGTGTCAATGTCGAGATCGGAGACAGGGTTCTCGGGGTTCACGACAATGGCGATGCCGTCGAGCGCGACGACGGTCTCAACAAGGCCGGAGGCCTTTTCGTCATCCTTGAGCGCGCGGCTCGAAAGGCCGATGTCGCAGCGGCCTTCGCTAACGGCCTGAATGCCGGAGCCCGAGCCGGTTGGGTTATAGGTGAACTTCACGTCCTTGTTCATGGCCATGAAGGATTCGCCAAGAGAGTTGATGACCTTTTCCATCGAGGTGGAGCCGTCGGTCGAGACGGTGCCGGAGAGGGTCGTTTCGGTGTTGCTGCCGTCAGTGTTGGTGTCGGCGCTGTTGTCGTTCTTGCTGCCGCAGGCGGTCAGCAGGCTCAGCGCCATGACAGCGGTCAGCGCAAGAGTGAGAAACTTTTTCATTTGAAATACTTCCTTTCAATTTTTCCAAGATGTTGTTCCTTGCTACATTTGCCATCATAAAGGCAGGTTGTAAAATCAGAAAGTCGCCTTTTGTAAAATCGCGGTAAAAGAGAAAAAGGACGTTTTCCGTCGGAAAACGTCCTTTTTGAAGGTCAAATATCGTGTTATTCGGTGCGCAGCGCTTCGACAGGGTCCTTGCGCGCGGCGATGCCGGAGGGGATGAGGCCCGCGATAAACGTGAGCGCCATGCTGATGACCACGAGCGCCGCGCCGCCCGCCACCGGCAAGATGGCGTTCAAGCTCTCGATACCCGTCAAGTGGTGCACGACGAGGTTGATGGGGATGATCAGCAATAGCGTGATGCCGATGCCGATGGCACCGGAGCAGAAGCCCTCGATGAGCGTCTCCGCGTTGAACACGCGCGAGATGTCGCGCTTGCTCGCGCCGATGGCGCGCAGAATGCCGATCTCCTTCGTGCGCTCAAGCACCGAGATATACGTAATGATGCCGATCATAATGCTCGACACGACGAGCGAGATCGCGACGAATGCGATAAGCACATAGCTGATGGCGTTGATGATCGTCGTGACCGAGCTCATCAGAAGCGCCACATAGTCGGTGTAGTCGATCTGGTCGTCCTCGGAAACGCTGCTGTTATACTGCTTGATCGCATCGGCGATGGCGTCCTTGTCGGCAAAGGTCGAGGCGTAGATGTTGATGGTCTTGGGACTCGCGAGGTCGACGTCGCCAAGCAGCTCCAAATTGTCCTCATACGTGCCGTTCGAGACCGTCGCAGGCATGTAGTTGTCGTAGAGCCAGTTGTACTGCTCGCTCGTCAGCGGCGTGACGGCGGGCGATTTTTCGAGCGCCAGGTCGAGCGCCATGGCGAGCTGATCGCTTGTCATGTTAGATAGCCGCGCCTGCACGCCCGCGGCGTACTGCTCCGTCACCTGCTCGCGGATAGACTGCTCCACGTAGCCGAAAAGCGTCTCGTCGTCCATCTGCGCAATATAGGACTTGACGGTCGCCTCATCCACGCTCATCTGCTGGGCGTAGGTCGAAATGACCATCTGCTCGATGCTCGCGCGGTCGAGCGAGCCCATCTGCTGCTCCACGATGGCGGAAAGATACTCCTCGCTCGGCACGCTCATCATCGCGGTGTAGGCTGCGGCGCGCTCGGTGACGGAAAGCGTTTCGAGATAGTCCGTCACGTCCGCTTCCTTCTGCTCGTCGCTCACGGAGTAGTCATCGGTCAGGAACGGCAGGCCGAGGATAACGTCGGTATCGGGGTCTTCTTTCTGCTTCTGCAAAATCTCGGTCTGTCCCGCCTTTTCGACGAGGTAGTCCGTCAGCGCGGACGTATAGCCGATCGCGCCGGAGAGCATCGAGGATACCGCGTTCTCGTTCGGGCGCAGGATGCCGACGATCTTCACGCGCGTGCCGACATCGTCGGAGTTATAAAGGAAGTCGAGCCCCGTGTCCGTCGTGCTGACGTCGGTATATGTGCCGCTTGCGGAATCGTACTGGTAGCGCTCAGCGGGCAGGACGATCTTGAAGCTCATATTGCACAGGTCTTCATAGCTCCAGCTCTGGATGTCCTTGCTGTCGAATTCCGAGCCGTCGAGCATGTGCTGCATCGACTCCACGACCTCGTCCTGCGCGCTCAGGCCCAGCGAATAGATGACAAGGTCGGAAATTTCATTGTCCTTGTTGACGATGAGCATGACCTCGTCATAATTCTGCGGCCAGGAGCCGTAAATGAGGTCGTACTGCTCGTGTAGCAAATCGCCCACGAGCTCGCCGCTCTCACTATCCTGCGGCGGGAGCATCTGCTCCCAGGTCTCCATCGCGGAGTAGGCCGAGCCGAAGCGCTCGAAATAGCTGCTGTAATCGCCGCCGTAGAGCTCGCTCATGCAGGTCTGCAAAAGCTCCGTCACGTCGGACTTGAAGACCTTGCCGTCGGTGTCTTTGGCATAGATGCTCATGCCGAGGTCGTAGTCATAGGAAATGGAGCTGATGTGGCTTGAAAGCTCGTCGTCGCCCTCGAGGTAGGTCTTGAAGTCCTTCAAATTGTTCGTCTGCGTCTCCGCCGAGGCAAACGAGCTCATCATGTCGTACATAATGTTGTTGGAGTAGACGGCGTCGAGGTCATGCTGCTCCCCATCGCCCTCGTCCTGCGCATGGACGCCCATCATCGAACTGACCATGCTGGACATGTCCATGCTCTCAGCTTCGATGGTCAGCGGATAGCTCGAGAGCGTATCCTCCTGCACGCGGTCGATGTAGGTCTGGATGCCGTTGCTCAGCGACAGAATGAGCGCGATGCCGATGATACCAATGCTGCCGGCGAAGGCCGTCAAAAATGTCCGTCCCTTTTTCGTCATCAGGTTGTTGAGCGAGAGCGACAGCGCCGTGCCAAAGCCCATCGATGGCTTTTTCTCCTTTCCCTGCGCCGCGGGCTTTTCCGTTCCGCCGGCATAGGGCGCGCTGTCGTCCACGATCTCGCCGTCCTTTAAGCGCACAATGCGGCTCGCGTAGGTCTCGGCAAGCTCGGGGTTGTGCGTGACCATGATGATGAGACGATCCTTGGAGATCTTTTTCAAGATCTCCATCACCTGCACGCTCGTCTCGCTGTCGAGCGCGCCGGTCGGCTCGTCGGCGAGCAGAATGTCCGGATCGTTGACAAGCGCCCGCGCGATGGCGACGCGCTGCATCTGACCGCCGGACATCTGGTTTGGCTTTTTGCCCATCTGGTCGCCGAGGCCGACGCTCTCAAGCGCCTTTTTCGCGCGCTCGCGGCGCTCACTCTTGCTCACGCCCGAGAGCGTGAGCGCCAGCTCCACGTTGCTCAGCACCGTCTGGTGCGGGATCAAATTATAGCTCTGGAAGACGAAACCGATGGAGTGGTTGCGGTAGCTGTCCCAGTCGGCGTCGGAAAAGTCCTTCGTCGACTTGCCATTGATGACAAGGTCGCCGCTCGTGTACTGATCCAACCCGCCGATAATGTTCAAAAGCGTCGTCTTGCCGCAGCCTGAATGGCCGAGGATGGCGACAAACTCGTTCTCACGGAACTGTAAGCTCACGCCGCGCAGGGCGTGGACGGTGGTGTCACCCGCCTGATAATCCTTGACGATCTGTTGCAGCTTCAGCATATCCTGCCTTCTTTCTGAGGAAATAAATGAATAAGAATTCCAGAGTAGGATATCATTTTGACCTTTTACCGTCAACCGGCGCGGTCGAGAATTCATCGAAAGTTCATGCCTCTTCCCCCTTGCATCGATGCAAAGGGAGCGCGGCAAAGCTGCCGCGCTCCCGCTCCGCGCTTATAGGAGGCTGTTTGCGCCGATCTCAATTTCCCGGCGCAGAATTTCCCGGTGCATGGCATCGCAGCCCGTAATATACAGAACGCCCTTTTCCGCCGCATAGGATCTTGTATTTTCCTCGCGCTCACGCGCGTCAAGAAGGAAATAGCGGCAGCCGCCGTCCTCGATGAATTCTTCCACCGTGACGGTACGCAGCCTGCGGAGTTTTTCATTCTCGCCCCCCGGCTTTGTCCAGTCTCTGCCGCCCCATTCCTCAATGGTGAGCAGCGCAATGTTGGGATCGTCGACGCGGCCGAATATGATCTCCTGTCCGATGATCTTATTGAGCGAGCCCGGGCACCAATTGCCGACATGCACGCTTTCCCCATCCGCACAGGAGATCGCATCGCCCATAAAAATGATGTCCCAGCCGGAGGGAGTCAGCCGTGCCGCGCCGCAGTAGAGCGAGTTCTCTCCCGCCGTCAGATAGACGCGGTAGTTTTGCCAACCGATGCGCATACGCTGCATCGCAACGGTGCGCGTCGGCTCATAGATACCGTAATACTGCTCTCCCATGCGGATCGCCGCGCGCGGTGTGAGCTTCATGTCGGACAGAACGACATACGCCGCCAGCACGCACAGCAGCACGGCAACACTCCTGACCGCGCGGCGCATTCTGCCCGGTTTTCGCTTGATCGTTTTCACGGCTGCGCCTCCCTTCCCGGCAGTGGGATCTCCAATGCAACATGCTCGCCGAGCCGGTCATAAATGAGCCTGATATAAGTATCGTCCGGCTCGATATTGACGCGGTGACTCGCGATGCACACATAGAGCGTGCCACTGCTGCTCACGCAGCTTGGATAATCGCAGTCATCCCATTCGTCGATCACCTCGCCGCGCTCGTTTTCCAGCCGCAGCGTATGCAGCAGCCGCGCATAGACCACGCCGCCGGGAATACGGTCGAAGGCCGTCAACTGCACTTCTGCGCGCTGGGTACTGCAGGAGACCGCATCAATGCGCACGATATCATCGCCGATGGGAATGCGCGTGCCCGGCGTCTCCGTGTTCCAACGCTCCCAGCCCTCACCCGGTTTTTGCACCTCGTACCGGTCACGGATCGCGCCGTAGAGGCCGCTCGACTTCACGATCAGCCCCGCGATCAGCACGCACAGCAGCGCCGTGAGGATGCGCGCGGCGCGCTGCACGATGACGAGCCACCACCCGCGGTAGCAACGGCGCAGCGCCCGCCCCGTCTCCTCGGGGTCACCCATCAGCGCCACCGCACGCCCGTAGGCCGCGTCCTCCGTGTAGCCGTGCTCGACCAGCGCTTCAGCGTGGTCTTCGATGTGACCGGCGAGATCATTTCTCAGATCGTTTGCTTCATCGCTCGTCAGCCGGCCGACCTGTGCGAGCACGCGGTCGCAATATTCCTTTCTGTCCATAGCCTCACCCTTTTTTAAGCAAAGTGCAGCACGGCGTTCACTGCGCCGCTGTACTCCTGCCAGGCTTTCTCCTCTTCGGTGAGCGCCGCGCGGCCGGCGCGCGTCAGGTGATAATACTTGCGCACGCGGCCGGTGGGCGCCGCCTTTTCATAGGCCTCCACATAGCCCTCGCGCTCCATGCCGTGCAGCACGGGGTAGAGCGTGCCCTCTTTCATCTCGAAGACATTGCTCGAGCGGCGCGCCAGCTCTAAAATGATCTGGTAGCCGTACATGTCCTCACTTGAGAGGAGCTTGAGCAGCAAAAGCTGTGTGTGGTCAATGCTCTTTTTCTTCATGTTGCACCTCCGATGATACATAGAGTATCTATGCTTGCAGTATACATAGAGTTACGAGGTATGTCAAGCCAAAAATATTTGTAAATTTTTGTTCATTTTCTTAACAGACCCTAAACTTTACTTCTTGTCCTCATCAGACATACAATTATAATGATAATTTGAAAATCGGCGGGACTCTTTTACCGCCAAATCGCATCGACATGAAAAGAGAGGTTCCCCATGAAAACGTATCAAGCAGGCATCGACGTAGGCTCCACCACGGTCAAGCTCGTCGTGCTGGATGAAAACGGACAAATGATCTTCGGGCAGTACCAGCGCCATCTGTCCCACACACAGCGCGCACTGTCCGCCTTACTCAAGCAGGCGCGCGCAGCGCTCGGCGAGTGCGCGCTCGAATTGCGCGCCACCGGCTCCGGCGCGATCAACCTTGCCAAGGCGCTCGGCATCCCCTTTGTGCAGGAGGTCGTCGCCGTCGCGCAGGCGCTCGAGCGCGTCGCGCCGCAGGTGGATGTCGCCATCGAGCTTGGCGGCGAGGATGCCAAGATCATCTACTTCAAAGGCGGGCTCGAAGAGCGCATGAACGGCGTCTGCGCCGGCGGCACCGGCTCGTTTATCGACCAGATGGCCGCCCTGCTGCAGACCGATGCCTCGGGTCTCGACCGCGAGGCCGCGCACTATCAGCAGATCTACCCCATCGCCGCGCGCTGCGGCGTGTTCGCCAAGACGGACATCCAGCCCCTCATCAACGAGGGTGCGACGAAGGCCGACCTTGCCGCCTCGATCTTCCAGGCGGTCGTCAACCAGACCATTTCGGGCCTTGCCTGCGGCAAGCCCATCCGCGGCCATGTCGCGTTCTTAGGTGGGCCGCTGCACTTCCTCCCCCAACTCAAGGCCGCGTTTATCCGCACGCTGAAGCTGACGGATGAGACGACCATCGACCCCGAAAATTCTCATCTCTTCGCCGCCACCGGCGCGGCCATCGACGAAACGCCCGCCGAGGCGCAGCCGCTCAGCATGCTCATCAGACGGCTTGACAGCGGCGTGCAGATGGACTTTGAATTAAAGCGCCTGCCGGCGCTCTTTGAAGACGAAGCCGACCTGGAGGCCTTCCGCACCCGCCACCATACGGCGGTCGTGCCGCGCGGCGATCTTGCAACGTATAATGGCGACTGCTTTCTCGGCTTCGACGCGGGCTCGACGACGACAAAGCTCGCGTTAGTTGGCGAAAAAGGCGAGCTTTTGTACTCGTTCTACGCCAACAATCAGGGCAATCCCATCCAGACCGCCATGCAGGCGGTACATACGCTGCGCGAGCATCTTCCCGCAGGCGCACATATCGCGCGCTCCTGCTCCACGGGCTACGGCGAAACGCTGCTCAAGTCCGCGTTCTCGCTCGACGAGGGCGAGGTCGAGACCATCGCCCACTGCACCGCCGCGTCGTTTTTCGACCCGAAGGTCGACTGCGTGCTCGATATCGGCGGGCAGGACATGAAGTGCATCAAGCTCAAGGACGGCGCGGTCGACACGGTGCTTCTGAACGAGGCCTGCTCGTCCGGCTGCGGCTCGTTCCTCGAAAACTTCGCCAACTCCCTCGGCATGACGGCGCAGGAATTCGCGCACGAAGCGCTCTTTGCCAAGGCCCCCGTGGACCTCGGCACGCGCTGCACGGTGTTTATGAACTCCAACGTCAAACAGGCGCAGAAGGAGGGCGCAAGCGTCTCCGATATCTCCGCCGGCCTTGCCTACTCCGTCATCAAGAACGCTCTTTATAAGGTCATCAAGCTCTCCGACGCGAGCGAGCTCGGCTCGCACGTCGTCGTACAGGGCGGCACGTTCTTCAACGAGGCCGTGCTGCGCGCGTTTGAGCGCATCTCCGGCGCGCAGGTCACGTGTCCCGACATCGCGGGCATCATGGGCGCGTTCGGCGCGGCACTGCTCGCGCGCGACCGCTACCACGGGCAGCAGAGCACGATGCTCCCGCTTGAGGAGATCGAGCAACTCACGTACAAGACCTCTGCCGCACGCTGTCAGGGCTGCCAGAACCACTGCATGCTCACGGTCAGCGTCTTCCCCGGCGGCCGCCGCCATGTGAGCGGCAACCGCTGCGAAAAAGCCCTGCGCGGCGAAAGCGCTGCCAAACCCGGCGAAAATATCTTCGCCTACAAGCGTGAGCGCATGTTCGCCTATCCCCCGCTCGAGCCGGAAAATGCGCCGCGCGGCGAGATCGGCATCCCGCGCGTACTGAACATGTACGAAAACTACCCGTTCTGGGCGACGTTCTTCCGCGACCTCGGCTTCCGCGTCATCCTCTCCCCGTTCTCCACGCGCGCGATCTACGAGCTGGGCATGGAGAGCATCCCGTCGGAATCCGAGTGCTATCCTGCCAAGCTCGCCCACGGTCACGCCCAGTGGCTTATCGACCACGGCGTCAAGACCATCTTCCACCCCTGCGTGTTCTACGAACATCAGGAAGTGCCGGGCGCGCAGAACCACTTCAACTGCCCGATCGTCGTTTCATATCCCGAGAATATCAAGAACAACGTCGAAGCCGTGACCGACGGCTCCGTGCGCTACCTGCATCCCTTCCTCGCTTTCACGAACGAGAAGGTCGCCTCCGACCGTCTCGTCCAGTTCTGTAAGGAAGTATGGAACATTCCTGAAAAGGAAACGCGCCATGCCGCCCACCTCGCGTGGGAAGAGCAGCGCAGGGCCAAGGCCGACGTCCGCGCCGCGGGCGCGAAGGCACTCGCCGACATGGAGAAAAACGGCGGCAGCGGCATTGTGCTCGCCGGACGTCCCTACCACGTCGACCCCGAGATCAACCACGGCATCCCCGAGCTCATCGCGGCCTACGGCCTGACGGTGCTGACCGAGGATTGCCTGCCCATCGACTTTGTCCCCAAGCGCCCCGTGCGCGTGAATGACCAGTGGGTCTATCACTCCCGCCTCTACACCGCGGCGGAATTCGTCTGCGGGCGCGACGATCTTGAGCTCATTCAGCTCAACTCGTTCGGCTGCGGTCTCGACGCCGTCACGACCGATGAGGTCTGCGAGCTTTTGGAGCAGGGCGGCAAGCTCTACACCTGCCTCAAGATTGACGAGGTCAACAACCTCGGCGCGGTGCGCATCCGCATCCGCTCGCTGCTCGCCGCCGTCGCCATGCGGCGCGAGCGCGGGATCCATTCGACCTCTCACGTACAGCCGTTCGAGCGCGTCTACTACACCAAGGAGATGCAGAAGCAGCACTACACCATCCTCGCCCCCCAGATGAGTCCCATCCATTTTGACATTCTTGAGCCTATCTTCCGCCACCATGGCTATAATTTTGAGGTACTGCAAAACGACGACCGCGCCGCCATCGACGCGGGCCTCAAGTACGTCAACAACGACGCCTGCTATCCCTCGATCACGGCGGTCGGCCAGCTGATGGAGGCCGTGACCTCCGGCCGGTACGACACCGACCACCTCGCCCTCATCATGTCGCAGACCGGCGGCTGCTGCCGCGCGAGCAATTACATCGCCTTCATCCGCCGCGCGCTCAAAAAAGCGGGCCTTGAACACATCCCTGTCATCTCGCTCAACGCCAACGGCATGGAGACGAACGAGGGCTTCCGCATCTCGCCGTCACTGCTGTTGGACGCTGCGCACGGTATCGTGCTTGGTGACCTGCTGATGCGCTGCCTGTACCGCGTGCGCCCGTATGAGCTCGAAAAAGGCAGCGCGAACGCGCTGCACCGCAAGTGGCGCGACATCTGCATCGACTCGCTCACGAGCGAGCATCCCAAGTACCGCTACGCCCAGCTCTGCCGCGGCATTGTCGAGGATTTCGACGCGCTGCCCATCGACGAAACGCTCAAAAAGCCGCGCGTCGGCGTCGTCGGCGAAATCCTCGTCAAATACATGCCACTTGCCAACAACCATGTTGTCGACCTTTTGGAACGCGAGGGCGCAGAGGCGGTCGTTCCCGATCTTCTCGATTTCTTTGCCGCCACGATCTATGAGCAGGACTTCAAGCACACCCACCTTGGAAAGGGGTGGACAGCTTCGGCCAGCGCCAAGCTCGGCATTCCGGCACTTCAGCGCATGCGCCGCCCCGCGATCGAAGCGCTGAAGGCCAGCAAGCGCTTTGATCCCCCCATGGCCATCAACCATGTGGCGGAGCTTGCCAAGCCCTTCCTTTCAATCGGCAACCAGTACGGCGAGGGCTGGTTCCTCGCCGGTGAGATGGCAGAGCTCATCACCTCCGGCACGCCGAACATCGTGTGCATCCAGCCGTTTGCGTGCCTGCCGAACCATGTGGTCGGCAAGGGCGTCATCAAGGCGCTGCGCGCGGCCTATCCCGGCGCAAACATTGTCGCTGTCGACTATGACCCCGGCGCGAGCGAAGTGAACCAGCTCAACCGCATCAAGCTGATGCTCACCGCGGCGCAGCGCGCGCTGCACGCGCAGGAGGCCACCCCGAAAAAGCCGCAGCCGCCCGAGGCTCCGTCCATCAGCCTGCCGCACCCCAAGGTCGCAATGCTCTGAGCGCAGAAAGCGGCAGAAATTGAAAAATAGGCTTGCTTTCCGCACCTTTCTATGGTATTATGAGTACCTGTGAATATAGCGTGATCACACGTTCAACAATTTGGAGGTTTTCACCATGACTTTATTCGTTACGATTCTTCAGCTTCTCTGCGGTCTCATCGTCATCGGCATCGTCCTGTTCCAGAGCGGCAAGTCCGCCGGCTTAAGCGGTGCAATCGGCGGCGTGGCCGATTCCTTCATGGCCAAGAACAAGGCCAAGAGCACGGATGCCCGTCTTGCGCGTGCCACCAAGTGGGTCGGCGCTGCGTTCATCGTCCTGACGCTCGTGCTGAATATGCTGTAAGAGCAAACGAATCCATAATGAAGAAGAGCGGAAGCAAAAGTTACCTACGCATAAGGACAACATTTCAAATTACCGTTCAAGTAGCATTGAAAAAGCCACTGACTCTGAATTATTCAGGGTCAGTGGCTTTTCGTTGAAAACGAGGCTGCATTCTGGTACAATCTATGTGTATAAAAGGAACTTCTCATAATTGCACCTTACAGAGCTTGTTTATGTAACTGTTGTAATACTGCAAGACCTGTTCCACGGCCCC
>OOAH01000180.1_pt1 | contig 78482 bp, 118 predicted proteins | sample 1671801 | NCBI WGS metagenome assembly OOAH01 (sample SAMN06348194, study PRJEB24527) | human gut metagenome | biome: human gut; feature: ankylosing spondylitis patient; material: feces | host: Homo sapiens | place: China | collected 2015-10 | reverse complement strand
ATGCGCAGGTATTCGGCGATGCGAATGTATCCGGCAATGCGCGGGTATTCGGCACTGCATGGGTGTACGGCGATGCGTGGGTGTTCGGCAATGCATGGGTGTACGACAATGCGCGGGTATCCGACACTGCGCGGGTATTCGGCACTGCATGGGTGTACGGCGATGCGTGGGTATCCGGCAATGCGCGGGTATCCGACGATGCGCAGGTGTTCGGCAATGCGCAGGTATTCGACACTGCGCGAGTGTTCGGCAATGCGAATGTATCCGGCAATGCGCGAGTGTCCGACACTGCGCGGGTATCCGACGATGCGTGGGTGTTCGGCACTGCGCGGGTGTTAGGCAATGCGTGGGTGTCCGACAATGCGTGGGTGTCCGACACTGCGTGGGTATCCGACGATGCGCGGGTGTACGGCAATGCGCGAGTATCCGGCACTGCGCGAGTGTTCGACACTGCGCGAGTGTTCGGCAATGCGCGGGTATCCGGCAATGCGTGGGTGTGCAAATAATAAGGTCAAGTTGTAATAACTGTATAAACAATAAATCCATGAAAGCAATATATTTAAGGTGCTCAACCGATAAACAAGATTTTGCACAACAATTTGAATGTATAAGACAATATTTGAAGCGGATAAATGAATCATGTGATTTATACACTGTACAGGAAAAAATATCCGGTACAGTCAAGCACACAAAAAGAAAGTTGCATGAGTTATTAGAATCATGTGATAAAGGTTCTGTTATTTATGTCTCAGAATTATCTCGTTTGGGTAGAAGTATGTCGGATCTCTTTCAAATTGTTGGTTATGCCGGAGAAAAAGATATAACATTGATTCAATGCAAAGACGGTACTGTCATAGAAAACAAATCTATAGGCGGAAAAGCCTTATTATTTGCCTTATCTTTAGCGGCTGAAATCGAGGTTGAGAACATAAGACAAAGAACAAAAGCCGGGCTTGCTGCAAAAAAAGCAAGAAACGAAGCAATAGGCGGAACGGATGATCTTTGGGGGAAAAACACAGGAGCAGACAGGGAAACGTCCCTAAATGAAATAAGAAACGAATCTGCGAACAAAAGAAAAGAGAATGCAAAAGCAAATGCAAATAACGCGTTCTTTTGGACTTTTATAAATCAATGGATAAAAGATAAAGGAGAGCCTAAAAACTGCGAAGAATGGCAGGATATAGCGCAAAAACTCAATGCTTTGGGGCAAAAGACAGCTACAGGAATGCAGTATAATAACATTCGCGCGGCTGCAATGTATCGTAAATTAAAAAAATTAATGAAATGAACGAATTATCAAAATATACAGATAAAGAGTTGCGCCAAGAATTGTATAGGCGTAATAAAAAGAATAAAATAAGTGAAAAAGACAAAGATAAGTGCCTGAATTGTGTGCATAGAATATGCTATTCTAAAGCTATTAGACTTGAAAAAAAGCATTTGCTTTCATTTAAATTGGATCATTTTATGTATAAAGCTATTTGCTTGAAAAGACATGGAACTGAAAGCTGGGATAAAGATTATCATTTGTCAGTAAGCAATAATACAAAAGGTTGCGATTTATTTAAAAATAAAAAGAATTATGAATAAAGTAAATTTAGTGGAAAATTATTTTAGGATCAAATATCCCGAAAAAAGGTATCAAATCAAAACATATTATATCATAAAAGATATATTTGGCGTAAAAGAGAACAATCTCTATATAATAGAATTTATTGATACGCAAATGGAACATCCAAAAACACTTGAATTACAAGTAAAATCGAACGAATTAAATAAAGAAAGGAGCCAAAAATGAAATATATTACATACGCATTAATAACGGCTATCGGAATTATTACTATTAGTCTTATAGTTACCATTGATTATTTTAACGGAGTTAACAAAGATCTAACCAGTAGAATAGAAGCATTAGAGACTCAGATAGAGGAGAGCCGAATCTATAATATTAGATCAAATCATTTTCAAGCTAAAACAAATATTGCATTTGCGGTTAAAATAAATAGGCTTGAAAGATGTAATATTGACAATATTGATTTGAACCAACTTTATAATATTGACGCGAGTGATGTCAATGGATTTACAATGGTTAACGGAGATGTTTTGAATCCATTTAATGACGCCAATAACGCAGAGGAAGCTGCTGAACTATTCACAAAGGGAAGAATAGACTATACCAACAACTTTGCTATTGATGGTATAGTAAACAAGAATAAGGCGCTTATAGAAGTTTATAAACCTGTTGTAGAAAACAACATAAATTAAAAAATAATGGGAAGTATTTTATTTGGTGCATGCGTAATTATATGGTTAGCATGTTTTAGTGGGAAAAATTTAACGAGATAAGGAGGTTTACATGGCTAAAGTATATATAACCAAATATGCCTTATCTACAGGCATAGAAAAAGTTAATACCGAATTATGTAAATCTGCTATTGATAATAGATATTATGTACAAATAGCTTATAATAAATATTATATCGGTATAGACGCTTTTACTATTGAATCACAAGCAATTGAAAAAGCTAAAGAAATGAGAGTTAAAAAGATCGCTTCTTTAAAAAAGCAGATCGAAAAGCTTGAAAAACTAAATTTTAAAAAGGAGGAGTAATGGTAGACTATCAAATATTATTAAAGCTTACATCATTCAATAATGCTATTATTACAAGGGAAGAGATAAACGGAATAGAGGAAGAAGGAGTTTTTATTCCTCTTAAATATAATTCTATATTCCGTACCAGAGGCGGAGAGATAGCCGTAAATCTTTATGCTAAAGAGAAAAAACCAAATGCTTATGGTCAATCACATGTCATTTCTAACCAAATGAGTAAAAAGAAATATTTAGAATTGAAAGAACTTGGTTTTGAGACTGCTTTTATTGGTAATATGAAGATAGTTAGAAATGGCGGTTATAACTACCTAAAAACGCCCAACAAAGTTTCTTTGGATGAGGCATTGGAAAGATGATAAAGAATAATTAGTTATGAAAGAATGGATAAAGAATATTTGCGAGCAATTGGAATGTAGTGAGCAGCGTAAAAGGAAATTTATTCTTGAAATGTGCGATAAATATGTTGATCCAAAGTATAATAAACCTATTGATACTACTAAAAAAAAGGAGGTTAATCAACTTTTGGGATCTGCTATTGAAATATTTCTTTTTGTTACATGGTTGCATGAGAGAGGATATATTAAAATAACAAACAATGAATACATTGCAGTATCATCTATGATAGAGAATCGAAAGGGAGATCTTTATGTATGTCCTGAACTTATAAACGCTTTTAGGCTTGATGTTGGACTATAAAAATACTATTAATTCAAAAACGTTAATCATGGAAGAGGAAATAATTGAACTTAGAAATTTAATTTATGAAATTATTGAAACCTTGAACGGTAGAGATGACTCCGTAAAAGAATGGATTGAAGAAAGATTATCCAATATAGAAGATGAATTTAACTATCAAAATTAACAGAAATGGAAAAGAAAGAGCTTGGAGTAGGACAGTATGTATCAACGGGAACATTATTTGTTAAAAGTAGAATTAGTCCGGAGGTAACAAAGATGTCTTTAACAGATCACGCAAAAGCAGCCGTTTTAGAGTATCTAACAGAGAGTGACGAATTTCACAAACTGGTATGCGATATAACCGGAGTTGAAAGAAAACAAACGAAGGTATCTCCGGAACTCGAAAAACTGAAAGAGGACTATTCGCATATGTGCGAGAGTTACGAGCATGAAAAACAGCAAAGAAATGATTTGATTCGCAAATGGAGGGAAGAAACGGCAAAGAGATTGGACGCTGAGAGAGAAAGAGATTGTGCGCAAAGACATCATAAGTTTGTAATGGATGAAATTTTCTCAATGCTGAAAGAAGTTGAATGTAGCTCTGTGAGAGGTGTTGTAGATGAATTGAAGTCTGAGAGAGCAAACGGAAAATTGTTGGCGGAGGAAAACGAGATGTGCAGACGGGAGAATGACAAACTAAAGCTAAACTATGAAAAGACAAACAAAGAACTTGAAGCGCAGGAAGATTTAGTTAAAAAGTATGTGGCTAAATCTGAGAAAATGCGTAGACTATCTATATCAAACAAAAGTCTGTTTTTCCCGGAAGAAGGGGAAATATTTTTTGCGGAAGTACCATACAATTGTGTAGACCGGAGAGTGAAAACATTAGTGTCAAAAGACAATGATCCATGTACGAATTGTGTTTTTCGTCGTGGTGAACTCGATGCATTGTGTTTGAAAGTGACGTGCTTTGAAGAAGGTGTACAATATACATTTAGGAGGGTGAGCGATGGGAAAATTTAAAAGCGTAGAACTATATGATACCTTCACAATAGATCACCCTGTAACAGGGGAAACAATCAGAGTGCAAGCGATGGAAGGCAACAATGTAATATCATGCAGGGAATGCCTATTCCGACAAAAGGAGTTTAAAAAGATATGCCAGTCTATGCGATGCGTCGATATGGCTACGGGAAAGTGTCAAACCTATAAACAAGTGAAGTTATGAAAAGATTAGATTTATCATGCCTGCCGTTATACTTAGAGGTAGGTGAAAAGATGGAGTTAATAGATAAAGACGGTAAGTATCACTTATTGCAATGTGTTCCGTCAAAAAATAGTTCATGCGAGGGGTGTTTCTTTATTGATGCAAAAACTCCGTTTAGCTGTGATTATGTTATGTGTTCTTCACTGGAAAGATATAATAAAAGAGATGATGTGATATGTGCGGAACTTCCGGTAGAGAATGAATTTAAGCAAGACGAAGAAAACGAAATGAAAACGCTGACATTTGAAGATCTATCAGGAACGAAAACAATAAAAGAGGGAGAAATATTCATCTACGTAGACTGTTTAGACGTACAGCACAAAATAATAGCTAAGAAAGCGGAATCATCAAGCAGTTCGGTGAGATGCAGAAGGTGCGTATTTAACAATGATGCGTGTCGCTTTGTGTGTTGTTTAAATTCAGATAGGGAAAGCAAAGATGATGTTTCTTACGAGGAATTATCATTTGAAGAACCATTTAAGCCCTAATATAATGAAACCGTATATAATAACTGAACTTCGTTTGATAACATACGATGGGAAAGAAATACCTGTCGAATTAATTGAAAGAAAAATCTTGACCGAACCACCTCGATTGATAAAAGAGAGGATTCTGGAAGCCTTCAAGACGATGAAAGACACACCAGTTGATGTCAAGATGAAAATAAAATTGGTTTAATTTAAATTACTTATATGATAGCAAAATATAATGGGATTGTCTATAAAGACAACGAGCTACAACTATTTTCCACAGGAGCAATTTTTGTAAAACCTTTAAAGAGGGCTTTTTGGAATTATGAATTTGAATTTGTAAAATATGATGGGGCAATTGACCTAAATGACACAGTGTCTGTAATATTAACAAAATGGGGAGCAACATATCTTAATGCGAGGAATATGTATAAAAATGAAACTGATACAGGAACCCTGATTTATAAAACTGATTATAAAGAAGGTGATGTTTACAAAGAGCAGCTTTGGAAACTGATATTAGACTTCAAAGACGGCTTTAGATTTGATAAAGAAAAAGTATTTAAACAATTAATAAAAATATGTTAAACCAAATAATAAAAAGTTATGGGATTTACAACGCCATGTTTTATTAGAAAAAATACAGAAGAACTTCGTAAAAAATTGGAAGAGCTGGGATATAACCTACTTAATTCCGGTGATACGACTTTAGATGCACATAATTATGACGGTAAGGGAAGTCATAAAAATATCGAAGAAGGGAGAGCTATCATTACGTCTTATGGGAATCTCTATGGGGTGATATATAATGTAGATGCTGTCACCAAGAAAGGAAGGAGTGATTGCGGAACCAATGAGGAACTTTTCCTGGCTATAGCTGCATTGAGGACTGATACAGATAAGTTTCAATGGTTTACTGATGGTTATCATTGGGAAAAATGCCCTTGTGAAGTAGCATATATTAATGCTTGGATAGACTACTATGGGTGTTCACCTCACAAGGCTACAGTAAAAGAGTTAATTGAGCATTTTTACAAATATAAACAATAGAAAATATGGGAAGAGAACTATTTAAGGTAATAGGCGTATATAATTTGCCTAATTATGGTTTAGTTGAAAAAGTAACTGGTGAAATTGATGATATGGTTTTTCGTTTTGATGAAGATTTTAAAGCCACTTGTTACAGATGTTGCTTTTATCGCTTTAGAAGATGTTGCAAACCTGCATGTTTACCTGGTTGTATTGATGGGGAAATAAAAGAAGATTTTAATGATATTACATGTTGTTTCTATCGTAGAAAAAATGCCGCACACATTTATGTTAAATATTGAATAATACTTTGATAATTCAAAAAAAATGCGGATATTTGCTGATGTATTAGAAGTAAGAGCCTAATGCGGACATAATAGAATCTTTCATATTAAAAAATATATTAATCAATTACCCGTATATGTGTAGCTCTTACATTTGACCATATACGGGTATTTTGTTTTCATCCGTATTAGTCTTCTGATACGGCTTTATTATTTCGTTTCCGCCACTCGTAATAAAGTCTATTTGCATAGAGGAAGCCGAACAACATGCAACCAGTCGGGGATGCGATTAAACAACTGGGTTCGGAGATTGAGTAGTAATCTAAAAGGTTTAAAGTCGTTTATCTACTCTATGAAACGACACGCTTGAAAAGGTTCAGCTTTATACTGAATGATTTAATAGCGTTCCCGAAAGTTGATTTGTTTTTTAATTAAACTTATCTTCTAAGGGGACTTCACGCACGTAGGTTAGCATTGCCTGAATAACTTAATCAATAATATATATAACAATGGAAGAATTTGATGTAGAATGCCCATATTGCGGCAACGGTTTAGATATTGACCATGAAGATGGCTATGGTTATGAAGAAGGTGAAACTCACACCCAATATTGCCATCATTGTGATAAGGAATTCGTCTATACTATCAGTATCAGCTATTACTATGAAGTAGATAAGGCTGATTGTCTTAATGGCGGAGAGCATATCTGGGAGTTAACGCCTACCTTTCCTAAATATTATGCTGATATGCAATGTAAATGTTGTGGGGAGAGACGGCAATTAACAGAAGAGGAAAGAAAGAAGTATAATGTTGAAAATTACATTTGACTATGAGAACAATTATGCTAATTTCCGCACATATAATAGCTACAAGCATACATCCTGATTACTTGGATAATATAAAGGTCACTTCTATTGTATTGGCTGTACTAATAGCAGTCGTTGGAGATACAATAGATATGTTTAACAATAAAAAAAAGAGAAGTAATGAATGAATTAATCAAAGTCCAAATTGAAACAAAAGACGGTATAAACATTGTAAGTAGCAGAGTAATTGCTAACCAACTTGGAAAGGAACATAAGCATGTTTTAGAGGGTATTAGAAGGATGGGTCTAAATCTCGACCCATGTAATTTTATTGAAAGTTCCTATTTAGATTCGTATAATAGAAGCAAGGCGGAATATCTTTTAACGAAAGACGGGTTTACTCTTTATATGTTCAACATACAAGGCTATAATGAATTTAAGAGGGCTTATATAAACCGCTTCAATGAAATGGAAAGGGCATTGAAAACTATGCAGCCAAAACTACCTCAGACTTATAAAGAGGCTTTAAAGGGACTCCTTGTACAAGTTGAGGAAAACGAACGGTTGCAGATTGAGAACAAAGACATGAAGCCTAAAGCCGAATATTTCGATGAAATAGTAGATAGAGGTGGTCTTACTAATTTCAGAGACACAGCAAAGCTGTTAGGTGTATCGGAAAAGGCGTTTATCTTCTTTCTAATCGACAAAAAGTACATATATAGGGATCAAAAAGGAACTTTAAAACCAGTCGCCAAATATGTAGGAACTTACTTCGAGCTAAAAGAATGGGTAAGAGGAGAAAAGACCGGAACTCAAACATTAATAACGGCTAAAGGGAAAGAGCAGTTCTTAGAGCTAATCAATAGCATAAAACTATAATCTTATGAAAAACATATTTTTTGGTAAGGACATCACTTTATACAACTATGATTGTTTGGAAGTAATGCCTCTCCTACAAAGTTCAAGTATTGATTTAATTCTATGCGATCCTCCTTTTGGTACAACAGCTTCTCAGTGGGACAAAATTATTTCTTTTGATGAAATGTGGAAGGAGGTTAAAAGAATAAGGAAAGAAAATGCGCCTACGGCTTTATTTGGCAGCGAACCATTTAGCAGCCTTCTTCGTTGTAGCAATTTAAATGAATTTAAATATGATTGGGTCTGGGAGAAATCGAAAGCAAGCAACTTTCTGCTCGCTAAAAAACAACCCTTGAAAGCACACGAATTAATCAGTGTTTTTGGTAAAGGTAAAATCCCTTATTATCCAATTATGGAGGAAGGTGAACCTTATGGAAATCGCACTAAAAGAGGAAGCAATTGGACGGGAGTTAACAATGTGCCAAATCCTACATTCAGGCATGAAAACAAAGGAACAAGATACCCACGAAGTGTAAAATACTTCAAAACTGCGGAATCAGAGGGGAAAACAATTCACGTTAATCAGAAACCCATCGCGTTGTTAATGTATCTTATACAAACATATACAAAAGAGGGAGACACAGTTCTTGATTTTGCTGCTGGAAGTATGAGTACGGCTATTGCCTGTCTTTATACAAATAGAAAATGTATCTGCATAGAAAAAGACGAAAATTACTTCTTACTTGGAGCAGACAGAGTTGAAAAAGAATATCAAAGCGTAACGGGATTAAGATTTTGAATATTAAACGAAAATATAAGATTATGAAACAGACATTGGGAAAAGCAGCAAATGACTATCTCAACAGAATATTAGAGTTAACTGATTTTGAGATAAATTTTGAAGAAGATAATTACTATTCTGGTGCTCGTGATGCAATATTGGATGTTACCGAGAGGGCTTTTGTTTCCGGTGCAGAATGGCAGGCAAGACGATCTCTTTGGATAAGCGTGAAAGAACGGTTGCCGGGAGTAGGAGACCCTGTATTAATAAGACTTAAAGACAGTGTTGTTAGGCTTGCATGTTATGATATAGAAGAAGATAGTAATATATATTTCTGGAATGACAATTACTCCTATGAAACAATTAGAGTTTGCGACGTCACTCACTGGTGCTATATTCCTTCTTTCGACGAAACCCTTGAAGCCAACAAAGATGTACTTGAATGAATTAAAAAGAAAGGAGACTGAATATGGAGGTAAAGAATGTAGGGCAGCTTAGAAAAATCATTGAAAATCTTTCCGATGATTACGAAATTGAGATGAGAGTTAGGCGCAAATTATCTGATGAAGAATTAAAAGAGTGCAGGTATCCTTATCCTTACGATACCAAATATTTGACTTTGGAATTTGACGATATAGGCGTGTCTGACAAAGTGTTATGTTTGGGTGTAACTTCTAAGATTAATTAGCATAGAACTAAAGAAAGGAGACTAATATGGATAAAATCAAATGCATAACCTTCGACAAAGCAGCACAAGACGCTTTGCCAGAACACATCAAAGCTAAGATGAAGGCTGACAGAGAAAAAGCTAAACGAGAGGCATACAAGAAGCTATGTTATAACTTCGAGTATAAATTTGACTCCAATATTGCCCATTGTGCAAAGAAGGGAATATGTGATGAAAAATGTGAATATATGAGAACTTTTAAAGGATAGAGTAATGAAAGGAAAAAATAATATCGAAATTGAGCTTTCAAAAACAGAAACGCTTGACATAGGTACAGAAGTTGAGATTTTAGATAGTTTGAACGGATATGATAGTGTCGTATACAGATGTAAACTCCCCAAAGGGAAACAAGTTATGATTAATTCTAATAAAGTTGATATTACGGATTATAACCCTTATATTAATTGGGAACAGAGACGTTATGAAATAGCAAAGGAAACAGTTACTGCAATAATGTCAAATGAAGATTTCTATCATCAGGTTTTATGTGAGGGAGCAGAGCATGGTCAAAGACAAATTCAAACTAATATTGCACGTGCCGCAGTTATATTTGCTGATGCTCTTATTAAAGAATTAAAGAAAGGAGAATGACTAAATGGATATAGTACCTATTCTAACAAAAGATAATCTTTCTAAGGAACAGATAGAATATCTGCAAAAGCAGCAAACAGAATATAAATTGGTAAATAAGATTAAGAGGAATCCAGGGCATATCTTATTCTCTTTTAATCGAAAAACAGGGGAAATCAAGAGAGCTGCTATTATACACAAGGCTGCTATTGGCTTGAATGGGCTTCCTGTAACTAAAACTGAAACTGTTATAGAACCTGATTGCTATTACGACCAAGCCTTGAATGAAAAGAATTTTAGAAAGAAATTGAAGAGATTTGGTATTAAGTGAAACGTATGAAGAAAAGGATAAGAAATAAAATGCTGAATAATCCCGGAAGGTATAAACTACATCAGTATTTGAAATATGCCAATCAATGAGTTATTTCATTTGTGTATAAAGGCCATTATTATACAATTTTAGATAATGGGAAAGTAGTAAAATTTGAATAGTAACGATTTAAGACGCGTTAAAATCCAATAATATAATGAAAAAGATAATGTTTAATGATGAATACGGCTTAACCCAAGCCGTACTGAATGGCAGAAAAAGCCAAACGAGGAGAATTTCAAAAGAACAGATGCCGATACGCCGTAGTATCTTTTATAAAAGCGGGCTCGAGAGTTTTCATGGATATGAAGTAAAGCCTCCTTACGATGTAGGCGAAGTTGTTGCCATTGCACAAAACTATAACTCAATCAATGAATTTTATGAAATAGCTTATAAAAGACATTGTTCAGCGGGTGGTCAAATTATTACAGAGTATGATATCCCATTTAAAGAAATAATTAAATGGTTCGAATTAAGAGAAAGTTTAAAAAATACTGCTGGATGGGGTAACAAGATGTTTGTGAAAGCTAACTTAATGCTACATCATATCCGTATTACCAACATTAAGTTTGAACGCCTGCAAGACATATCCGACGAAGATTGCTTGAAAGAGGGGATATACGAAGATTCAGGAGATGATAAGTTTCCCCCATCCCTATTTTATGACTTTGAAGGAAACGAAGACGACGGATTTGATACTTCGCGAGAAGCCTTTGCCGCACTCATAGATAAAGTTTCCGGCAAAGGAACGTGGAAGTCTAACCCATACGTATGGGTATATGATTTTTATTTAATTGATTAATATTTAATAACAATAACATGAAAGAGATTAAATTAAAAAAGTTAATTCTCCAAAATTGGAGAGGAAGAAATCTTGTTATTTCATTTAAATTAGATGGAGTAACCAACATTATGGGACGTAACAAAAGCGGTAAAAGCTCTTTGAAAGATGCTTTTTTGTGGTTAATGACAGGATTTGATTCAAGCAACCGCGCAAATTACAATCTTTTTGACAACAACCATAATTATACAGCAGAAGATTCTCCTGTTGCATCTGTTGAAGCTCTTATTGCCATTGACGGGAATGAATTTTATTTTAAAAAAGAAGCAAAAAAAGGATGGATAAGAAGAAGAGGGAATAAGGAATATGAATTAAAAGGATCTGATGATTACGTCTGCTATTTTGATGGAATCGAAGTATCAACCGGAGAATACAAGAAGCGAGTTTCCGAATTGTTGTGCGAGACAGAGCCATTAAAGGTTATGTTGAATACCGAATATTTCCTTAGTTTAGAATGGAAACAACAACGCGAAATGCTTTCTTTATTAGCCGGAGACATCCAGGAAAGTGACTTCAAATCCAATTACAGCGATTTATTTCTTCTTTTGAAAAAATACTCGATTGATGAATTGAAAGCGCAAGTCAAGACAAAGATAAGTCCGATGAAGCAGCAATTAAGTTCTTTCCCTTTAACAATACAGACACTTGAACAACATTTGCCTGATATATCTAATGTTTGCGAATTAGAAAAAGAAATAGGGGAATTGAAAAGCAAAATCGCAGAGATAGATAATGCAATATTATCAGCTTCAAAAATGGCCGAGCCTTATATTGAGATGAGGAACAAACAATTGCAAGAATTATCTAATATCAATTCGGAGATTAGAAATAAGAAAAATGACTTTGAATATAATCAGAATGAAAAGCCGAACAAAATCAGGAGACAGATACAGGAAGCCAAAAAAGAAAACGAATATATTCAAAGACAATGGGATAAAACGCAAGAAGAAAGAAAGTCTAATGAAACTAAATTAGCTCGGTTAAAAGCAAAGGTAGAAGAACACGATGAATATCGCAAAAAGCTATTAATTGAAAAAGACGAGTTGTTAAAAAGGGAATTTAACAGCGAAAAATGCTCTTTCTGCGGACAAGATCTTCCTGAATCAATGCTTGAAGCAAATAAAAAAGATTTTTATGAAAAAAGAGAAAATGCAGTAAATGATATTATTAAAAAGGGAAAAGAAAACAATGAAAGGAAACAAGAAAAACTTGAAGAAATAGAACGCATAGAAGCTCTATTAGCTGAGGATATTGAAAGTCCGATGTATATTGACATAGAGGATCTGAAAAAGGAACTGCAAGAAGCAGAGCAAGAGACTTTGAATTTTGAAGATTCTGATGAATATAAAAAGCTAAAAGATAAAGCTGATGCAATTCAAAATGGGTTAACAGAAGTCCCAGTAGTAGATAATACTAATCTGCTAAATATGAAAGAATCATTGACTCTGCAAATTGAAGAGAAAAGTCGCGCAATGGGACTTGTCGATGAAAGAGAAAGACAATTAAAAACGATTGCTTCTTTAAAAAGAGAAATGCGCGAAGTTGCCGATAGTTTGGCCGTGCAAGAACAAATAGAGGCAAATATTAAATCCTATGAAGAAGAGCGCGCCCAAATTGTTTCTAACAAAGTAAATAAATATTTTAGGAGATGCAATATTTCTATGATGCAACAGGACAAATCTGGGCAATGGATACCGAGCTGTACAATAACTGTATCTGATGGCAGTTTGGTGAGCACCTGCAATGGAGCCGAAAATATTTTAGTAGGACTTGATATTTCAAATGCTTTTGCTTCATATTATGACATTAGCTTGCCTGTATTTGTAGATGATGTAAATCTTATAAATAGTGATGTAAATATCGAAACAAATCATCAACTCATTAAATTGGTAGTTAGCGAAGACGAAAACATTATTGTTCGTTAAAAACTTGCCTGTTAGAGAAAAAAGTAGTATTTTTATAAACTTTAAAAAACAAATAAACTTATGCAAAATTGGTATGAAGGCGTAATACGCTATGAAAAAGTAACAGATGAAGGTAAAGTAAAGAAAGTGAATGAATTATATTTAGTTGATGCACTTTCTGCTACAGAATGCGAAGCACGTCTAATCGAAGAAATGACTCCGTTTATTACAGGAGAATTTGCTGTAAAATCAGTCAAACAATCGAATTACTCTGAATTGTTTCTAAGTGAAGAAGAAGCGGCTGACCGTTATTTTAAATGCAAACTGATTTTTATCACATTGGACGAAAAAAGCGGTGCCGGAAAGAAAACATCGACTCAAGTTTTGGTACAGGCCGCCGATCTGCGTGATGCTGTAAAGAAGCTGGATGAAGGCATGAAAGGTACAATGGCTGATTATCAGATCGGTTCTGTTGTTGAAACAGCAATTATGGACGTATATTTATATAACAATAACAACAATAATTAATAAAATGGCAAAGAAAGTAACAGACATAGATAGTGCTACCGATATTTTTTTATCATGCAGTATTTGCTTGTCGGATATCCCCAAAGATGTTATCTATACATCTAAAGGTGGAAAAAAATACGTTCGGTTTTCAATAAGCAAACTAAAGGAGCTTGGTAAATTTGGAGACACCCATTATCTTAAATATTCGGCTTCACAAGAAGACAAAGCTCGCGGGCAATATGACATCTTTATTGGAGGAGGAACAGAATATCAAAGAGGAGAAGGAGCGGATGCAGAAGTAGGGTCTACTAAGAAGCAAAATAAACCAAATGTTCAAACGACCGAACCAGCAGATGATTTGCCTTGGTAACATTGCATAATAATTAGAAATTTCTTATATTTGCAACCGAAAGGGATAGTTGAGGGTCATGGCTCAATGATAAGACTGAACTAACGGGTCTTCCCTTTCCCTTTTAATCGTTAGAATTACCTCAACCGTTAGTCCTACAACGGAATTAACTTTAATAGAAAAAATATGGCAGAAACAAAAAATCAAATGATTTCCAAAGCTGATATTGGAAATCAAGTAATCACAAGAATAGATGACCTTTGCAAAGTAGGGTTCACTATGCCAGCAGATTATAATTATGTAAATGCAATTAAAGGCGCAATGCTTTTATTGAATGACGTAAAAAACAAAGATCGAGTTCCCGCTTTATCTTGCTGCACTCCTAATAGTATATCTACAGCGTTATTCAAAATGGCGACGCTTGGACTGGATGTAACCAAGAAACAGGCATATCTAATTGTAAGAGGAGACCAACTTTGCCTTGAAGAAAGTTATTTTGGCACTTGTTTACAAGCAAGAAGAGTTTCTAAAAATTATGAACCAATCGCAAATATTATCTACAAAGGAGATACTTTTAAATTTGAAGTTAATCCAGAAACAGGAAGAAAGCGCATTGTAGAGCATACTCAGACATTGGAATCAATTGATTCCGGAGAAATGGTTGGAGCTTATGCTATTGTAACAAACGACAAGGGAGAAACCGACGTTGAAATTATGTCTATGGCGCAAATTAAGAAAAGTTGGGCGAAAAGCTCTTCTTCTCAGCAGTTGGTGCATAAAGAATTTCCTGACCAAATGGCCAAAAGAACTGTAATAAAAAGAGCTGCAAAAATGCTTATAAATTCTGCGCTTTCAGAAAACACTATTCCAGATGATGAACTCGAACCAAATAATGACCTCGACCCTACAAAACAAATTGCTCCTGATTATGCGGAATATGAAGAAGTCGAAGAAGCAACGCCAGTAGAAGCCGCACCCGCGCAAAAAGAGGAGGCTAAAAAAGAAGAAGCAGTTAAACAGCCCGCTTCGGGACCAGAGCCTTTTTAGCATGGATGATGACGAAATAGATATGTCCTACGAGGAAATGGCCCCAGATTCATACGATTGCGGAGAAATTTGGTAATGAATAAACTTAATCCCATCTTGTTTAGATAGTAATATCTATTCGGATGGGATTTTTAATAAAGCGTTAAGGGATGGATAATAAAACACCTATAATGAAAATAATTGGTAGCAACAGTTCTGGCAATAGCTATATTTTAGATTGCTTAGGCGAATATTTGCTAATAGAATTAGGCGTCAAATGGGACAATATATTAAATGGGCTAAATTATAAGACGGAAGATGTAGTTGGATGTTTAGTCAGCCATCGGCATTCAGATCATTCGAAATCAATATCGAAAGCTTTATATCGGCAACTTTCCGTATATTCTTGTGCGGACGTATCAGAAAGATTTAATGGAGTATTCCCGTTAAAATCTAAAAAGAAGTATAAAATAGGGAATTTCGAGGTTCAATGTATACCAGTCCCACACGGTGATTGTCCATGTTATAGTTTTATTATCGACAATCCAGATATGGGAAGAACGCTATTTATAACTGATGCGTCAGATTTTCCCTATAAAGTAAAAGGCGTAAATCATTTGTTTATTGAAGCCAATTATATGGAGGACATAATCTTGGATAATGCCTGTAACAACAAATGGAACTCGTCAGCGAGCAATACCCACATGGGAATAGAAAAGAGCGCAGAAGTGATTAAAAGACATTATTCTGAAAACCTGCATACCGTTTGCTTGATTCATTTAAGCGATGGAAATAGTGATGTTAATAAATTCAAGGACATTGTTTTCGAAGAAGTCGGAATTAGACCTTTTATAGCAGAAAGCGGATTGGAGATAGAACTTAAAAAAGAAGAATTTTAAAGAAAAAAAAGAATGTATAAATTTAGAGATTATCTAAGAAGTGTTTGGGAGTGGACGCAGGAGAATGAAAATAAAAGTCCTGTCTTTTATTATTTCCCATTGACATCAAGAGACTTAGCAAGACATAAAGATGTTATTGAACAAGGATTTGAAAATAATATTTGTGCAATTAAACTTCTTTGGAAAATTGTAGAACTTAAAAAGCAAGAAAATGAGTAAAATATACTGCGGATGTGATAATGGAGTGACTGGAACTATCGGTATCTTAGGTGAAGAAATAGAAATATTTTGTAAAACACCTATTAAAAAAGAACAAGATTACACGAAGAAAAAGAAAATTGTTTCAAGATTAGATGTTGTAAAATTTATTTCTCTATTTAATGGGATTAATAAAAATGACTTAGTGTTCATTTTAGAACGTCCGATGATAAATGGAACTCGCTTTAACGCCTCAATGTCAGCCATTAGATGCCATGAAGCAATGCTGAATTGTATTGAAGTGATGGGATGCAAATTGATCTATGCGGACTCTAAAGAATGGCAAAAAGAATTACTGCCAAAAGGATGCGCAGGAGATGAATTGAAAAAAGCTTCTCTTGATATAGGCAATAGATTATATCCTAAGTTCTGCGAGATAAAGCATCCTGATCGCGATGGATTACTAATAGCTGAATATGCACGAAGAAAAAATTTATAGAATATGGATACAATATTATTGGTTTATATTATAGGAGTAATAATATCACTAAAAGCTTCTTGGGATATAATGAATTTTTCCAATGTTGAGTTCATTACTATTGGGGATATTCTATTATTTCTTTTCATGAGTTCTCTCTCTTGGCTTACTGTTACAATAGCCATATTTATTTGTTGGAGGGAAATACTCAATTACAAAATATGGAAAAGAAAGAGATAGTTTATGGTTTGTTAACGAAAAACGTTTCGTTATCTATTTATTAACTGCTAACTTTGCAGAAACAAAAAACAAATTATCATGCTAATAGAAACAAAAGACTGGGTTAGCGTAACCGAATACGCAAAAAGAAACAACCTATCAACCGTATGGGTGTATAAGTTGATAAAAAGAGGAGATTTAAAAACGATGGAATTTGCGGATAAAACGCTAATTTTCATTGGAGATAAAAAACAAAGTGTTAATTTATAAAATAAAATCATCATGTGGTTAAGAATTGGAGATAAGGATTTTCCTAAAAGTAGTATCAAGGAAATATACAGAATGGGTAAAACTATTCAGAGTGGAAAATGGTGCATCGGATACAGAGTTTACAATCAGTGGCGTTATGTTCACTATGACACCGAAGAGGATTATAATAAAGTGATTGAGAATTTAACTAAAATATTGGAAATCGCGGAGGTTTAATCATGGAAGAAGAACTAACGCATGGATCTTTGTTTAGTGGCGTAGAAGGATTTGGATTAGGCGCTGCTTTTGCTGGAATAAAAACTCTATGGAGTTGTGAATATGAAGACTATCAAGCGAATATAATTAAAAAGAATTTTGGAGAAGAGCATGAAATCAACAGAGATATTAAAACGTATTCAAAGCCAACATTTGTTGACATCATTAGCGGTGGATTCCCTTGTCAAGACATCAGCATTGCTGGAAAAGGTGTCGGAATTGTCGGTGAACGAAGCGGATTATGGAATGAAATGTTCCGCATCATACGGGAAATTAGACCTAAATACATTATCATTGAAAACAGTCCTATGCTCTTGGTTCGAGGATTCGAACGAGTCTTATGCAACCTTTCCGAAATCGGGTATGATGCAGAATGGCAATGTTTATCGGGTACGGACTTTGGTATACAACAGGGTAGGGAGCGATTATATTGTATTGCCTACCCCCACGAAATCGACAGCAAACGGAGCGTGCAAGAATCGGTATTTCGGAAGCCCTACCTATCGGGGCAATATACACGAGTATATCCGGGATGGAGAACAAGACAGTCAATACCCTCACCCCGATTTGCTGGAAAGTCTAATGGGGTTCCCGATAGGATGGACAGAACGCATTGTATAGGAAATGCGGTACAACCCATAATTGCGCATTATTTATTTGAATGTATAAAAAGCCATCATTTCACTAAAAGACCATGACTGATAAACTACAAACCCTTATTGAAAAATACAATAATAATTACTATTTCAAACAAGACCCGATCTCAATTGTAAAAAGATACAAAGAGCTAAGAGATATTGAAATAGCAGCTATTATCTGCTCTACATTAAGCTTCGGAAACAGACAGCAAATATATAAAGCATGTAAAAAGACAATGGATATGATGGGGACTTCGCCCTATAAATATCTAATGGATAGCAAGTATTTAGAATACAGAAATAGCGACGAATGTTGGTATCGTATGCTAAAGATGCGCGATTTTGCCATTTTATGTTTACGTTTAAAGAGTATATACGCAACATATAATTCAATGGAATTGCTACTCTTAAATAGTAATGATTATGTGGAGACTCTAACCAATGTTTTTTATGGCTGTAATGGAATCCCTAAAGATAATAAATCGGCGTGCAAGCGAATTTGTCTGTTATTAAGGTGGCTTGTTAGACGAGATGGTAAAGTTGATATTGGCATATGGAGGAATTTAGATCAAAGCAAACTACTATTACCTTTAGATGTACACAGCTTAAATACTTTACGCAAATTAGGCGTGATAACGCGTAAAAGCAATGATATGAAAGCGGTAATAGAAGCTACTCAATGGGCTAAATCCTTTTACCCTAATGACCCTGCCATTTTAGACTTTTTCCTTTTTGGGGAATCTTACGAAAGAGCGCATCCAGAGGAATTTAAAGAGCCAGAAAGAATTCCTATGACAAATGACCAAATATTGCTTGTCGCTACATATATTGTTATTTATGTCAACGAATTAGCCAATGTATGTGTCATGGACATTAAGCCATCTATTATCAATAAAGACAAGGAGACTCAAAAGATTTATTTTGCAGCGCTTAAGCGAGTTAAGGAGTATCAAAGTCGGATGGCTAAGATCGCAGGTGATAATGCAATAAGCATCTATGCTTCTTACTGTGACGCTCTCGACCAAGAAGTATTGCCTATTATTGAGAAGTATCGAATGTCTATTGAAAAATATCTTTGTGATATAGAAGGAGTTGAAAACCCCTATTTCCTATCAATGGTTGAATTAGCGCGAAGCATAACAAGCTATTCGGTTATTGCGATTTCAAAAAGAATAGCTGAATGTTTGAAGTTTGATGAAAATGCAGTAGCTTTGCGAGGATATAAACAGTCCGAACTATTGAAGATATTGGAAGAACTATGCAAATGGTGCTTTAGAAAAGCTTCTGATATAAATTACAATGAAAGTGAAGAATGCGTAAATGCCTATAGGGAATTTGACGCGATACTCACAAATCCGGATATTATTTCAACATGTATTATTAACGCTAACGAATTAGAAAACAAATGAAAGTAAAAATTAAGAAAACGCACCCAAGTGCTCAAATCCCGTTTAAACATTATGAAGACGACCATTGTTATGATTGTGTTGCGACATCATGCGAAGAAATAGCTCCCAATGTCTATAAATATGGGCTTGGTATTGCAGTACAAATAGATTCTGAATATATAAGAGTGATGCGAAAAGGAGGTTATGTTTTATCATTCGATTTACGAGCAAGGAGTAGCATTCATAAGACTGGTATGATTTTAAGCAATGGGACAGGGACTATCGATGAAGGTTTTACCGGATCTATTTCTGCTATATTTTATCATGTTGTACCAAGTCTTCCTCGATATAAAGAGGGTGATAAAATTTGTCAAATCAAAATAGGCATGACACCAAAAATAGACTTTATCGAAGTGGATGAGTTGGAAGAAAGAGAGAGAAATTGTAATGGATACGGAAGCACGGATGAGAAAATTAACCAATAAAGATATGAATAAGAAAGAAGTAATTAAAATGGCGGAGAAATACTCAAGTAAACGCCATATCCAAGATGGGTATTTAGCAGGTTTTCAGGCAGCGTGTAATATCATAAGGCAGAAATACCAAACATGCTATAACGAAGATTTTTGCGATGCGATGGAAGAACTTGCGCAGGTTGCATATATGGATTTAGATATTGATGATTAACGTAAAACAATAAAGAAATGAATATAAAAGAGGCGGTAAAAGACTATATAGAAGACTTTCCGGAGTGTTTTAGATTTAAAAGATCCGACGTTGCGGATGCCTTTGAAGCAGGTGCAGAATGGTAAGCAAAGCAAGGAGATCTCGAATCCATGCTTAGGAAACTAAAGGGGAAAGTGCTAAAAGCTTTCCTCGAATGTGAAGGATACGATGAAGTTGAACGTAAAATTAATTCTTAAAAAGAATGAGCAATACAGGGTACAAATACATTCATTTTAATAGAAGCAGTAAGAAGTTTCAAGTAAAAATATGGAATGGAGATAGAAACATATATTTCAAAGAATGGGAAACATTGGAAGAAGCTATTAAAGTGAGAGAAGAGAAAATGAAAGAATTAGGATTAACTTTATATTTGGATAAGTAACATGAAGTATTTTACGATTGAAGAGCTAACACGCTCAACCACAGCTACGGCAAAAAGCAGGAAGAGAAAGAAAAACAAGTTATTCACAAGGGGAAGGCATAATACCCCTTAAAACATTTATGAGAATGGAAAAGTTGAATATTAAACTGTTTGTGGAAAAATCAAACAATGTACATTCCAATAAATATGATTACTCGAAAGTAAGCTATATAAACAATAAAACAAAAATTTGTATTATATGCCCAATTCATGGAGAGTTTTTTCAGACACCGAACTCTCACATAACTGGTCATGGTTGTCCAAAGTGTAAATCATGTAATAATAAGAAACTTATTTTTGGGGTTGGTATAAATGATTTAAACGATTATATATTTTCTGACTATAAATTATCAAAATGTTATACCGTTTGGCATAGTATGCTTAGGAGATGTTATTCAAGCGTATATCAAAAACATAAGAAAAGTTATATAGGATGTAGCGTTTGTAGTGAATGGTTGTTTTTATCTAACTTTTATAAATGGTTTAATGAAAACCACGTGGACGGTTTTGAGCTTGATAAAGATATTCTATTTAAGGGTAATAAAATTTATAGTCCACAAACATGTAGTTTTATCCCTCGGAGGATAAACTGCTTATTAGTGTCATGTAAATCTAAAAGGGGTATTTACCCGATAGGAGTTAAGAGAAGTGGAAAATTATACGAATCTTCATGCAAAATAAATGGGAAAGATATGTATTTGGGATTGTTTAAAAATGCAAATGACGCTTTTTTAGCGTATAAAAAAATTAAAGAATCTTATATAAAGGAATTGGCCACAAGTTACTATAATAATGGTAATATTACAAAAGAGGTATATAACGCTTTGTTGAAATACGAAGTAGAAATAAATGATTAATATGGAATTAAAAGCAAAGAGAGTTTTCAAAGGTAGTTTGTATACTATCAGCAAGTTATATGTAGATGGTGTTTATGAATGTGATGTGTTAGAGGATACCGATAGAGGCCTTTCCGATAATATGGATTTATCAGAGATAAAGAAGGTAAAACAATACGGTAAAACCGCTATACCAACTGGAACGTATGCTATTGACATGGATACTGTCAGTCCTAAATTCAAAGATCGTGGGTGGGCAAAGGTGTGTAGCGGTAAACTACCTCGACTCAGAAACGTAAAGGGTTTCGATGGCGTATTAATCCACGTAGGAAATAAACCGGAGGATACATTAGGATGCTTATTGACAGGATACAACAAAGTGAAGGGGCAAGTCGTAAACAGTACAGTCGCTTTCACTAAGTTATATGAAAAGATGAAAGAAGCGCATGAAAGAGGCGAATGTATTAACTTAACTATCGAATAACATGAGCGCGATTTTTCGTGGGTGCATGTGTCTTATGATCCATCTAATTTAAAGAAACAGATATTGAAACTGTAATAGAGATAGAGGGACTGTTTAGGCAGTCCTCTTTTCTAATGCCTTTAACTCTTCCAATTCGAACAATACATACATGCGCATTTGTTCAAATTCAAATTGAGATATTTCTCCTATCAGTTTGTCTATAATCGTATCTATTTCATACTTCTTGCGTAAAATCGCAAGCTTTACAGCATCATATTTTACTCTTTTTGTTTTCATAAATACGGCTCAAGCGAAACCCTAAGTTTTTAGCTTCTGGGAGGAATTGAACCACGATTCCCTCTTTTTTAAACTTAATAATATTATTTTCTTCAAATATTTGAATAATTTAATTATTTCCCATATCTTTGTGACATGAAATTGACTTTGCAAATAAAACTGATTCCATCGGACGAGCAAGCCATAATGCTGAAAAAGACATTTAGCGTTTTTAATGAGGCTTGTAACACTATCTCGCAGATAGCATGGGAACGTCGTGTGTTCAATCAGTTCAGTCTGCACAAGGAGGTTTACCATCCAATCAAGGGGACATACAGCCTTCCCTCCCAACTTGTTATACGTGCAATCAGCAAGGTTGCCGACGCATACAAACTCGACAGAAAAAAACAAAGACGTTTCCGTGAATTCGGAGCTATCACGTATGACAGTCGTGTGCTTTCTTACAATACCCAAAGAGGTATCTGCTCCATTTCGCTTATTGATGGGCGTGAGAAGATGGCATATACTTGCTATCGTCCACAGCTCATGAAGTTCGCAAAGGGAGAAGCTGATCTTGTTCTTGTCAAAGGAAAATTCTACCTCTATCAGACGATAGACATTCCAGACGAAGAAGAAGAGACAGCGGAGGTTTTTCTTGGAGTGGATATGGGTATAACCGATATTGTCTCCTTGTCTGACGGGACTAATATATCCTCTGATGAAGTCAAGAACATACGCAATAGATACAATAAAGTGAGAGCTTCTATCCAGTCCAAAGGCACTCGCAACTGTCATAAGTTGTTGAAACGGTTGAAAGGACGTGAGAGAAGATTTGCCACCATTGTGAACCACCGTATAAGTAAACAACTCGTCGCAAAGGCAAAGGAAGAGCATAAAGGCATTGCCATTGAAGACTTGAAGAATATCCGTTGGGGTATGAACTCCAAGAAACGCAATAAAACGTTCAGAAGGAGAAGCAACTCGTGGAATTTCTATCAGCTCCGATCTTTCCTCGAATACAAGTGCAAGATGGCTGGCGTTCAGATTGTCGCTATCCCTCCTGCATACACCTCGCAGACCTGTCACGAGTGCGGTCACATCGGTATTCGCAATGGCAAGCGTTTTTGCTGCGCACACTGTGGCAATGTAGCAGACGCAGATATTAATGCTGCTCTGAACATTGCTACATGGGGGTATGTAAACACCCATGAAAGATGGGAACTGTTGTCTTGTCCTATACATGATGATATTTCTACGTCTAAAGCCCACAAGTTTTTACATTGTGAGTAGTTTACAGGCTATCATCTTTCAGACTTCAAAAGTTGCTCTATTTTCTCTTCTGTAAATCCAAATTGCTTAGCAAATTTCATAAAAGACTTCTTTTGCTTTTCGGGAATAAGTGCAAACATAGAGTTGATAGGTTTATCACTCTGTAATGCTTTCTTGAAATCTTTGTTTTTCATATTATCATTTCTTTATTCTACAACAATCACATAAATATTTCTTTGCCGAATCCCATGTCTTATCTATGATGTAATCACCTAAATATTGTATTTCCTCGCCATGAGGGCTTATATCATAAGTAAGGCATATATGGTCTGCTAAGTGTCCTGATTCATGAGACCAAGTTTTTTCAAACTCTTTTGCACTGCTCGTTCTACCTATAACAATTACACTTTTATGCGCTAAGTGATTAGAAAATGTGAGTCCGTTATTATATCCACATGTAGTTAGATTTTTATAAGCTCTTTTAAGAGACTCCTCTCCACATTCGATATATTCTAATTCCTCTATTACATCTTCAAAATATTTGCAAGTATAATCATAAAAGATAGTGACAGTCCAATCGTATTTATATAAATATATTGTTTCTATTTCCATAATATTTAAAAAGGCACATTTTAAGTGCCTAAAATTAAAGCATATCTTCCCAATTAATGGCTATTCCAAAACCATACATGTCTGCTAAAAAGTGCCTAAAAGCTTTTTCTGTAGATGGATAATCAGGGTCATCAATATACGCTTTAATAAATTTAGCCAGCTGATCTTCGGAGCTTATTACTGTACCCCAATAATCTGCTTTAGCCATGTGTAGAACATACAACCCATTATAACCATTATCTTTTTCAAGTTCAATGCCATACAGTTTAAGCAATTCATCATACTTTTCTTTCGGTATTGGTGTGATTTTCCCTTCTTTAGTTTTTATCATAGATACTGCAAAATCACACATTTTTTTAGAAAAGTTGAATCCATAATTTTGTAGATAAATCCGCATATCTTCCGGGATATTATCATATAAATCAAAACTTGCTCCTTTTTTCATATCTTTTAGTATTAAAGGGGGACTATTATATCCCCCTTAGTTTATATTAGCGACGACGACGACCACGACCAGAGCCTCTTACACCTCTGCGCTCTCCCATCATTTCGTCATCATCGTATTCATCGTATCTATTCCCGTAAGAACCACCACGACTACCACCACCATAAGAACCGCCTTGTCCGCTACGTTCTCCCATTGATTCCATTTCGTCCCAAAGGGTTTCGAAATCTTCTTTTAGGCATTCAAGACTCTCTTTGAAGTCCTTAAAGGCTTTTCCTAATCCACCTTTTCTTTCGCCTTCCATTATTTCAATCATTCCCATAATATTATTATTTAGAATTTGTTGTTTTGGGTTTATTAGACGTATTCATTTCCATCAAAAGAGATTTTATATCTCCCAATCCATCTTTTACGGATTTAACCTCTTGCTCCAATGAATTAATCCTATCTTCTTGTTGCTTTTCTTTGGCAAATTGAGGATTTAGTTCTTTTAAAATACTATCACAAGATTCTATAACAGATTTATGATATGGAACGCTTTCTACAATTTGCTTACTGGTTTGCATCATTGCTTCAACTTCCGAAATGATAGCCTCTTTCTTTTCGGAAACAATCGCATTTGGATAAGCAAAAATTTCACCATTTGCTGGTAATTTTTGAAAGTCTAAAACTTCCTCGCCACATCTTACCTTAATGTCAATAAGCATTTCTGGTTGAGGACTATAAGGTACTGACGGATTATAAGTAGGATATTTAGGGACAGGTGAACTTACAGATTCAATCTGTCCTATCTTAACAGTTGGTCTTTCTCCTTTAGAAAGAACATATATAAAACCACCTTGTCTACTTGATGAAAACATATAATAAACTTTTAATTTGTTTTACATAGACGGGGTTTTACTCCCGTCTATAGATTCACTTACTTGTTGCTAATGTAGGTGCAGGAGTTGTTCCGCCTGTCTGAAAATTGACAAAACGTATAATCCCCTCTCTTTTATTGATAAAAGCAAAGACCTCTTTTGAGTTTGTTATATCAGAACCAATAACATTTGAGCTGTTATGATCTATAACATTTACTTTACTTTCACCATTATTAGAAGAAGAACTCCCTACATTTGTACTATTATTGGACGTTGGAATAGCAATCGTTACAGGCAATGCTTCACCACCTGTTGGAACTGCTTGATTAACTTGCACAGTCACATAACATTCACAAGGAAGCTGATTATACAGACATTTGTCAATCCCATAGTCTACACTCGTCTCTGATAAGGCTACGTTTGTTGTCGGCAACTCAAATATACAGAGTTGTTTCAAACAAGAACGTTGTCTCGTAGGAATAGCTGGACCGGGACCACCTACCCACCAATACGTATCAAAAGGATTTAATGGATTTCCATACATAGATACCTCCTTTCTTAACAACCACAGTTACTATAAGGTGATACACTCATATTAACTGGTACGCTATAGTTAACAGGTATATAGTTACCAGCAGCTGGGATATAAGGAATTGTTATCGTTTCAGGTTGTTTACATTCAATTTTAGCCAATCGAGCACTCAAATCATTTAAAGCTGCACCAAGAGGAGCCGTTGCCTGTCCGACGATCTGAGAGGTCATGGCAGAACTTTTAAATGTGCTATTCTCCTCACGAAGTTTATCAATCTTGTATTGTAGAATATATTTGGTGGGTAGTGATAAAACCATTACATTTGTGCCATATAATTATCACTATGACGCTAACAGCAGAACAACAACATAAAGTCGATCAGATAGCCAACGAAGTATATAAATACTTCGGAGTCGTAGAGCAAGATATAATTAATCATAATATGAAAGAGAAACCATCTACTGCCAGGTATTTTCTTTATTATATATTGCATTATAGCTTAGGCTTATCTTCGTCAACAATTGCTAATATGTATTTTAGAGCACCACGATGTGTTAAACGTGGTGTTGCTAAAATAAAATTGGGAGTAGTAAGGCACAAGTATTACAATGCTATTTATATTGCTTTGATGGAAAGAATACAGCCTTTGATACCCGAAGATATTGATAGATTCTTAAACAAATAATAAAACAATGAACGATTTGAAAATTAACAAGGAAGTAATGACTTCGAGAGAGATTGCGGAAGTAACTGGTAAAGAACACAAAAATGTGTTAGCTGCAATTAGATCAATGGAAGAAGCATGGGTTAAGGTTACTGGGCTAAGTTTTAAGCTCAGTGAATATACGGATTCCACAGGACGTAAACTCCCTATGTATGAGCTAACAAAAGTAGAGTGCCTGTACATTGCAACAAAGTTCAATGATGAAGCAAGAGCGAAGTTGGTTTTAAGATGGGAGGCTTTAGAGACAGGGAAAGCTAAGCCAGCAAAAGAAGAGTTAACGATTGCAGATAAGCTTAAGGTTGCTACATGGGCAGCAGAATTTTTGAACTTAAATGATAATTCAAAGCTTATTATGGCAAAGAGCATTCTTGATCCATTAGGATTACCTGTGCCAGATTATACGCAATCACATGGAATTTTAAAATCTGCAACGGAATTGCTTAAAGCTAATGGCAGTGATTTGTCCGCCAAAGCTTTTAATATTCTTGCTATAAACGAAGGATATTTGGAAGAAAAGACAAGAAGAACTACGAAGGGTGAATCTAAAAAATTCAAGTCTATCACAGAAAAAGGTAGACTTTATGGCGAGAATCAGGTCAGCCCTAATAACCCAAAAGAAACTCAGCCTTTGTGGTATGAAGATAAATTTGAAGAACTTCTTAATCACATTAACTAAAAACATATAAAATGAAAAAGAACATTCTATTTTTAGTATTAGCATTTATGCTTGCATTTTCTTCTTGTTCTAAAGGAGAAGATAATCATAACGATTTCCTACTTGAAAACACAACATGGTTGTGCATCGAGAATCAAATCACCATGCAATTTACTTCTGCAAAAGATGTAAAAGTCGAATCAGATTTATGGGCTGACCGCTATGGAACTTATATTCAAAACGAAAAGTCTATTAAATTCTTTGATCTATGGGCATTAATATCAATCACTCCTTATGATTTCAAGTCGGCTACCTTGTCAGATTACGGAACCAACATGAAGGTGAAATGCGTAGATAAAAACAACGGAGAAGAAAAAGAGTTAACTTTTGTGAAAGAAGTAGCTAAGTAACATCCCTTTTACTATCTTTGTAAACAAGAAATAGCAGCAACTTTAATTTCTTAACTCATATCATTTATTTTAAGTGTTTTTCATATAATATAGATTTAAAGGGTTTATCCCCAAGAGTATGTGAATATTCTTGGGGATGTTTTTTTATAGTACAGTTTTTATGCTATATCCTCCAACCGAATTGTTACCTCCGGCTGTAATAACACTTTCCAATTTGCTATTTATATCTCTTAATACCCTTGTTTGTGCGACTAATTCTCCTAATAATGGATTAGCCTCAACATCAAAGCTACCGATAGCAGAAAGAGTTTTTAATTGCACATTTGAATCAGCTACAAAGAATCGCATAGAATTTAAAAGTGCTTCAAGAGCTTGCGCTGTTTCTTCCGTAATGCCTTTTATGCCTGCATTCAGACCGGATAGCTCTTGATTGTTGACTCCTGGCAAAACGCCTAAGCCTTCTACGATGGATTTATACAATGCGTCTAAAGCTCCTTTGGTATCCGTATTAAATTTATCCATGATTCCAGAAAGTTCCTCTTTCGTCAAGATGCTATCTTCTACGGCATTATCAATCATTTTTAATAAAGGCTCTAATATCTTTTGCGTTCCTCTAACCAATAATTGCTTTTTGACAATATTATCCATGAACTCTTGGAATGTTGTTTCCAACCCTTTCATCCCATCGCCTGTTTCTTTGAAGGCTTCATACCAAGCATTAGCAAATTCTTGTGCGGCAGATTTAAAGTTTTCTTCTGTTCCGAATCCTCCCATTTCCGCTAAAGCTTCTTCTTTTAATTGCAATTGCAGATCGTGTAGCTTTTCAATTTCTCCTTGCCATTCCTTTATTCGCTTCTTGTCGGTTTTCTTTTTCGCATCTTCGGCAGCTATCATTTGTTCGTATGCCTTTATTTGGGCTTTTACGTTTTCTTGGGCAAGCCTATTTGATTCTTGAAATGTGTCTACAGAATAAGCTGCTTCTATTGACTTTTCAAGCTTTTTGTACGCCTTATCCAGATTCTCAATCTTTTCTATTTCCCTCTGTATTTGACGTTCCTTCTTTTTATCACCAATATTAAAGAAAGCTCCAATTGTTTTTGCCAAACCAGTAATACCTTGCAGGTATCCGCCAATATCAGCAGGATTAGCCATAACCCTTGCGACACCCGCCGCTGTATCTCCGACACCCGATAATATTTCTTGGAGAGAACCGATTGAATCAGCAGCTTTAGCATCCATCTCGCCAAAGACATTTTCCATTGAAGTAGCTACATCAGAGATAGTTTGTCCTACTTCATCGGCATATCTACCGATTAATAATAATACAGCTTGAAGTTTATCTTTTAATGTTTCGCCATATTTTATTTGCTTTATTAAGGCTTTTACAACTTCACCTTGACTTTTTACATTGTTATTTGCAATGTCCAATGCTTGCTGTGCAATCCTTAAATTTTCCTTAGCTAAATTAGCTTCTTTAGAATTAAGACCATATTTTTTAACTGCAACATCATATTGCTTTTGAGCAGAAAGAACATTATTTTCTGCTAATGTTTGCTGTTGTTTATATTGCTCTAATGTTTTGGATTCATCTGTATATTCAGCCTCCAAATTCTTTTTTTCTTTTAAGTAGCCGATATACTCTTTTATATTAGGCAATAGATCCTTAAACGGATTTCGCTTCTCTATTTGTTCATCAATCTTTTGCATTTGAGAAGTTATCTCTTTTAATTCGGTTGGAGACAAATCTTTTAAAGACTCTTTCAATGAAATCAATTTAGCTTTCATCTGCTCTAATACGGAAGAAGATACTCTATCAAGATCTTCAAACATCGTAATGTAAAGATCGCTTTCTTTGAATTCAGCAAGGGACTGTTTATCTAATTTCTGCCTTGTTTCTTTCTGTATGTTCTTTTTAATCTGTTCCTTCTGAGGTTTTGTAAATTCAGAAGGGATTTCCGCTATCTTCTTCTGCGCTTCAAGTTCAATCTTGATACGTTCTGACATGGATTTTTTCAGATATTGAGAATAATCCTTAAAACGTTCTTGCAAGGAAGCTTTTTCTGCGGCAGTTATTTTGTCCGATGCCTCATTATATGCTTTTAATTGCTCCTCGCTCAATGCCTCTATGTCTGGATACAGAGATTTCAATTTAGCCTTAATATCATCAAGCGTAAATGTATCTATCCCAAATAACTGACTAATTAAATCTTTATCAAGACCCAATTTACCTAATTCAACAGTTAATTCATAACCAGTAAAAAGCCCCTCTATTTCTTTTCTTGTCCTTTCTACGTCTTTTGCTCTTACATCTATTTCCACGTCACCCCTAAGATCAGAGATTGCTTTTTCAAGTGTCAAGCGCATTTTGGGAGAAACAGAAGACATAAGCGACTCTAACCCTGCTATAATTCCGCTTGGATCAAAATTCATCGTTGTAATCAAATTCCCTAATCCAGCTTCTTTAAAAGAATCCGTATAGTCTTTGCGAGTTTTCTCTAAAGCTTCGGCTTTACTATAATATTTTAGATTTTTCTGGTATTCCTGCCCAACTTTTTTTAAAAGGTCTATTTGCTGCTGCAACATTTTGTTTCTTTCATTTTCTCCTTTATTTGATTTGGGCATTTCTCCAAATGCTGACAATATCTGAGTAAGCTGCCTAATTCTCTCTTTATTATATTTAAGAGCTTCTTCATTAGTCATTGAAGAATTTAATTGTTCTGTTGCAATACTTAATTTCTCTACATTTGATTGTGAGTCTTTCAGATCTGCTCTTAGTTTATCAAAATAATCTTTAGTTCCTTGTTCTGGTTTTATAATATCAAGTTCAAGCTTATGATCTTCTACATATTTTTTAAGTCGAGCTTGCATCCCTTGATATTGATTAATAATTGGTGCATCAGCTATCTTAACTCCAATTTCTATCTCAAATCTTTGACTAACAAAATCCTTAACAGCCTGATTTTGAATATTCAAAGAATTAATAAAGTTATATAGCGATTTCTCCGCAGCTTTTTTACCTTCTTCTGAGAGAGTATCTTGTCCTTTTTTGAATTCTACAGCAAGCTCTTTAATTTGTTTTGTAACACGCTTCTGCATATCTTCAAATTTAACATTAGCTTTTGTTGCATCAATTAAATCGGCAGTATAATTATCCATCATCCGTCTCAATTCTCCGATATTAACGGCAGAGGTTGTTCTGGCTAATTTTGATAATTTTTGAATTTTATCTCCTGCCGATTCAGAGCTATTTGCAATCGCAAGTATTTGTTGCTTTACATCTTCACTAAGATATTTATTTGTGTCTAAATAAACTTTTAAACGTCCATTGAGCTGTGTCCAAGCATTATCCAGATTATTTGCTTGTTTGGTCATCTCTGCTTGTAGATCAGACAGTTCTGAGGCATTTTCTATAATACCACTATCCCACCAAGACTCCCCGCGTTTAGCAAGCCAATTTAAATAATTAGTTTGTTCTAATTGCTTGTTAAAATCTTCTTGCGCTTTAGTCAAATCTACAGTACCATCTTTCTGTGTAACAATACTATTATATACTGCCGGATGGTTAATTCTTAATTCCTCTAATAATGCGTTTCGTTTTGAAGAAGCCTCATTGTTCTCTTTTTGAGCATCGGTGTATTCTTTTGTACCTTCTTTAAATTGCCCCATCGTAGCAACTGATTCTTTTATTTTCTCATTATATCCTTTTATTTTAGAAGAAATAGAATCAATTTCATTTTTTTGCCTTGTTAAAGAATCCGTTAAAATATCATATTTCGCTTTTGCTTCTTCAATTTTACTGTTATATTCTGTGGCAGCATATACAACACCAGCTATTGCAGAAGCAATAAGAAGATAAGGATTATTTTTTGCGAAAGACACCATGCTTTTTAGTCCCGCGACTGTTCCTCCAATAGCCTTATTTACGCGTCCCGAATTAACAATCACTTCATTTTGAGATAAAGCAAAAGCTTTATTCGCTATAGTTGCTAACACAATTTTCCCTGTATACAGAACAAAACCAGTTGCGACAGTTTTTAACAAGACTGCAAAATACTCCCAATTTTCTACAATATTGCGAACAATTGCAATTAAATCTTTCAGAACACCATCATTAGCTTTCCCGATTTCATTAAACATGACATCGAAGCTGTCTTGGAGATTAGAGATTTGTCCTTGCAAAGTCTCAGCTTGTATTTCTTGCATGTTATAGAATATTCCACCCGCAGAAGTTATTCTCTTGAAGACTTCTTCAACATCTCCAAAGGCAACCATTCTATTAGACACCATATCAAAGACTTCTCCAACAGATACCATTCGCCCTTCCAACTCAGTGAAATATGTCGCCAATTCACCTAATATATTAATACCAGCTTCACTAAACTGTCTTAATTCCGTCCCACGTAGATAATTAGCTGCCTTAACCTGTCCATATGCCAAGATCAAACGTTGCATATCAACCCCCAAGCCGCTTGATATATCAGCAAGCATTTTGGTTGTATCGTACAATTTTTCTGTTTCAATACGATATGCAGCCAATTGCTTTGTATATGTAACTAATTCCTTAACTCTATAAGGAGACCTAACAGCCAATTCAACAACTTGATTAAATAATTGGTCAGCTTGATCTTTGTTTTGAAGAATAGCTTGCAATGCGCGGTTCTGCAATTCAAACTCCCCTCGCACTTGCACCAATTTGCCAATATATCCTTCAATTGCGGCTACACTGAAAAGAAGCCCTAACTTACGCTCCAATTGTGCAGAAGTATCGAGTATGCGACTTTGATTTTTCTTCAAATTATTCATGCTGTTTGCTGTAGCATCATTAATCGCATTTAGCCTTTGGGTTTCAGCAGTTATTTTCTGTAATTGAACCGTATAATTCTTTCCTGTAGCATTTAATTGTTCTTGGGCGCTTCTTAATTTGGCTAATTTATTAATACGTTGGGCGATGGTTCCCTCAGATGCAGCCATAGCTCTATTGTAAGCTTGCATGGCTTGTGCAGCTTGCTGATCTGATTTTCTGTTTTGTTCTCTATTAAGTTTTTCTTGTGCTTTAGCTAATTTCTCTGCTTCTGCCGCAGCCTTCTCTTCGGCTTGCGCCATTTTATAAGCTTTCTCAAAAGCCGCATCCATCATCTTCTGTCGCTGTTGTAATGCCGAACTTCCTGTTTTGAATGAAGAATTTAACTGGTCTAATGCAATAGAAGTGTTACCGATTGTTTTTTTGTAATTTTCCCAAGAAGCGGCTGTAGCAAGAATGCTTCTTCTTTCTTGCTCTAATACAGCTAATTCAGCTTGAATTTGAGGAGTAAGCGATTTCCCTGCTGAGGCTTCTTTCATTGTAGAACCACTAATAAATCCGCCTCCCTTATTCTTCAAATTGGCGATTTGAGAATCCAATTTAGATACTGCCGAAGTCGAATCATTTAACAAGTTTTTTAGCGATTCTATTTTTTTATTGATAACATCGACGGGAGATTGGGACACTCTATTTAGTTGCTCTGCCACATTAGCCACACTCTTAGCTACTTTTTCTGTGCCAGATGTATCAAGCTTAGGCATCAAATCTTTAATGCCTTTATTCGCTGTTTTTAACTGTTGTAATAATGGGTTAAGCCCATCTGCCATTTCTTGAAAAGCCGACTTCATTAGCTTTTTAGTACTTTCACTTGTCTTAGCTAATGTCTCTATTTTCTTATCTGTTTGATCCAGTTGCTTTAATACATTTTCTGGTATCTCTAAAATATATCCTTCTGCCATCGTTTTTACTGTTCTTTAAATAATGGGAATCCTAAATCACTTAATAAGTCTTCTGCGGAATTAATTACAGTTACATCGTCCTCGCTTTTATTTTCAGGTAAATAAACAACTTGCGTTGAATCATGGGACGCTAAAGCTATTTGAGCCATACTCATTTTCCACATGTATTCATCTATGGTCACAGAAGGATAAGCTTTAAGAAAGTCAAACATCTGCCCATAGCTTGTTCTGGCGACTATTATTTTTGTTCGTTCATCCTTGTCTTCCTCTGTAGAGCCATCTCCTTGAATATCTGAGTCGAGTTGATAATGTAAAAAAAAACATCCACATTTATCAAATTCAAGATTTCAAATAATAATTGTCCCCACTCCTTTTCATCACATTCCCAAAAAAGGGTTTCATACACTTTTTTATATGTTGCTTCATTTTCAATGTCCTCTTTGTTATTAAGAATGGCTAATGTAATGATTCTGCAAACAGAAGGCAGGTTAGAAGCTAATCCTTTTAATACATCACTATATGAAGCTTTTTCTGCTTTGCTAATCTTCACAGCTTCTTCCGCAATCATCCACATTACGGCAGGTTTCAAAGACTTTATAGAGAACTCTGTTTTTGATAGCTTTACCAAAGTTGGACTATCTGTCATAATTTGCGCCAAACGCTCCATTGCTTCATCAGAAACAGGTTCATTTATTGATTTTCGTTTTATATTTTCTTTCATGGGCTATTTATGAAAAATAGGGGGAAGGAGTTCAATTCTCCCACCCCCTATATATTAGATAATACTACTTTTTCTTGCTCTTGATTTAGGAGACAATAAAACATCATCCTCTCCGTCCAGACTACTTAGGGAATTAGCCGGAGTCACTGATTCCCTTGTTACCCCCCCACTGTTACGGGAATAGCATAATCGTAGTCAATCATAAACGGAGTCATTACTTTGCCAGAACCATTTGTCATCTCCAACAAAGAGCCTGTACCAGCTAATGCAATTCGTCCAATTGAAGTACTCAAAGAGTCAATTGTTACTGTCGGGCTCATTTGCACCTTAGGAAGAATACACGCGATATATTTACCGTCCGTACCCTGAAATACCAAAGCGAATTCAGCGTATTTAGTAACATAGCCACTCGGAGCATATACTTTCTTAGTGTCAGTACTAACCTCAAAGCCTAAAAGATCTTTCAGAAGATCGGGCTGCAAGTCGGCAATCTCTGTAGCTACAGAATACTGTCCTGCTTGGATATTATTAATAATTGGAGCAGAAGACAATTCGTTTTCTACAGGATTTTCGGTATTTTCTTCCTGCGTAATAGAGGTTGAATCTCTGATAATTTCCTCGCATTGATATACATTTGTCCCTTTTGTCGTTTCATCTGTAAAAGGAGTAATAAAAATGTATTTCGGGTTAAAAACCTTCTTCGACTTTGCGGATGTTTTTACAACTGTTGTTGCCATAATTTTTATTATTTAAGCGGTTAAAATTTGAATTTCTACAATATTATAATGTAATTTAGCAGTGGAATCATAGCCTGAACGCGTACCTCTCCTTATTAATTGATAAGCAGGATTTTCATTTGAAAAAAGTATTTCGTTCAAGGCATTTTCCATTTTAGAGAGTATCGGAACGTTTTTTGCGCCAGAAGACATTGGCTTAGCATATAACCAAATTGCTATTGTGCCAAATCCATAAGCCGACAAGTCGCGTATCAAATAAGAACAATCAACCAAAAGTAAATCTTTCCACGAGTCTTTTATAACTGGCGGCAATGTATCATAGAAAACATTTGCTGAAACCTTATTCCCCAACAGGGAATCAAGATAAGCTTCTATGTTTGATATGTTTAACTTATTTTTATCCATTGCCTATTGTTTTTACTTTTGAACCTTTTATCTTCGACGACAATAATGAAATATCATCTCCAATCATAAAGATCACTTTATATTTCCTTTTTAAAGGAGATTCGCCCGCTTCTAATATTCCCCCATAGAACAAAGCAACAGCAACTACTAATTGCATCCCTTTAGATGGTGGATTATATTTAGAAAAAAACTCCTCAATTGACTGTCTTCCTGTTATATAACGCCCATTAACTTTTACACCCTTATCCGTAGCTAAACGATCTAAAAATCTTGTTGTTTGCGGATATATTTTCCCGTTATAAAAGACTGCGCTACCGTAACTATCATGGAGGTTTTGAGTTTCATTTTTACTATAATCCGCTTCTTCAAAAGCCTGATGTATCAACTTATCTCCATCGGAAGCCAGTTTCATGGCTAATTGATGTACATAATTAGAAGAAACTTTCATTATTCCTCCTGTGTATAAGTTGTTATGTAAACCGAAACGCCTCCTAATTGAGTTGGGAATAAACCAATTACTCGACCTTCGACTGGCATTCCAAACATTTTTCCTCTGAATAGCATTCCTTTTTTTATTGTAATACCCTGCTTTTTATCAAAAGGATAATATACTTCAAAAGCATTTGAGATGATAGTATTATCACTTTTCTTTGCTTCTTGTATATCACATTTGGTTTCTAATACTAATATTTCCTCTTCGACTCTTTCCGTCAACGGCTTAGTCATATCTATGCCGTATGTATAGAAAGAACCATTAAAAGGATATTCTTGTATTAAGTCTCTGTCGATAATCATTAGTTATATTCATTAATCCATTGCACACCCAAGTTTGATAGCTCTGATAATTTAGGATCGTCCCATTTCTTGTATAAACCAATTAAAATATTATAGACCTCTTTCTTTGTATCGTAACGCTGACTTCCGATTGTTTTCGTGAACGCACCATGCTGCTGTGTTGAACTCGCAGTATAATTAGGGGCTGTATAAATCACGAACAATAAATCAGCGAGACAAAGATCTTTTTGTTTTTCTGTCAAAGACTTGTAATCCGTAACATCTATAACTTCTCTTTCTATCGCGATACGGGTTAAGACTGCCCTGTCAAAGACAAAGGCAGTCAAACCAGAAAGATATTCTATAACATCAAATTGCGCCATATTAATTCGCTACTGTTGTGTCAACAATGACATGGTACGGGAACTCGTTCAATGACGGAACAGCCGACATAATCAAATCGGTGTGCCATTCTTTATACATTCCATTAGGTACAGTTGTATTTACCAATGTATAAATACCACCTTCCATTTGAGAGAATGATTTAGTAATAGAATTGTTTCCGTATTTTTCGAACATTACTACGTCCAAAATATCAGTATACTGAATTTCCCCAGCGAATCCCGCAGGACGCAAAACAGCAACTTTCGGATCCCATCCATTGATAAACTTACCTGTCATATTATCCCAACTGATGTCTTTTTGTTTTTCAATAACAATCTCAATCGGTGACAAGTCTGGATAATTCGCGTAAACCACACTGTTAAAGATTTCCTCTGTAATAGGCATTGAATCCAAGAAAACCTTATCATTTAGCGTATAGTATTGTTTTACCAGTTCGCGAACCTCTTTATTCTTCAAAACGACATCCATATACATCTTATACGGAATCTGCCATTTCATTGGGCCATTATAACCTTTTGTATCGCGGAAGTCAACCTCAATAGTACGCATTTGGCTAAGCAAATTACAATCTGCGGCAGTCCAAACCTTAGCACCTGCTTTCTTGAAGTTTTCTGCCGGGATTTCTGCTTTCTGCAAAGCGCCCTTCATTCCACGTCCAAAATTATAAGAACACTGACCTTTTGAAATAAGCTGTGCGCCCAAATTAGTTAAGGTCTGGTCAGCAGCGTCGATCTGCATCTGAACATCGTCCATCCACTCGCTAATCAAGAAAGCATCATTCCCGAATTGGGCAAAAAGACGTTCTTTATATTCACGCTGTGGAGCAGTTTCTACAATACCAGGAGCAATAAAATCAGGGATAGTAGCAGAATACCAAGAAATTCCTTTGTAATCCAAAGGTACAGAATCGCCAAGAGGCGCACGCATATCCATCATTGGAGTTGCGGTTCTGTCTTTAGCCTGTACTGTAAAAGTTGCAGTACCATCAGCCGCCACAGGGGTAGCATTGCTGGCTTTCGTAAATTGGGTTTTCCACCATCCGTAATTTGTGCGAAGCAGATCCGATTCGTCAATCAAAGAGCGCAAAAAACGCACATCAGAATCAGTCCACAAACGAGCATATCTATTATTATTAAAATCAAACTTTGGCATTTTCTATTTCCTTTCTTTTAAAGTTCAAACCATCCGGTCACTAATGATTTATTTCTCGCGTCAAGTACAGTTTTAGGCATTGGAGACATTCGATCAATATAAGCAATACCATGAAGTACGGGAGTCATAAAATATCTCGCTCCATCAAAGTCTGCATCGCCTGTAGCTGGTTCATAAAGGAAATCGTAATCCGCAGGACACATTGCATTCGGATTTGTAACCATCGGTTTTTTGCCAGAACCTGCTTCAACTGCCTCAACAAGAATATCACCTACGGCTAAATCAGTCAATGTAGCAGAAAGAGTAACCTTCCATACATCCTTAGACGCTTCAACAGTCGGTTCTACTTTTGTTACCGTAACCGCAGTACCCGTTCCATCAATAGTAGCAGGAGCTTTCATCAAAACATCTCCTACAAAAGGGATATGTTTATATCCATCTCTTGTTAAATAGATAACGGTGTCAGTGGATGTACTTGTCGCTTTGTTTACAACATAAGTCTTCAAGATATAACCCGTAGCTCCTTTATCTCCATCATTATAGCGATATTCAATCAAATCGCCTGCATACATTTTGGCTGTTCCCTTAAACGGATTCATAATTTTACATCCGAAAGTAGGGAATACAAGTTCATTTTTGTTGCCTTGCAGCTTAACAAAAACGTATCTTGCGCCACCTATTTCTCCTCTTCGTTGAAGAAGAGTCTTTCCTAAAAAGACACCTGCATCGGTAGAATACATATTTTCTCTCTTTTAAATTTTAAACTTCTTTTTTACGTTCTCTCATTTTCTTAATATCATCCCACGTATCGGTTGCGGCTGCACTTGGGGTTTCCAAAGATTGTGGGGACATTGAAGTCGTGAAATTAGCCTGAGATTGATTGTAAATTTTCACATAAGAATCAAGTTTTGCGTCTACGTCAAATTCCTCTGTGATATTAATTTCTTGAATGAAATCATTAATCCATGAATCATTTTTAACGCCTTTAGTTTTTAACTTGCCTTTCAAATCTTGTTTCTTCTGAGAAATAACTTTCGCTCTCTTTTCAGCTTGCAATTCCTGTTCCAACTGTGCGAGTCTTTTTTCAAGTTCGCTTGCTCCTTCCGCAGGCTTCTGCGTAGTCTGCTGTGCGGCAGGTGATGTGGTTTGAGGTTTGTAAGACTGTACGAAATCCGAATAATCTTTTTCCATGTTCCCATTAGCGGTCTTGAACAACGGCAATGCTTTTGACATGAAATCAGTCAATTCGGTTTCTTCTGTTGCTAATAATGGGGTTAGGGTTTCTAACATCTCATTAATGCTTCTCTCTGTTAAACGTAGGGTTTTCCCACCTTCTGTCAGAGCGCCTTTGAGGTTTTCAAAGGCTTGCTGTTTGGTAAATTTCATACTTCGTTGATGGGCACTTATATCCAAGTTTACACTTGTCTATTTTGACGTTTCACTGAACCGCTACTTCTTAGGTGACTTTCATCACGTTCGTCCATAGTTGGGTTCTCACCGTCCAAACCCCAGTGTGCCACCGGTTCTGTTAATAATTACTTTATTTGTTTCGAACTAAGTTGTATACAAACTTCATTTTAATTTGCATACAAAATAAAGCTATATATTCAACAATATAGAAAGATATAGGACTAAACTTTATCACTGGTGATAACATTTATTCATTAGTTCAAAATATTCGCAAAATTCTATAGTATTTTTGCATGTATATGGAAATTGTAGACAAAGATAAAGAATCAAAGACCAAGATAATTAAGCCACAACCGGGATTTCAAGAAAAGTTTGTGTGCTCGAATGTGGATGTAGTGTTCGGTGGTGGTACGTTAAACCCGCAACCCAAGGACTGTCTTGTCTCTACTCCTAATGGATTTGTAAAAATAGGAAGTCTAAAAGCAGGTGATGTTATTACAAATCCTCTTGGAGGGAATCAGACTGTTAATTTCGTGTTAGACAAAGGAGTACAAGAGTGTGTTGAATTTACTTTGCAGGACGGAAGAAAGGTAAGAAGTGCCCTATCCCATCATTGGATGGTAAAAGAAAGGCATGGTTATATTTGGGATATATCCGCCAAAGATATAATTGACTATATAGAAACAAGCAAACGGAGAGATAAAAGACATGTAAATAGGCTAAGGATTCCAATGTCCGAGCCAGTTGAATTTAGCGATATATATAAAAAAGAAAGGAAAATACATCCTTATTTATTAGGAGTGTTAATTGGAGATGGCTGCTTATCAGATAAAATATATAGAGCCGATATTGGAACTAATGATATTGAAGTTATCGAAAGGGTTCGGTCTTTGGGGTATAATGTAGTTAAAGATAGTATCAATCCAAAAAGTTTGCATTATTGTGTAAGAGATAAACATGTTGTATCAGACTTGAAAGAATTAGGGCTTTGGGGACATTTAGCTGGGAGTAAATTTATTCCAGATTGCTATAAATATGCGCCCATCGAAGATAGAATGGAACTTTTAAGAGGGTTGTTTGATACAGACGGATGTTGTTCTATTAGCAAAATTAGGAAAAATGGGAAAGTTCAATACAATACTATCAGCAAGAGACTGGCAAAGGATGTGCAAGAAGTCATTTGGTCTATTGGAGGCAAATGTAGGGTATTCTCAACAGCTCCTACTAAAAGAATGTTTTATGACAGAGAAATAAACTGTGCAGAATACTATACATTGCGAATCTGGACAAAGGACGATAAAGAACTATTTCACTTAGAAAGAAAAAAAAGAAATACCACTTCGGAAGATAACAAGAAAGTAAAAACTTTCTTAAGTATAATGGATTATAAAATCCTCCCTCCGGCAGAAGTATGTTGTATAAATGTTTCAGGAGAAGAGCATTTATATTTAACTGATAATTATGTTATTACAAGAAATTGCGGTAAAACCTTTAGTGCGATTTTGTCAGTCGCAGAGCCAAGTTTAGACCCTTCTTTCCGCGCATGTTTTACTCGTAGGACATTTGGTGAGTTGAACATGGGTGGCGGACTTGTAGATGATTTTGAATCAGCATTCGGTAATGGAGCGCAAGTTAGGAAAACAAATCCGCCAAGAGTAACATTTCCATCGGGATCTTTTGTTGAAATGCGCCAAATCAATGATGAAAACATCAAAAAGATAACGGAGCAATGGAAGGGTGCGCAGTTTGACCTTATATACATGGACGAGTTGACCTCTTATCAGTTCTCTACTTTTAAATACCTTTTGACCCGAAATAGAGGCAAAGGCTCTTGGACAGGTAAGTTTAGAGGTACTACGAATCCGAAGAAAGATTCTTGGATTAGAAAATTCCTTGATTGGTATATTGGCCCAGAAGGGCAGATTATTCCTGAGCGAGATGGCGTAGTTAGATATTTCTATATTGCCGGAGACACCATAGATGATGTTATTTGGGGAGATACCAAAAAAGAAGTATACCAGAAATGCAAATTAGACATTGACAAGAAGATAAAAGCGGTAGGAGGCACTATTTCCTACGAGAACTTCATCAAGTCCTTTACATTTTATTTAGGTAAGATGTCAGAGAATAAAGCCATTCTCGATGGCAACATGGACTACGTAGGTTCCGTTGCTGCATCAGGAGGTAGAATGGCGCAACAATTGTTGGAAGGTAATTGGAATGTTGACTTAGAGGATGAATCAGATGCTCCTATTCCGTCCCATGTTGCAAGAAGCACATTTATGAATGATCCTCAAAGGAATGGAGACAGATGGATTACTTGTGACTTGGCAGACTTTGGAACGGATAACATGGTTGCTTTGGCTTGGGATGGCTTTCATATCATGGATGCTCTAATCTTAGGCAAAACAACGCCTCGAATGAATGCAGATAAGCTTTCTCTATTTGCAGCAAAGTGGGATGTAGCAGATTGCCATATAATATATGATGGTATCAACGGGCGCTACCTTTCTGATTATATTCCAGATGCGATTGCATTTCTTTCTTTTAAAGCACCAAGAGGGATGTATGGACGTTCCGCGAGAAGCTTAAAAGACGAATGTTATTTACGACTCAAATACATTATTAATAATAGGTATTTATCTTGGGAAGAAGAAGTCCTACAAAGAAGATATACGCATAATAAGATGAAAGATGAAATCACTATTGGCGTTGAATTTGTAGAAGAATGTACTGTTGTTCGATTCAAAACAGAAGCAAGCGGGAAACATAGACTGGCCACAAAGAAAGAGATGAATCAAATGTTAGGAAAGGGACGCTCTATGGACTTATTAGACCCATGCGCTATGCGGATGTATCCTGTTTTGGAATATCAATATGGTGATGAACTTATTGAGACAGCAGTCGATTTTGAGGAAAGAGAGAAGCAATATATTCCCAAAGACAATATATATAGAGACGATTTTTGGGCTTAATTCATTGTGATTCAATTATTTTTATTAACTTTGCAATATAAAATAAATAACATGGATGCCAACGACTTTAAAAAAATAACTACCGACGCTAAAAACTTGGGGCATGATGTCTCCATGCAAGATATTGCATACGTGTTTCTCTGTGAAAGTTATGAAAACGCAGAGATTGCATATAAAGTGCTATTCGGGAAAGAATCCATAGATGCGGAGGTGAATAAATATAAGAAATCAAAGAAGATTGTTTTTTTAACAGATTATATAAAAAGCAATTATACTAAGCCTGCTAAGAAAGCAGAAGTTGAATTTTCGACAGAAGAAGATATGGATCTTTCTTTTGAGGAAAACAAGAGCAAGATGATCTCTCTCTTAAATAAGATTGAGGAGTTGGTTGCTTCTGGCGATATGTCTGCGAAAGACGCTGTTAAATTAGAGGCTGAAATTAGAACCAAACTGAATGATAAATTCTCTGTTGATGATCAATCGGAGCAAAGTAATGTTATCGTCGTTGAACCAAAATTTAATCTTATTTGTCCGCATACTAACAAGGAGTGCTATGTAAATAGCAAAGAGCAAGTAATGAAAAGATATAATTTGATCGAAAAAGAATAATATGGCAGAAGACAGAACAAAAATAGATCATTTGATTGCTAATCCGCAATTGTTATTACATAAAAAGCCTTTCTTTAGAGGATTGCAGATAAATGCGCGCTATAACCCTCAAAACGTAGACTTGAATCAAACTATACAAGCAGACACTCCGAGGGTGAAGAAAATGGTTATTTCACAAGATGAATACCTTCAAGAATTAAACCCCTACTGCCATAAAGTCTTATTTGATGACAACGTGCCAAGTATTACAATGAAGCTTTCAAAGGAACAAGGTGGAGGCTGGGCTACTATCGAATACAAAAAGATGGCAATCTCTTTTCAAGAAAATATAAAGAACAAGCAAGTATTGCATCTTTGCGGTAATCCTCTGAATTTTACATTGATGGAAACAAACCCGACAACAAAACAGAGTGAAGACTTTATTACCTTTAAGCAGTATTGGGATTTAAGAAACCAAGATGGCATGAAAACAAAAATGGTTGATGCTCAAAAGTCGGTTGGAGATGCAGGACTTCTATATTATTTCGATAGGAAGGGAGAGATTAAATCGCGATTGTTATCCTACATGGATGGATATGTTCTCTGCCCACATAATGATGATAATGGTGATAGACTATTAGAAAGCGTTTATTACAAAAAGGATGACATAGAATATATTGATTCTTATGACGATAGATATATGTATCGTCACATGAATGATGGAAGTGGTGCGGATGAAAACGGCTGGAAATTAATATTCAAGAACGAACATGGATTTAGCGAAATCCCTCTGATTACTAAAAGAGGCAAAGTCGCTTGGGATGATGCTCAAAGCTCAATTGAAGCCTATGAAGTGTTATATAACATATTCTTAGTGATTCAGAAACGACATGGATGGGGTATATTATACATCAAAGGGCGTTTTGATAATGATGGTAGAAAGATTGCTGGTTCTGTTATCTTGAATGACAGAAGTGATGATGCTAATAGTGATGCTAAATTTCTTACTCCACCAACTCCGGAAGGAACTATTGAAACGCTGAATCTCTTAGAGGAAACAATACAGAAAGGATCAAAAACGACATTTATTCTTCCGAAAGATATTAAAATGTCAGGAGATATTTCTGGTATTGCCATCATGCTTACTCAATCATTGGATATAGAGAATGCTCTTCAAGGCGTTATTGAATGGCAGAATGTAGCTGATAAAATGTGTCGCTTATTCAAAGAGGGATTAGCTAAGGAATTGGTGAATAAAGACATTCAACCAACTGCTATTACAGACTTCAATAATATTAAAATTAATGCCAAATTCAAAGTATGGAGACCTCAATCTGATACAGACTTTGCACAAATGTTGGTTACTTTAAAATCTAATGGCTTATTGTCAGAGGAAAGCGGCATTGAATTAAGTCCAGTATCTTCTCCTGATGAAAAGGCAAGAAGACAGAAAGAAAAAGATTTAGAGAGGAATTTAGAGATAGAAAAAGAAACTATTATTAATAATTCTAACAATATTAAGGAGGAAGAAAATGTATAACGACGTAATAAAACAAGTTTTAGAGATTCCAGAAAGCCCCGACCATTTTACTTTGTCTGATCGGAATCCATTTTATGTATTTCCACAAAAGAAAGATGATACTGCACCCGATGTTTTTAATATTCAGGCTGAATGTTCTGCGGCAAGAGCAAGTAGTGCACCTGTGAATATTCCTTTGGTTTGTAATCAGTGGAATGTTATTCTTCTGCAAGGCATACATTTAACCGCAGATTTAAAAACCAAGTATAAGTTATTTGCAGGGGTAAACTATTCTTATGAGCCATGAAAATAGGAGTTGGAATAGGATTGTCGTATCCTAAATATGCTACATTTGTAAATAAGGGAGGGCAAACTTCTCCTTTTCACCCGTCCCTTGTAGATTATTGGAACTTTAAAGGTAAGAACAATTTCGATAAAGATAGGAATACTATCAAGGGAATAAAAGGTGAATTATTGACTGCGTATAACTTCGGTTGGAGCTTAGGCAGTGGATATGGTAAATATACTATGAATTATTTAAATTATTTAAATAATTCTAAGAGCCCTGAAGACATTATAATAACAGATTCTTCAATAACCAGATTAAAAGGTGAAGGAAAAATATCCTTTTGGGTTCCAGGGAATAAACTTCCCACAGGTATAACAGTTATTCCTTCCTATAGAATCAATGTTACAGGAGAATGGGAAACTCCTCCGGAATTTACTTATTATGATGGAGATAACGCATCTATATCACATACAATTACTTTAACTCACGGCATTAACATCATCCCTGAGATAACAATAAATGTAATAACATCAATATCATCCACTATATATGGTTTTAGTACTTTTCAAAATGGAGATGTCACTATTGAACAAATTCCAGAATATGAAGGGGCAATAGTTACAGATGGTGTTGATGATTATCTGAAACTTGATAAGGTAGGATATAAGATAGGAACTGTTATAGTTAAATTTGTTCCTATTAAGTTTAATGTTGGTTGGAATACAGTTTTTGATAATAATAAATACGATAGCCCTAATAGGAATTTTTTAGGTTATTCTTCTACCATAGAAAATAGAGGTACTACTATGTTTGTTTCTAATTATGGCGATTATCTTGCATTATATCATAATACGCCTAAACAAGCTAATGACTCACTTTATATAAGTAGCTCTTATACAGAATCGTTTACAGCTAAGGAGTTTTTTTCTATGGCTCTATATGATATTGCTATATATCAAGACGTTCTGACCGCTGAAGAAATTCAGAAAGAAATCAACGTCATGGAATATGGTACTCCAAATCCAGTGTTCGCATTGAACTTTGATAATTTTGCCTATAAAGCCGTTGATTATCCTGAATTTGCTACTGGCAAAGTTACAACAAAAAAAATTGTAATAGATAGTACAACTACACAAATGAATGGATTTATTGTGGCTGCTTATAATCCAGAATTAACAACAGGAGATGCAATTGAACTACCATCTTATAAAGTAAAAGTCACAGGAATTGACGCATATGGTAATCTGGGCGATGGTTATTGGGCAGTTGCGTTAATGGGAATGCCTATTAATGCGTCACAAGACCCTTGGGTTTATCTGTTTTACAAAGATGGAATTTATGATATACCAGCAATATCATTAAGTGAAAGTATCTATAATTTAGCAGTGATGTGTCAAATAATGGTTGACAAGCCTATTGAAATAGAAGTTCTTTATGATAGTAGTATAACTACTAATTTTCCGAGTGTTAAACAAATATTTCCTTAAGATTATGAAATTTGCAATACTAACAAAAGAGTGGCTAAACAGCAAAGGCGTTGTTATACAGCCAGAGTGGAGACATAATATAGCTGAAACTGAATATATTCTGCATCAAGAGATGATTAGTCCTTTGTTGAATGATACAGATAATATTACTTTTTATGAGTATGATAATACTGAGTTTATTAATATAATAAATAGCTCTTCTTGGGTGTTGCCAGAAAGGGAAGAAATACTCCGCAGTTCGCGTCGTCGATAAAAAGTCGATTAGATAATTGGATATTGTTTTTAATTGATTATCTTTGCAATGTAGAAGCCGAAAGTCAGCCAGGAACTCTCAAATGGGAGCTTTCTGGCTTATTTTATATTCCGAAGTATCTTTTTGATTCACTTTTTCAATCTTTTCTTTATCAGTTCATAACAAAATGCTATATTTGTATTTAAAAATAAAAACGTTTTTTAGAATGGACTGGACAACTATATTAAATTATATTATCGGAGGGGGTGGATTGCTAACGTTCGCGCTTTCTGCATATAAAGCGAGGCCAGAAAAAGTTTCTTTCGAAATAAAAAATCTTAGAGAGTTAGTCGAAGAAATAAAGACTAATGCAAATGAAAAAAAAATAGAAGATGAAGAAAAGATGTCTAAATTAGAGCGGAAAGTAGACGAATTAGAGCTTAAAGATGAAATAAAATCAAGGGCTATAGCTCAATACTTAAGATGCTCTTATCCTCCAACAGATAAAGAATGTCCAGTCGCAGTTTTTATTAATCGTTCTGAGGATATTATAAAACGTAAGACAAAAGAACTAAAAGATAAAAGAGAAGCAAATGAGCAATAACATTTTACTGACAGTATACACTTATGTAGATGGGGTTTCTGATACTCCGTTTCCTAATGCGGAAAATCCGTTAAAAATCAAATATACTTATAATGCTCAACGAATGGGGAGCAGTTCTTTAACAGCTACGGCAATGTATCCGACTTGCCTTGATGACTTATGGGTAAGTGGAAAACAATACGTAGATTTCAAAGGAGAACGATATTTCATTGTAAAAACACCATCCTCTTCAAAAAGTAACGACGATGTTAGATATAAACATGAATTAGAGTTCTTGTCTGGCAGAAGTGTATTGGATAACGTGTATGTATATGACGTGGTTACTGGTGACGCGGGGAGCACAGACCGTTATGTAAGCAATAGCACAAAAGTTCTTTTTTATGGCGATATTCAGGAATTTGTAGCAAGACTTAACTTCTCTCTTGAATATAGTAATTTAGCATATCGCATTGTTATTGATGAAGGCATTACGTCAGAAGCGAAACAGGTTTCTTTGGAGAATGTGTTCTTTAGTAATGCTTTGCAAGAAATATTCAATATATTTGAATTGCCTTTTTATTTTGTCGGAACAACGATTCATGTCGGATTCACGAACAATGCAATCACGCATACATTCAAATACGGAAAAGATTTCGAACTTTTGTCTGTAAGCAAAACTAATGCTAACTATAAAATAACCAATAGAGTTACAGGTACAGGTAGTTCCGATAATATTCAATTTTATTATCCGAATCCGAGCAACGATAGAAAAGCCATAGAAGAAGCAGGAGGTACATGGATTACTCCTTCACAAGTATTAATGCCTCCAATATATAGGCAAACAAATGGAGCAGAACGTTTTTATAATGCTTTAAATAATAAATACATTAATCCTGATACTGGTGATTATTATACCTTTGAAAATCTTTATCTACCGACAAACCCCAAAGAGCAAATAGTCGATTTTTCTTATATCAAGCCAAGTATTAAAAATGCCTTAAACAAAGCTGGTGTAAGAATGGATATGATTAAAGCAATCGCCTTTGATCAGAACGACGACGATTCAATAAACAAAGACACTGGTGAATATGTTCACTCTTACTTTTATGTTAAACTAAATAAGTTCGATGGAGACTTTGGTTTTAACTTATTTGATCAAGCTTTAGTCGGAAGCGATGCAACTATTTCGATGACAAGTGGGGCTTGTGGGGCTTGTAATTTCCAAATTGGAGTAACAGAAATTACGCAAGAGGGGAAACAAGTATTCAGAAATCCTGTTCAAGTCGATAGTAAAGGAGATATTGTTCCTGGTGATTATGCACAAAAGGTTAATGTAAACAATCTGCAACCACAGCAGCAAAATACAATGACCAATGAAGTGTGGATTGCCCTCAAAAAGGATAATACTACATTTGGTATTGTAATGCCTAATGCAGGTAATAATATAAAACCAAGTGTCGGAGATAGCTTTGTCTTTTTGAATATTGATATGCCACAAGCCTATATAACGAAGGCTGAAAAGGAATTAGAACAAGCTATCATTAAATATATGGCAAATAATAATAGAGAAAAGTTCACCTTCTCTATTAAATTGAGTCGTATTTTTTTAGCCGAAAATCCGAGCATTGGTAATCTGTTAAACGAGAATGCGCGTATAGATTTAGAATATAATGGGCAGTTCCATCAATTATATGTTTCTAACTATACACTCAAGGTTGATGAAAACGTATTACCCGAAATTTCAATTCAGTTAACAGATACTCTGACCATTGGAAAGAACTCTCTTCAAACTGCGATTGACGGAGTAAAACAAGACATAATGAACTCCATCGGAAGTGTGGATTTCCTAAAACAAGGATTGAAATACTTTTTGAGAAAAGACACCAGTGATTACGCAAGAGACTTCATTACTTTTTTGCGCGGATTAAAAGTTGGTTCTTATACCGAAGGAGGCAATAGCGGAGGAATTTTCGCTGTTGATGCAAATGGAAAAACTTATATAGAGACAGACATGTTGAAAGTACGTGCAAAAGCGTATTTTGAGACATTGGAAATAATCAATACGAATAGTATCGGAGGTAGACAGATAATCACTCCTGGCGGAAGTATAACCTGTAATAAAGTTGTTGAAGGAGATACTTATTATCGTTGCTATTTCGTGAACGATGCAGATAATACACCAATTGAAAATAGGTTTAAGGTAGATGATCAAGCTTTATCGCAAGACTTCAATATCAAGGAAGGTATTTATGAAAATGTATCAAATCATTATTATTGGAGAAAGGTTGTAGCTATCGGTGAAGATTATATTGATTTATCTAAGACGGATGCTGACGTAAGTAGTGATGTACCCAAAGCAGGAGACGTTATTTGTCAATTAGGTAACAAGACAGATAAAACTCGCCAAAATGCTATCATATTCTCTGCTGTAGACTTTTATTCTCCAAGTATTACTTTATACGCAGGCATTGATAGCTATTCTTATGTGAACAAGGAATATGTTTCTTATGGTGTTGACAAGACAACAAATGAAGCCTTCTTTAATGTTTACGGACGAATGTATGTAGGAGATAGGAACAAGACTTCTTACATGCAATATAGCGAAAAGGACGGTTTGCAAATTAAGGGGAAATTGCAAGTTGGGACAACTATTGGATCTGGGCAAACAGTAGAAGACGCGTTAGAACAAACCAAGAATGATGCTATAGCTGGCGCAAAAGAGAATTTAGATAAATTTGCAACGACAGTCAATGGGAGTTTAAAAGATTTGCAAGATCAAATAGATGGAGCTATTGAAACTTGGTTTTACGACCCAGTGCCAACACTAACAAATCAACCTGCTGTAAATTGGACTACTGATAAAGACAAAAATACGCATTTAGGAGACTTATATTATGATGGTAATGGGAAAGCCTATAGATTCCAATTAACAGGCACAACGTATGAATGGAAAGTAATTACAGATAGTGATATTACTAAAGCTTTAGCAGATGCCAAGAAAGCGCAAGATACAGCCGATAGTAAACGGAAAATCTTTGTACGGCAACCATTAGATACTGAGACTTACGAAGTCGGAGATCTTTGGGTGAATGCTACTTTTGGCAATACTTATTCTAATGATGTCCTTCGATGCAAAACAGCTAAAGCGGCAGGCACATCATTCTCTATCAATCATTGGGAGAAGGCTTCTAAATATACTGATGATCAAGCGGCTTTGGAGGCACAAAGATTAGCTAAAGCAGCACAAGCAGATGTCGATCAAGCTAAGCGAGATATAAATGGATTAGATGGAGAAGTAGACGGATTGCGTAATTTTACAGACCAAGCTTTTAAAGACGGAGTAATTGATAGAAGCGAAGCTACTGCAATATCCAAATATCTCAATAATATTGAAACTTCACAAAAGGATGTCAGCCAAAGTTTCGCAAAGGTGTACAATAATCCTCTGTTATCTGGGATAGCTAAGACAAATCTTAATAACGCAAATATTGCCTTTAATTCTGCTGCAACAGATTTGATTGCAACAATCAGAGCAGCTATTTCAGATGGTATAACTACAAATACTGAGAAAGCCGCAGTTGATGATAAATATTCGGTATTTAATACTAAATATGGAGATTATATCGCATATTTAAATGAAGCCAATAAGTTTATTCAAGATCAAATTAAGACTACAGCCGATAACGCTTTGCAAAAAGCAGTTGACTTAAACTATCTCAAACAAGCCTTTAAGGAAGAGACTACAATTACTAATGGTGTCGTTCAAACCTCTATCTTAGCATTAGGATATACCGATGGTAGCTCTTATAAGATAATGAGTGGATCGAATGGTATATATAATTCCTCTAAAATAGGCGGAGGTATCGCATCTTGGTGGGGTGGTTCAATGAAAGACCGTAATGATTATACCTCCGAGAATATGCCCTCTGATGTAGCCAAAGGACTTGTTCGATTTGACGGTACAGGATATTTCGCTAATGGCAATTTATGGTGGGATAATAATGGTAAGCTTCATGCAGATCCTTTATCCTTCTTTGTTGGCCCGGAAAATGTTGGTGACTTATTATCTATATTCCAAATTGTAAAATCTGGGACTTCCATAAATTATGTAGTTCCTCGCTATCCATTTCAAAAATTATCAATTTCAAGTTACTTGGAATTAGGCAGTGGCTATCGTATAAAGGTGGACGAAGCTAATAATGCGATATACGTTGAAAAAGATGGAGGAGGTATTGTCAATTTCTATGCGACTGGTGGTATTACTGCTTTAGGCGTTGGGACTAAATCCCCACAGACAATATTAGATGCTCTCCCCATTGATACTAATACATTAAGTAAAGAAGGCGGTAAACTAACGGTGATTGGCGGAGGAAGTGGCGGCAATACAGGGGCTATTTCTCTAAATGGACAGAGATACGAATCGGTGGATGGTGTAATTACTCTGCCTAATTTAAAACTCGCTGAACCTACTACTTTTAGACTTGCTCCAAACGGAAATATAGCTGTAGAATCTGTAGGTAGAACTGGAAGTTATGAGTTTTGGGATTCGGATACTGGATTTGCCTTAATCAGAGGTAAAGGTTTTGCTACTGAAAGAGGTACTGCTTCTCAGTTTCTTAAAGCTGATGGCTCTGTAGATAATAATCTTTATGCCTTAGCATATAATGGTAATCAAAATAAAGTACTTAGCTCAAGATATACTGATTATTTAAAAACCGTAGATAGAAGAGATCAGGCAATGCTTCCTGCTACTTTTGAAAATGGAGCATTAGGCACTTATTTTACTATACAAGATACACCTTATGGTAATTGGAGAAGTACAATATCTGTAAAAGGTCGGTCGTCAGATTATGCAACATGGGAATTAACTGGTCCAAGTCATAATAATAATACTAAAGACAATGAAAGACTTTATTATAGATATGGATTTAATAGTAGTTGGAAAACAAGTTGGAAACCATTAGCTTTTCTTGAAGATATTGACCCTGTTGGTAAAGTTTATTTTGATAATCAAGATATTTATGTAGATCATGGTTATTGGGTAGTAGGACTTTGTAAACTTACTCCAACTACAACAGAAGCAGGAATTAATGGAGTTATGTACTATAATAGAAGAAATGGTATTTATGCAAATGGTTCTGTTCAATTTAGTATTCAGAAAAAATATAATACTTCAAATGCTTATGTAGGAGTTCTATATAATGGTTATGGAATAGAGATCGATAGTTCCGCTCCTAAACCATGTACTTTTACTTATGGAGGAGTTAAATATTGTGGTTTTAAATGGACTTCTGCTGCAAGTTTAAATACTATTAAAACTATTATACACGAAACATGGGGTAACGATGTTCCTTTCTATGTATTATATGCAAGAAGTAGTGGGTCTAATGTAATCAACTCTGAAATTAAAAATTCAGTTGTTGAGTTAGGTTCTGATATAGATACCAGACCTATATGTACAACTGGCAGAATATACACATCTGATGATAGAATTGAGATTAATAATATACGTAATGGTTGGGCATATACAAGATATAGAACAAATGGAAGATTTTTTGATGTAGGTCTAAGTGGAACTACTGCTGGAATGGGCGGTGCTGGTAATTTTGAAATTAGATCTGATGGAATTGATAAAGGAATCTTTGTTAGATATAGTGGTTCAAGCTATGGTAAATTAGGAGTAGTATCTAAAGATACACAAGAATGTAGTATTTCTTATTTTAATAGCACTAATACCAATACTTATCCTTTATGGACTGTTGGAGTTGGAATTAGAAATCCATATTCATTTGATTGGTTTTATCACAATCAAGGATATAAGATGACTCTTGATTCAGAAGGTAAGCTGTTTGTTAATAGAAGAAGTGGAGATGCACCAAGTATTAGTTTAGCTATTGGAGATAATGACACTGGTTTAAATTGGGATTCCGATGGGCATATTAAATTTTATGCTAATAATTTATCTGTAGGTTATTGGAATATTAATAACGCTAATCTTCATAATTGTTATTTTAGAAATCCAACAAACAATGATTATAATGGATTAGCTCTTACGGTTAATGGAAATGGAACAGCTAATACAGTTAAGCCAGGTATAGGTTTTCACCAACCTGGAGTATACGCTAATTCCTTAAGGTCTGATGGAGCTGGAAACTTTAGATTCTGCGTTCAAGGAGGTTCAGTAGGTTGTACTGTTCAGGCTGCTAATTTTTACGCTAATGGAGGCTGGTTATACAGTAATGTTAATGGTTGCGAAGTTAGAATTGGCTCACAGAATACAGGTTATGTACATATTACTAATAATGCTAATAGAATTTACTATTTTGATAATAGAATTGATGTATCTGGAGCTGTAGTTCCATATGATCATAATGCTTTAACGTTAGGAACTTCTGATAAATATTGGGCTGGTGCATATATTAGTAGAGTATATGGTCGATCAGATACCGCAACTCATCTTATTACTAACTATATAGGTGGACGACAAAATAACCCTCAAACCTACTTTAATGATAATGTTGGACTTAAAGTAGCTATGACAGGATCTGTTACTTCATGGAATGATACTCTTTGGATTAATGGATATGCAGGTCGTGATGTAAGATGGATGTGCGCTTTACATACTATGAGAAATAGTACTCCTGAAATGTATATTAGTACTCAGTTGTCTAATGCTACTGCTTATGGAACTATGTATAGGTTTTATACTTCTTATAATAGTAATAAATCAGATGTAGATTGGACTTGTAGAGGTCTTAGTGCACATGCAAGAATAGTTACTACTGCTGATATTTATTCATCTTCTTGGGTGAGAACAGAAGGAAAAACTGGTTGGTATTCTGAAACCTATGGAGGTGGATGGTACATGACTGATAGTACATGGGTTAGAGTTTTTAATAATAAACAAATTTATACAGCAAGTACAAGCGCAGATGCTATACATACTGCTGGTGGAATGAATGCTTCTGGTAGAATATATGGAGGTGGTATAGTAACTGCTGGTGGTGGATTAGATGTTGTAGGAGTAAGAGCTTCGACAGGTTGTTCAGGATTTAATGTATATGGAAGATTTTATGGTAATGGACAACATGGAGGTATTGAAATTGGAGCATCTGATAATGTATTTGGTATAGGAGTTCATAGTAATGACCATATGTACTGGTGGTGGACTAATGCTGGTAGTGTAGATAGTACTTCTAATAAATCATATGTTATGGAATATGGAGGTGGTACTTGGCAATTTACAGGTAACATTGGTGCTACAGGTGGTATTACTGCCATGACAAGTTCTGATGAGAATCTTAAGAATAGGTTAGACTATGAAGTAGATTATGCTTCCAAGTTATTATTATTAGGTAAAGTGTTTGATTTTACCTACAATGATAAAGCTCTTTCAAGGAAAGATAAATATGCAGATAGAAATGTGCACACTGGTCTAAGTTGGCAGAAGGTTAGGAATATACTACCTACTGTATGTGGTATGGACAAAGATGGATATGGCTATATCAATTACATAAGTCCTGATTTTATTTCTTTGATTGCTGGTGCGACTCAATTAAATACATTAGGTATTAAGGAATTGTATAAAAAGACTAATAGTATTGAAGATGAAATAAAGAAATTGAAAAAGGAGAATGAATGCTTAAAGAAAGAGATTAATAAGTTGAAAAAGGAGTATAGATAAGTCTATGCTCCTTTGGAGGTTAAGAGATAAATTCTTATTTTTGCATTGAAACAATAACTAATAAAAAAAATGACGAAGATGAAAAATCTATTTAAGGCTTACAAAGAATGGAGAGACAGAAAGTTTATTGAACGTATTGATCGAGTTTATTTCAAGAAGGACAAGGACAAAAATCTTTTTATAAAAGGCAATCTCATTGTCGAAGGCAAAGTTTTGTATTATGGAAATGCTCCCGAAGCAAACGAGGTAGAAGGATTCAAAACCAGACGTTCTGTTAGCAAAAAGAAGTCGAAATGAGCAATAGTAACGGAAAGATTACTGCGCCTGTTTCGATAGAAAGCGATATAGTGCCAGTATTAGGCGAAACAACTTATAAGCTGGAAGACCTATGCCGTAGTAGTAAGATTAACAAATGGAGCTATATCAAACCGATACAAGATTCCAATCCCGTAGAATGTTCTTTTTCTATTGCTAAATATAAAGAGTCCATTTCACGTGTTTTTGTATATGCCCCAAGTTCAACGATAAATTCTGCGGATTACGCATATTTGCCTCCACATTCAAACTTTAGAGCGACTGATTTTAACGGATATGATCATAACAGTTTTGCAGCTAAATGTGATGTAGCTGGTGCTCTTCCATCAAATATTGATTTTGATAATTGTTATTATAATATACCAATAGAATTAGGGTCAGGTGATTTATGGTCTAATCTATTAGTCTCAACACCCGGAGACAGATGGGAGAATGCTTTGTTGTTAGTATGCAAGAAAGGAAATATAACGCATACCTATAGAACATATAGGTTTAATAGATATGAGAATAAAGTAGTATTAAGTTTAGGAGGCCCAGAGTATACCGATAAATCGGCTTACGAAAAGTTTAAAGCTATAGGAATTGCTGATTATACGGTAGATATAATGGCTATCGCAATCCCGCAAACACATCCTGATAAGACTGATGGTTTTATAGAGATAACTAATTCTACAAATTATCAAGTTTATCCATTGACAAATATGGGTGGTAGAATATGGAATCCTCTTAAAAAAGGAATTAGAATAAGTAATCCTAAACCAAGAACATTTTGGAAAGTTAGTGCTTATGATTTGGGAAATCAAACTGATGGTACTTATATACCCGATGATGCTTTAATTGGAGGAGATCTAATGGGTATTAGAGCAGATGGAGGAGGTATAGACTTGTGGTATGAACCGAATGGTATTCCCTTCTCGGAGTTTATAAAAGGGCCTGGAAGTGGAATTGGTGGAATCGTTGCACAAGGATCAGTTGTTACAACAGGTGTATATACTAAAATGAAAGGCAATCTTAATATATATTATTATCAGTTTAGAAGTGGAGGATTAACAAGGCCTGTTATTGTGAGCCATGGGGCAGGAGGAGTAGTCTCTTGGCTCTCAAGAAGTGTTAATATTAAATTTGACAATTTATCTATGGGACCAGGAGGTACAACTAACAGTATAACTGCAAGTTTTTATTTTGTAGACCCAGACTTTAGACCGCAATAAAAAATGAAGAAAGTTAGCTTAATAATCAAAGGAAATCTCATTGCTAAATCATTGATTAACAGAGAGAGAGAGAGAGAGTATAAAAATAATTTAGACAGCCAAACAAAAAGTGAATTATTTTGCGGTTGTTCTAAAGAATTTATAGATAGCTTCGACACGAACGATGCCATTATAATAGAAGGTGACTTAAAGATACAAACCTTCTGTTATAGTGGCATTGTTTTAGTTACAGGTGGAATCTGTTGTAATGCGGAGGAGGTGCTATGAGTATATCAAATGGATTAATAGTAGCTCCCGTTGGAGTCCATGATGATATTCCACAAACCTTAGGAATAAGTAGCACAGATGTAGGCACTCAATGTGTTTCTAATAATGTTAATATGTGGACTGACAGACATCCTGTCGTTTATGATAGCATAGCTCCACTTAGTGAAGAACAGTTTAAGTCTGTACATTATGGATTTGAAAATGTGGAAATAATACAGCCTACTGTTTCTAATTTAACAACTAAATCTATGTATTATAGACAACCTGTATCAGGAATCAATGCTTGGTATTATAGAGCTTCAGATTTTGATGGATATAATCATAATGCTAAACCTATATTTCAATTTTCTTTTCCTGCTAATATATCTCCAGATTCAGCAGTTATAATTAATATAAGTAATTTAATATTTGAATCATCTACTGCTGGACAATTATCTATTGATAAACTTATAGGTAATGGAAAGAAAAATCAGTTAGGTGTAGCTATATTTAGTAGAAGCAGGCAAAAAGGATATTATAAAATATTTGGTAGAACAATTACTGGAAGTAAACTTCCTTTATTTTTAGTAGATAGCTCCTTAGATTGGGAAGGTAAATTAAGTAAAGATATAGCTATTTGTTTATTTATATCTGATAATACTTATTCCAGTGAAAGACTTAAATGGAGAGAATCCCCTGAATATAATATGAACTTCTATCCTGGTATTTCTAATACAAGAAGAAATAATATTCCTACTATGAAGTATTATAATCTGTCTCAATTCCCAATTCAAGGCTATCTTCAATATTCTGTTGTTGGAAGTACTACTCCAAGAGTTAATGATAATTCAGATAGTTATTATCAATATAGATTTACTATACATGATAAAGCTTCTGCTGGATTAGCTACTTTAAAAACGTATAGTGTATCTATGGAAACCATTGATTACAATGGAAATTTTAGAACTGACCAATACGAAATAGGTAAAGGTATGGCTAATGTAATATCTGGTCCTGATGGTAGTGGGAATTACGTTATTAGTGTCCCATGTATGACCTTAGGTGGGAAATACTATATTGGCAAGACAGCTTATACTAATTGCTATATTTATAATACAACAACTGGGGCAAGTGCTGGAAAATTATTGGAAATAACGTTAATTGGATCTGCTTAAACAGCTATACAAGCTACACAGCACGCTATTTAGGAGATGATTATAAGTCAGGTTCTATTTTATTCCGAGCAAAATAATTTGATATATACGAAAAAAGCAGTATCTTAGCAGCGAAATATTAAAAATATCAATATGATAACACCAGTTACAGTAACAGTAGAAAACGGAGAATTGGTTAGCGTTAAGCGAACTAATGCCGCAGTAAATAGCGAAACTCTTAAATTAGTAGGTTCAATATTAGTTGTAGCAACTAATAAGGTTCTCGAATTTAGTGGAAATGTTCAATTAAAAGATTCACAAAACGTAATCGGAACTTTTCATTATAATAATAATGATGGTACAATAACTGCACCTGCACCTGCGGGAATGTATGAATCAGTAGTGCGTATTACAAACGAAGCGTATGCCGATAAACAAGTTGAGGCAACTGAGGCTTTGCTTGCGGGAATAAAAAAATGGAGTGAAGGAACAATTAATACATTGTGTGAGTAATGGAAAATACAGAAACTAAAAAAAGCGAGAATAAACTCGATAAAATAAAAAATAGTGAGATAGTTAAAAAGACATCATTGATCAAGGCTTTATTGATCGCGCATCAAGGGAAAGAGCTTCCACGCGAATTGAAGACTAAAGTTATGATGACTCGCATTTACTACAATGGATTTTATAAAAAATTCGAGGATGCCGTTAAAGAAGCTACAGAAGGATTGAAGCCAGAGGGATTTGATAAAGAAAAAGAGGAAGTAAGTAAACTTCAAGAGAAAATCCAAAAACAATGTAAAGACCTATCTTCTCTTACAGAGGAAATGCTAAAAAACATCTTAACTGATGAAGAATTTGATAAGCATAAGGCATTTATGGACATGTACAATAAGCATTGGAGAGATGTAGCGGATTTTAAGTCTAAGAAGCTGAACGAAGAGGTCGAGGTAGAACAAAAGACTTTTACGCAGAAAGAATATGAAGATTTAGTGAATGTAAATGTAGCTGATAAATATACTATTGAAGAGGTATTAACCGATTTTCAGGGAATGTCTATCACGACTGAAAAACAAATATCAACTACTGATTTTCTTGAAATGATATACGAGAACTTTGTTTGTTAATTGTCATGTAAGTTTGTTTTTAATTTTCAGGTATTAGTTGTTTTTCAAGGGGAAGTTTTCTTCCCCTTGTTTTGTTTCTATCTCCTTTTCAAGTTTTTCTTCTGACGTTCTTCTTTCAATTTATCTTTGACAGCAAGAATATCAGAACGCTTAAATCCAATCTTATGGTTATTGAAACTTTGATTCTTAATACCTTATTTATCCATCAATTTCTTGAATCCTGCTCGATTATTACCCATGCACAATATTTTCATTGCGCCATCATAAGTAACATAATCTTTCGGATTAACATATTCTGAATTCATCTTGTCTATTGTATTAAGTGCTCCCGCCAATTCGTCTTCGTTACAGTCAGCGCTAAATATATCAAAGATTCTTCCAAAGATAGTACTAAATACAAGTTTCCTAATAGGAGATAGTGCATCTACTTCTTCTTTTATAATATCGTATATATCACTCTTAATCTTATTGATTCTGTTTGAATTTGTAAGTTTCACATTGTTTTCTTTTACTTCTTTCAGATTAGCCATAATTTTAAATGTTTTAGTTTTACTTAGAAAAATATTTTGTATTATTTATATCATTTAACATTTTGAATAAACATAAAGCAAAGCAGGATGAACCATCATGGTAGATCCTTTGTATTGCACCATTGAACTACATGATTTGTAGGCTGACCTGCAAACTACATTAGCGGCACGTACTTCATCTTCAGTAATTGATTCTATAAAATTGTTATCCCTTAACCAGTCTGTAAAATGTCCGCTTGGGAAAATCAAAAAACGGCTCGCATTAACTAAACCACATTCATCAAGCATAGACATTATACTATTTTCCTTATCTGAATTTTCTTTCTTGATTTGAGCAATTATATCACAGAGTTCATCTCGTAAGTCTGATAGTTTTAAAATTGTTTTTTCTTCCATAAGTTTACTTTTTGTTATTAAACATCTTTCTAATCCCATCTAATCCCTTTTGCAATACCACAGTTTTTATGTTGATGCAAGTATCTCCATTAGGTTTGCTAAACTTGCTCTCAACGCATCTAAACCAGCCAAGTTCAACGTATTTTTGGTAAGGAGTATTATTAGGCATTAATACCTTTTTCTCTCGTAGGAATGCAAATAATCTATTTCTTCCAATTCCGATATTGAGAAGTTTCGCCACGCGATCCATTGGCAATGCGTCCTTGCTATCTACTACTTCATCATAGAACTCAACTTTAGGAGCATCTATCGCTATTTTATGTTGTTGACTTTCATTTTCAAGCCGAAGTTTCTCCTTTTCTTCTCTTTCTTTTTTTAACTGTGTAGCCAACTGAATAACCAAGTCTGGATTATCAATCATTTGCTCAAGAGTGGGCTGCATAGCAGTCATTCCGATGGTGAGTAATTCCTTGATACGATCATTACACCATAAATAGAAATCAGAAGAAAGCCATTGAGCAAATATTAAGGCCAAATCTTCATGTAACCAAGTTCCTTGATTATTGCCTCCCTGATTTACAGTTACTAATTCCGTTGCGGGAATTCCCGTTTTGGCTGATAATGAACTAATTAGCTCGTTGGTTTGTTTTGTTGATAAAAAGTCATTGCAGCGCTTTCCAAACGGCTTCGCCATTTGTGTTGCATTTACCATTACACTATCTCCTTTTTGAAAAGTGATAGGACTCCCATTATATTGGAAGATTTGATTGTTATATAATCTTTCCATGTGATACTTGTTGTTTTTAAAGTTTTTAATTAGTTGTTTTCTACATATTGATAACACTTAGTAGTGTTCATTCCAGGTAACCTATAATTCACTTCCCTAATATATCCATGTTCAACAAGCCTATTAACGGCATTGTATATTTTCTTTGTAGAAAGGAAAGGAATTAATTCTTTTAGTTTTGCTATTGCAATAAATCCAGTATATTTCTCTCGTTTTACCATGCAGCCTTTAAACGATTCTTGATACATTTTAGTACATAATATCAATCGCATATAATAGTAGACGGCTGCGGCTTCTAAACCAACTTTAGAAGCCATTTCTTCATCAATACAAATCATGCAGCCTATCTACTTTTTGAGTTTAAATTCTTCGTATCGTCCCTTGATATTCTTTAGCCGACGAACTTTTCTAAAATGATTAATACCTAAATGTACCGTAACAATAATGCTAATAGCCCATGTAGCTGATACAATAAGCAAATATACCTCTTCCGTAGGCATAATATTGAATGTATTGTCAATACAAGTAATAGTATCGGTAAACATAAGATTAAGTGGTATAGCTCTTGCATACTTGCAATGATATTTACCTTCGTCACAAGCAAGCCTATACAAACAATAATCTAATAAGATAACATAGCCATCAAATGTTATTAATACTCCACTCCATGCAAAACAAAATACAATTAACATATAAATAGCTAATCCAAAGATAGTCGCTCTAACTATTAACTTTTCCATATCTATATTTAATATAACCTTTACTTATTCTTTTTAGAATTGACTACGAATACAATTTTCTCTGTAAATAATCCAGGCGCTTTAGATCTTAGTTGCGGCTTCACTGGTGACTTTCTCCCATTCTCCGTTACCTTCGTGCTCGCCTTTATCTGTACCTTTTTCTTTGCCATAGCCTAATTCGATTAATGTCATTATTGAATAAGAAGCCAAGTCCATTAATGTATCCGCGATAGATTCGTCATTAACTTTTTGATTCTTTTTAGTTGTTAAAGAGATAATGCGATTCATTTTATCGCTCATTCGCGTAATTGAGGATATAATCCCAAGTTTTTTAAATGTTTCGCCAAATGAATCGCCATAATCACTGTTTTTTCTTTCATAAAGAGATGCAAGAGAATTTGCAATTGATTTGAACTGCGCAACTTTATCTATTCTCTTTGTTCCAAAATCTTCTGGGAATTCTATCATTCCAAATGGCTTTGTATCGTCAGTCATCCAATAAATAGGTTTTGCGCTACCTACTACATGAACACAATTACTGTTATTCTCCTCTTTCATTTTCTCCTTCTTTTAAAACTTCTTGTTTAAATCTCTCTGCCGCCAAAATATTCTTTCTAAACTCTTCGTCTTCAATTGGGGTTTCTTCTTGAATAGGAGCGTCTAATTTGCTTTGGAAGAATTCTATTTGCTTTTTAGTTATATATGTAGCTAAATCAATCCAATATTCGTCATTTGTAAAGCAAATAAGAGGATTTAGTATAATAGAGAAAGTTCCAGAGAACAGCAAATCATAATTCTCTTTTTCTTGTTCGGTTAAGAGGTCATAATTCCCCTTCAGTTCAATAAGAGACTTCAAATGTCCATAAAGGGAATGTAGCCACGGTCTTACATACATTCTAAAACCATTTGCGCTTACTATTATCCCAGATTTTGTTTCGTACAGTTTAAAACTCTCAAAATCAAGTTCTTTTTGGGTTTCAGAACAAGGCACATGTATCAATGTAGGCTCAATACATAATTGTTCCTTTATTGATAAGATGTCATTAATTAATTTCTCACCATAATGTGCGTTATCGCAAAGCCCTTTCAGCTTTGCGATCTTAACGCGTAGTTCTTTGTTCAATTCTTCTTTAGTTTTAGTTTCCATCATTTTCAGTTTTAGGTTTGCGTCCTCTTCTTTTGGGTGATTCGTCTAATGTTTCAGTATCAACTTCGGAGGCAGCAGATTTATCTATGACTTTGCTTTCTGTAGGATTTTCAGGATCTTCTACGCCTAACATGTAATCAGCAATAGTTTTTCTTCCGTTGAACCTACTAATTTTCTCTTTAATACAGATATTCAACAAACGTTTTTTCAGCGTATCGTTGTCAAGTCCGATTAGGCTATCTCGTTCTACGCGCTCTCTTTGGCTGATAAAGTTAATAATATCCTCTTTGGTTTCAACAGCCGGAGTGTCAGAAGCACTAAGGCTTAAATAGGGATAAATAGCCACTACACTATGTGGAATACCTTTGTTAGGAGATTCTTTCTTTACATTGACTTCCTCCCATGAAAAGAAATCGTGTTCTGCGATAACATAATCCTCACAACCGGATTTACGTTTCAGCTTTACAATTGCCTGTGCCCATACTTTAGAGCCATCATATTCATCGGGAAGTTCCGATATTTTTGCATAAAGCAACATGTCTATCAAAGATTCGTCTTCTCTTGTTACCATGATTTTTATATTTTAAATTATAAATTCGATACAAATATAACTTTTTTAAGTCGTATTTACAACCGAGTAGGATTATTAATTGCGACTCAACAACTTATTAACAAAGAACACTTGTCCAGCACCAGTCACTTTTGGAGTTTTATTTATAGTAATATGTCCATCACTGTGAGTTATAGCTGTTTCCTTAATCTCAAATAATTTCATCTCCATGCTTTTTTGAGTTGGCATATTAAAATCAGATCCTTTTCTTTTTATTAGATAACCATTATCTCTTAACCAAGAAAACATCCTGTTCTGCCCCATTTCTACTCCATTTTGCTTGATGATTTTAGCCAAATCTCCAATTAGGATAGAAGTTTTGGAAGTAGTCACCGCTTCACTGAACAGAACTTTAGGTTTATCAACCTCAATCTTAGCCTCAGCCTCAATCCTTTTCTTTTGTTCCTCTTTCAGATTTTGCAACAGACCAATCATAAAGTCTGGATTAGAGATAGCTTGTTCTAATACATTATCTGTCATATATGCGCCATGCTTGCGAATTGAAGGGAGGATTTTGGTAGCTACGTTCATTTGGAAAGATTTGGCAGTTTCATTTGATGCTTTCATCGCAAGTAGATAGAATGCCTGTTCAGGGATAAAATCATCTTTTCCCAAGATGTTGGGAAAGCCAAAATCAGCCAAGTAGCGGTTGATTGTCTCCCATCTTACATACTCCACTCCATTTTTGTTTTGTGTAAACCCTAATCCTCTTGCAATATCTTCTACATTTAGATATGCTACTTCATTTTTAATGTAACCTCTTACGTTACTTACTGTGATAATTTCTTTTCCCATTTATAATCTATATTAAATTATGCTACAAGTCGAAAGTTTGTATTTTCGATAGACTTATCTGTCATATATGAGCCATTCTTGCGAATCGAAGGTAATACTTCGTTGCATACCCAATCTTGAAACTTTTCTGCATTAGGAAGCTTAGATTTCATTGTTAATCTATATACTTCCCCTTCTTTCCCGTACTTTATAGGTTGCACACCACTTTGAGTAGGGGTTTCCAAAACGGTAACCCCCTTACAATGGTCTATAACAGCCTTTGCCGGATTTGAATAACCGAGAGATTTCGCCACATCAGCCAAACAAAATAAAGGCTCACCGTCAACGACTGATACTCTTACCTTTCCGAACTCTAAATTTTCAAATACCTTAATTTCTGACATAATTTTGATTTTTAATGATTAGTACTATTATTATTTGCTCAACAAAGAGTTAAGCGTCTCTCTAAACTTTTTGTAGTCTTTCAATTCTTCATCAGACAATACAATAAAGCACATTCCATCAATGTATGTACATTCTAATTTTTCTCTTTTGATTAATCTCCAAATCCATGGTACGGTAACACCTTTCATGTCAGCGTAATTTTTGACCTTAATAAGATTTTCTAACTTCATGTTATTTATTGTTTATTGGTTTAACAGTACAAATATAGCGTTAATTACCATATACATCCAAATAAAAAAATAATATTTTCAGAATTTAACATTGTTTTATAAAAAAAGCGGCAAGAACTAAGTCTCACCGCTCAAAACAATTATGAACAAAATTTAAACTAAAGATTTCTGTTACCAGATTTTATATCCTGCGCCAATATTATATACGGGCTTGTTCCCAAAGACTCCTATACCACCATTTAAATAAAATCCTTTTGGGAATGTAATAGCAACATTTAAAGTTGGTATATAGTTCTGATCAAAGTAAGAAACTTGTCCATAAAGATACCCTTGTGTTTTTTTAGGAGGATATATGGTTTTCGTTTCCGTATTTGTTATGGTCTTATATTCCGTTTTATTAAAGACATTTATTTTATCCAATGAAGGATTATGCCCCGATACCCAAGCTTCATATCTACCATCTTCTTTATAATATTTCTGCTCTATTGGGAGTATTATTTTAGAAGAGTCAGGGGTGTATATGTAAATCGTATCAACAATCTTTTTCTCTTTAAATATTGGAGATACTAATTCAAGAGTATCGTATTTTACTACCCAAACCGTATCTGTCTGAAAAACCGTAGTAGTCTTCTCTAATGGTTTATTAAAATACGGGACAATTGCTATTACCACTAATAATATGATGATAATATACGCGAGAGCATTACAACGCTTTAATTTCATCACATGCTCTTATTACTTCACCAGAAATACGACTCAAACCAATCGCATAGCTAACATATCTTATGTTTGAGGAAAATTCCGATACTTTATATTCATCAGAATTTAAGTAATCCATTTCCTTTGAAACAGCTTTACCTATTCTTTCAAGACTTAACAGCTCCTGAGATTTTTCTTTCCCATTAAACCAGTCTGTGAAATCCTTAAAAGTTCTATTACATTCCCCTGATCTGTAAATAAGTCCGTCTCCGTCATTCATTACATTAAGAGCTATCAAATAACCAATAGCTTTTGATACAACATCTTTAGGATAATAATTTTCTTTAAAATGTTTTTTTACGTCTTCAAAGTTCTTCATTTTGTTAGTTTTTAATAGTCGTAAGACCGTTAATATTAGTAAATTTAAATGTTGCTAAAATATATGGGGAGTTTCCATGCAGATAATCCGAAGATGGCTCTACTTTATCAGAGAGAATAATCTCTGCTTGTCTTTTTCTGATAGTATCCCAATACAATATTTTTTTTCCAAGAATATAATTATAAAAGTTGTCGAAAGTATCACGACGATTGACTCCTATAAATGCAAACACGAATTCAATATCTGTAGCATCTACCGTTGGAGTATCTGGTATGTAGTAATTACTTCCATTGCTTTCAGGAAATACTTCTGAATAAACTCTTGGCTTACCCTTAGTGGATAGCCCTTTGCATGACACATACTTCATACCAGGGAAATCTACCTCTAAGTTTTTAACGGGTTGCGTTGTTGGCTTCCCTATCTCTTGCATATAAAAAACCGGATCACTCATCGTCTTTCGGAATTATTCGTTCAACTATAACGCGGCTATTAATTACGTCTCCTGTAATTAAAGGCGAGCCGCCATATACATAAATAAAACATCTGCTATTTGCTCCAATGCTTATATCTATCCTACTATCACCAGCAATAAAGATTTTGCAAAAATGATTGGGTTTTATTTTGAGATCTGTATTACTATCTAATATACACAAAAGAGTAGTAGAAACCTCAAAGTTATCGTCGTTGTATTCACATAGCATAGCCCCAGTATATCCATGCCCCTTATCATTTTTATATTCGCAAATATACTTCCCATTTACATAGGCTTTAAATTTCTTTGCAAAATATTCAGGGGATACACCCCACCCCTCGGCAACAGAAGCAGCCATAAATTCTGCTCCATTAGCATCACAAGCAATTTCAAATAATTCTCTATTGCTTTTTTCAGAAGTCCATTTGTCAGTATAACCTTGACAGAGACCTCTTTCTATAGCGTTTTTTTTAAATTGTTCTAAATCTATCATTGTTAGTCTGTTTTATACCGCAAATATAGCAATTATTACTTTAAATCCAATACTCTATCCCATTCAACTTCTATTTTCAGTAAAAAATCATCCAGTGACTTACTGTTTTGTAAAATACTCATGGCTGGTATTCCAACTCTATATAAACATCTTATTTCTATCGCTCCAACTCGTCTATAAGTTTGTATGTAGTCAATAGTACTTTGATATAATTCTTCATCTGTCATATCTATATTTTTTTTTTAAAAAGGACAACTTTCATCTCCACTTGTAAATGGCAATCCATTATCCTTATTTTGATTAATATCTCTCGTTTCTTGATTATGCCATGATTCATTTTGGGAAAAGAATGGCTGAGGTTGAGTTTCTCTTTTCAATTTATCAAGAATATAATTACTGTTATCCCAATCAATCATCAAAGAGCTAAGAGGTACTCCACTTTTTTTCAAATTATCTACATCTGGTATTGAAACAAATCGTCCATTATTTAAATTAAATTTAAAACAGCAATGTCCTTTTTCCCCAAGATGTCTAAACTTAACTTTAGTAATATGGGCTTCGCAATAATCTTCAAGCTCGTTTCTCCATGCCGTAATACCGACATCCGCTTTATCATATATTTCAGAGGCTCCTTTACAAGAATATAAATCACAAACAGGATATAGTCCTTTTTCATTTTTAATTTGTTTGGTAGGGTGCATTACCAAAAAAACAGCTACACCATATTTGCGGGCAAACCATCTTAATTGTTGTAGGAATTCAGATATATATTCATCCTGCTTGCTTGTACCTCGACTTTTATCTGTTAATGAATTAAAAGGGTCTATTACTAAAATTTTGATTCCTTTTCTTTTTATCAAATATTTAGCGCGTTCAAGAACAGAATTAATATCTGTATCATCTGGATCTATCCAAAAACAATTGTTCGATACATATCCTTTCATGGCTTCATATTCCATCTGCGTAAAATTCTCTTTGCCGAATCTTTTTCCACCAAACGTCTCTATCATCTGTCCGATATGATCATATGTTGGATAAAATTCAGGACTAAAAAACGCCATCTTCCAATCATGCAATATGTTAAGTCTGGAAAGAATGAAATTAAGCAAATATGTTTTTCCGTGAGAAGGAACACCTGTAACGATATGAAGCAAACCCGTTTTAAAAGAAATCAATCTATCAAATTCTGGAACTCCAATCTTTATTCCAGGTTCAAATCCATGATTGTATAAATAATCAAGATTAGTTTCTACATCAACTAATTCCTGAATTCCATCAGGTTTTAATTCAATAAAGTTCTCAATACATTTTTTAGCCTCTTCTTTCCCATATTGCATCAAAACTTCATTAATATCCTTGCAAGGCTCAGGATAGTTCACAATACGGCATTTTTCACGTCCAAATCTACGAAGCAACTCTTCCCTAAGCTCGACACCTTTTCTGTCATTATCTACGCATATATAGATGAAATCTAAGGGATCTATATATTCTTCCACATAGTTATCTATATATTCCAAGTTTACGTTTGCTCCATTAGGTACAGAAACGCAATGTTTGTATCCACACTCCATCAAAGTCAAGCAGTCTATTTCTCCTTCACACCAAAGCATACTTTTCTCTTCTTCCTCTTCATAGCTACTTGGGTGAATTGAATCTATGTTATACAGTATAAGCTCTGCCCCACTAATAAGCTTAAAGTCTTTTTCACGCGTCCTGTATTTTGTATTTATCAATTCTCCTTTCAGAAAATAATTAAAACCAATACATCCCTTCTTTGCATTATGCTGCGGGAACCATTCTACATCTTGGGTAACCCCTGCTGCTATAAGAGTATTTTTTGATATTCCACGTCCTTTGAAATATTCAAGAAACGAATCTGAATATTTAGAATCCTCTTTTACTATTTTTCTTTCTGGACGTTTATATTCCTTTTTCTTCGGCTGGTAATAAACTTCTCGACTATAATCGTCTTCTTTTGCATATTTTGATTTTAAAACGCCTTTCGCTTCACAATAATGACAGTGATATTCAAGAGTAGTCGTATTTATAGATAAAGATCTATCTCTTTTATTACTTCTTCTTTCATTGCATAAAGGACAGATCATCTTTATTTGGCGACCTTTATTTCTCGATATGATCGAATCAAAATCTTCTAAATATAATTTTTCTTGTCCCATTTCAATCTATTTGATACCATCCATTATTTAAGTTATAGTCATAATCTCCATCATTGGGCATTGGATCAGCCGCAGGTGGTATTCCAATCGCTTTTCCTTGCGTTTTAGAAAAATAAAACCTATAACCATCCTTAACAAAAGTGCCATCATTAAGTAGCCCTTCATTATCCGTAAATAATAAAGCAGGATGTAAGGGAACGCGAGTATAGTTTTTAGGCATAGGTACATCTTTATCAGTTGATTTATTTTTTTTGTTATATTGATATTGCTTATACACAATATTAAATCTATTATCAAATCCTTTCTTTAAAGTAGATAACATGTTTATTGATTTCCCTTTTGATGCTTTTTTCTTATTCCATCCCGTTTCTGTACCCCAATAAGTGACTATCATTTTTTCTAATGTCAAATCAAAATCCATATTAGGATTGAATTTTATGCACTGTGACTTAAACTCTTCATCTTTAAGTATAATTTCCCTTGCCTCATCAATTAGTTTGAGATAGGCATTAAAATCAATTCTCCAAGCCTCTTTATTATTATTATTTTCTTTAGGTTTATCTATATAGTTTTGTTTTATAGATTGTATTGCTTGGTTATTTTCACCGCTCGATGGTGAATTTAACCAACGGTCAGTTATTTTACCCAACGATGTACCAAATAGAGCATAAGCATTATCAGTTAAAGCATACCAATTAGTCTTGTCTATCTTCAATTTATTATAGTTAGATATTAGTATAAGACCTTTTTCAGATAATCTATTTATTGCACCTTTTATTTTGTTTTCAGTAAGATATGGATATTTTTCATTTATTCGTTTACGCGTAATATACATCCATATATGACCATCTTTAAACATGTCTTCATTATCCGCATTACCCATACACCAATGATAGAAGTGCACTAATATCAATGTTTCTTCTAATCCTATCTTAGAAGCCAATTCAACTGAAAATGAGTGAGACTCATAATTTTGTTCTTTTTCCATTTTTTCTGCATTAATAATTAATAAACTCTTTTTATACTAACTTACGTCTAATTTTTGCCTGCATTTAAAAGAGAAGAGATGGGAAGGAATGCAGACCTCATTGTATGTTAGCTACTCCATACTTACCCATCTCATGTTAGTATTGCAAAGATAGTACTTTATTTATTATTCTCCATTTTCTCCTTTAATTTTTCTTCCGCCTCAGCTAATCTTTTCTTTAGTTCTATGACGACTTTAGACAGCGCGTAATCATTGACCCATTTAACATCGTCTATTTGCGCTAATATCGTCCCAAAATCGCGATTTAAATCATAAAGTATACTCTCTGTGCTCTGCGACAAGAAAGTGTCTAATTTCGCACTATATAAGCCAAATGGAGTATTGTATACAATATTGCCTTTCTTTTCTTCATCCAACACCAATTTCTTAATATCGTTATTCTCCATATTCAATCTCCTTTCTCTTTAGTCCGTTTTAGTACACCTCTGTTTGCTTCCAGTATTTCATCGAAAGAAGGAATAGACATCCAGTGAGTCACTTCTACTTCTCCAACATAAGTATAACCTAACACAAATATTCCCACTTCATTAACTTGTCCTACATTAACCTCACCTGTATTTACATTCATATGTATTACTTTTTGTCCTAATGGTGGCATTTTTTTATCTACGCTTATCCAAGACGATTGTTTTGATTGCCATTCAGACCCATTTTCAAAAGCAAGAACAAGCATTTCCTTAATGTCTAAAATACCATTTGGAACTCCGTTTCTTCCGAATGAATTAATTACTGAATCTGCATATTCCCTTGCGGTTTCTTGAAATGTTTTCTTCATTTATTATTTCTTTTTTATTTGCATTCTTAATTCAAAAATCTCTTGCAGATGTTCTTCGATTACATTTAATAATCTTTTGTTTTCTGCTTGTAATCGAGAAGTTTTTAATTCATAAGCCTTAATACAATCATTCAGTTCATTTTTAGCTTTATCCTCAAAAGTATCTACATTATTAGCGCTATTTGCACTACATTCCAATCTATGAACCCGAACTTTCAAAGACTCAATATCAGATTCAATCTTATCAGTTCCATGATTTAAACTACATTCTTCGGAATTGAAAAATTCGCGAATCAAGTTTAAAACGCTCTCCTTTTTTGATTTACTTTTAAATAACTTCATGGCTTTTTGTTTTTTAATTCTTCATCGGTTAGTTTTATGAAAATGGTTTTATCTATAGTAACGGTCTTAACTAAACCTTTTAATATTCTCACTCGGATCATCTCTTTAGACAAATCCAACATTTTTGCATAAGTGCTAATTCTAACTAAATTTCCGTACATATTACTTTCTTTTGTTTTTAATGGTTTTACTTATAAAATCAACTCCTTTTTGGTAGACAAGCGTCTTAATGTTCATACATGGCTCTCCATTTTTCATGTATTTTTGCTCTATAACTCTAAAATATCCGCGATCAACATAGATTTGGAAAGGAACATTATTCGACATTAATATCTTTTCATTTCTTAAAAACTCAAAGAGATTGTTTCGTCCCATTCCTTTAATGCCTAAAACTTTAGCTACATCATTCATGGATATTGCAGTCTTACTATCAGCAACAGTATCGAAAAATTCTACTTTTGGCTTCTGTTCTTCCAATAGTTTTGCCTGTTCTTCTATTTTCTCTTGTTGATCGGCAGCCAATCTCAAGGCTTCTGCAAATGTCGTTGGAACGTTGAATTTAGGCTGAATAGAAAAAGAGCCTGTTCTTCGGATACTTGGAAGGACTTCACTTGTTACCCACTTCTTGAATTTTTGTGCAGATTCAAGTTTGCTCCCAAAGATAAGGGAATATAATCCGCTTTCGTTGATAATAGTTACATTTTGTCTGCCACCAGGGGTCATCATTTCAGTGACCCCTTTATCTTCATCGCAAACATGATTAGCAACGGCATTTGCTAACGATTTCCCTATTCCGTACCCCAGTGCTTCCGCCACATCTTTCCCAACGAACCATGGTTCATCATTTATAACCATTGTTCTAACCTTGCCGAATTCGACATTTTCAAAAATCTGAATTTCATTTTCCATCTTTAATTCCATATTTAATGTTTTAAATTACTCGTGAACTTCATAATGATTCAATTTGTTTAGTTAACGACTCTATTTGTTTTTCACACAACTCACCGTATTTCAATTCGACTTCATGGAAGAATCGGATAGATAAATCGTTTCCCGTTCCATTAAAAACGACATCATCACAACCTTCTCTATCCATAGTAATACGTGAAAGACTCCAATTCTTGTGTTGTCCGTATCTTACCTTCCAAACATTAAGCTGATCTAATAGCTCTTTCCCTTTTTCAATTTGTTCGATTGTCATAGCTCTAATTTTTAATATAATATATTTTGTTTAATATCTCCGTTGGTAAACACATACGTTACTAACATACAGCGTACATTTGAGGCTAATACTTGGTTCTCGCAAATAGTCCAAAACACAGTTTTTCTGAACGTTTTAGCAAAAACTAACTGCTTTTTCTTAATCTGAGTCAATGCGCCTCTAATCGTTTTGGCTTCAACAAAATCAAAATCATCTGAGAGCGTGTCTTTAAAATACCATTTTTTAAGTTTCATAATTGTATGTTTTAATGTTACTACTTTGTTTCTTTCGACACTGCAAATATAGTGGTTAATTGTCAATAGCCAAATAAAAGCAAATAAAAAAGAGGAGGTATTAAACTCCTCTTGCTTTTTAATACATTTTTTATAGCTAAATCATTAATGAAATGGACATGTTATAGCAAGTTCAGAATCATATTCTGTGTTTTTTATTTTAATGGGAGTACTTTCTCCCGTAAAACATAAACTCACCTTATCACACATAATAGAATTGACTACCATAGAAAGATAACTTATGCTAAATCTTTGAGTTATTGGAACGACTTCTCCATCAGATTCAAAAGGTATCAATTCTTCTGCTTTTTTATTATAGTCAATGTTTTCGGCATAGATATAAATGCTGTTATCTATAACACTTACATCACATACGCTGTTAATATTATCCGAAAGCAAAGAAATACGTCGTAAAGCAGAAATTAATGCTTTTTTATCAACATTGATACATGTCTTATCAGGAAGATTGATCAGCCTGTCAAATGGAGGAAGAGCTTTTTTCTCTAATTTTTGAATCAGAACCATCACATCTCCACAAACAAACATCATATTGTTTTCTGAATTTGTTATTTTAACATTCTTGTCCTTAATTGATTTTAAAGCAGATTCTAACCCATCAAAAGCCGTTTTATCAATAGAAAGTGTACATTCTCCCTTATAATCAATTTCTGGGAAGACATCATGGTAAATATTATGCCCTTCAGAAGCGTATACTTTGGCAGTACCTTCAGACAATACGATATGCACGCATTGTTTGTTTGGGAAAAATTCATCCTCTAACAAAAAGGGTTTGCTCTTTTCAATCCAATATAATAGCATATTTGCATCAAAAAGGAAAGATTCAGTATTAGTATCTATTTTTAATACTGGAAATTCGCGAGCATCTTCAAGAGGAAATTTAATCGAACCATTCTCTGCCTTAATCTCTGCAATGCCTTTATATAAATTTTGCGCAGTTCTTTCTTCTTCGATATTGATTTCAATTAAATCATCATTAATCAAAGAAATGTATTTTCTCAATTCTATAGAATCAATGCAAAATACAATATCTTCTTCCGAAGATTCTACTGGGCATTTTGCTTTAATAGCATTTTTACCATTATAAGACATAATCCAGCAATCATTGCCCCTTATTGTTATTTTAGCACATCCCAAAATAGGAAGAATTTTCTTACTGCCTGCATAACCACCTCCGACTATAAGCCCGGAAATTAAACTTTTTCTGTTAAATACGATTTTCATAATTACGCTATTTTTTTATAGTTCAAATCAAAATATTCGATAATATCTTTCAAATCAATACTGACATAACCATGATGCCATACAATCTGTACTCCATACTTAAAGAATTCGTGCCCTAAAATATGCGAGAGAGAATCCAGGTCATAAGCATATACATCCATGAACATTTCCCATTGCTCCCACTCAAAGTCAGACATTTCCTCTGGAACATCATCGAAAGTGTTATATTCAACACCATTATGATCGTAAAGACGAAGAGTTACATGATTCGTCTCTATAAACTTTGCTAAACGTTTTTCTGTCATTTTTATATTCAATATTTATTAATCAACTACCTCAATATTACATCCAAACAAGACACTTAAATATTTAATTCCAAGTTCGGATACATAATAGGCTATTATTTTTTCTATCTCAAAATCTTTTCTAATCGCATAACCAATAGATATAAGCTCTTCCCAATCATTATCAAGGTGAGAAACTATATATCTGTTTCGATAGGCTTTATATCGCATACTTTTTATATTTCTGCGATCAAATCCAATCGCGTGCTGCATCTTTTCTATTTGGCACAGAGACAATTTAATATCATTCATATCTATACTGTTATTTATTAATATTAGGAATCTGACCAACTTTCATATAGTAGTCCATATTTTCATGTAGAGAGCTTTCTTTTCCGTTTATTATATCAACTACATTATTCCATGAACGCATTACATTCCGATCCAAACATGATTCTCTTTTTGGACAATCAAGCGCATTTGCTACCATCCGAAGCGTATTAGCTATTTCTTTAAGCTCCCAAAGAGGAACATTAATGGTTTCATTCACTTTCATAAGATATTTCTTTTTTCGTTATTCAACATTTCTGCAAATTCTGCAATTATATCATCTCTATCAACGTCAAGAACCCAATTGTCTAATACAGATGAAAGAACTTCAATGGATTTTTCTTTCTGAGCTTCAACTCCCTTATAAAACATATTCAGCATGGCATTCTGCCGATATGCAAATTCTCCATTAACAACAATTGCATAACTTTGCCAAAGTTCTCTGCTTGCAATTTCTTCTAAACTTTTTCCCATTTCAAAATTCGTTTTGTTACTTTTTTAATGTTTTCATTGAAAACCATATCAATATCATTTAATGCTTTTCTAAACAATCTTGTATCCATTTGGTGATGATAGCCATTATAAAGATTAAACCAGATACTACCGTCTTTTAAATCTTCTATAATTCCTTCTTCACCATTAGTCAGAGAATCATTCACATAAAAAAGAACGCGATGAAGATACTCAATGAAGAAATGACAATAAGCACGCATATATTGAAAGAAAGGTGATGAAGAGTCTAACAACTATGCAAAGATAAGAACTATTTAGAGAAGAATAATAGTTCCTTAAAAGAAAAATTAAAAATCATCATCCACAACCTCCTCTTCGGACAATTTAGATGCTCCATGAACATTTATCTCTTCAAAACGCCGCTTGGCACGATTCAAATCACCAAACTCAAAAGCCCATACACCAAACGACTTACTGCGAGGATAACAGACACAATCAAAACGAACATTCTCCATACGACGAAAAACCTCGTAACTCACAACACCACTCTCCAAATGCGTCTTTTCGTAGATATAACCAAAAGGAGATTTGAACAACTGAACAAAAGAATAGCCGCTAACTTCACCACGACCTTCAAATTTTAAATCTAACTCTTTCATAAAAACATGTTTGTTAATTAATACTGCATTATAGCTAATTTTTAATTCTAATAAGAAAAACAAGGAAGCTATCACAAAACGTCAGAAAGTCCCTAAAATGACAATGTATTAGGCTTATTTCAAACGCAAACGATAAGTTTACTGCACAAAGATAGAGAAAAAGATTAAATCGGCAAATTTTTAAAGAAAAAAGAGGATAACACGAAAAACGAAATCCTCTACTCTTTTTAAGTGCAGTAGCTCCATTCAAGACAAAACAGTGCACTATTAGAAAAACTCACTATGGACAAATCAAATGCAAATATAGACAGGAATATGGGAAATACAAAAGAAATAAAGAGAATATAAAAGCATAGAATACATAAAATATGAATAACAAGCTGATTTTCAGAAAAATAAAAAAATGAAAAGTAAAAAATTTTCGAGAAAGGGTAGACTGAGCCCAATATCCGAAAGACGGGAGGGGGTGAGTGCCACGGGGATAGCCAGCAACAAAAGGAGGTCAAACATCGACGAGGACACTAATACATCGGCAAAATAGAGACTTTTATACTAAAATGGTATATCTGTATACATTAGTGTGAAATATCGCCTAATTTAGCCTTAAAACGCGTCTTATTCGTTCGTTTAGTGTTTTGGGAGTTAAAATATAAAGCTTGAAGCACGTAGAAAAGCAATATTTACGCTTTTTGAGGCGCTTTTTCATCATTTGGAGGGTGTTCTTGCGAGAAAGGGCGCGAGCCCCGCCTAAACTATACCCGCTCCGCTCTTTTTTCTTTGCCTCTTTCTTTTCCTTCATTCTCCATCCTGGTACTTTCTTCATTTGCATTTTCTTTTTGCCTTATTTTCATTCTTTCCATTTCTCTTTCTGTTATTCTTTTGATTGTATCTTTATTGCTTTCTTCTTCTCCCTCTTTTATTCTTTCTCTAAAGTTCCATTTATTTTTTCTATGATAATAATGCTCGTCATAGATTTATTCTATTGACTCTTTGTTACCGCTTGGTAACATTGTGTATTGTCTATATTATATATATATATTAATATTAATATTATATCGTGTTATATATAAATATCCAAGTAATATATATACTTCACTACGTTACGTAATATATTACATTGTATATTCATATAAACACTATAGTGTAAAATCTTCGATTTTGTTGGTATTTACAGTTAACAAACCTTTAATACGTTCTTTTGTTGTTAATAGGTGTTATATATCTGTCTTTTTACGTGTTGTTGTTTGGCTATTCCGAATATAACACCTATATTTGTATCAGAAACAAAGAGATAAAGATTCTCTTAAAGTTCTAAAGTAGTTCTTTCATTTACTTCCATACTGACAAACCTGTAAGACTGGTTACAGGTTCTATTTACTACCATTCAAATAAGCAACATTCATAAGCGTTATGTTATAATGTTATCATCGTATTTTTTCTTTTATTCTTCGATGTATAAAGAAGTATTTAGGCGTTATGTGTGTAGATATACTTGTTATATCTATGTGCTTGACTTTTTTTCGTTTCCTTTACGCTGTTTGGGTGGTGGTTCTGAATAAAAGAAAAAGGTTGAGGAATAAAGGTAGTACTCAACCACTTTAATGTAGCCTGCATATACTTTGTATGCTGACAGTCTAAAGCCTGTGAAATACAGATAGGAGAAATAAATATTAAATATAGACCCTTTAAAACATAGAGTTATGAAAACAATTGATTTGATTAAAAACATTGAGGAAAAAGGAATTATCACAGAAAAAGAAATTCTTCTTTTAAAGAGACGCGCCAACAATGGTGACAGCGACGCTGCTAACTTCTATCCTGGTTGTGATAGGATTATAGAGGTTACAGATGAACAAAGTGAAAAAGGATTTAAATGGCTGTATAACCTTTATAAAACTCCAATGGGAAAAGAAAGAAAAAACAATCCTTTCGGATATAGAGAGATGGACATTTTGGATAATTACAACGGTGAAAGATTTACATTTGTAGGTTTTTACGACGCAGGAAACCGATTTAATTCATACTATATTCCTATTTACGAATTAAACGGAATGGAGTATTATTATAACGGAGAAATTCACATAGTAGGATAACTTTAAATATCACAATGATGGAGGATAAAGATTTTTTTGGTAGTGCTATAATAACGGTTTGTATTATAGCTGTTATTTTTACACTTTATTATATATTTCACTAATTGATAAACGATTTGCAAACTTTTAAGAATAGGAGATTAAATTATGAAAATGACTGATATAGAATTGTATTCTGCAAAATGTGATATTTACGGAAACCCTCGCGTAATAGTGCATTTTCTCACATTTGTTAAACCTGATGAATCTAATTTGTCTATTGAGGAACAATATAGAATCGCACACAAAAGAGCAAAATATTTAGGATTTAGGAAATACAAAGGGAGGGATTTTGGCGGCGGTTTTGTGTGCCAATGTTGGAGCGGACCGCACCTTAAAAATAGTATTATAGAACTAATGAATAAAGCGTAATAATAGGAGGATATAATATGACAACTTACATTTATAAAGGAGAAAAGATCAGTCATTCAAAGTTATTAATGCTTTTGCGTTCTGCACACGTTTTTGGTGGAAGCAAGCTATCACATTACGAGGCTTTAGTGCAAGCGGCTGAGAACGGGGACGAACGTGCGACAAACATTCTTAGGGACTTAGAAGTAAAGTAATAAACTAATAAAACCATTTTTTTAATAACATGAAACGTAGAAGAATAAATACTAAAACTTTTGTTTGTAGATGTGAAGGTTTGAATTTACATATACTTTCATTTAATTTTAAGAAATAATAATTCAATAAACATTTAAATAAAAATATCATGGAAGGGAATTTAAAATATAACAAAGAGGAAAAAACATTAGTCGTATTAGGTAATATTTTACTTATAGTTGGTTTTATCGCGTCTGTTTTTATAATTGCCGCGGCTTTTCAAAAAGAAGAATTTAGGTACGGAGGCTTTTATGACTCAAGAATGATTTTTAAATTTGAATTTATAGCTTATGCTATTTGTGATATGTTATTGAGTTTAACTCTTTGGGCTGCAATGACATGTCTCGCTAAAACGTCAAGAAATATTAGAGAAATGAAAAACAATAAATAACAAAATTATGTCTAAATCAATAGATTTTGCTCTTAAGCATATAGGAGAAGAAATACCAGTGAGATTATCATTAGATAATGCGTTATGCGTGAAAGTCAAGAAAGGTACTGTAATAGGGTATAATAATATTTGGCACTTATATATAATCCTACACCGTATAACTAAAAGTAATAACTAACAATTAAAAACAAAATCATGGAAAAGAAATTTGAACTAACAGAAAAGTATGTAGTAAACGAGTTTGGAACAAAGTTGTACCAAATCAAATGTACGAAGACGTTCGAGTATGCAAAAGAAGGAGAACTTGGAGGATATATCGAAAAAGAAGAAAACTTAAGTCAAGAAGGTAATGCGTGGGTGTCCGACACTGCGCGGGTATCCGACGATGCGCGGGTGTACGGCAATGCGCAGGTATTCGGCGATGCGAATGTATCCGGCAATGCGCGGGTATTCGGCAC
>OOAH01000169.1_pt1 | contig 81784 bp, 97 predicted proteins | sample 1671801 | NCBI WGS metagenome assembly OOAH01 (sample SAMN06348194, study PRJEB24527) | human gut metagenome | biome: human gut; feature: ankylosing spondylitis patient; material: feces | host: Homo sapiens | place: China | collected 2015-10 | reverse complement strand
CTCCGGGCGGCTCGTTTGGTCTCCAATCCCGTTCTCCAAGATCCTTCATCATGAAAAAGACCCCGATCCTCGCCGCGCTCGTCGCCGCGCTCTTCGCGGTTTCCTCGGCCTACGCCGCCGAAAACCTCGCCGACCGCCACGCCAAGCTCGGCTTCAAATGCGAAACCTGCCACGCCGGTCAGGCGACGCCCTCCGAACCCCCGATGGAAGCCTGCACGGGCTGCCATCAGATCGAAGCCCTCGTGGAAAAGACGAAGAACGTCAAGCCCACGAACCCGCACGTTTCGCCCCACTACGGCAACACGCTCGAATGCGTCAATTGCCACATGATGCACGGCGAAAGCACGAACTTCTGCGACCAGTGCCATCAGTTCAACTTCAAGATGCCCTGATCGCCCTCGAACGCATCCCCGCCTTTGGCCGCGCCGCGCGATCCTCTTCCGTGCGGCGCGTCCCTCTCGGACCGCAGACGTCTTTTCAACGTCTGCGGTTTCTTTTTCTTCTCATTTCGACCTCGAAAAGCAAAAGGCGACCCCGTCCGGCCGTCCCTTGCGAAAGACCGACCGTTCGGCAACCGCCCTTCGTGTTTCTCCATAAGAAATTCTGAATTCAGTTCTTCCGTACCGCCGCCTCCTTTTCCGCCCGGATCACATCGACCGGCTTTCCGCCTATGCCCCAGTTCTCCATCGGGACTTCCTCGATCGTCACGACGGTCGTCGCGGGGTTCTTCCCGAGGGTCTCGGCCAGGAGTTTCGTGACGCCCTCGATGAGCTGCGCCTTTTGCGCACGCGTGGGCGCTTCCCGCCCGCCGGTAAGCCGAATGTGCACGTACGGCATGACATGCTCCTTATCAGTTGAAAAACGTTCGCTCAGACTAGCGCTTTTTCCGGGTGCCGTCGAGAACGCCGTCCCGACGATTGAGCAAAGCTCTTCCCGACATAGATAATTAATAATGATTATCTATTGCTTTCTATGCTTTGATAGGTTAGTATTTACCTAACGAAACACAATGAGTGTTTAACAAAAAACTATTTAGGCGGATACGTCAAAGAATCCGCAAGGAGTACGAATCATGACGAAGCTTCTCAACACCTATCTCGCGAATCTCGCCCTCTGGCAGCTGAAGCTCCACAACTACCACTGGAACGTCACGGGCCGCATGTTCGTGTCGGTGCACGAATGGACCGAAAAGCTCTACGACGAAGCGTTCGACCAGTTCGACGCCGTCGCCGAAGTTCTCAAGATGCGCGGTGAAATGCCGCTCGTCACCTCGGCCGAATACCAGGCCGCCGCCACGCTCAAGGAAGTCGAAGGCCGCGCCTACACGGTCGCCGAAGTCCTCGCGGGCGTCGAAGCCGACATGAAGCTCATGCGCGACCTGGCGCTGGAAATCCGCAAGAACGCGGCCGAAGCCGACGACTTCCAGGTGCAGGCCCTTATGGAAGGTTACCTCGAAGGCTACGCCAAGCAGCTCTGGTTCCTGCGCGCCATGAAGGAAGACTGCTGCTGCAAGAGCGAATAAGACGTTCGCTCCTCAAATCGGAATAGTGTAAAAGCCCGCCGCGGTTCGGTCCCGCGGCGGGCTTCGGCGTTCCGGATGTCGGCGCGGACAGCGCAGCGCCCATTGTTTTATTGAGGATTGCGGTTCATCAAACCTTCCATGATCATCGCCGGATTCGGACGCGGCGCCTCGATCATGTGCAGGTGGTTCGTGTCGGTGTGCTCAAATTCGCCCTTGACGCCCGGAATGACGAGGATCGTCACCTGTTCGTAGTCGAAGGTTCCGTCGGGATTGAAGCGGAACTGAATCTCCCAGCTCTTCGTATTGAAGGCTTCTTCCAGGAAGGGGTTCGAGCAGATGCCGTTCACGAGGTTTCCGCGCTCGGCGCGAAGCGTGATGGTCTTGGCACCGGGCTCGGCCGTGCCTTCAGCCATCGCGATCTGACCGCGCGGAATCGCGAGCGTCATGTAGATCTTCTTCGTTTCGGGCTCCCATAGGAGATAGCCCACCTGATCGTGGAAGGCGTTGAGTTCGCCCGGCTTCGTGATGTAGACGTGATAGCGCAGACCGTAAAAAACCTGCGGACCGTTGTTCTGCGCGTCGATCACTTCGAAGGTCCACGTTTCGTGATAGGGCTCCGCGACGGGGCCCTCCGCTTCGGGGTGGGTGTCGACGCCGTCCTCTCCATACCATTTGCCGGCAAGCGGAGCGAGCGGCCCGAGGTTAGCGAGCGTATCGGCGTGCGCCGGCGTTTCGGTGTAAATGTCGTTGTATTTCAAGGCACTTCTCCTCGAAAAGGGCGCGCCGCCCGTCCGCCGTCCGCGGACGAAGAAAAAGCGAATGCGCCTCTTTTGCGAAAACGATAGCACGTCTCACCCGCCCTTTCCAACACAGGTTCGACAACCTATTACAAAAGGAATCGGGACCGTACGGCTCGGTCGGCCGCGGGATCCGGCCTGAAGAACGGCTGACAACGGGCTCTGCAGACCGAAAGCGCCCGACAAAGGCTTCGGCGGCCGATGCCGGCTTCCTTGGAGAGTTCGATCATCTCGCGGACTTTTGTTCCGTCTCCCCAACGAACCGTCACAGGGATCTTCGGCGGCACGTCTTGAGAAAACTTCGATGATCCGGCTCTTTGTCGCGAAGATCTTCCTGAACATCGAACGGTTTTCCGAGCCGGGCCGACACGGGTCGTACCGAGGCGAATACGGAGACCGGGCTTCGGAAAAATCCGCGCGCCGCCCGTCCGCAGAAGAAAATAAAGCGGATGCGCCTCTTTTGCGAAAACGACGGCACGTCTTTCAGTCTCGCCGAAAGCTTCGAAACCGTCCGGCTTCCCCTCCGCTCCTTAACGTTTGGCAAGCGCGCATCGATTGAGATTCGACGGACGCGTCACCCAAACGGACGATTGATTCTCTACAATCCAACATTCATCCCACAGAATTCGGAACCGCGTCATTCATGCCGTTTTTCCCTTTGATTTCCCAAGTCGGACTCCTCGCCTGCGCGGCTCTTCTGAGTGCCGGCGCTGCGGCGGCGGAGCCTTCGGCCCCGACCGCGCAGAAAACCGCGGCGCAGCCGCAGAAGACCGAGGCGCCGTTGAGTTTCGACGATGCGCGCACGCGTCTGCACGGCACCGCCGACCGTCTCCGCATCGGAGACGCGCAGATCGCCCACGATCAGAACAAGGAGGAGGCCGCCCGCGCCATGGACGGCCCGCAGATCGACCTCTCCGCCATGCAGGTCTGGGGCTCGAAAACGGTCGAGATGAGTTTTGACAACCCGCTGTCCGGTCTGCCTCTACCTCCTCAATTCAACATACCCGGAAGTTTCGACATCGGCATGAAGGAGGACATCGGCGGTCCCCGCGCCTCCCTCAACATGGTCTGGCCCCTCTACACGGGCGGCATGATCACGGCCAAGCAGGAGGCGCTTCGCCACAAGGTGACGCAAAGCCGCGCGGAGCGCGACGCGACCGAGCAGACGCTCGACACGGAACTCGCCGCCAAGTACTGGGGCGTGCAGCTTGCGCGCTCCGTAGAAGCCCTGCGCTCGCAGATGCTCGAGGATGAAGAGGAGTCGCTCGCCCGCGCCAAACGCTTTGAAGAAAAGGGCGTCATCGCCCCGATCGAGCGCATGACGGTCGAAGTCTCGCGCGACACCGCGAAGCGCGAACTCATTGTCGCGCAGACGAACCGACGTGTCGCCGAAACCGAACTCGGACATCTTCTCAAGGCGGATGCGATTCCGGAACTGGGAACGCCCCTTTTCGTCATCGACGGCGACCTCGGCACGCTTTCGGAGTGGACCGAAAAGGCGCTTCGCCTCAACCCGCAGTTGACGGGGATCCGCGCGCAGCGCAATCAGGCGGCCGAAGGCGTGAAGGCCGCCGAAGGGGCCTTTCATCCGAAACTCTTCGCCTTCGGTCAGAAGAACCTCATCAAGCACTATCTGACTTTGCCCGAACCCGACTGGATCGCCGGGATCGGCGTGACGTTTACGCTCTGGAGCCAATCGGACCGCCGCGCGAGCCTGCGCGCCGCCGAAGCGCTCGTCACGAAGGCGGACGCCGCGCATTCGGAAGTCGAAAACGCCCTCAGAAATGCCGTCGAAGTGGCCTTCCTGCGCGTCACCGAAGCGCGCCACGAATACCGCCTCACGGAAAGCACCGTGGCGCTTGCGCGCGAAAACCTGCGACTTCGTGAAAAGAGCTTCGCCGAAGGCCTTTCGACGGCGCTTGACTTGAACACGGCCCGCTCGCAGCTCACGGGCGCCGAAATCGCGCGCCGCGGCGCCGCCTACAAATTCGTCGTGAGCTGGGCGATGCTCCATGCCGCAAGCGGCGACATGCCGGGCTTTCTCGCTTCGCTCTCCCGCTCCGACCTCGTTGCCACACCGTAAAGAATCATGACCGAACGACAGAATCAAAACGAATCTCCCTCCCGCCTTCCGCTTGCCGTGGGGCTTCTTGCGACGGCCGCAATTCTCGCGATCGTCGGAAAGGGCTGGTGGGACGCCGAACATCCGGCCGTGCCGCCGCTCGTGGGCACGATGGACGCGAAGACCCTTTCCGTCTCGGCGAAGGTCCCCGGACGAGTGGCGGACGTCACTGTTGCCGAAGGGTCGCTCGTGAAGGCGGGCGAAGTCGTCGCGACGATCGCGATTCCCGAAGTCGAAGCGAAGCTCGAACAGGTCCGCGCCGTTGAACGCGCGGCGCTTGCGCGTGCGTCGCTTGCCGACGAAGGCGCACGCTCGCAGCAGATCGACGCCGCGCGAGCCGACCTCTCGCGCGCCCGCGCCGCACGCGACCTTGCGAGAAAGTCCTGGCAACGCATCGACAGTCTCTACAAGGACGGGCTCCTGCCTGCACAGCGCCACGACGAAATGCGCGCGCAGCTACGCAACGCCGAAGAGACCGTCAAGGCGGCCGAAGCGCAGCTCTCGGCCCTCGAAGAAGGCGCCCGCCGTCAGGAAAAGGAAGCGGCCCACGCCCTGGCCGAACAGGCCCGGGGAGGCGTGTCGGAAGTGACGTCGCTCGTAAGCGAAAAGGACGTGCGCTCGCCCGTCTCGGGCGAAGTCACGCGCGTCGTGATGGAACCGGGCGAAATCGCGCCCGCGGGCTTTCCGATCGTGCTCGTCACCGACCTCGACGACAGCTGGGCCGTCTTCAACGTGCGCGAGGACGAACTGCCGAATCTTGCCGTCGGAACCGAAGTCACCGCCAAGGTGCCCGCCATCGGACGGGACGTGAAGATGACCGTTTACTGGGTGAATCCGCGCGGCGACTACGCCACCTGGCGCGCCACCCGTCAGACGAGCGGATACGATCTGCGAACCTTCGAAGTTCGCCTGCGTCCCGAAGCGGGCGTTGAAGGACTTCGCCCGGGAATGAGCGTCATTCTTGAACGGAACGCGAAGTAAGTGAACGAATTTTTCCGCATTCTTTTCCGCTCGGCTTGGGAGGAAGCCCGCTCGATCCCGAAGCGCCCCTGGGAGTGGCTCACGGCCCTGGCGCTTCCGGCGCTCTGGTGCGGGCTTCTCATGGCGGTTTTTGCGCAGGGCCTCGTCCTGCGGCTTCCCGTGGGCGTCGTCGACGAAGACCACTCGGCAATGTCGCGCGAGGTGATTTCGACGCTCTCGGCCCTCCCCTCGATGGAGCTTCGCCCCTTTGCGGACGGACGCGAGGCGGACCGAGCGCTGCGCGCGACGCACACCTACGCGACCCTCACGATTCCCGCGGGCTTTGAAAAGGACCGTCTATCGGGACGGGGCGCCCCCGTCGTCGTCGACTTCAACAAGAGCTATTACGCCGTGGGCACCGTCCTCGAAGTCGACCTCAAGTCGGCCTTGGCCGCGATGAAGGCCGCCTCCGCCGCACAGCGCCTCACGATGACGGGCGGAACGATCGAAGAGAACGCCAGGCGCTTGCGCGTCACGCTCCCCGACGTCTACTTTCTCGGGAACGCCGCCTTCAACTTCGGCGCCTACATCCCCTCCGCGATCGTCCCGGGGCTCGTCGCTCTCGCGGCGGCCCTCACCTTCTGCGGCGTCATCGTGCGATCCTGGCGCCAAGGCTGCCACCGCGCCTGGCGCGCCGCGCACGAAAACCGGGTCGCCGCGGGCTTTCTCGGTGAACTCCTTCCCTGGACGATTCTCTTTACGCTCGGGGGCGCCCTCTGGGTCGCCGTCTTCTCGGGTTGGCTCGGCTGGGGCGTTGCCGGCGCCTGGTGGAAGTGGCTCCTTGCGACGCACCTGTTTGTCTTGTGTTCGGCCGGCCTTGCGCTTTTCTTCTCGGCCTTCGGCATGAGCTGGGTGATCGCCGTCTCGTCGGTCATCTGCCTTCTCGCCCCGACCTTCCCCTTCACGGGCTTTTCCTATCCGATCGAATCGATGTCGCCCGGCGCGAAGCTTCTCGCCGACTTTCTGCCCTTGACCCACTACCTCAAGGCGCAGGCGAACGAGTGGATTCTCGCGGCCGACGGTTTTGCGGGCTGGAAGGAAATCGCCTGGCTCGCGGGTTTCGCCGCGCTCACCGGCCTCGCCGGACTCGGTCTTCTCACCTTCCGCTCGCGCCTTTGGGCGAAGGCCGAGGAAAAGAAGACGGACGCGCCCGACGAATCGGGTCCTTCGGGCTTTTGGGGCTTTGCGTCCTTCCTCGTAAAGAAAACGGTCTTCTCGCGCGACACCTTCCTGATTCTCGCGGGCGCAACGGCCTTTTACCTCGTTTTCTACGCCTGGCCCTACATGAATCAGCAGATTCAGTTCGTCCCCGTCGCGATCGTCGACGAGGACGCGACGGCGGCCTCTCGGCGTCTCCGAAGCGCCATGGAGGCTTCTCCCGTCTTTGACGTGCGGCTTCGCACGCCCGACGCGGCCGAGGCGATCGCGGCCCTCCGGGCGCAGGACGTGGATGTCGTCGTGACGATTCCGAAGGACCTCGAAGAACATCAGGCGCGCGGCGAAAACGCGACCGTGCACGTGCTCGCGAACGGCGCCTTCCCGGTGAAGGGGCGTGCCGTGCAGGCGGCCTTGGCGGGCATCGTCACCGACGCGGGGCTCACGCTCGACGCCGCACCCCTCTCGACCGCGGGTCTGCCACCTTCGACGCTTCTCTCGCAGGCGAACGCCGCGCCGGATCTGTTGGTTCGGTACCGCTTCAACGAGATTTCGGGCTACGGCAACTACACGGTCCCTGCCGTGGGACCCCTGATCGTGCAGGCGGTCCTTCTCATGGGGATCATGGTGAGCGTGGGCGGATGGCTCGGACGTCGTCCCGCGTTTCTGAAGCGCATTCTCGCCCGGCCCTCTTATGAAGGCCTCGCGCTCTTCACGGTCTTCTTCGTGATCGCGCTTTTGTGGCTCGCCTACATGGTGGTCGTCGACTTTTCGATTCACGAATACGGAACGCTCGGCAACCCCGCGGGCGTTGCGCTTTTGTGCGTTCTCTACGCGGCGGCGATCGCGCTCTTCGGGTTCTTCGTCGCTCTTGTGCTCAACGACAACGCGTACGCGGCTCCGGCCGTCGTCGTCATTTCGGCGCCGGTTCTCTTCATGTCGGGAATCATCTGGCCGACGGAAGCGATCAGCGTCCCGATCGTGCACTTCATCGCGGCCTTCATCCCGAGCACGCCGGCAATCCTCGGACTCGTCGCGGCCGGCCAGGACGCGGCCTCGACGGCGGATCTGCTGCCTCGAATGACGCACCTTCTTCTTTTGATTCTTCTCTACGGCTCGCTTTCGCTTTACTGGGCGGGACGGCGCCGCGCGGAATTCGACCGAAAGGTCCTTTGATGATTCTTTTTGATTCGCACTCCCACCTCAACGACCCGGCCTTCGACGAAGACCGGGAGGACGTCATCGCCCGCATGCGCGCGGGCGGCATGGCGGGCGCCATGGTCATCGCCTGCAACGACGAAGACCTTCCGAAGACGATCGAAATCGTCGAGGCGCACCCGGGCTTTCTCTTCGGCGCCTGGGCCGTGCACCCGGAATACCCCGACCACCGCGAAGCAAGCGAAGAAGAGATCGCCCGCGTCGCCTCGCACCCGCAGTTCAAGGCCGTGGGCGAGACGGGACTGGACTTTTACTGGTGCAAGGAACCCTTGGACTGGCAGCGCGAACGCTTCCGCAAACACATCCGTGCGGCCCGAATCGCGAAAAAGCCCCTCATCATCCACGCCCGCGACGCCGAAGGCGCGGCCCTCGACATTCTCGAGGCCGAACACGCGGGCGACACGGGCTTCGTCATGCACTGCTTTTGCGGTACCATCGATGAAGCCCGTCGGGCGGTCGACTTGGGCGGCCACGTGAGCTTCACGGGAAACCTCACGTTCAAGCGCAACGACGCGCTACGAGAAGTGGCTCGCTCGGTGCCGCTTACGCGCCTTCTGCTCGAGACGGACTGCCCCTACATGGCCCCCGTCCCCTTCCGCGGAAAGCGCGCCGAACCGCTTCACGTAGAATGGCTCGCCCGTCTTCATGCGGAACTGCACGACACGGACGCCGAAACGGCCGCCCGCGTCACGACGGAAAACGCCGTGCGGCTCTTCGACCTTCCGCGCACTCTTTTGGGAGAATAACTTTGAAAGGCCTTTCCCTTTTGCTTTCGCTCTCGCTTCTTCTGCCGCTCGCGTCCGCGTCGGCCGTCCTGGCCGCCGACGTGAACCCGGCGTCCCTGGCGGCGGGTTCGACTTCGCGCGCCGACGTCCTCAAGGCCGAAGCCCCCAAGATGCAGACGGCCCTTCTGAGTGACGACGTGTCGTCCCTCAAGGCCTCGATCCTCGTCGCAGGCACGGCCGACCTCATTCTCCCCGAAGGCGACACGCCGCTCACCCTCGCCCTGAGGGCCGAGAGCAAGCGCTCGATCGACTATCTTCTCGGTCTCGAAGACGTGGACGTCACGAAGCGCAACCGCTTCGGCGAATCGCCCCTCATGCTCGCCGTCTTCAAGGCGAACGACAAGGCGATGGAGACGATTCTCGAGCGCGGCGGCCTCCCGAACGAACGCCACGGGTGGTCGGCGCTTCACTATGCCGCGACCCAGGGCAACGACGAATACGTGAAGAAACTTCTTTCGCTCGGCGCCGACCCGAACGTGCGCACGAACCAGGGCGTCACGCCGCTGCACATGGCGGCGCGCCTTCCCTCGCGAAGCGTCATCCTCACGCTTCTTCGCGCCGGGGCCTACCGCAACTACTGCACGACGTCGGGCCTCTCGCCCTCGGACTTCGCCAAGAAGGCGGGGGACGAGGAACTCGCGAAGTACCTCGCGATCGAGCGCTGCGTGAAACCCGCGAAATAAACCGCACAAACGAAAAGGCTTCGCGGAATGTCCGAACGAAGCCTTGGAAGATTGGGAGCCCGTATCGGGCTCCCTCTTTTTTGCCCTGTCGTCAGGCGCCGTGGCGACCGCAGCCGCAACCGCCGCCCTGACCGCGACCGCGGCCCTGGCCATGACCGTGACCGCCGCAGCCGCAACCTTCGCCATGGCCTTCACCGTGGCCGTGGCCGCCGCAACCGCATTCGCCTTCGCCGTGACCGTGGCCGCCGCAGCCGCATTCGCCTTCGCCGTGACCGTGACCGCCGCAGCCGCAACCGCCTTCACCGTGTCCGTGACCGCCGCAGCCGCAGCCGCCTTCGCCGTGTCCGCCGTGTCCGCCGCAACCGCAGCCTTCGCCGCCGCGGCCGTGCTGATGACGGTACTGATGACGGCTCTTCGCCGCCGCGGCCGCGAGATCGCTCTTGAGCGAATGAGAGAGCGCCGCTTCGACCGCTTCGTCCGCATCGCCGCTCACGCCGGCGATGAGGAAAATGCCCGCGCCGGAGAGCTGGCCGACGGCCCCTTCGCCGATGCCGCCGCAGATGACGCAGTCGACCTGATTGTCAACGAGGGGACCGACCTTGGCGCCGTGACCGGTGCCCGCAGATTCGATGAAGAAGGTGTTGACGACGCGCTTTTCTTCAATGTCGTAGACCTTGAAGGTCGAGGCCATGCCGAAGTGCTGATAGATGTTTTCGTTCTTGACGGGGATTGCGATTCTCATGATTTCGTCTCCTAAAAGGTTTTCGAGTGCCGAAGCGAGCTCTCCGTATTTCCAGCGGCAGCGGCCCGCGCATTCATGCGCGCACGCGCCTTCGCAGACCTCGTAGTTGCCGCCCCGGATCACGAGCGTGCGGCCGTTGACGAGGGCGTCGGCGACCTTGTGCCGGGCGCGCTCGTAGATTTCCGTCACGGTCGTGCGGGAGACCCGCATCTGCGCGGCGCACTGCTCGTGCGTTCGTCCTTCGTAGTCCATGATCCGCAGGGCTTCGTACTCCTCCACGAGCAAAACGACGGGAGGGACGCCTCCGGCGTCCGGCTCGGAAGCGGGTCCGAAGACGTCCACGAGCGGCTCGGAACAGACGCGTCGGCAACGGCAGGGTCTCGGCATGAAGGCGGCTCCTTGAAAGGGAGAGTTATCGACATATGTCGATAACATACTATCTCCCGCACGCAAAATATGCAAGCGAAAAGCGTGTTTTCTTTGTAACCGGCGCGAGGCAAAAATTCGGGCGCCGCAGGAAGCGTTCCCGCAGCGCCCTCACCTTTCTTTCAGAGACCTCGGAAGGCGTTCTAAGCCTTCAGGAAAACCGGTCAGAACCAGCACCAACCGCCGTGACGGCGACCGTGGCCCCAACCGCCGCGATGATGCGGACGGCCTTCACCGTAGTACGGGCAGTCGGGGTTCATGCCCATCCCGCAGCCCGGACCGTAGCCGGGGCCTTCACCGTAATACGGGCAATCGGGGTTCATCCCTCGGCCGCCGCGCGGGCCGTAGCCGTAACCCGGACCGCGCTCGTAGCCGGGACCGCGTTCATAACGCGGCGCACGTTCGCGGATGCCGAAGTTGTCGGAAGCGACGATCGAGCCGTCTTCAGGACTCACGAAGACGCGGACCATCGAGCCGTCCTTCGCTTCCATGCGGACGTCCCAAACGAGACCGTAGCCGCGCGTGCCGTGGAGCGACGCCGACAGAGCGCTCGCTTCGGGGAACTTCTCCTGAGCGGCCTTGAGCGCCGCAGTCATGTCGATCTTGGCTGCGACCTGCGTCGCGGAGGCGGGTTCGCTCGGAGCCGTGCCCGGAGCCGCGTAGGAAAGCGTGGCGAATGCGAGAGCGGAAGCGGCGAGAGCGGAGAGAATCAACTTTTTCGTCATAACGGGCTCCTTTCCTGGTTTGCTGTGTGTGTCGGAGAGGCTTTCCCTCTCCCTGCATCGTCATTGTCTCACCCGAAACTTAGGGAAGGGCTTGCCGAAACTTAGGGTTTCCTAAGTCAGCGTAACAATTTGCCCTTCCACGGAAACCTGTCTTGTGAAGAGAAACGTCTTGTCCTCCCTTGCAAAGCAAATCGGGCGAAGGCCCTCCTCTGGAGAGTCCTTCGCCCGTAGGTTTCGCAACCGTTTTGCGGTTAGAGCGCCGGGAGGCGTTCGGGTTCGGGACCCGAATAGTCGACGGTGAGCGTCGCAAAGCCCTGTTTTTCCAAGGCCGCGCGGCCGCGTTCCGTCGTGATGAAGGTGACGCCGCGACCGACGAGCTTACCGTCCTTCATGACGGTCTTGCCGTCGGCGATCGTTTCGACGGCCTTCTGACGCTCGAAGTCAAAGACCGTGACGTCCGCGGCGGCGCCTTCCGAGAGGTGACCGCGGTCCGCGAGGCGCAGATGACGCGCGGGATTCAAGCTCGTCTTCTGCACGAATTCCGTGAGCGTCAGCGCCCCGAACTTCACGAGCGAAAGCCCGACCGTGAGGAGGACGTTGCGCGGAATGCAACCGCCGTCCGTGCCGATCGCGTCGACGACGAAACTCCCGTCTTCGCGCTTCGCCTGCGCAAGGAGGAAGCGGCTCGTCGCGGGGTTCACCGGGAAGCTCCCCGCCGTGGCGGTTTCGGCCTTGAGCCAGAGAGCCAGCCCCTCTTCGCCTCCGACGAGCACCGAGACGCCGTCGCGTTCGACGATCGCCTGCACTTCCCCGTGACGGAAGGCTTCGATCATCCCCGCCTTGTCGGGCGTGCGCCCGAAGGTGGCGAGGCAGTTGCGCGTCACATGGTCGATCACAACGCCCTCGGCATCACAGGTGAGGATCGTCCCGTTCATTGGGCTCACGTAGGATTCGCACCAGATGTTGGGATGGGTCTTGAGGAGTTCGATCGCCTCGGCCGTTTCCTCTTCGACGGACTTCACGCGTCCGCGGCAGTACGCGTTGATGTGGGCGAGATGGAGCTTTTCCGTCCCGGCCGCCTCGATCGTCTCGCGCATGCCGAGAAGGTTCGAGCCCGCCGTCGTGCTGCCCGCGTGCCAGGCGACGTAGGCGTCGCGTTCGTTCGCGACGCGGATGAGTTCGCTGCTCGTTTCGAGCGGCAGCGGCCAGTGGCCGCCCATGATCTTCACGCCCACGGCGCCCGCCGCGAGCGACTCTTCCACGAAGACGCCGAGTTCGTCGCGCGTGGGCTTGTCGGTGCCGAAGCGCGCCTTCGGGTCGAACCCTTCGAGGATCGCGGCGTGAATGCCGCAGCCCGTTTCGGGCGCGTAATGAAGAACGTCCGAGAGCGGCCCCGCCATGTCAAGGCAGGTCGTCACGCCCGAGAGCGCCGCCATGCGCATCCCGTAGGGCGAACCGAAGACGCTTCCGAGGTGCAGGTGCGAGTCGACGAGTCCCGGGCACACCACGAGGCCCGTGCAGTCGGTTTCTTCCGCGGCGTGTCCCGCGTAGTTCGGGGTAACGGCGGCGATCCGTCCGTCTTCGATCACCACGTCCGCGATGCCGTCGACCCCGTTCTTCGGGTCGACGACCCGGCCGCCGCGCAAAATGCGATCCGCCATGTTGGTTCTCCTTTGTTTCGTAGAAATGCGTTGTCCGCGATCGTCGCCGCGGAAGAGTCACCCGCAAGTATTCCACGAAAGAGCTCGCGGCAAAAGAGAGGAAAAGGCCGAGTCCCCGAAAAAAAGAGAAACTCGGCCTTTCGTCAAAGGTTCACCGGGCGTCGCCGTCCGTTGTGCGGGACATGCGCTCAGGCGCAAGCCTGCGGCGCCTCATCAGTAGTTTTCGGCGCGAACCTGCTGGTAGCTCTGCGGATGGGCGCAGACCGGGCAGATTTCCGGAGCCTGCTTGCCGATCACGAGGTGACCGCATTCGCGGCACTGCCACATGACTTCTTCGCTCTTTTCGAAGACTCGCTTCATTTCGATGTTGTTGAGAAGCTTGAGATAGCGTTCTTCATGGGCCTTTTCGATGGCGCCGACGGCACGGAACTGCTCGGCGAGTTCGGGGAAACCTTCCTTTTCGGCGGTTTCGGCGAAGCCTTCGTACATGTCCGTCCATTCGTAATTTTCGCCTTCGGCGGCGGCCTTGAGGTTGGCGGCCGTGTCGCCGAGACCTTCGAGGTGCTTGAACCAGATCTTGGCGTGCTGACGCTCGTTCATGGCCGTTTCCATGAAGAGTTCGGCGATCTGCTGATAACCTTCCTTGCGGGCGACGCCGGCAAAGTAGTCGTACTTGTTGCGGGCCTGGGATTCACCGGCAAAAGCGGCCCAGAGGTTCTTTTCGGTTTGGGTTCCTGCAAACTTGTTTGTCATGGGATGGCTCTATAGAAACAAATAAAAGAAAGGGGCAACGAAGGCAAAGAGAGGTCTTTGTTTCTTCGTCCTTCGGACGTGACGGATGTCCGGCAGCAGGCACGCGACGGCGCCCGCTTCCGTGTCTCCGCATCTCTCTGGCATTCTACCGAATCGCATTCGTCCGCACGGAAGCCCTCTCGGATGTTTGGAGGAAAAAAGCGAAACCTTGCTACAATCTTCCTTCCCTTTCACGAACCTCTTTCATCCATGTCCGATACAGCCTCTTCGCGAACCGTTCTCGTGACGGGAAGCTCCCGCGGGATCGGGCGCGCCGTCGCGCTCTCCCTTGCCGATGCGGGCTACGACGTCGTCGTACACTGCCTCGCCTCCCGGGCGCAGGCCGAGGAAGTCTGCCGCGAAATCGAAGCCAAGGGCCGAAACGCCCGTCTTCTCACCTTCGACGTGACCGACCGCCAAGCCGCGCGCGAAACGCTCGCCGCCGACTGCGAAGCCCACGGCGCCTACTGGGGCGTGGTTCTGAACGCCGGCATCCACCGCGACGCCCCGCTCGTGGGGCTTGAAGAGGACGACTGGGATTCGGTTCTCAAAACCGACCTCGACGCCTTCTACAATGTCCTAAAACCCGTTCTGCTTCCCATGTGCCGCAAGCGCCGCGGCCGCGTCGTCGTCATGAGCAGCGTAAGCGGCCTCTACGGCACGCGCGGTCAGACGAACTACTCGGCCGCGAAGGCGGGCTTGATCGGAGCCGCCAAGGCGCTCGCTATGGAACTCGCGAGCCGCGGGATCACGGTGAACGCCGTGGCGCCCGGCCTCATCGACACGAGCATGGTGTCGGACGAAGAGCGCGAGCGCATTCTCCCCTTCATTCCGATGCGCCGCGCGGGCCGTCCCGAAGAAGTGGCCGCGGTCGTGCGCTTCCTTCTCTCGGAAGACGCCTCCTACGTCACGCGAAGCGTCATCCCCGTCTCCGGAGGTCTCTGATGGAACGCGTCGTCATCACCGGCATGGGCTTTCTCTCGCCCTTGGGCAACGACTGGCCGACCGTGCGCGAAGCCCTTTATGAAAACCGCAGCGCCGTTCGCCACATGACGGACTGGGACGAGACGGACCTCAACACCCGCGTCGCCGCCCCGGTCGCGCCCTACTCGCTCGATCCGGAACTCTTTTCCCGCAAACGCACCCGCGCCATGGGGCGCGTCGCCCTCATGGCCGTGAAGGCGAGCTACGACGCGCTCGTTGACGCGGGCCTTCTCGGCCACCCCGTCCTCACGTCGGGCGACTGCGGCGTCGCCTACGGGTCGTCCGCGGGCCAGCCCGCGGCCGTGGCGGAACTCGCCAACCTCATTCTCACGAAGACCTGCCGCGGCATCACGGCGACCACGTACGTGCGCATGATGAGCCACACGGCGGCCGTCAACATCGGGATCTACTTCGGCCTCAAGGGCCGCATCATCCCGACGAGCTCCGCCTGCACGTCGGGCTCGCAGGGGATCGGCATGGCCTATGAGGCGATCCGCTACGGAAAGCAAAAGGTGATGATCGCCGGGGGCTCCGAAGAGCTCGACGCCACCGACGCCGCGATCTTCGACACGCTCTTTGCGACCTCCTGCCGCTACAACGACACGCCCGAACAGACGCCTCGCCCCTTCGACAAGGACCGCGACGGCCTCGTCGTGGGTGAAGGCGCGGGAACCCTCGTTCTCGAGAGCCTCTCGCACGCCAAGGCGCGCGGGGCCAGGATCTACGCCGAAGTGCTCGGCTTCGGGGAAAATTCCGACGGCGTGCACATCACGACGCCGCAGAGCGAACAGATGGGCCGCGCCATGGAGCTCGCCCTCGAAGACGCGGGGATCCGTCCCGAAGACGTCGACTGCGTCAACGGTCACGGCACCGCCACCGACCGAGGCGACGTCGCGGAATCCCACGCCACGGCGCGGGTCTTCGGCGACCGCGTCCCCTACACCACCTACAAGGGCCACATGGGGCACACGCTCGGCGCCTGCGGGGCGCTCGAAGCGATCTTCGCTCTGCGGTCCATGGAGGAGGGCTTTGTCTCTCCCATTCTCAATCTCAAGGAGCCCGACTCGGCCTGCGCAAATTTGCAATACGTGCGTGATGCCGTCCGCTCTTTGGAGCAAAATGTCATTATGAGCAACAATTTCGCCTTCGGCGGCATCAACACGAGCCTCGTGTTCCGCCGTTGGCTCGGAGAGTGACTGTGACTTCGCATGCTTTCTTCCTGAAACCCCAGGTGTCCGTGATTCCGCTTGCCGGGGAAGTGCTCTACGAGGTTGAACATGAGGACCTCAACGCCTTCGCGAAGGACTTCACCGCCGACTGGGGCCTGCCCGTCCTTCTCAACATCCTCGACGAATCGACCGTCTTCGAGTCCGAAGGATCGCTCGTCATGATGGAAACCGGCTCGAACCCCGCCGACCGCGAAGACGTCGCCTGGGCGGCCGAAACCGCGCAGGGCTGGGACGCCGTCTCGGCGCTGCAGCGCGCCAAGAGCACGATCCGCGTGATCATCGTCCCGAAGACCGCCACGCAGAAGGCGGCCGCCTCGACCCTCGTGAAGGTGCTCTCGACGCTTACGCTTCGTCCGGGCACGCTCGCCGTCGCGGGCGCGCACACGCTCATCGAACCGACGAAGTACCGCAACGCCTCCGCCGTGCTCGGTCAGGGGGAACTCCCGCTTGCGAACCTCGTCTATCTCGGACTCTATGAAAACGACGGGGAGACGGGCGCCTACACGGCCGGGCTCGATCAGTTCGGTCATCCGGAAATCGAAATCGTCGGTTCCGCCCGCGGCCCCGAAGCCGTCTACCAGTTCCTCGAAAACCTCGTGCAGTATGTGATCGACACGGGCTCGAAGCTTCGCGACGGCGACGAACTGCAGATCTCCCCCACCGAATCGGTCGGAATCAAGTTCTCCAAGGGCGTCGCGCTTCCGAGCGTGAAGACGGTCAAGGTTTCCTACTGACCGCCCCGGATCGGCGCATGCGGTTTCGCACGCTCCTCGCCGCCTCCCTCCTGGCCGTAAGCCTCGTACCGCTTGCGGCCTTTACCGTTCTGCAGTGGCGGGAGGCGCAAAACGAAATCGCGCGTTCCGACGAAATGCAGTCGCGATGGGCGGAACGCGCCGCACTCGATACGCAGACGGCTCTCGACGACGCGAAACGCTTCGTCCTTCTCACGGCGGAAATGGGCGCCGTCGCCATGGACGGCAACACGACCGCGCGCGCATCGCGCACGCTGCAGCTCTCGCTCGAGCAAATCGCCGCCACCTACGGACTTTTCGAAAACCTCCACATCGACGACAAAGAGGCGAAGAGTCTTCTTTTCGCACCGAAGGAGAGCGTGCGCGGTTCCAACCTCAACGTCGATCATTCACAACGCTGGCACAGTCGTGCGGCTTCCGCTCCTGCCGGCTCCGTTCTCGTTTCAGACGTCTTTCAAGCCGAAGGCGCCACGGATCGTCCCATCATCAACCTCGCCACGGCGATCCGCAACGCTCGGGGCGAGGTAATCGGAGTCGCCGCCGCGGCCCTGCAGCTCGAAGCTCTCGGCCGCGCCGTCGAGCGAAAACTCCCCGAAGGCGACTACCGACTCCGCATTTTTGACAAAACGGGGCGCGCTCTCTACCCGAACGCCCTCGCTCCGGTACGGGAAGATCTCGCCGATCTTCTCACCCGTCCCGACGCCGACAAAAACGTCGTGCACAAACTGCAGTCCGAAGGCGAAAGGCACTACTTGGCCCAAAGCCGTACGGCGGACGGTTGGCACATCGTTCTCGTGCGCGACGGCGCAAACCGCGTGCACCTGGCAACGAGCACCCTGCAGCAGGCGGGCGCCGCGCTCTTTCTGCTCGTTGCGCTGATACTCGCCGTCGTCTGGGCCGTTTCAGGCACGCTCGCCCGCGGCGTCACCAAACTCATCCGCCACATCGAAAGCGGACGCACCGAACCCGCTCCCGAAGACCGCGTAAGCGTTCCCGAAGAATTTCGACTCGTTCAGCACCGTTGGGGACGGGTCCTTCGGGGACTGAGAGAAAAGCGTCGGGAACTCGAAACCCTCAACAGCGAACTTGAAAGCGAAGTGCAGCGCCGCACCGAAGCCTTCCGCTCACAACACGCGACGCTCTCGGCCCTCTTTCGCGACATGCGCGAAGGCGTTCTTCTCTTTCGCGAGGACGGAACGCTTCTTCTCGCCAATCCGGAAGCGGAGCGTCTCCTTCCCGGTCCCGAAGCCACCCGCGCCGAGCGATTCGAATCGGTGCTTCGCCGCGTGATGCCCGAAACGCCGGACGTCAAACCCGAACTCGCCTGGACGGAAAACGGCCGCTCGCTCGAAGCCAAAGCCTTCCCGATCGAAGGGGCGCCGGGCGAACCCGCCCGCGGCGTGCTCCTTCGCGACCGAACGGAAGCCGCGCAGGCCGAGGCCCTCAAGGAAAGTCTGCTGAGCGTCGTCGCGCACGAACTCAAAACCCCCGTGCAGGCGATTCGCCTTCAAACCGAAAGCCTTCTCGCCGATGACGGCGCCTGGTCGCCCGACTTCCGCGAAGAACTCCTTACGAACCTCGACGAAGCGGCGAAACACCTACAGTCCCTCATCAACGACTGGCTCGACGTCGCGCGCATCGACGGCGGGCTCTTTCGCATTGAAAAGCGCGTGCTCTCGCTCTCGAGTGTTCTCAGAAAGGCCGCGCGCCTGGCAAAGTCCCGGTATGACTTCACCCTTCGCACCGAAGTCGAAGAGGACGCCGCCTGTCTTCCCGGCGACCCCGAGCGCCTCGTGCAGCTTTTCAGCAATCTCTTTACGAATTCCGCCCGGTACGCACGTCCCGACGCAGCGCCCGAGATTCTCGTGCGCGCCGCGCGGGTGGGCGACGAAGTGCACATCCACGTCCTCGACAACGGGGTGGGCATCCGCCCCGAAGACCGGGAGCGCATCTTCGACCGCTTCTATCAGGTGGAGCGCGGCAATCGACGCCGTTCGGGCGGTACGGGCCTTGGTCTCGTGATCTGCCGCGCCGTCTGCGAAGCCCACGGCGGCTCCATCACCGCACTCTGCCGAAACGACGAACCCGGCGCCGACATTTTCGTGCGGCTTCCCCTTTTTACCGACGAATCCTGAATCATGTTCCGCGAACGTCCCCTCATCCTCATCGCCGACGACGAAAGCAAGATCCGCCGCGTCGTCGCCGCCAATCTCGAGCGCAGCGGCTTTGACGTCTGCTCCGCCGACGACGGGCGCCGGGCGCTCGAAATTTTCGAGCACGCGGATCCCAAACCCGACCTGCTCGTTCTCGACGTGATGATGCCCGAAAAGGACGGTTTCGAAGTTCTCGAGGCCGTGCGCAAGGTGAGCGGCGTGCCGGTCATTCTCCTCACCGCCAAGGGCGAGGTCGTCGACAAGATGCGCGGCTTCTCGCTCGGCGCCGACGACTATCTCACGAAACCCTTTTCGCTCGAGGAACTGCAGGCCCGGATTCTTGCCGTGCTACGCCGCACCGCGGGACGCAGGAACGTCGAATCCGTACGGCTCACGAACGGCCCGCTCGTCATGGAGCCCGCCAAGAGAATCTGCCGTTTCGGCGAGGCGGACGTAAAACTCACCGACACCGAGTACCGTCTCCTGCAGCGCCTCATGGAAAAACCCGGACACCTCCGCACCCACGAGGAACTTCTTCGCACCGTCTGGGGACCCGAAGCGCTCGACGACCTTCCGCTCTTGCGCGTGACGCTTACGCGCATCCGCAAGAAACTGCAGGCGGCGGGCGCCGTCGGACCGGTCATCGCAAGCTATTCGGGCGTGGGTTACCTGCTCGACGATTACAGCGACCTCTGATCTGTAACGCTTCCGTAATCTTTTGCTCTTTGCCGAAACGGCCGCGCAATCTTTCTTCATCAGAATGTCGTCATCGGATTTCCGTCCGCATGGACGACCCCTCATCGTGCAAGGAGACTAAAGATGACGACCTCCCGACGCCGCTTCCTCGCGGCCGCGGCCGCGCTTCCCGCCGCGCCCTCCGTTCTCGCCCGCACCGCGGCGACCGACTGGGACGAAACCTTTGACGTCGTGGTCGTGGGCTCCGGCGTTGCCGGAACCGTCGCGGCCATCGCCGCCGCCGAAAAGGGCGCCAAGGTGCTCATGATCGAAAAGCTCAACCGCACGGGCGGCACCTCACGCTTTTCGGGCCTCAACTTCGCCTGCGTGGGTTCGCCCGAGCAGAAAAAGCGCGGCGTCAAGGACAGCCCCGAAGCGCTCGCGCGCGACATGTTCCGCGTCTCGGGCGGCGTGGGCAACTACGAACTCGCCCTCGTCATGGCGAAGAACACCGCGCGCGTCGAAAAGTTCTTCACGGACCGCGGCGTCCGTTGGGACGGCCGTCTTCTGAAGCTCGGCGGCCACAGCGCCGAACGCTGCCTCATCCCCGAAGGGGACGGCGCGGGTCTTCTCGCCGCCCTCACGAAGTACATGGCCGGCCTCAAGAACCTCACGGTTCGCACTTCCTGCAAGGCCGACGAAGTTCTCTTCGACAAGGACCGCGCCGCGGGCCTTCTCGTTCGTGAAAACTACGCGTTCAGCGAAGATCCGCGCGACGACGAAAAGAACCGCACGGGCACGCCCCGCCGAATCCGCGCGCTTCGCGCCGTCATTTTCGCGACGGGCGGCTATGCCCGCGACCGCGCCTTCCGCGCCGTGGAAGTGCCCTTCCTCGACGGCGTCTCCACGACGACGAGCCCGGGCGCCACGGCGGGCGCCTTGAAGACGCTCGTGCGCGCCGGCGCCCGCGCCATGCACCTCTCGCTCTACCGCTTCGCCTATCCCCTGCCGACCGAAGACATGGTCTGGGGCGTGCTCATTGATCCGACCACGGGTACGCGCTTCATGAGCGAAGGGGCGAGCCGCAACGAACTCGCCGTCGGCACGCTGCAGCGCCGCCTCACGAACGGCGACAAGAAGCCCTTCATGATCTACGACGAAAAGGCGCTCGGCAAGTTCCACAACCTCAATCGCGTGGGACGTTCTCTGAACGGTCTCAACGGTCTCGACGGCACGATGTTCCGCTTCGACACGATCGAAGCCCTTGCCGCGCACTACGGAGCCGATCCCGCCAAGGTGAAGCAGACGCTCGAGGCCTACAACCGCGACGTCGCCGCGGGTCGCGACGAAGCCTTCGGCAAGCCGCTTGAACGCACCGAACGCAAGGTCGAACCGATCGACATGAAGGGGCCCTTCTTCGGCATCGTCATCAGTCCGCGTCTCAACTACACCCCGGGCGGCATCCGCACGAACGAAAAGGCGCAGGCGCTCGACTGGAACGGCAACCCCATTCCGGGCCTCTACGTGGCGGGCGAAGCAGCGGGCGGTCTGCACGGACAGGAACGCATGACGGCCTGCTCCATGCCCGACTGCTCGGTCTTCGGCCTCATCGCCGGGGAAAACGCCGCCGCCGAACATGCCTGATCAACGACGTAACAGTAAGGAATACGCCATGCGTACGCTCATTTGCACCGCGCTTCTCGCGCTCGCCTTCGGCTCCGCGCAAGCCGCCGACCAGATGTCCAAGCACGCCGAACGGGGCGTGGCCTGCACCACCTGCCACAAGGGCGACTTCAAGGCGCCTTCGACCGACGTCTGCACGGGCTGTCACAGCCGCGACGCCCTCGCGAAGGCCACCGAATCGATGAACTTCGAAGCGGTTCTTAAGAACCCGAAGACCGGCAAGGAAACGCGCCACACCGCGCTCATCAACGTGCACGACAGCTACCACTTCGGCCGCACGGAAAACTGCTTTGACTGCCACCGCGAACACAAGCCGTCGACCAACCAGTGCGCCACCTGCCACGACATTGAAGCGTGGAAGATGCCGACCCCCAAGTGAGATCGGGTCTGACCGATCCTTTCTCCACGGGCGTGCCGCATTCCTTCGGGCGGCACGCCCGTCTTCGTTTTGCGCCCCCTTTTCTCCTTACCCGCACCCAACCGAACGAACACTCGCAACGCTTGTTTTCCGCGTCTGCGCCGCAATGGCCGAAGAGGCGATCCCCAACAGCCACTTCCACGCCGGCACCACCTCCACCGACCCCGACGCGGTCTCGACGATGCGCTCTTCTTCGAGCGTCACCACCGTTCTTCTTTTCACGGGCAGTATCTTCGCGATATTTTCCAATGCGCGGATTTTGCGCCGCGTCCCATCCGAGTCTTCGCGAAAATCCGCACAGACCTGCACCGCCCATTCTTCTCCGGGCACGTAAAAGTCCGCTTCGACCTTCTCCCGAACGTAGAAAACCGAACCGTTGTCTCCGTGGCGACGCATCAGCTCAACGGCCACCAGGTTTTTCAGAAGTTCTTCCGTATCGTCCCGCCCCATAAGATGGAGAAATCCGTTGTCCGCGAAACAGTACTTTCGTCGCCCTTCCCTTTGGCGAAGCCGATCGACGATGTTTTCGATCGGAAGCAGGAGACCGGCTCGGGAGGCGAATTCCACATAGCGGATGACGGTGGCCTTGGAGAGGCGCGTCCCCGCCGCCTCCAAGCTCTTGGCGAGAGCGGAGAAGGAGACGGGATCGCCCGTGCGTTCAGCCAGGATCTTGAGCGCCAGGAGCAAAGGTTGCACGCCTGCGATTCCGTACCGAAGGGCGACGTCGCCCGTACATACGGTTCGATAGAGCTCGTGGAGAGCTTCCCGCGGATTTTCGAGCGGCACGCATTCCGGAAAACCGCCGGTTTTGAGGTATCGCGCAAACGTACGGAAAATCACCGCACGTCCTGCAGTGGACGAAAGCGCATCTTCGTCCGACGCGACGCCCGCAACCTGCAACGTCTCCGAAAAACTCAAAGGAAAAACGTTTACCAGGGCGAAGCGCTCACCGAACACTGAGCTGGTTGTCCCGGCCGATTCGGTGACGATGAAGTCGGCGCCCGCATCGGCCATCCGGCGCACAAAGATCTCCCAACCGTCCACTACCCGGATTTCGTCGAGAAAAAGGGCCGGAGGCGCCGAGCTTCCCGAAAGTTCCGCGTGCACCGCCAGCATGCGCCCGAAGTCCGACGGTTCAAACCCCAGAAGCCGCTCGTCTTCGAAATTGAGGTAGAGCATGTCGCTCCACGTTCCGCCTGCCTTGAGTCGGCGTTGCATCTCCGCATGAAGGCAATGAGACTTGCCTGCACCGCGTATGCCCGTGAGGAGACAACCTCCCTCGGACGGCAGTGAGATCTCCCGCGGGAAAGGACGTTTGCCTTCCACAAGCCGGCGATTTTCCAGAAGAATTTTTCGAAGCGTTTCCTTGTTGACCATGCCTCCCCCGACTCTCCGGCCAGAAAAACCGTTTCGTTCAATCAACTGAACAAAATCCTATCAAAAACGTTCGGCATACCGAACAAAAAAACATTTGATCTTCGTTTTTCTCAGTTGCGCGTGAACCGCCGAAGCACGACGCCTATCACGACGAGCACGACGGCCGAAACGATGAAGAGCCAGGCCGTGGTGACGGTGGGGGTACCAAGGGTCGTGAGCGGAGCCACCAGACCGCCGCCTCCGAAACCCACGGCGCCCAACACCGCGGCGGCGAGCCCCGAGCGCGCCCGATGCCGCGAAAGCGCCGCCGTCATGGCCGCGGGCAAGGTGAGGCCGAGCATGACGAGAAGCACGAAGTAGACGGGCGTCACCCAGAGAAGCGGCGCTCCGACGGCATAGGCAAAGGCAAGAAGCACGGCCGCCCCGAGAAGACCGACGGCGCCCGCGAGCATGGCCGCCTCGGGCGAAGACATGCGGCTCGAGAAGGCGGCGCCCGCCGTGATGCCGAGCGCCATCGCGCCGAAGAAGAAGCCGTAGGCGAAGCTCGAGAGGCCGAAATGTTCTTGAAAGATGAAGGGCGACGACGCGATGTGTCCGAAGAGGACGGCAGACGCGAAGACCTGCTGCAAAACGATCGCGACGAAGGCGGGATCGCCGAAAAGCGCCCGCAGACTCGCGCGAACGCCTTCGGGCTTCGCCGAGGGCGCTCCCTCGCACGACTTTCCTCGGGCGACGCGCCGCGTTTCGGCAAGACGGAAGGCCGTCACGACGAGAAGCGCGACGCCCATCGCGAAGAGGAGCCAGAAAATCCCTCGCCAACCCACGAATTCCGCGACGAGCGACCCCAAAAGAGGAGCTGTGATGGGCGCGACGCCCTGAATGGCACCCATGACGGCCATGAATTGGCCCAGCGCCCGCCCAGTGTAGCGGTCGGCCGCAACGGCGCGCGACATGACGATCGCGCCCGAGGCGCCGAGACCCTCGAGAAAACGCCAGAGGAGAAAGAGTTCGACCGTGGGAGCGACGGCCGCGCCAAAGGTGGCGCCTGTAAAAACAAGGAGACTCGCAAGGAGCGGTCCGCGTCGCCCGCGCACGTCGGAGAGCGGCCCCACAAAGAGCTGCCCGATCGCGAGGCCCCACATCGTCATGGAGAGGCCGAGCTGTACCGTCGCCGGGGCGGCCGCGTACTCGCGCGCCTGCTCAGGCAAAGTCGGAAGATAGAGGTCCGTCACGAAGGGTCCGAAGGCCGCGAGCACGGCGAGAAAAAGGAGAAGAAAGAGGCGGCTGTTCTCTTTGGGCGGACGAAACGGGGATGCGGCGGAATTCGGCAATGAGGGCTCCTTGACGTTGTGAACGGGACCGCGGTCGAATCGGGCCGCGGTTTCAGAAGTCTAAAACGCGAAATCCCTGCGAATCTGAAGGGAAATCCTTCTTTTCGGATGCGGCGTCCGAAAAGGAAGAAAGCGCCCGCCATTTCGGGCGGAAGCCCCGCCGCCCTTACGATTCCTTGCTTCCTCGCCGCGATGAGGAACGTCCCGCTTTGCTACACTTTCGGGACACATACAGGATCATTTTCAGCATGCTTCCCCTTCACGCCCTGGAACTTCTCGCCCCGGCGCGCGACGCCGACACGGGCATCGCCGCGATCGAGCACGGCGCGGACGCCGTTTACATCGGCGGCCCCTCCTTCGGCGCCCGTCAGGCGGCGGGCAATTCGCTCGACGACATCGCGCGGCTCTGCGACTACGCGCACCGATGGAACGCCCGCGTCTTCATGGCCCTCAACACCCTCTTTCGCGACGACGAAATCGAGGCGGCGAGGTCGCTCGCCTTCGACGCCAAGAAGGCGGGCGTGGACGTCCTGATCCTGCAGGACATGGGCCTTCTCATGGGCCCCCTGCCCGACATCGAGATCCACGCCTCGACCCAGTGCGACATCCGGACGCCCGAAAAAGCGGCTTTCCTCGAGAAGGTGGGCTTCTCGCAGCTCGTCCTCGCACGCGAACTCGACCTCGACGCGATCCGCGCCGTGCGCTCGGCTTTGACGAAGGCCCGCATTGAATTCTTCGTGCACGGGGCGCTTTGCGTAAGTTACTCGGGCCAGTGCTACATGTCGGAAGCCATGTTGGGGCGCAGCGCCAACCGCGGCGCCTGCGCGCAGCTCTGCCGCCTCCCCTACGACGTCTCGACCGAAGACGGCACGGTGCTCGCGCAGCGAAGCCATATTCTCAGCCTCAAGGACAACGATCAGCGATCGAATCTCGAAGCCTTGATCGACGCGGGCGTCTCCTCCTTCAAGATCGAGGGGCGCTTGAAGGACGTTCAGTACGTCAAGAACATCACGGCGCTCTACCGCAAGGAAATCGACGCGATCCTCGCGCGGCGTCCGGAACTCTGCCGCTCGTCCGCGGGCGAGACGACCTTCCGCTTCACGCCCGACGCCGCCAAGACCTTCCGCCGCGGCGCCACCGACTATTTCGTGCACGGGCGCGACTTCTCAAAGCCCTACGACCTCGCGCAGACGGAAAGTCCCAAGAACACGGGCGACCCCGTCGCGCGCGTGCTTCGCATCGATCCGAAGCGTCTTTTGGTCGACGCGCTCCCGGGCGTGTCGCTTGCGAACGGCGACGGCCTCACCTATGAGGCGGCCGACGAGGAAATCCACGGGCTTTCCGTCAACCGCGCCGAGCGCGAAGGAAACCACTGGGCGCTCTACCCGCGCGAACGCACGTCGCAGTTGGACGGTCTTCGCACGGGCAGCATCCTCTCGCGCAACCGCGACCAGGCCTTCGAAAAGATTCTCTCGGGCAAGACCGCCGAACGGCGCATCCCCGTCACCGCGACCTTCACGGTCGAAGAGGACGCCCTCACGCTTCTTTTGACGGACGGCACTTCGACGGGCTTCGCGGAGGTCGCCATGGATCTCGAAGCGCCCTCGGACGCCGAGGAAAACCGCGCGCGCCTCGCGCAGAACCTCGGCAAGATGGGCGACACCGACTATCGGATCGCCGAACTCTTCATCCCCGAAGATCTCGACGTCTTCGTCCCCGCGAGCATCGCCAATCAATTGCGCCGCCACGCGACGGCGGAACTCGACGCCGACCGGAAGGCGCATTGGGAACCGACGCACCGCGATCCCGGCGATCCGACGGCTCCCTATCCGGAAAAGACCGTCGACTTTCGCGCGAACGTCGCAAACCGTCTCGCCAAGGCTTTCTACGAACGGCACGGCGCAACGGTGACGGCGCCCGCCTTCGAGATTCTGCCCGTTCCCAAGGCGGACCTCATGACCTGCCGCCACTGCGTGCGCGCGCAGCTCGACCTTTGTCCGAAGACGCTCAAGTTCTTCCCCGAACGCCTCAAGACGACGGACCGAAAGCTCTTCCGACCCGAACCGCTCCTTCTCAAGAATTCCGCGGGCGAAGTCTTCCGCGCGGAATTCCACTGCGAAGAAAAGCCCTGCTTCATGACGATCACGTCGCCCTCGGGGCTTCCGACGCGCCGTCCGGCGGACACGGACTTCGGCGCAGGGAGGTCGGAACGCAGCACCGCTGCGAAACCCGCCGCCAACCGCTCGGAAAAGCGCTCCTTCGAGCGCCGGGGTTCGGAGCGTTCGGCCGAAAGACGATCGTTTGAGAAGCGCCCGGCCCCGCGCCGGGGCGACGCCGCCCGCGGTCCGCGCAGGGAATCGGCGGGCAAGCCCTTCGGCGCCAAGAAGACGCGCGGCCGCTGAGAGAGGAGAAGACCATGCAGTTTTTTGACGACGAAGAGCCCGTCGAAATCCTCTCCCCCACCGCGGAGATGATGCCCGTCTTCGACGCGATTCGCGAGAGCTTCGAGCGCCTTGCGGCGCTCCCGCACGCGAACGCCGTGTCGCTTGCCTGGGACGACATCGCCTTTACGCAGACGGGCACTGAACTCGCCCGCTGGTACTTCGGGCGCAACGGTCTGTCGATTTGCATCGAAGACCCGGACGACGCGATGCTCGGCGACCTCTACCACTGGGTGGAAAACCATTTCAACGTCATGAGCGGGGCGGACCTTGACGACCGGCTCGAATACCTCGCGGGGAACAACCAGACGCCGACGCGCTTTCGCACGATCCGCGAAGCCGCGGCCGTGTCGGAACTCGTCCGTCACGAGGTGGGACTCGGCTGGGGCGGCTTTTCCGCCGTCGTCGACAAGGAGGACGAAGCGCGTCTTCGCCGCCTTCGCATCTTCACCGACTACTACCGGCAGACGATCGAGTGGCCTCTTCTGCGCACGGCGGACCTCGCCGCGACCTGCGCCCTCATCGTCGCCTCGCAGCTTCTCGGCATGACCTCGCCCGCCCGGGCGGAAATCCTTTTCGCGCGCCCCGCGGGTGAACTCATCGTGCGCTTTCGCAGTTGGACGGACGTGGCCGAAAGCCTTCTCGTGCGCGACGCCTTCGTCGCGCTCGAAACGAGCGAATCGGCGGCCCTGCAGGCGGTGCGCCGCTCCTACATCTTCCTCGAATCCCTTCTCTCAGGCCCCTGGAAGACGCTCTCCTGGATCCGCGTCGCACAGGAGGAGCTCCCCGACGTAACGCCGAAGCCTACCGTCTCCGGCAATCTCTAAAGGAAAGGAAAAATGCTCAGCAAAACGCTACGCCGCGCCGACCGCGCGCTCTCCGAAGAAGACACACGCAAGGTGCTCGCCCGCTGCCAGTGGGGGACCCTCTCCTACGCGGACGACGAAGGAACGCTTCATTCGATTCCGATCTCCTACGCCGTCGCGGGCGACAATCTCTATTTTCACGGCGGCAAGGCGGGGACCAAATGGGAAACCCTGCAGAAGCCCCGCGCCGCGACCTTCGTCGTCGCGACCGACGTCAAGGCCGATCCGGAAGAATTCACGACCGCCTTCGAATCCGTCGTGCTCTCGGGCACGGTCGAACTCGCCTCGGACGAAGCCGAACGCCGCACGGGATTCTTTGCGGTGCTCGCGAAATACTGCGCGACGGTCGCCCCCGAAAAGTGCGAAGGCTACTTCCGCGAAGGAAGTCCCTACGCCGGTCTCTGGCGCCTTCACATCGAATGCATGACGGGCAAGCGCCACGAGTGAGCGCCATTTCCGAATCATTGTTCCGATAAGGATTGCGGGAGAAAAACAGCGGATAACTTGTCTTTTTCCCGCAATTTTAGATTTTCGTCAAAATTTCCTCTCGCGAAAATGACGATGCGGGAGTAACATTCGTGAATCCGTGTCTTCCGCCCTCCGGCGAAGCACTTTTCTTTTGACCCTATTTGTACGCACATTAGAAGGAAAACAGGACCTTCAACATTTTGTACGCACAAATGTTATCCCGCCCGGAGACATCTTCCATGTACGATCCGAAATCCCGCGTGGCCGAAGAGTTCATCTGTCACGAAGAAATTCTCGACACGCTCGCCTACGCCGAAGAACACAAGCACGACCGTCCCCTGATCGATTCGCTTCTGGAAAAAGCGGCTGCCTTCCGCGGCCTCACGCACCGTGAAGCGGCCGTGCTCCTCGCCTGCGACCTGGAAGACGTCAACCAGAAGATCCTCGACACGGCCGTGCGCGTGAAGGAACACATCTACGGCACCCGCATCGTTCTCTTTGCGCCGCTCTACCTCTCGAACTACTGCGTCAACACCTGCACGTACTGCCCGTACCACGCGAAGAACAAGCACATCCAGCGCAAGAAGCTCACGCAGGAAGAAATCGAACGCGAAGTCATCGCTCTGCAGGACCTCGGCCACAAGCGTCTTCTTCTCGAAGCGGGCGAACATCAGAAGTACAACCCGATCGAATACATCCTCGAATCCATCAAGACGATCTACTCGATCAAGCACAAGAACGGCGCCATTCGCCGTCTGAACGTCAACATCGCCGCGACGACGGTCGAAAACTACCGCAAGCTCCACGAAGCGCAGATCGGTACCTATCAGCTCTTCCAGGAAACCTATCACAAGGAAAGCTACAAGCTTCTTCATCCGAAGGGACCGAAGTCCGACTACGCCTACCACACCGAAGCGCACGATCGCGCCATGGAAGGCGGCATCGACGACGTGGGCCTCGGCGTTCTCTTCGGCCTTGAACACTGCCAGTACGACTTCGTGGGCCTCCTCATGCACGCCGAACACCTCGAAGCCGTTTGGGGCGTGGGTCCGCACACGATTTCGGTGCCGCGCATCTGCCCGGCTGACGACATCGACCCGAACACCTTCAGCAACGCGGTTCCGGACGACCTCTTCCTCAAGATCGTGGCGCTCATCCGCCTCGCCGTTCCCTACACCGGCATGATCATGTCGACGCGCGAAAGCGCCCGCATCCGCACGGAAGCGCTCCGTCTCGGCATCTCGCAGATTTCGGGGGGCTCCCGCACTTCGGTGGGCGGCTACACGCTCGAACCCGAAGACGAAGGCGAAAACACGGCGCAGTTCGAAACGTCCGACCGCCGCAGTCTCGACCAGATCGTCAAGTGGCTCCTCGAAAACAAGTACCTGCCCTCCTTCTGCACGGCCTGCTACCGCGCCGGCCGCACGGGCGACCGCTTCATGCAGTTCGCGAAGACGGGCGAAATCGCCACCTACTGCCAGGCCAACGCCGTGATGACGATCAAGGAATACCTCTGCGACTACGCTTCGGCCGCGACGCGCAAGGCGGGCGAAGAGGTGCTCAAGGCGGAACTCCCGAAGATCCCGCACGAAAAGATCCGCGCCGCCGCGGAAAAGCGCTTGATCCGCATCGAGGCCGGTGAGCGTGACTTCCGCTTCTAACCTCTCAGCTTAACCATCTATTCGCCGCGAGCGCTTCGTTTATTCGTCGCTCGCGGCTTTTTTGTTGTCTCTTTGCATCGTCTGTGCATTGTGTGCGATCATTCTGAGTATCGTTTTGTCCCACAAAACTGAGGGGCAAATCGTGGGACAAATTTCCAAAAAACCGCTTTTCTGCCATCCATGTGGGACAAAGCATGAAGATCAACTCCAAAACGGTTCTGACGGTTAAGGATGGACGGCACCTGATTGAACCCAATCTCTTCCTCGTCGTTCGCAACAACGGGCGCCATCGAGCCTTCGTCTATCGATACACCTTTGCCGGTAAGCGCAGGGACTTGTCTCTCGGCACGCCCGCCGAGAAGACCGTCATGGCCGCCAAGCAGGACGCATCCAGATGCAGAATCTTGCTTGCGAAAGGGATCGACCCCAAGGACCTTCGAGACAAAAGAGCCGAAGAAGCCAAGAAGATTTCCGCCACACCGACCTTTCAAGCGTACGCGGAAGACATCTTGCCGACTATCATCAATGTCAAGCAGTACAAAAACAAAAACAGCGTCACCGCCCTAAAGCACGCCGTGACTCTTGCCAGCCAAGCGTTCGGACGGAAGAAGGTTTCGGACATCACGACGAAGGACGTCCTCGGCGTGATCGAACCTTTGTGGCAGACCCGCACGCCTTTCGCCATTCGCATCCGTTCAAACATTGAACTCATCTTGAACTACGCGAAGCGCGACGGGTTCTTCTCAGGAGAAAACCCCGCCACTTGGCGAGGGAATCTATCGACGTGGTTGCCCTCCCCTTATAGGATTCACAAGCACAAACACCTTGCTGCGGCCTCACTGGATCTGACCCGCAGCATTCTTTCTCTGATGCTAAAGCCCGACTCGCCCGGCTACCCTCAATCGCGCAATGCAATTATCTTCGGAATCCTGACGGCAACCAGAAAGATCGAGTTCACTCAAGCGCAATGGAGCGAATTTGACTTTGACGCCATGATCTGGTCGGTCCCGCCGGAACGTCGTAAGGACGGGAAGCCCTTTCCTTTCCGCGTGCCCTTGTCGAAACAGGCGTATCGCTTGCTTGAACGAATTGGCATCCGCGCCGAGGGTCCAGTCTTCCCGTCTCGATATTACCCCGACCGCTCCATGAGAATGGAGAACGTCTCGTCCGTCATGAGAAGAATCGCCCCCGGCGAAGCCACGATGCACGGTTTCCGATCGACGTTTCGAGACTGGGCCGCTGAGGCAGGAGTAGACCACATCGTCGCGGAAAAGTGCTTGTCTCACGCGACTGGGAACGCCGTCGAACAGGCTTACCAACGGTCCGATCTTCTCGAACAACGCCGCCCCGTCATGCAGGCATGGGCGGACACGGTTCTGCCCGACTTATGAGTCACTTCACTTGTCCGACGGCTCGGACGACTGCGTCGTGAATGCCGGAATTTCGGCGAAGTATTGCGTCTCCTTCTGCAAGAAGTTCCGCACTTTCTCTGAGAAGGCCCTCGCACCGGGCGACTGCAGCTCTCTCCACTGTGCAGGCAGAGGCTGAGGGTCGCTCGGATCGTGAAGCGACGGCACGGCGCAGCCGCTCAAGCTCAGCGTCAACATCGACGCGCTCAGCACGCAAAGCATCGAGCGCTTCCTGCGCTTCAACAAGTCTCTCATATGCTTTCCTCCCGTCCTGGGCGCGCACCACCGCCGCGTCAAGCTGCGCGTCCTTCAGCTTCTCCTCACCCCGATAGTAGGCAAGACCGAAGCCGACGGCGAAGGCAAGCACGACAGAGGCGGCGGTTTTCCAAGACATCTGTCATTCCCTCAATCAAGCGGTTGCGCCAACTTGTACCCTTCCTCCCAGACGTCCGAGGAGATCGTCTCCGCGTCGGGGCCGCACTCGTGCCGAGCAATGGCACGGGCAATGGCAAGGTAGTACGTCGGGTCATCATCGAAAGGAATGCGCTCATCAGTCGAGCGACCAATCGCCGACGCCACATGCAGCGCGTAGCTCTTCGTGTCGTTCTCGTTCGACGGCGCCCAGCGACCGATGATCTGCTCGACCGTCTCGAGGCCATGCAACTTGTGGTAGGTGCGCAGAGTGCGCAGGATGGCGCGGCACCCCCAGGCCATGGACTGGAAGGTGCAGAAGCGCTTGTCCTCGCTAGGCCAGACTTCGCCCGCCCACGTCGGTTGCCATTTGTTCTTCTCAATGTTTCCGGGATTGTTGTTTCGGATTCCTCGTGCAGTCACTTCTTCTCTCCTTTCGCCGGCGGCAGCTTGGCGTCCGCCTGCGCTTCAATTCGTTGCTCGAGCGTCGCCACGATGCGGCGCAGCACGGGCGGCACCACGGATCCAAGACCGCCCCTCTCAAGGTTTTCGATGATTGAGCCAAATTCTCCTGCGGCGTAAGCGCAGATCGTGATGCTCTGAAAGATGCAGATCCCGATCAGCGGCTCAAAGACTTCGTCAAGGCCGTGGGCCAGAGCCACGACAAGGAACATCAAGGCTTTTTTCAAGATCCCGATGAAGTTCTTGTGTGAGCTCCATGTGTGCGTGTGAATCGCCGCCCACGTGCCCGACGCGAAGTCCACGCCCACGAAGACCGTTAGCCAGATCAGCAAGGGACCGATATCACCAAAGGCGAAGCTCAGCGCCCCGCCGATGATTCCACCGGTCACCGCCATGAATCTCTCTGCTCCTTGCGGAAGAACCGTCGACAGAGCATTGAGCATCACATCACCATGTAGCAAATAGCGATCGTCGCGAGCACGGCACCCACGCAGATGAGCGCCCAGATGGCGCGCACCTCACGGCGCGTGTCGGTATCCTTCGTCGCCTTCCAATCGTCGACGGCCTTCTTGGCCTCTTCCGCACGCTTTTCCCACTCTTCTTTCGTCATAAGGGCATCCTCCATAGAACACCCTAAGCCTATGCCTGCAGCGTCGGTCTTTATGGACACTCAGTCCCCGAGATACTCGTCGACGTGCGTTCCAAAAAGCGGATTCACCATGCAGGTCCACTGGACGACCTGATCCGTCACGCCTTCGTCGAAGTCGAAGAGTTTCCAACCCAAATTGACGCGGAGACAGCGCTGAGGCCAATGCCGATACCGCTGCACGCCGTACAGCTGAAAGGCCACAGTCTTCCCATCGCGTACGATCTTCTTCCACTGCCAGCCGCTACGAGGCGGCTTCGCGCCGACGTCGCGGTCACCCTCAAACACGAGCGTGTCGGTCGAGCGCACCTCGACGCCCAACACGGAAATGTCGAAGCCGTAGCAAACATTCCGCCAGAACCACGCGACGCGACGGCAATAGGTGTCCCACGCCCCCGTGCCAGGGTGACGTTCCCAATGCGCCTCGTCGCCGTCCGCAGGATTGTCAGGGGTCTGGAACCACGAGAGCCACGACGGCAGATACCCATCATCCTTCACAAAGAAAGGCAGGACCGGCGCCAGGAGCCGCCCGACCACGGCCATGAAAAGCGACGGCACAATCAGCAGAGCCCACTTCAAATAGATCATTGTTTTCTCCTCCTTGCAAAAGAGGGCCGCCCCGAAGAGCGCCCCTCTGTCTCACGGTCCGAAGTCACAAGCCCTGAGCCTGCGCCTTCGCCTCCTCTCTCGCGGCTTCCGCCTCAAGCTCTCTAATTCTTCACTCAAAAACCGCAAGCGAACCAACTTACATCTCTCGACACCCCGAAACTCGGGTCACTAACCGTAAAGCCTTTGTCGGTTTTGTCTACTATGTTGACAACGTGAGTGAGAAAACTTACATAGGCTTTTTGCTCCCATCCAGATTGTTTGTTACGCATGAACAAAGCCGTGTAACTCGTATCCGTATACATCTTCAGGAAGGTTATTGTTGTATTGACGCCCTCTTTCAACGTAATACTCCCTCCCTGCTCGATGAAACCATCACTCCACTTTCGCCACCATCCCGTCGAAGTCTTCCCTGATTCGACAATCACACTATTGCTAGTGCGCTCTTTTACCCACCCCAACGTCTTCAGAATGTCAGGATGCGCTGTGACAGAGCGAGATTGAGAGAGACTATTTACCCCCCCCCATCGCCATTGACTTTTCTTTACTCATGTTTGCTCCTCATTGATGGCGGCAGATGAGCACGCTCCAACTCCGACTCATACGCCGAGCGGCAGTGCTCCGTCTGCCAGAAGAAAAGATGATCGATGATCCAGGCGGGCCACGCTCTGGATCCGTCCATTCTGTGGCGGTGAGCGCGGCTTGAGAGCGTCTCATCCGCGAACCCGCCGAAGAACGTATTCAACAACTGGTCGACGGCTACGAGGATTTGAAATCCGTCAGGATGCTTCATTCGACGTCCTCGATTCGAAGATTGAGGATCTGTAGGTAGGCCAGCATGTGGTCGAACTGCATCTTCATAAGATGAAGTTCCCACCCGTCAAAGCTCAGACGCTTCGCCTCGTCACTCTCAACTTCCGCCAAGAAGCGATGTAGATTCTCCGTTTTCTCGGCTAAGTCGTCGCGCTCTTTCTTCAAACGCTCAAGCCAGTCTGACATTTTGTGTCTCCCGTAGGGCGACGTTTCCGCCGCCCTCTCCCTTGTTACTTCATCGCGGCTTTCACCGACTTGATGTAGTAGATCGTTTTCCACATGTCCTTGAGGCAATGAATGTCCGTCGTCGTCAGTTCGTCGACAGACTTGTCGTTCATGCGCTCAAGCTTCTTGCGAAGTAGAGCCATGGTTTCTTCCATCTCCACTTCAAGCCAAGATTTCTCTTCCGTCATAAACCCTCCTAAACGGCATGACGTTTCGCAATTTCATAGAGGGCGTCAATGTCCGCACTGTCCGCAACATAGCCTGCAATCGCGAGCTTTCCACCCGAGCCCTCCAACGCCTGAGAGGCGGCGTTCTTCGCTTTGTCAAGATCGATCTTCCCGTTCTCGTCCACGATACCGAGCATCTTCATCGCCGGAAGAAATTCCTGAACGCGACCGTCTACGCTCGTAGACAAATACGGAAGAACGAAACCAAAACCGAACTTCGCCATCGGAGTCGGAACCTTCGGAAGAATCACCTCCATCAGGTACTCTTGAGCGATTTTCGGAATTTCTTGCGTGTGCACGAACATTTCGCCCTCCTACAGTTACGCCGCAGGCGTCGTGGTCGTCGGGGCCGTCGGCGCAAGGAGCGCATTGATCCGCTGTTCCGTGGCGCGATTGTCGGAAAGGCTCTGGGCGTAAACCTCCTTACCGATCTTGTCGGCGTAGTTTTCGCTCTTGAGCATTCCGTTTTCGGCCATGAGACCGGCAACGAGGTTGGGGTTCCCGCCGCCCAAAAGGCCGCCGAGAACACCTCCGTTTCCGCCGTTTCCGGCGCCGAGCGCCCAAAGACCACCGAGCGTGGTACCGATGATGCCGGTCGTAAGACCAGCGTTCGCTTTCGCATTAGAAGCAAATTCACCCATGGTTAGGTCTCTCTACAAAATGCCTTGATTGAACTGAGCAAGGCCCCTCAGACTCCGACCTTTGCCAAGGTCAGGGATTCTGTCGCTGAGAAATCCTCAGCATTAAATTTGATTTCAACCGATTCCACCGCCCCCGCATCCTGCGCTTCTTCGATCTGTGTGCGTAGCGACCACTTCTGTTGGTAAGCAGACTGTCCGTTCTGAAGAATCTCAAGATGGAGTGTTTTCAGTTGTTCGAACGTAAGCATGTGTGGAACGTTCTCATGATCCATGAACTCCACCGTGGTACGCGATTCTTCGGGCGAAGCCTCAGCGACGGCAATCAGGCCGCTCACATCAGTAACTGCGCGAACGTCTGAATCCGCGACGAACCCCAGCGAGGACGTCACCACGGCGTCCTTCTCGTACCACTTCAGGAAGGCGCGCTCAAGCTCCTGAAGCTTGAACGACTTCACCTCTTCGAGCGAGGGCTCAGGAACCGCCACAATCTGAAAGCGCCGCGAGCCATCATCGGCGGGGTCCAACTCGTCGATGTAGCAATCCCCGCGCGTGTTGCAGAAGTCTGCCGCTTCAGGCGGGTAGACGCCCTCGAAAATTTGTCCAATAGTGAAATCCATGTTTCCTCCTTAATATCCACTCGCATACCACGAGAAGTAAACATTGCTTAACCAACCTACCGCATTACTGGACCACGAAATCAATACGGCGCAACTGTTTTTCGATCTACCGCCATATTTCACTTTAACTGCATTAACTGCGTTATTGTTGTAAGAGTCCGTATCTGTTGTGGCTGTTAATGAGTAGTTCGTGTTGGAATATCCTTTGAAGAATGAAATCGTCGCTTTATCCCCGTGCGTAGAAAAAGTATATCCACCCTGCTCGATAAGCCCATCCGACCACTTGCGCCACCAACCAGTCGAGGTCTTACCCGATTCAACAACAACGTGTTCACAAATGTGCTCCTTGAAGAAATTCAAGGTCTTAAGCACCTCCGAATCGGCTGTGACAGAACGTGATTGAGACGGACTATTACCCCCCCCCCACGCCATTTAGCGTTTCTTCATTTTCCATATTTCCTCCTTAGTACCCTGATGCGTAAATCATCATTTCAAAAGTTTGCGTTCTGCCATCCCACGCTGCGCAATTCAGAACGAAACTTGACGTGGATTTGGATCGAACATAAAGCCCAAACTCATTCGGGCTCCCCGAACTTTTTAGTGGAAATGCCTTGATATCGTAATTCGTGGACGAGAAAGCCTTGTTTAGTGTGACTGTCGTTCCGGCATTGTTGTATGAACTTGAAGAAACCACGAACCATTGCTCCACGAATCCGTCACTCCACACGCGACGTCTGGTCGTGCCGGAGCTGTATGCCCCCGTTACGTAGACATATGCTGCACCGGCCCTTTGGTTCAGAGCGTTCAGCGCCTTCAGAACGTCAGCGTTAGCGACGATAGAGCGAGCCTTCGCCCCCCCCCTGTTAATGATAAATCAATGTTATTCATTCTTCCTCCTTATGAGTATCCACATGCGAACCAAGAAAATTCGTCCGTACCGCCCCAATTAGAAACGACGCAAGAACTTTTCGTATGCGACAAAACCGTGAATGCGTTCCAATGGTAGCCTTCGCCGTTTGTGTTGGTTTTGTTAGAAACACACAATGAAAAATTGTCGTTCGAAAAGCTCACCGGGTACGTCACCGTTGCGCGATTACTGTGACTTGCGCTTGAGTTTCCACCCTGCTCGACCCAGCCATCGGAATACTTCCGATACCACGTCGTGGACGTTTCCCCGCTGTCAACAAGATATGCGCCCGTCCTTTTCTTGAGAAAGTTCAGAGCTGCCAGAACTTCCTGAAAGACTTCAGATAGAGAGCGTGCATTGACCCCCCCCCTACGATAGTTTGAACTTCAGACATTCTTTTCTCCTATCAGACGTAACCACAGGCGTGCCACGAAGTGGGCATGTTCGCTCCGCCATTCAAAACAATGAATGAAGTCTTCGTAACGTTTCGAACGCCAAAGAGGCTCCAAACAACATCGCCCGAGTTCACAGTTTTCTTGCCCGCAACGCTCACCACGTATTTCGTGTCGTTGTACGGAATGGGAAGATTGATCGTCGTTTGTTTATAAAAGCCGGCCTCAACTTCTCCTCCTTGCTCGACAAAACCATCAGACCACTTGCGATACCACGCGTCGGAATTGCCGCCCGTTTCAATCACCCTTCTTTCATTAAGGGCATCCAGCGCCTTCTTCACATCTGCATTTGCCGTCATCATGAAATCCCGTTTTCCTCATTGAATTGTTGGAACGCGGCAAGAATGCTCGCCGCGGTGTCGTCTTGCATACCGTCGACATACGACTTCGTCGCGACGTGGTTGTCCGCCGTAGGCTCAGGCACCACCGGTGAAGTCGAGAACGTTTTCGTTCCCGCAATCGTCTGATTCCCCGTTAATTCGACCTTTGAATCGAGCGCCTCCTGCAACCCATCCACCTGATCGATCGTGTGTGTTTGCTCATCGAGCTTCTCGTTGACTTCAGCCTCAGTGGCAATGCGCTGTCCGCCGACGGTTATGCCGTCATGCACACGCAGCGCCCCAGTGTCGGTCTCTACCGTGACTTCCCGCGCCGCCCCCGTGAAGGAAGCGTGCTCAGCAGCAGTTCCACCTCTCCATTGAACAGTCTTTGCCATTACGCCAGTTCTCCTAAATCAATCTGATCCGCGAGCTCGGTTGCGCCAACCGTGCTCTTCGTAGCGAGTGTCCCAAGCCCCTTGATCTGGGACGACTCGTGAGTGTGAGTTGCCGCAGCCTTTCCATCGAGCGCGGTCTGAAGCTCCGTCACGTCCGCAATCTCGTGTGTGTGCTCAGACGGCGCAAACGTCGAAGGCTTCTCGGAAATGGAATCCCACGTGATCTTATTAGGCATCGTCATGGTGCGATTGCCCACCGCCGTTACTCTGCCCTTGGCGTCCACCGTGATATACGGAATGACGAACGTTCCGGCAAAAGCGAGCGTCGCATCGGCGGTAGGTCCTGCCGACCCCTCCGTCACACCGGAATTGGCAAGCGTGAGAGTCAACGTTGCGTCGGTATTCCCAAGCGTGGCGGTTCCCGTGGCGTCGCCAGATGCCGTCAGCGTATGCGTATGCCCCGACGCCGCCTTTCCGGCGAGGGCCGTATCGAGCCCCGTGACCTGTTCGGTCGTGTGTGTGTGAGAAATGGGGGCATAAGTTGCGTCCGCCTCATCCTTCCCGAGAGGCGAGCCGATGGACTCGGAGATGTCTGCTGCCTCATCTCGCGCCGCCTCAGCAGCTGCCTGAGCCGCCAAAGCGGCAGTCTTGGCGCTCTCCGCCCCGCTCTTTGCTGTCTCGGCTTGCGTCTTGGCAGTCTCTGCCGCGGTCTTCGCGCTTTCTGCGCTGGACGCGCTACCCGCAGCAGCCGCGGCTGAAGATTCTGCCGCTTCCTGTGCCGCCTCAGCGGCCCCTTGTGCCTCAACGGCTTTCGCTCTTGCGGTGTTGGCCGCGACCTGATCTGAGTTCGCGTCCGTCGCGGACTGAGCCGCTTCCGTCGCTTTCGTCGTAGCGGTGGTCGCGGCAGTCGTCGCCGTCGTCGCGGCGCCCGTTGCAGTTGTAGCCGATTCCGCCGCTTGCGCCGCAGACGTGGATGCTTCAGCGGCTTTTGCTGTAGCGGTCTGAACGGCCTGACTCAAAGCGGTCTCATCGACCGCAGCGGCATCCGCGCTGTTCTTAGCTTGAGTCGCGTAGTAGCGGGAAGAGAATCCCGCGCCCTCGTCGGACGCATCGACCTCGACCTTCCCGTCCATCTTCTGCGCCCAGGCCTTCGCGAGATCGCGCCACTCTTGGCCTTCCAGCTCGACGAGATCCACCTGCGCAGATCCGGCGGACTCAACTGCAGTTTTCTGCGTCTGCCCCGCCGAAGCAATTTCCTGCAGTGCCGCCTCTTTTCCCTGCGTAACTGCCGAGGCACCTTCGGAGGCGATCCGCGCGCTTTCGGCCGCGGCTGTCTTCGAAGCCAAGGCGGAATCGGCTGAAGCCTTCGCCGCATTCTGTGAGGACAGTGCCGCATCTTCTGACTCCTTGGCAGCATTAGCCGAGTCTGCCGCAGCGGAAGCGGAGGCAGAAGCCTCGGACGCCTTCTGCGTGGCCGTCGCCGCATTGTCGTCCGCCTGTAGCACTTCCTCGAGGTTGCTCGACACAGCCACGACATCGTCGATGCTGTCTGCGACAGTCTTCACGTTTCCGCCGTCCACGACAGTCGTGGGCTCGGGCGGTTCAGTGATCAGGCCGAAGTCCATCGAGGAGAGCGGGTACCCCTGCAGATCGTCCGCCACGGTGATGACGCTGCCCATGTGATCACCGACGAGATCGATGTCGTCGACGATCGGGACGAGCTGCGAGACGCCTTCATCAATCTCTTCGGCACGATCGAGGATGTCGGCAACGGTTTCCGCCGTGGCGTTCACTTCCTGGCGGTCCTTCTCTACCTCCTCCTGCGCTTCAGTGATCTGCGTCTGCGTCTCGAGCACTTCCCTTTGCGTCTCGAGAACTGCCTGATACGTCTCTTCCGCCTTGGCCGCGTACTCATTGGCTTCGGCCGCGATGTCCATGATTTCGGCCGTTACCTGCTCCGGCGTCTTCTCCGACGTCGACGGCACCTTCAGCGTTCTCTCAAGAATTTCCCGATTCTGCTGCGCGAGGATGACCGCTCGGTCGCTCGAGTCGTTGAGCATGTCCGGATAGAAACCGCCGCGGTTCGTGAGAACCATCGGCTGCAGGTACGGCACGTCCGAAAGGATCGAGAGAATCGATCCTTCCGCAAGCGCTTCCGTCAGCGTGACGGTTCCTCCCGGCATCCCGTCCTGATCGGCATTTAGCTCAGTGTCGTATAGGTCCGAGTCGAGCTCGCTTTCCGTCTCTCCGTTGTCGGTCGACACCATGACCCGCACCTCGGACGGGTCGAAAATTTTGAATTCGAACTCGAACGTGGTCTGCGTTCCGTTTCCTTGGAACGGCCCTGCGCGACGAGTTTCTGAAGAAATTGCCATGGCAAGCCCCTTTCTCTGATGCACTTCATCGTGCCGCAAAAAAGGGGATCTATATGGACACTCTCACTCAGGGGGTCGGATCCCGAGCGACACCTGGAGCGCGGGCGGGAGCGATTTCTGTCGGACGCCACCAGTAGCCCTGCCCAGTATTCTTCGCGCCCCACCCCTGAATGCGGGCAAGATAGCCAGGGGAAGCCGCCTCCATCAGATCGTTGTAGATGGCGCGGTCGAAAACACCCTTGGCGTACCAGAGATTCACGAAGGGCATGTGGCCTCGCAGGAGGCGCAGCGCCTTCGCTTCGGGTTTCGTCTCCTTGTCGTAGAGGCCCTCGTCGACATACGCCTTGGCAACGTCAAAAGTGTCCGACACCGTGTTGAAGACGGGACCAAGGAAGCGCAGGAAGTTGGGCGAGCCGTAGGCGCTCTGCCCATCAAGGCCCGCGATGAGGATGTCGGAAAGGAAGCCTGCACCGCCACCGGTGGAGAGCGCTTGCCACCAATACTCTTCGGACGTCGGATCCTGCAGGTCGCGGCCTGCGACGAGCGCTTTCATCTGCACCGAGATGGCGCCCGCTAGCGTGGTCGAGACAACGATCATGGCCGCGTAGCGTGCTGCGGCGGCCTTGCCGTCCGTCTGCGCGATGTCCGACATGCGCTCGAGGTGACGGCGCATGAAAGCGATCGGGAAGGACTTGAAGAGCATCAGGTGACGAATCACTTCGCCCTCAACCGTTCCCTTTCCTCCCGCGATGTTCACGAGAGCGCGCGTGCCAAGATCGGGATCCAGCGACGCGATGCCGCTTTCGTCTTTGAGGAACGCCACGTACATCGTGGCCGCGTGATCGATGTCGCGATCGGTGTACTCGAAACGGCTCCTCTCTTCGGGAGGAGTGAGCTCGTACAGCTGCGCGAGGTCGACTTCGCGGATGTCCTGCGTCGTGAGGAAATCCGCTTCGCCTTGTCGGAAGGGCTTCGCAAACTGCCACAGTCTCCAATCCCTCTCCGTGACGCCGATGCGCTCGAGCGCACGCTTCTGGTACCCCGTGAGAGACTTCCAATCGTTGCGCACGATCTTCGCCATGGAGCCCATCTGACTCACCATGGACGCTTGCCGCACCCCGTTTGTGAACGCGTCAAGAAGACTCGCCTTCATCGTGACGTTTGCAAGCATTGCGGTCCATCCGCTACCGACGTTGTTTTCTCCGAAGCGCACGAGGTTCGCCGACAACACATCAGCCATGACGCCCGCACGGGTCGCCAATTCCGAACTCTCCGTACCAAGCGCCCTCACGAGGTTCGTCGCGGCCGTCAGGAGAGGGATTCGATTCATGCCTGCCGAGATGAAGTACGTAGGGATGTCCGAGACGGCCGTAAGGAAGGTGGACTGCAGTTTGCCGACCACCTCAAGATTGCGCGCACCCTGGTTGATCGACGCGAAGAGTTCGCGGCCGGGCTTGATGACGGACGCTTCCCCCGTGAGGACCTTCCACGAAGACTCGACCGGAATGAGCCCGATGCGGGATTTCGTGCTGCGCCCCTGGATCTTCTTCGACTGATCGGCTTCGGCGGCCGCCACGCGATCGAGGCCGCGCTTCATGTTGTTTGGGTTCGGCCCGAGCATTTCCAGAAAGGCCGCGTCCTTCGCGGTCTTCTGGACGCTCTTCAACATGACCTCGAAGTAGGAGCCTCGCCCGAAGGTGTCGTGGTACTGAATGAAGGAATCGGCGTCCTTGAAGATGAGGGTGCGGTGGAGATTCCCGCGGTTCGCGCGACCAAGACCGCTCCTCACGTTCGCCCCCGCAACGTCGGAAACGTCTAGATTCCCAGCACCGTTCGTGACGATGTTCTCGAAGGACTTGCGAAGCATTTCGCGCATTCCCTGGTCGTCCATCAGATTGCCGTTGAGGTCGACGTACTCGTCGCGCTTGAGTAGCGGCAGAATGAAATTCACCCACGCCTCGCGGTTCTCTTCGTACCGATTCACGCCACGAGCCGTGTTCACCGCAGTATTTGCAACCTGCCTCAGACGCCCTTCTCCACGCAGGATTTCTGCAGCGTGCGCGAGGCGACTGTCATCATGCGTCTGTGGAAAGTAGTCCTCAATCTTCCCGAGATTCCCTCCGGCGCGATTGAAGCGGAGGCGCGTGGCTTCCGACACGTCGCGGAAAGCCTGCGCGGCCTGCCTCGCGAGCTGGTTCTTTGTCTCGACCCCAAGGCACTCCCGCACCACGTCCGTCGCCATCTTGTGGTTTTCCATGATCCCCATGAATCCCGGGCGGATCTTGTCGAGCGCAACGCACAACTTTGTCGCGTACTCGCTCTGCGTCGCCCGAATGTTTCGGTCGAGCTCCTGGAAGATCTGCTGTTCGGCTGCAAAGCCGAGGTACCCGCGCTCACGATGGAACGCAAGGCGCTCATTGATGCGGGCCTGCGCTACGACCGTCAACGCCGCGCGCTGTTCCCGCTTGTTCGCCTCCTCGAGGAGAGACTGCGAGTAAAGTTCGCCCGCCGCTTTCGCCCGATCGTAGATCGACATGGAATCCCATCCGTCGGGGTCTTCCTTTCGCAACTGTGCCATGTAGTAGCGGATCTGCTGCTTCATGTCCGCCGCTTCGTCCGCGCTCACGTCGCGCCCCAGCGCCCACGAGACGCGCTCGACGCACTTTCGATTCATCTGCGATTTCGCCACCGCGTTCGCCATCAGTCAGCTCCTCCAATGCCGTTGTTCATGAACATGCAGGTGACGGCCACGTCGACGCCCTGCTGCGCCTTCTGCCGAAGCTCGTCCGCCGCCTGCTTTTCCCTCGCGAGGAACTCGCTCGCGAGCATCGTGCCGTCGAGTTCGTCTACCTGAACACGGAGATCGGGCGCGTCGGCAAGCGCCATCTTCGCGCCCCGCATCTCCAGACTTTCATCGGGCATCTGGTCGACAATCTGCATCGCCTCTCGATTGATCTGAGCAAGACGGGCATCGTCCGCAGACTCGATCCTTCGCGCCACCTCGTCCACGTCGGGCGGCATGTCGAAGAGAGCCGCGCCCTGATCCACATCTTCCACATCGGGAACAGCGGCCGACTCGACAGGTTCCGTGCTTTCTACCTGCACACGGGCCGCCGCCTTCGCATCGTCCACCCGCTCGATCTTCACCACGTCCGTCAGGGTGCGGGCGGGCATGAATGCCTTCTCGTCAATCTCCACGCCACTCAGCCTCGAGAACTCGCGCATGAGGTCGCGCCGCGTCGGTACGAAAGCTTCGCCGAACATGTTGTCGCTCTGGGACGCGGCCGCATTCTCGCGGGCGAAGTCCGCCCACTGTGAGAACACGCTCACAAGCCCCCGCGTGCCGCCCTTCTCCTGCTCGTTCTTCGCGAGAAACTGCAGGACCACGTCCGCCTCGGGACTGCGCGACATGGAAGTCTGCGCGGCAATGTCCTCAATGCGGATCACCTTGCCGGAGGCGCGGGCCATGCGCACTTCCTCGAGCACGTCGGAGAGAATGCCGCCGAAGTTGAGTTCGGCCGCGTCCTCGATCTGGATGACCTTCGGAGCGACCTGCCGCAGGGCGGAGAGCAGAGCGCCGACGCCCTTCGCTTCCGCACGGTTGTCGAGCAGGTCCGTAAGCCCTGCGTTCTTGTAGGCGCGCTGGAAGATGGCCGCGTCCAGACGACGGCGTGCAGCGTCGTTCGGGATGCCGTCCGTGATGAGCGAGGAGCGCTCTTCCGCAGGGAGCGCACGAAGGAACTCCGCCACGGCGTCAACGCCGACGTTTCCGTCTTCGGTAAAAGTCAAGTTCGCCAGATCGAAGCGGTTGCCGTCCTGAATCGCAACCTCGATCGGACTCAGCTGCGCGGCGTCCGACCGATTCGAGATGTCGCCGATGTCCGCGGTGACGTCATCGTCCCGCATGATGCGCACGAGGATCGGCTTTTCCATGCCCGCAAGCACGCTCTTGTCAATGCCGGGCATTGCGTCCGCCTCGAGCTCGGCTCGATAGGCCCCCGCCGTGTCGCGGTTGTACGCCTCGGTCAGACCCGCAATGCGGCCGTTCCCCGCGATGGCGGTCGTCTGTCCCTGCTCACCGTAGAGAGGATTCGGCGTCCCGTCGACAAAGTTCGACGTCGCCACACTGTCTGCCTCGACGACAGCGTATTGGACCTCGTAGCGCTTGCCGTTCGCGTCAACGGCGAAGTCGACCAGACCGCGGGCCGTCTCGGGGATGTCCTGAGCGTAGGCCACAATGGGAGCGCCCTGCGAGAAGGAACGCGAGAAACCGAGGCGCCCGTAGTCTGGTGCGCCCGCGATCGAGTTCATCTGGACGACGGACTCCTTCGAGGAGCGGTCTCGGTTCTGCAGCACGTTCCCGTGCTTGCCGACGCCGCTCGAAAGTTTGCGGCGAATGTCTTTCTTGGCGGACTCCACCCGCTCGGGCGTCACGGCCTCTTCAGGGACCCGTACGGGCTCCTTCGCGTTGAGCTGCCGCTCGACTTCGCGCTGCGCATTCCTCGACCTCTGAACCGTGTCGGGTCGCTCGGGCGCCGCGAGAAGGTTATCGTCGTTCGCCACCTCTTCCGCACGGACGCGTGCAGCGTCCTCAACCTTCACGTCCGTCACGCCGCGCCCCTTCCACCTTGGGCCGATGCTCATGGCAACGCCCGGAGCAAGGCCAAGAAGAGCGGATGTGGCCAATGTCGTCGGATCATCGGGAGCGTACTGCTCGGCGACCTTTGAGTAGTCCGCCTGCTGAAGAATCGTTTCAATTGTGGCGCGCTCGTTGTAGGTGGAGAACGCCGCAGCGGCCGAGCCGGAGGCTGCGCGCGTCACCAGTCGCGTCCCGATGAAGCCAGGAACGGCAGACCAGAAGGCGTTCGTCACGCCCGTGACCATGCCCACTTTGGTCGCCGTCTCCTTGTCGACGCCCTCGTCCATCATCTTCTGCGCTTCCATCGCGCCCATGCCCGCGCCGAAGAGCGGGGCCGCCGCGACGGGATTCCCGCCCGCCAAGGCAAGGGCGCCCGCGTACTTCGTGAGCCCGTTCGTCACGCCATAGACAATGGTAGCGGCTTCGCCCGACACGGCAGGATCGGGCGTGTAGAGGTCGCGGATGAGGACGCGGTTCTTCTCGGACTCGTAGTCCAACGCCTCCGCGTACTTCTGGACGGCTTCGTTGTCCTCAAAGTTCTCCTCGAGGAAGCCCGATACACCGGACTGCACGACGCGCGTCGTCTCAAGAAGGGCGCTCTGCACGCCCTGCACGGCCGCCCTGCCGACACCGTCGAATAGTCCTGGCTCCTCCTGCCGCAATTCGTCCGCAGGGATGTCCGAGGCCGACGGCACGGACACGGCGCCCGCCTGCTTCAGGCCCGCAAGGTCCGGTTGCTGACTTCCGAAGTGCTTCGCGAAAATCATCGTCACTCCTCGTAGATCTGGATTTCAAAAGGCGCGCCGTTCGAATCGAGGATGAGCCCCGACATGCACTGAATGTTGAAGGCGTTCGCATTGCCGCTCACGGCCGGCACGAGCGGAGCCGTAGCCAGATAGGACGCCACCTGCGGCCCCGTGAGCTCCTGCCCCGCGGGCGTGCGGAACTTCGCCTTTTCGAGATTCGAGAGGCTCGTGCGGGTGCGTTGAACAGAGGTCTCGAAGTCGCTCATGTCGAGCCCGTCTCGGAGCGCAACCTTGCGGCCCTGATAGTCGTGGATTTCGCCGACCACCATCTTCATCGCCTCGTCGAGCTGCGCCGCGGAGCCGTACTGCCCCGCCTCAATCGCAAGCCCAGCCGAAACATTCAGAACCGTGTCCATAACGGCCGAGCGCACGCGGGGATCGTCGTAGAGCCCGTTCAGCTTTTGCCACTGCGCATTGATGCCGATCGTGTTGTTCTTGAGATCCTTGAGTTGACTCTGATCTTCGGCAAGTCCCTGCCGCCCCTTCGCATAGAGTCGCGGGATACCGGCAGCGCGCATGTCGTCGTCCGAGGAGAGAAGGACGAAGTTTCGGTATTCGTCGCCCATCTGGTCCGCGAAGACGCTCACGGCGCCGGCATCATCAAGCGAGTTGACGATCGATCCCACAAGGTCCATCTTCCCCTTGGGATCGAGCGCCCCGAGAGTGTCCTTCAGCGAGGCCACTTCGTCCGAGGAAAGAATGGTAGGCGCCTTGGAACCGTAGGATTCGCGCATGTCTTCGTAGTTCGACGCGCGCTTCCCGAGCTCGTCCACAATCGTGGGCTTCGTCCAGTCGGTGATGGCGGTGTAGCCGAAGTCTCCTTCTTGGATCGAGGCGCCGACGGGATCCTTCTTGCGGAGCCTTTCGAGTTTCTCCTTTTCCCGTTGAGCGGCCCGACCCTTTCGATCCAGGTAGCCCTCCATGCTGCGAATTGCCGACTCGTCCACATCCTCGAGCAGTGACGCGGGCGGCATCTTTCCCTCCGTCCGCACGTAGCCCCAGGCGGCTTCTTTCGCTTCCTTTTCGCGCAGCCGCTCCTCTCTCGTCACAACAGCGAAGTGCTCTCGAATGTTCGAGCGGACGCGGTCTCGGATGGCGCGCGGATACTGCTTCACGGCTTCCATAGCCTCGCGTTCGGAGCCGTAGCCTGACACGATGGAGTTCGTCGCGGCCTCAATGTCGCGCTGATCCTTGGCTCTGCCGATCATGGACTTCGCGCGCTCGTAGCCCGCGGGCGTCATTTCGTCACGGTAGCGCTCGAGATAGGCGTTCGCACCGTCGACGTCGTAGCCGTCCGTCATGCCTGCGATGCGGTTGAGGTGAATCGGTCCCATGTATCGGGCCACGTCCTGCGGAACGCCTTCGCGCTTTTCTTTTCTCGCGAGCATGTCGCGAATGACGAACTCGCCGTCGCGCTGCTCGTCGGGATCATCCGACATGGCTTTTCGAGCGGCCGTCTTCAACATCTGCTCGTCGACCGCCTTGGCGTAGACCTCTTGCTGACGAATCACCCAAGAGCCGACGTCCTGACCGAGCTTTTGCGAAGCGGCCTGGTAGTACTCGTCGACAATCTGACGCTGCCTCGGCGTAGAGGCCTTAGCTCGAATTGCGTCGTACTGAGTGCGGAAGCTCTCGGAGACTTCCTCCTGCAGGCTCTTGCCGCTCGGGCGCTCGAGCGCGTTCTCGCCCTGCAACGTCGAATATCCCGTCTCGGGGTTCGTTCGCAGGTCGATGCGGATCTCTTCGAGCTGATTGATGAGATCCTTGCCTCGGGTAACGTCAATCTGAGACTGCCACTCATCAAGCTTTTCGACGAACTCTTTACCCTGCTCCATGAGATCCGCGGAGAGACGCTGCCTGTTGTATCTCGTCTCCGGCGCGGCCTGAAGACCGACGGCGCGGTTGCCGGCAGGAGAAATCGCAACGCCGACGCTGTAGGGATTGGGAACATTGATGGGCACGGTTTAACCTCCGAACATGTTGGAGAAGAAGGAGCCGGCGTTCTTGAAAGTCTCACCGGAGAGGCCGCCGCCCTGACCGCCGCCGAACATATCCCCCATCATGTTCATGGAGTCCATGACATCGGAGAGGTGCGTGGTGATGGCCGCCGCCCAGGGCGAAATGTTTTTCCGCGCCGACTCGACGGCGAGTTTCTGGTTCTGCACATTCACGGCTTGACGGCGATAGCCCCAGGACTGCGCCACGGCGTTCGCCATGATCTGCGAGCGCTGCATGTCCTTGACGATGTCGATGGAGGAGAGCGCTTCGGCGCTCGATCCTGCGGCATTGACGCGCACGCCGGAGGCGCCCATGCTTGCGCGGGCCGAACTCTTCGCTTGACCCGCCTGATAGCTCACGGCGGCGCTTGCCTGATGCCCCGCACGCATGACGTCATCGGCCTGCGTCTGGATCGACTGGATCTGCATGTCGAGCAGGTCCGCTTGAAGGCCGAGAATCTCCTTCTCGATCTTTGCGCCGCGGTACGCAAGGAAGGGCCCGAGCGTCATCTTCACGCCCGTGTAGCCGATCTTCATCCCCTGCAGGAACTGATTCCCAAAGGTGGGCATTTGCTGAATGAGCTGACCCGCAGAAGATGCAGCGTCCGCCTGAGTCATCCCGGACCCGCTCAGGGTCGTGACCGACTCGAGCTGCACCGCTCTGGGCGACTGAACATTTGAAGGCATAGAAAACTCCTGTTAACCCACACAAGGTAGAGCGCAATTCCCACGCTTTATGGACATGGAAAAGCCCCGCCTTTCGACGGGGCCCGACTCAAACCGAGAGTTCCAAAGTCATGGAGAGAAGTTTCAGCGGAAGCGGATCCGACTGCCGCACGCAGACGGCGCCGCCGTCGCCCCACTTCGGACGCAGCGCAATGCTCACCTCACCCGATACCATGTCGGGCGGCTGTCCCGGCTGCTCGGTCTTGCGCTGTTTGCCTTCGACCAGTTGTACATCATCGAAGTCCGATCCGGCCAAGATCCCACTCGTCTTGTAGACGCGCATGACCACTCTCGAGACGTTCTTCGCGAGGCCCATGCCGAAGGACGTCTCCTGCAGTACGACGGGCAAGGTCTTGCAGTCCGCCGTGTAGGGAAGCCCAACGTGCACCACGGACGCGGGAACGTCAAGCGTGATCTTCCCGTCCTCTACGGTCTTCGGAGGGAGCACGGCCCCGTCGGCGAGCACCGAGACTTCCTGTCCTTCGAGCCACGCGAGGCCCGAGATGGTGGTCGTCTCTTCGCCGCGGTACGTCCCGCCGCAGTCGACGAAGAAAGCTTCCTTGAGGTCCGCCTCCTCGCGCTTCGCCATGCGCTCGACGAAGCGCTTCTCTTCGCCCGCGATGGTGCGACGCACCGCCACGTAGAGCGCGTCGTAATCGCCTTCGGCCACGCAGGCGCAGGACTCAAAGCGGCCCTGCGTCTCGTGCTGATGCCAGGAGCCGACGCCTTCTTCGGGGACGTAAGTGAGGCCGAGCAGTTTCCCCGACGTGGAGACGAACCACAGAAGGGGAATCGGCGCCCGAGCGTAGGCACAGTCGACGATTTCTTCATAGTCGAAGAGATGCGCAGAGCGAAGGCACAAGTCCCCCGAGAGATAGCCGCCCGCTTGTTCCTTGTAAGAGTACTCACGGACGTGGCCGCCGCGGCTTGCGCAGTACACGATGTTGTTGTTGATGATGAGAGGCTGTACGTTGTTCGCGCCGTTGTAGGATTGCGTCGACGCGCGGAAGCTCGTGGCCGTGAGCGAGTCCGCCCCGCCCGAGGAGATGAGCACCTCAGAGCCCGACGTGAGCAGGATGAGAGAACTCAACGGGACGATATGGCGGATCTGGTTGAATTGCGTCGTGGCGATCTGGTGCGAGATGCGGTCGTCGTCGCGAATCGGGAGGCTGTAGGTGAAGTTGTCTTCCGTGCCCGTGACCGTCATGACAACTCTTTGCGGGTCATTCGCCATGCCGGCGAAGCAGCGCCGTTGCTGGTAGTAGCCGACGGCCGCAGGGTAGTCGCCGCCCTTGCCTACCGACGCCTTGATGACAGCGCCCGTCCCGGAGTTCGAGCGCACCGTAATCGTCGGATTCGTGTAGCCGCGGCCGGGATTGCGGATCGTGACCGAGACAATCACCCCGTTCTGGATGACCGGCACAAGCTCGGCGCCCGAACCCGTCGGGTCCGTCACGATGAGCTCACAGCCGCTTTCGATGACGTTCAGATCCGCCTCCCACTCCTTTGTGTTGTGGTTCGACACGGACCCGTTTCGGACCGAGTACCACGTGCCCCTGAAGCGGATTTTCGGCTTGACGTAGTTGGCGCCCCTGTTCGTGAAGCGCAGGCCCGTCAGGGTGCAGCGGCTCCAGCTGTAGGACGTCGTGTTGCCGTCGCCCCAGTGGTCCGTGCCCGTGCCGGAGGTGTACTGAGTGAGGAGTTCGACCTCAGCGCCCGAGCCGTGACCGCCCGCGTCCCACACCGTGACTTCACGGAAGCTTGCACCGCTTCCGCTCGACGCCGACCACGGCGCCGTCGTCTTCTGTCCTTCCGCGCCGTGACCGCTCGTGTAGGTGTTGGTGAAGACAATGGTCCCGTCATCGTCCGCGAGGCCGCGACGGATGTCCTGATAGCCGCTGCCCCCATTCTCCACCGTGACTTCAGTGATGCCGCCCGAGGTCTTGAAGACGTCATCGAAGCGCCGAGGCGTGATGCTCATGTCGGGATCGATGTCGTCATCGATGATGTAGAGATCCTCCGTGTCGCCTATGTAGCCGAACAGGCCGCCCTGACACTTGTAGACACGGTAGAACGAGGCGCCCTCGACGGCAGACCAGGAGATGCGCACCGTCGTGCCGTAGGCGTAGAGGTTCGCCACCACGCCCTCGTCACTGTCACCGTCGTACTCCGCCTCTACCGCCTCCGACTCCACGGTTTTGTCTGCATTGAGCGCCGACACCTTGTAGCGGAAGCGGTACTTCTCGCTGTTCTGGTCGTCCGCCGCCGCCGTCTCGCGCTTCGCGAACACGTTCGTGGGCGAGGCAAGTTTCGCCGAGAAGTCGCACTGCTGCACGCGCCAGTCGAGGAGCGAGTAGCGCCGCAGTTCCGTCGGGGGATAGGACGGATGCACGATCGTCATGATGTCCGCGCTCTGGACGTAGTGCAGGTCGAAGAGATCCTCGGCGTCCCACGGCGTTTCGATTTCGTACGGTTCGCCGTCATCGTCGAGGAGCGTCGCGCCCTCCGTGTGGAAACGGGCGTAGTGGTCGCCGAGCTCAATGACCATCGTCTGGTCGACTCGGAAGGTGAAGGGGATGAGGCGGCAAGCACGATCGGGGTATTTCGTCTCGCGAACGTACTCGAGCCCCGCGCGATTCTCGATCGGCCCCTGCGGCAAGACCACGAAGTTCTTGCACGTCTCCAACCCGTTCTGATACTTCACGTCATCGATGCGGCCGAACATTTCGGGCGAGACTTCCCCGCCCGCGAAGCTTCGCTGAATGACCTTAGTTGAAGGCATGCTCACCTCCATGGGCATCGCCCGCAAAGGGGCTGTCCACCCTCACGCGCTCGACCGTGTGGGACACGTCGTTCCTGATGGCGGTCTGAATGGCGCCCTGGAAAGCCTGCGTCAGCTGCGCCGCGAGCTGCGTCCCGCTCGTGCCCGGTACCATCGTGCCCGCGAGATAGGAGGCGAGAAGCCATCCCATCGCGTCGACCACGTCGGGCGGAAAGACGCTTTCGGGCGTGCGCACCGAGACGAAGCGAACGAAGACGTCATCCGCACGGCAGAGGAGAACCTTCGCCGACGCACGCTGCTCGACAGTGTAGGTGAGCGGCGGAAGATCGAAGAAGCATTCGTCGTTCGGCGGAATTTCCCCCGCGTCGTGGACGCTCACGAGTCGCAGGCAGTCGGACGGGAGCGCGAAGTAGTTCGCATCCGTCCCGACGGGCGCCTCGGCAAGCTTCGCCAGCCGCTTTCGTGAGATGGCAAAGCGCCAGGGGTGCGCGGTGAGGACGGCGTCGCGAGCCATCGGGTAAAAGCGAGCGCAGTGGTCCGCCTGCGCAGAGCCTTCGGGCGGATCGATCGAGGAGATCGTCGCGGGATCCCCGAGCCTCGCCAAGGCGAGGTTGCAGATGTCGACATCAGTGGACATGTCTCTCTCCAAAAGAAAAGGGGGCCGAAGCCCCCGAGCACCGCCCTAGGGCGGAGAGATGAGGATCACCCCCTTAGTTCGCAGTGAAAGCCTCGATACCCTTGGCAGACTGAGCCGCGAGCGTGAGCCCGCAGTCAATTGCGCCTGCCATGGACGTGCCCGTCGCTACAAGTTTCAGGTAGCGGCCGCAACCGGGCGGCACATCAATGACCTTCTGCGTACCGACTTCGTCGTTCGCCGCGAAGGAGCAGGCGCCGACAGCGGCGTAGTTGGTGTTGTCGTCCGAAGTCTGGAGCTCGACCTTCGTGGCGGCCGTGACCTTGGTCGTGACCGTAACGACGAAGACGCCGGGGCCTTCGGCAATGCCGGCGCCGCCGAGATCGAAGACGTAGGACTCCTTGGAGTTTCCAGAGAGCGTGAGGCTCACGTAGAAGTTTTCGTCAAAGCGCATGGTGTCTCCTCCTCACTTTCACTTGACCTGTTCTTCCGCCGTCGAGATGGCGTCGCAGATTTCGATCGGGATGCCGAAGAAGTTCGCCTGGAACTGTCCCGCGGCTTCGGTGATCGAGAGGCAGTTGCCGCTCTTTTCGAGGGCCGCCAGTTCGAGCATGGACTGGATGTCGCGCGGAACGTAGATCTTGCAGCGCGAGAGATACTTCGCATCGATCTTGTTCTTCGCTTCGATCATGGCCTTGATGAGCGCTTCGCCCGTCGTGGCCGTTCCGGAGAGCGCGATGTTGCACACGCGGGCACAGCCGCGCCAGTCATCGAGCGTCGTACCAACCTGCCACTTGAAGTGGGTACGGTAGGCTTCGAACATGCTCTTGTCTTCCTTGACCACCGTGACCTGACCCTTGTCCGTCGTGGTGAGGCCAGCCTTCGATCCCTTCGGATAAATGCCGTGGAAGACGGCGTGAGAAATGAAGTAGATCGAGGTGAGGTTGTTGCCCGTGCCGCCGCAGCTCACGACGTTGCGGGAAGAAGCGGGAGGCTTCGTGCCCGTCGACAGACGGTTGTAGCGAGAGGCGATGCCCATGAAGCGTTCGGGGTTTTTGGTCGTGTCGCCGTAGAAAATGGTCTTCGCCATTTCCTGACCCATGGCTTCGATGAACGGGCGCTCTTCGCTGAGACGCCATTCGCGCGTGTTGCCGTTGATGTCCGCGAGGTCCTTGTCCACTTCGGAATAGGCTTCGAGATTGCCGCAGGTGTCCGTCACCTGGGCAGTCGTGCTCTTCGACGGTTGGACGCCACCGTACAGCTTACGCCACGTCGGAGTCGGGAGACCCGTGCGGATCGTGTGCAGGTAGCCGTCCGTTTTGTTGCACTCAACGAAGTCGAGCGTGTTCAGGATCGGGAGTTCCTGGTTAAGAATTTCCGCGACAGGAGCGAGATTGCCGTTACTGTCGAGACGGCTCATCAGGTCCGCAAGCGTCGCGTACTTCGAAGATTGAACTGCCATGTGATGTCCTCCTTCAGTTCATGTTCGAGTTGTTGTAGAGATTCGCGAGGCTGTTCTTTTTGGGACCGACACTCCGCCCTCGCACAACGGCGTCGTCGGAAATCTGAGAATTGATGTCACGGAACATCCTGATGATGGCGGGATGACAGTTGAGCCCCGTCGCCTCGAGAAGCTTCTGCGCATCCTTGGACGCGAACTTTCGGTACGCCGCCGACGCGTCCCTCATCGTTTCCTCCCATCGGGCGCCGCCCATGTCGGGGTCCGCACGGCCCTCATCGAGAAACTGCTTGCGCAGGTCGTTGAGGCGTGCAGCCTGACGCTGTTCCAAGACGGGGGACATCTTCTCCACGAGCGAGGAGAAGACCTTTTGGGAGAGGCCGTGCTCACGACACACCGCGCCGAGCTCCTGCATGGTCCCCTCATCGATCGTCATCCCTTCGGGGAGTTCGATCCCTTCCGTGGAGTAGTCGCCATCGGGCGCTCCGAGAGACTCAGCGAAGGGGTTGTCTTCATCCTTTCCGCCTTCGTCCGGTGCTCCCGTGAGGCCCTGCGGTTCGTCATCGGCTTGCGTGCCTGCATCGGGCTCCTGCCCGGTGAGGCCCTGCGCTCCGACGGCTTCGGCGGCGGGTTCGACGGCCGCCTGCTGCGGGGCTCCATCGACGACGGCCGCTCCTTCGGTGGTGGCGGCAGTCGGTTCATCGGTAGTGGTTGCGGTTGCGACGTCATCAGACATTCTCGCGACGTTCCTTCAAAAGCTTGTCCAAGAGATCCGGATGCGACTCCTCGAGCAGGGCGTAGAGCTGAACGCCCACGTCCCGACGCCCGGAGCTGACCGCCATCGTGATGACGTCGGTCTGCGACACCGAGCCGAAGAAGCCCGTGATGTCGAGGACCATCGAAAGGACCATGCGTCCTTCCTTCGTGCTGAGGGTCCGGAGAAGGGCGGACTTAAGGCGGTCCTCCTTCTCCTTGACCTTCTTTGCAAGCTCCTGGTCGTCGAGATAGTCTCGAATGGGATCGAAGTCATCCGACGAAAAAACATTACTCATCGATTCCTCTTCTATATGGACACTCACGCCACAAGGTCCCCGGCCACGCGCTGAAGCCCTTGAGAATCGGCGGCGGCGCCCATGTCCTTGAGGGCGGCGGCGCTCTGCTGCATCTGGTCGAGCTGAGCCTGCTGCGCTTGCTGTTGCTGACGTGCGTCGCGGATGAGCGCTACCTGTTCGCCGCTCACGATCATCGAAGGCGGAACACCGTTCATGTCCGCGAGTTCGTCGATCGTGCGGTCGATTTCGAGTTTGTCGAGGGCCGAGGGATTGAGCTGCGCAAGCATCCCGATCTGCTGAACCATGCGCACGACGCCCGAGATGTTGGCCGACTTCTGCGCTTCGGCGAGCACGGAGATGTACTCGACGTTGAGGGACTGTCCCTGCAGGTCGCGCGGAATCTCGGGGAGGCGGTCCGCTTCCACGAGGTAGTCAAAGGTCGCGGCCACCATCGGCTCGAGCATTTCGCTGTGGAGCCGCTCGAGGACGGGGCCCAGGAGCATGTACTTCTCCTGCTCCAACGCCTGCACTTCCGTCGCGGTGCGGTCCGTTCCGGCACTGCCCTGAATCATCTGGAAGATGTTGGTGTAGAAAGCTCGCTGGACTTCCTGCTTGCGCCGACCGATGAGGAGCTCGAGCCCCTGAATGTCGAGGCCGACTTCGAAGGCCGTGCGCATCGCCGCCGCGTCGGTCCCCACCACGGGGATGCGGCCGCCGGGCTTGAACTGGTCGAGCCGCCCGACGTAGGAGGCGGGGTATTGGATCGGGGGATTTGACGCGTACGCCACGGCAATCTGCTGCTGCTTCGAAAGCATCTGCAGAGCCTTGGCGGCAGAGAGCGCCTTCGAGCCGGGACCGCGCCCGTAGACGGCGCCGCCGCAGGTGAGCCACCGCGGGGCCATGACGGGAAAGTTTCGATAGCCGCTCTCGCTGAGGATGCGTTCGGTCTGCGACTCCTCGAAGTAGACGCTCCTCCACGGCGCGTTCATGTTGTCTCGCTTCGTTTCATCTCGGATCTCGCGCGGTTCAATCGCCTGGATCACCCAGAACCGTTCGTACGGACTTTTCTCCGCCATGGAGAGCACCTGCTGCGAGCAGGCCTTGCCCCACTGCTGCACCATCTGCTTCGCCGTCATGGAGATCCGACGGTACATGGTGTCGACGCGACCGTAGGGATCGTCGGCGAGCCAATACTCACCGATCGTCAAGTTGTAAAGGGAGATGATGTCCGTCGGGTGCGGACGTGCGATGGTGCACGACGTGCCGAAAAGCGGGAGCTCGAGGTACGCCTTGTGAAGGTGCGAGTAGACGTCCGCTTTCGCGAAGGTCATCATCATCAGGCTCTGGACATCGTCGAGCCATTGCTTGACATCGGGGCGTTCGTCGAGCTCCGTGTCCATCGTCGTGAGGCGAAGCCAGGGGCGAGACGGCGACGACACGCCTGAGAAGAGCCCGGCGGCGAGGTAGTCCGCGCACTCGATAGCCTCGGAGTCATAGATGCGCCCGTATCGCTTGAAGCCTTCGGTCGCGTTGTCTCCATCGAATGCGCCGAGGTCAGGCGCCTCGTAGTCGCGGATGTCCTTCCAGAGCCCCTCCCACGACGTGCGCTCCTGCTTGAGCTCCTCGAAGCGGGCGCGCAGCTCCTTCGGATCGACGGCCGGCATGGTCAGCTCCCGAGCAAGGTGTTGCCCTTGCCAAGGCGATTCGGGTCAACGGCGGCGCCCTGAGCGCCCGTCAAACTCGTGCTGCCGAGGCCCGCGTTGGTGTTGGCGTCGAGGATGCCGCTGATGTCCGGCCCGTTCTGCTCGGCCTTCTTCCTCGCTTGCTCTTCGTTCTGCCGCGCACGCTTCGCGTTCTCGGCCTGCTCACGAGCGAGACGCTCCTCGCGGTCCTGCTGGCGCTTCTGCTCATAGCTGTCGTAGAGACCAAAAAGCCCTCCCGTGATGGCGCCCCAAACTGAACTTCCCATGTCAAAGCCTCCTGAGAAAAAGTTTCTGAGTGTCTGAGATGTCGACCCGCTTCGAGAGCGCCTGCTCCAGCTCTGAGCCGACGGGCGCCGCCCAGAGGAAAGCCGTCGCCCCGCGCTTCCTTGCCTCTCTCTCGGCAAGAGCGAATAGCCGCCCGCCGATCCCCTTCGAGCGGAACGAGGGCAGGACGTAGATCGTGCTGTTCTCGGCGAAGAGCTCGGAAGTGTGGGGGTGGATGCCGATGAGGACGGCGGCCAGTCCGACGACGAAGCCGTGGTCGTCCTTGGCGAGGATGCAGAAGCTCGGCGAGTTCTCGTCGAGTGCTCGGTACACATCACGGGAGACGCGCAGGGGAATCCCCTTCATGCCGGTCTCACGATGGTTCTTCTCGAGAAGGTGCGCGCAAAGGTCAATGGCGGCGCTGAGCGAAGCGGTTTCGTATCTCATGGGCAACAGCGTGCCGCACGAAAGCCGCGGTATATGGACAACTTGGAGACTTGATTTCTTGTTTCTTTCTTGACTTATCTTGATTGTTTGTATATCATATCAATCAAGCAATGAAACACCCCCCCCTTTCACAGGAGAAAGACATGACGAACACGAACATCACGACGACGAACTCTCACGGCGGTCATCGCGAAGGCGCAGGCCGCAAGCCCACGGGCCGAATCACCCGCACGGTTCGCCTCAGCCCTGAACAGAACGAACTTTTCAAGCGCCTCGGCGCGAGCTCCTTCCTGCAGGAACTGCTCGACGACGTGGCGGCCGGAAGGGTCGCAGTCCCCGTCGACACGACACGCTTCACGGAAGAGGATCAGGATCGGTTCATCGACGGCTGGGCGGAAGCGGGCGGCCCCTGCGACGACGGCGAGTGCTCGGACCCGTGGTGCTGCCCCTGGTACTGGAAGCCCACGATCGTTGTTCACGGCACGACGCCCGAGCAGTGGGGCGCCGACTTCTATCGGCAGTGCAAGCCCGAGCTCGACGCGATCCTCGCGGAAGAAGAAGACGAAGAGTGAACCCCACCAAACACCCCCGCGCCGTGATAGACTTATCGATGTCCTTTGAGGACGACGGCCCGATCAACCGTCTTTCCCCGCGAAAGCGGGGGTGTTTCCGACAGGGTTTTGAAGGTTCCGACTCACTGAGTCCGCCAGAAAACCGCGAGCGCTTCGGTGCTCATTTCCCCGCGTAAGCGGGGGTGCTCATCACCTCAAAGGTAAAGCCCGCTTCGTGCGGGCTTTTTCTTTTTCACCTCCACTCGAGCTCGAACTCGCGGATCGGGTCGTACTCCTCTTGCGTGCGGTAGATCGTGCGCTCGATCTGGTCGACGCGACGAGGCCGCACGGGCGAAGCGAAGGTGAGCGCCAGAGCGTCGGCCAAGTCGGGCGACCGTCCGATGCGCTCCTTGAGCTTGTCCTTCGCCTCGAGGATCTTGAGCCCCTTTGAGGTGAAGCCGTACGTCGGGGCTGAGAGATCCGCCTGCAGCACGACGTCCGCGGGGATCGAGCCGCCGCCCTTGAGCCATGCTGCCATCTCGGCCCACATCTCCATCCGCCTGTTCGCATAGAGGTCCGGGCGATTCGCCGCGCCGCCGAAGGGCACTTCGATGACGGAGTGCCCCAGTTGACGCAGACGGTCGATGACGCCCTGCCCGCCGCCCGCGTCGATGAAGACGGCGTCGGGGTCTTCCTGGGCGATGACGAGAGCCACGCGGTCCGCGAGCTGCATGTTGTCGACGTTGCGCAGCACGATCGGCTCGCGAGCCACGAGCCCCTGCCGAATCGTGATGACCGACGCGTCACTGCCGAAGCGAGCCACGTCCACGCCGACGATCTTCGGAGCGAAGGCAACGTCCTCCTCGCGATGGTGGCGGGCCACGGCGTCGCGCACCACATCGATCGGGATGAGCGTATCGTCGCTTGCGGCGTTGAAGTCACAAAGGAATTCCTGCCTGAACTCGTTCTCGCTCATTTCCGCCTTGAGGCTTTCCAATTCCCGCGGCGGGATGACGCCCGTCTGGTCGACGGAGTAGAGCATCGCGATCCAGTCGGGATCCCCTTTCGCCTGGAGCTCGAGCGCGCGGTCGTATGTCTGTGAGAACAGGTTGATCCCCTTCGGCGTGCCGATGAAGACGGCCCAGCCGCCGCGGTCCGCGAGAGCCGGGCGAATGATTTCGCCCCAGACTTCGGGCTTCATCTGCGCCACTTCGTCGAGGACCACGCCGTCGAAATAGAGGCCGCGGAGCGAGTCAGGGTTGTCAGCGCCGAAGAGGCGGATCGTCGCGCCGTTCGGCAGCACGACCGACAATTCCCCCTCGTTGATCTTGAGCCCTGGGATGGGCGCCGTGTAGTGCTTGAGATAAGCCCACGCAATGGCCTTCGCCTGGACGCGGAACGGGGCGATGTAGGCGTAGAAGCCTCGCTCCTTTCCGTCCGCAATGGCGCGCTTGATGAGGTGATTCACAGCGAGCACGGTCTTCCCCATGCGTCGGTGAGCGACGAGCACGGCGAAGCGGTGCGACTCGAGCTGCGTGTGGATTTCAGTCTGCGGGAATCGAGGGTTGTACGGGATAACGATCTTCATTCCTCATCTCCCCAGACGAACTGGATGGATCCGCCGACTTCGCGGCGATTGTCTGCGTCGTAGCCGCCGACGTGCTTCATGAGCATGTCGAGCGCCTTGCCTGCTGCCGTGGCGTCAACCATCTTCCAGGCGCCGTCACCGTTGACGTCCTTGTCGCGCCCTCCAAAACCGTACTTTTCGATGAGCACGGAGTTGACCTTATAGAAGTTCCAGAGCTCCTTGACAACGTCATCCTGCGTGATGCCCGTCCGAGCCACACGTTTCGCCTTGGCCTTCTCGATAGCCTCGCGTACACATGTTTTGCCAAGTAGCTCCGGACCGATTCGATTCGCCGATTTCGCTGAGTAGCCGGCACGTCGTGCTGCAGCAGACGCGTTCAAATCGACGAGATACTCATCGACGAATCGCTCCTGCTTCGGTGTAAGTTTCTTCTCCTTCTCGCTCATTTCCTCTTCCTCCTCACCCAGTCCATCGGGATCTTCGCCCGCATGAATCCATGGCAAATTGCCCACACCGTGGACTTTGGGATTTCCATGGTGCGGGCGATTTCAGACACTGTGGCGCCTCCGTGCCACAGTCCCAGGAGCGTCTCGACCTCGCGGTCCGTGTACTTCGCTTGATGATGCCATTCACCGAGCGCGACCCCCTTTTGCCCGACAGGGACCATCACCGTCCCCGTCCTGCCTGAAGAGCTCTGGCCACCTGCGCTGGACTTCATCGATTGCGTCGTCGATGTAGCGGCGTCGCTCGAGGCTGTCGAGGACTTCACATCGGGCGCGCCTTGCGGCGGTCGTGAGGATCTCGACGGCGAGCGGCGGCAGGTGGTGCGAGATCCAGTCGGGTAGTCCTTCGGATTTTTCTTCATTGCTCATCCCTCTCCTCCTGATCGGGCGTTTCGTAGTCAATCGTGAAGCCAACCGTCCCCGGCTTTTGCGCCGGCTTCCAAATCTGCTCACGGTAGTGAAATCGGCAGTCGTCCACGCCAAGCGCCGCCGCCACGCCATCGATGTACGCCTTGCAGCGGGCCAACATGTTGTCCTCGTCCATTCGGCGCTTGCTCGGCGGCGTGACGATGAGCGTCACCCCGACCTGACGGTCGCACCCCTCGGGGATCTGCAGATGGCAGTCGACCCCGAGGACGCGAATCGTATGCACGTAGGCGGTCATCTTCGCCCGCTTGTAGTGCCGACTCTTCTCGAGGCGTCCCACCCCGCAGTTGGGCGAGAGGATCTTGTCGGGAAACGGCAGCACGATCTCTCTTGTCACGATTCTCATTCTGTTCACTCCTTCTTTGTGGACGCGGCGATCTTGGCGGCGTTCTTTGCGGCCCTCTTCGCTTCGAGTTCTGCTGCGCGGATGGCGGCGCGCTCCATCTTGGCGAAGGTTTCGCGCACTTTCGCCTCCGCCTTTTCGGCGGCGATGCGCTGCTCCTGCCGACGGATCTTGAAAAGAATCTCCTCCTGGAGCTCCTCTTTGCCCGTGATGGTGACGGCGAGGCGGATGACATCCTCGATGATGTCGCGTCCGAGATGCACCCCGACCGACGCCGGGCCCTTCTTCGCGAGGAGGATTGAGATGTAGCTGATGAGCCCCGCTCGAAGGCCGCCAATGCTCGGCTCCATGCTGACAGGGTAGAGTACCGCGTCGAGGCGCAGGAGCTGAGCGCACATGATGATGACGTCCGCGCACTCGGTGAGGAGCGCGGCACGGCTTTCGTCCGAGAGGGGCATCCCCTCCTTCCACCAATAGGCCGCCTCGTCGACGGCCTCCAGGAGCTCACTGAGTTCCTCGAACGTCTTGCCGACCTGGTGGTCGAAGCCGTAATGCTGCAGGATCCCTTCTGCGGGGATGCAGAGGATTTTCTTCGGGCAGATGTCGGGGCATTCAAATTCGATTTTCATGACAGGGAATCCAGAAAAGAAGAGCAATGACGGGGAGAAAGAGAAGCGCCAAGGGCTCAGGGTTCATAAGGAAAAGCATCAGGAACAATCCGCCGAAGAAGACCGCCCCGAAGGACGCGCCGATTCTCACGGCCTCTTTGTATTGCTTTAGGTTTTCGTCTTTCATTTGCCGTCCAATTCAAGAGCAAGGAAGAAGAAAACGGCGCTCACCAGTAGACCATGACTACTTCTGTAAATCTCCCACTGATCCGTTACGAGGCAGTAGAAAAGGAAGATCAGATCGAGCACGCCGATGAACAGCATGAAGACCGCCGAAACGTAGAGAAAGAGAACGAAGAGTTTTTTCATCAGTCAATGTCCATGGAGTCACACATGTCGCAGACGTCTTTGTAGAGACGGTGGCAAAGCCACCAAAACACGACCACGACAGCAACCGCCGAGAAAGTGAATAACAACAGTCCTTTCATTTCCTAACCTTCAAATCGAAGTAGACAACCGGAAGAGCGGCGGTAAAGACGCACAAGGCGAACCCGTACTCGACCTCAAGTTTTCCCGTGAACACGAACCACAAGAACACCATGTTCCAGACAATGGCGAACAACCCAATGCCCAGGAGAATCAATTCATCGTCCATTGCTCAGCCCTCCAGTAGTTCATCGACCGAGCGGTAGCGCTTTCGCACGCTTGCGCCGTGGAGCGGAAGGAAGATGCTGCGGTACTGCACTCGATCCCAGAGACGTTCGCCCAGCATTCCGCGAAGAGTTTCGCCACGCCGCTCGGCGTCCTTCGTGTCAGGCTGCACGTTCGAGATGAAGATCGTCGGGCGTCGCTCGGACACGCGCGAGTCGATGAGCGGATAGAGCGCCGTCTCCTCGAACTTCGAACCGAACTGGACGCCGATTTCATCGATGACAAGCAATGGGGCTTCGATGAACGGAAGGAGAGGGTCGTCCTGAAACCCTGCCGACTTGACGGCGCGGATGATTTCCCACGTCATGGCGTAGAGACCGCGCACCTCGGGCATAAGAGCGCGAAGGAGAGCGCAGGCAAGATGCGTCTTTCCCGTGCCGGTCTCACCGTAGAGGAAGAGCCCGACGCCCGAATTTCGTACCTCATCAAAGCGCTCGGCATAGAGTCGGACCTGCCGCAAGGTTTCGGTGTTGCCTTTGTCGGCAAAGGTAATCGTCGCCAGATCCACGTTTCGGTACTCGCGCGGGATGTTGGACGCCGACATAGCGGCGTTCATGCGGCGCTCGTTCTCCTCCGCCTTGGCCTTTTCCTCAGCCCTACGGAAGAACTCCTCTTCCTTTCGTCGTTCCGCCTCAATCTCTTCCCGGTGCTCCTCGAAGTATTCGCTCCGGCACCTGGGGCATTCGTCGGACGGCCCGACAAGTTTCCCGTCTCGCCCCGCCATCATCGTGACGACATAGTCGCCATGTTTGGGACAGGTGAAAGTGACATGTCGGATGACGCCCTTCGCCTCAATGTGTTTAATGGTTGCCATGGTTTCTGTCCTTAGAAATCGTCATCGAGCGCCATTTGCTCTCGAGAAAGTGGACGGTTGAAAGATCGTTGCGGAGGTCGAGTCGAGCTGTAGAGCCCGGACTCTCGGACGTACTTCTCCTTGAAGCCCGTCCACCCGTTTTCGACGCAAAGCGTCATTGCTTGCTCGAGGGTGATGCCGGCGGCCTTGGCTTCGCGTCGCATTCCTTGGAGCGCGAGATCCGTGAAGGTCTTTTTTTTCTGCTTTCGCAGGATCAAGAACTCATCCCACACCTGGGCGTCGACGTCATCGGGTCGATCAGTCTCTGTCTTCGTGCGCTTCGGCTTCACCTTCGGCTGCTCGGTGTCGGGGGAGAGAACAAGGTCATCAGAAGGCGATGCCTTTATTACTTGTTCCTTTCCTGGTTCTGTTTCCATGTTCAATTTCCCTGTTACGTCCCGATTTTCGGGATACCTGTCTCCCGATTTTTGGGATACGGTCTCCCGATTTTCGGGATAGGGTGTCCCGTTTTTCGGGATACCCTGTCCCGATTTTCGGGATACCTTCCTCTTAGGCCTGTCCTCCCACTCGGAAGGAACAAAGGTCGGAAAGCTGTAAAGAGTGCGCAAAATCTCCCCGCTTTCCGAGCGCTCAATCTCTCGTGCGATGAGGCCGAGAGCCTCCAGTCGCTGGACGGCGGCAAGAACCGTGTCACGCTTCTTAATCTCAAGATCGATACAGAGAGTCTTGAGCGACGGGCAGCAGAGCCCGTCCTTCCCGTTCAAACGGAAAGCAAGCTCTTTCAGGACGGCCTTCGCCGTCGCGTTTCCGACCGTCTGGGCGCGCGCCCACTTTTCGGCTGCGTGACTCATGACGCTCCTCAGTCGGAGAAAGCGGGATCAAGGATCTTCTTCGGGATTCCGGTGACGCGCGAAACGTCCGCAACATGCCGAAGAGGGATCTTCTTGTTGCGAACCCACGCCCCAACGGCTTGACGGCTCAAGGGCGGCGTCAGCTTCTTGGCAAGCTTCTCCTGATTGCCTGCCGCTCGGACGGCAAGGAGAGCGGGATTGAAATCGTCTTGCTTCATTTTCTTGCGAATGCAACTAAGAATAGAACACTCGCCATTATAGGCAAATATTTTTAGCATTGCATCAATGCTACATTTCGTTGACAATCCGTAGCGGAGGTTCTCTATGGAAACAACTATTGGCCGCGCGATCAAGCAAAGCGGCATGACCCAGGAAGCCGTCGCGACCCGCATGGGCGTCAGTCGCCAGGCAGTCACGTCGTGGGCAACTCAGGGCAAGACGCCCACATTCAAGAACTTGCTCAAGCTTGCCGACATCCTCGGCTGCACCGTCGGCGCGCTCACCGGTGAGGAGCCGCTGCCGATGCCGAGCTACAGAACCGCCGACCGCGATCCTGTGGCGGACGGTTTCGTTCGCGTCCCCGTCCTCTCTGCGTCCGCCTCGTGTGGCGGCCCCGACGTGCAAAACGGCGAAGTCGACATCGTTGGAGCAATCGACTTCCGAACCCAGTACCTGAAAACCCTTCCGGGGGTGACGGGGCTGTCGAATCTGCACATTGTTCACGTACACGGCGATTCAATGGAGCCGACCATTCCCGCCCGCTCTCTCTGTCTTATTGACGGGAACCAGAAGGCAATCCGCGGGGACGGCATCTACTGCCTCGGTGCGCATGGCGATACGTACATAAAGCGCGTGCAGAAGAATCTGGACGGGAGCCTCACCCTGCTCTCAGACAATCCCGTCTATCCACCACAGAGACTGATCCTCGATGAAAGCGACTTCGTCGTGATCGAGGGCCGCGTCGTTCTCGTGCTCAAGACACAAGTCTTCTAAGCGCTCATCAGCAATCTCAGCCAAGCCGCCTCCGGGCGGCTTTTCTTTTGCCGGCAACTTTACGCCAAAAAATATAGCAAATTAGTGTAATCCCTAAGCAATTTTATTTGTCATGCTCGCCATTTTTCGCTACTATTCTTTGTGCGTGGCGCTACCTTTGTTGGCGTTACGCAATCGACGGATCGGGATGACGCCGACCCGCGAAGGGGTGGAAGGCCCCGGACGCAGTGAACCGCAGATCCCGATGCGGGGAGTCCGAGAGCGCACTGAGGAGGTGCTTAGTCGCATCAAGCCCGTCGAGGGCCGAGCGTAGACGCGCGAGGGGGTAACCGAAAGGGGCAGCCTGAGCGTAGGTCGAGGATGCGATGAAATGGCCTAGGGAACCGAGAGGTTCCCTTGAAGGCCCTCGGTGTTTTCGGTTTACGTAGGGATGGTCCGTGCCGGGGGTCTTCAAAGGAACCTTTTCCTGACGGTAGAATGGAACTTTCCACTCACCCTGCTCTCGACAAATGCCCGATCAAGACACCGAACAGAAACTGATTTCCGAAATTGTCGAGCTCCAGGGCCGACTGAATGACATCCGCAAACGGAAGGCCCTTCCGGTAGAACGAGAAGTCATGAACTTCGAATACCTGAGGGACACCATGTGGACCATCTCCGTTGTCACGCTGGTCGTTGCGATCGTGGGTATCGCCTTCACGGATCCATGGTCGCACGGGTGGTTGAGGACTTTGCGAGAAGGAATTGCGTGGGCGTTCGGGCTCTACTATTTGTTCTTCGGCGCTTTGACTATCACAGTCCCTGTAATCAAAACCATGAGCGCGTTCGCTCACTCACCACAGAAACTGAAGGAGCTACCTCTGCTCCTCTGGTTCTGTCTACCGTTCTTCATATCGGTCGCCTCGGTAGCCGCATTCTTCTACGGCTATCTAGGACACCACTACTGAACAACATCAGGCCCGCCATCGTGCGGGCCTTTCTTTTCCGCGGGGCCCCGGCGAGCACCTCCATTCAGAAGCGAGCCGGGTGATCCCCGCGGCCATCTTCGAGGGGCCGCCGACGATCAACCTTTCTGAAGGACGATCCCAGCGGCAGAGAACGGCGGCTCCTCGTAGCTGCAACTCGAAGGCCCTTTCAGTTGCAACAAGAATTCTTGCATCAACTGGAGGGGCCTTTCAGTTGCAACAAGATTTCGAACCTGCCACCTACTGCGCACCTACCCAGTAGAACTGCGCACCTACCAACCACCTAGGAAGCCCTCTCGAAGCCGCTTGCCGTTTTCTTCAACGTTTTCCTAAACCTTGATCGACAACGTTTTCCGGACAGGCGGCTTCGAAAGATCTTCCCGCCCGCTGCGCACGTCCCTCCTCACGGAGATCTTTTCCTGGTGCGTAGTGCGGCGGCCCCCATTCTCCCTGCCTGCCGACGAGGGACGAGCCACGGCAGGCCTTTCCCCGCGGTCTTCACTCTCTTGGGCCGCGGGGCTTTTTCTTTTTGGAGCACACCATGAAGTCGATCCTCAGCCGTCTGCACGCCGTCTACGTGGACTTCGCTTTCGCGGCCAAGGCCTACGACATCACGCCCGCTCAGGCCATCCTCTGGACGGTCCTGGGCGCCGTCGCGGTGTGCCTCCCCACCGCCTTCTTCTGGGCGCTTGGCACCCTCTGGAAGGCGACCCACTGACACTCACCATTACTAAAAGGACACAAGATGGACAAGAAACTTTCTCCCGCAGCGCAGGACCTGCTCACGCGGATCCTCGAAGACACCTTCCCTTCCGAGTTCACCTGCGAGAAGATCCTCGAGATCCTCCGCAGTGAGGAGTCGGTCATCCTCGGAGCCTCCAGCTACGGCCACTCCTTGGCGACGATCTGCGAACTCCGCAGGTACGTCGAGGACCTCATGAAGGAGGCGAAGCATGAATGACGACGACGCCTTCGACCAACAGCAGGTCGTCGTACCGTACAGCGACCTCAACACGCAGGAGCAGTTTGCTTTTCGCCGCGGCGTTCACGCCACATGCAACCACGCCGTTTCGGACGCGATCCTGCACAAGGAGCTGATGGAGCGTGAACTGCTGCGCATCAACCGCTACTGCCCGGTCCTCACCAAAACCTTTGACACCGCCTGGGCGCTTGGCTACTGCTTCGGTCTTGAGATGACCGTCAACCAGAAGGCCCTGCTTTGGCTTCAGTCAACGAGGAGATGAAAATGTTCAACCACTACCGCATCGTCCCGCCCGATCCTTCCGCCCCCTTCCCGCAGCAATTCCGCATCGAGTCTACGTGGCCCGACCTCACGCCCTACGAGAAAGCGATCGACGACCTCGTAGGAAACGAAGGCACGATGATCGTCCGCGCGGTTTACGAACTCGCTGAAAAGGTCGAGAACGACTTCAACACCGACTTCGTTCAGACCGAGATCGGACTCGAGGCCGCACGCAATCGCTTCGAGGAACTCGTCGAGAAGGCGCGCGAAGCCTTCGACACGTACGAGCGCAAGCTCGAGAGCATCGAAGAGAGGAAGAAGTATGGAGAGCTCTGACGACGACATCCAGGACGCGTGGTGGAAGTGCTGCGACTTCATCTGCAGCGCGGCCGACACGCTCATCTTCCTCGCGATCTTGGCAACGGCCTTCTTCGGCCTCTGCGCCGTCGGCGCCCTCATCATGATGGTGGTCGAATGAAACCGTACGGACGACACCGACGCCGCAGCTACACCCGCAAGGGCACGGCCAGACCGCAACCGCAACACACACCCCGAGGCGAGCCCGCAAAGCCCGCCTCTTTTTTCGCCCGTATCTGGGCGTTTCTCAAAGGACTCATCAAATGACCGAACAAGCACGTGCCGAATGGCTTGCGCAAAGGCGCACCGGCATCGGCGGCAGCGACGTCGCCGCCATCCTCGGACTGTCCAAGTACAAAAGTCCGCTCGACGTCTACAACGACAAGATCGGCGAGACGCCCGACGGCGAAACGAGTCAGGCCGCTTACTGGGGCACGAAGCTCGAAGACATCGTGGCCAAGGAGTTCCAGGAGCGCACGGGCCTGAAGGTGCAGCGCGTCAATCGTCAGCTCTCCCGCGAGGGATGGATGCACGCCAACCTCGACCGAGCCGTGGTGAACCCCTCGATCGCCGGCACCGTCCGCGTGCAGGACGAAGCCAAGCAGGCCGAGACGGGCCGCCTCATCACGACCGACGCGATCCTCGAATGCAAAACGGCGTCGAGCTACATCGCGGATCAATGGGGCCCCTCGCAGGAGGACGAAATCGTAAAGGGCGCCGTCGTGTCCGAGCACAAGATCCCGATCTATTACGAAACTCAGGTCCAGTGGTACCTCGGCGTGACGGGCGCGTCCGTCTGCTACGTCGCCGCCCTGCTCGGCGGCCAGGACTTCCGCATCTACCGCGTCGAACGGGACGACGAAGTCATCGCCGCCCTGCAGGAGCAGTGCCGAGTCTTCTGGTTCGAGCACGTGCAGAAGCAGATCCCGCCCGAGCCGCACACCGCCGAGGAAGTCCAGAAGCTTTTTGCCAAGGACAACGGCGAGATGATCGAGGCGACCAATGAGGTGGCAGCCTGCATCGGCGAGCTGCGCAATCTGGTCGAGCAGGTCAAGGCCCTCGAGGCCGAGCAGAAGATCGTCAAGGATCGAATCTGCGCCGCGCTCGGAGAGAAAACGGGCTTCCTCATCGCTGGTGAAAAAGCCTGCACCTTCAAGGCCCAGAAGAGCACCCGCTTCGACACCACCCGCTTCAAGAAAGAACAGCCCGAGACTTACGCAAGCTACGTCAAGTCTTCTGAGATCCGAGTCTTCCGACTCACCGCCTAACAGAAAGGAACACACATGAGCACCACCGAACAACTCAAAAAGGCCGTCGCCCCGGCCAAGTCCACGCAGACCGCCGTCGCCGAAACCAAGAAGCCGAAGACCATCATGGGCATCATCATGAGCCCCGAGTTCAAAGCGCAGATGGCCCTCGCTCTTCCGAAGAACCTCACGGCCGAGCGCCTCACCCGCATCGTCATGACGGAGTGCCGCAAGACCCCCGAGCTACTGAACTGCAATCAGGCCTCGTTCTTCGGCGCCGTCCTCCAGTGCGCACAGCTCGGCCTCGAGCCCGGCAGCGCTCTGGGGCACTGCTACCTTCTTCCCTATGGAAACGGGAAGGCTCGGGACGGCCGCCCCAACTGCCAGCTCATCATTGGGTACCGAGGCATGATCGACCTCGCGCGCCGCTCGGGACAGATCGTATCCATCAACGCCTACTGCGTTCATGAGAAAGACGAGTTTGTCTACGAGCTCGGGCTGCATCCCGACATTCAGCACCGCCCCTCTGCGCAGGCCGACCGCGGCCCCGTGACTTTCGTCTACGCCGTGGCTCAGCTTCAGGGCGGAGGCGTGCAGTTTGAGGTGATGAGCCGCGCCGAGATCGAGGCCGTGCACAAGCAGTCGAAGGCAGGAACGCGAGGCCCCTGGGTGACGCACTGGGAAGAGATGGCGCGCAAGACCGTCGTGCGCCGTCTCTTCAAGTACCTGCCCGTTTCGACTGAGGCGATGCGTGCGGTCGAGGTCGACGAGAAGTCCGACCGCGGCGAAGCCGTGACCGAGACCGACTTCCTTGACGCGGCCTTCGTCGACAAGGGACAGGAGCTCCACCACGTCACCCCGGAAGAAGAGGTGACCGACCTCGAGCCCGAGGCCCCCGCCGAAGCGCCGGCCGCCACCCCCGAAGCTCCGACCGACGCGGCTGCGCCTGCTGCCGATCCTTGGGTCGCAAGCTACGAAGCGGCTTCGAAATGAACACCACCGCGTACGGGAAACTCGTTCGAAAGGCACGCCTCGACAACGGAATCACACTGCTCGAAATGGCCCGAAGCATCGGCGTCCTGCCGTCGTACCTCTGCGCAACGGAGACCGGCGAAACAGAAGTTTCCGCCGACCTCCTAGAGAAGGTCGAGAAGTTCTTCGGGTCGCGAGGGATCGTGATTCAAGGACTTCGAGAGGCGGCCCGGAAGCCGTCGAACCCGTGACAAAGGAAACCAACATGAAGATTTACGTTCTTTCCCTCAGCGACATGCGGGGCCAGGTTGATCGGCAAAGAATCGTCGCCGTCTCGCTTGATCCTCAAAAGCTTCAGGACTGGATGGAGTCCTTCCTTGTGGAGCCCTACGAGGACGAACCATCCCCTGACTTTTTCGGCTATGTCCACCCCTACCAAAAGGTCTTCGCCAAGGGCAGCCCGTTGGAGTGGTTCAACCCTCCAATGGGAGGCTTGCAGGGAGTCATCCAACAGAAGATTCCTGAAGAGGACTTGTCGGACTGGAAAACTTATTTCCGCTTTATCGAATGACCTTCGGCCCCGCCCCGTTTTCTTGTGTCCTTTAACGGCGTGCGGGGCCACCCTATTCATGGAGACACCATGGCAAAGCTCAAACTCCGAATCCCCGCCGACCTCGTGGTGGACCTCGATCTTGGCGACCCCGTCGTGCGCGTACCCCACTGGAGGACGTGGCCGCGCGAATGCCCGAAGGAAGGCGAGGACCTCGTGATGCGCTTCAAGCTGCGCGGATCGACCTACGACATGATCGGCTTTCTCGACGGCCCCGAGTTCTTCGACTCCTCCAACCGCCCGATCTTCTTCGACGACGGGATTTACCCGGACGACTTCAAGCCCGACGTCGTCTTCGACGACCGCACGCCCGACGTGATCCACTGGATCCCTCTCGACGAGCTCCTTGAGAGCGTCGAGGATCCCGACAAGTCGGAGGAAAGATGACCGACGAAGATCTTCGCCACATGCGGGACGACCTCCATACGATCCGCGACCTTCTCTTCATGGTCCTCCTCGCGCCCTTCGTCATCGTAGCCCTGCTCATCAAGCTCCTCGTGCAGATCCTTTTCTTCACGGGGATTTTCGTCGTTGCGGCCGGAGTGACCGTCGTCGATCTGGTTGCAGATCTCACAAGGGGAGGACGTGGGTGACTGAATACGATCCGAATCGGTGGAACCTGTGGCCTGCAGTCCGACCGCCGACGGACGTTCTGATGCGCCTCGAAATTGTGGTGGACTTCGACCGCGGGGGACCTGTTCATCGGCATGCGGCATTCTTCGACGGCAAAGAGTTTCGATTCCACAAGCCCCCGTTTTGCCAGATCTCCATCCCACGATATTCGCTCACGCGGTTCCGTCCTTGGGGCGATCCTGAAGAGAAAATCAGCATTTTGTTTGAAGAATGAATTAAGGAGCAGACAATGTTTTGCAAGGAATCACCAGTCACCGTCAAAGTCGTCCGACGCGAATACGCCGAACAGAACTTTGTGGAGCTCACGGCAGGTTACGTCTATGCGTACCGACAAGTCGGAAAGACCGCCCCTATCGATGGAGACCCGAGCGAATTTTTCGTGAGGAAGACCTACTACGCAGAGATAGCCGAAGGCCTCAAGACAATTAGCGACAAATCCGAAGCGTTCTGTATCGGCTACGCAGTGGGATTCAACATGCGCGTTTACAAAAACGCGTGGAGCGACGAGGAGGATGAATGAAGTACAGACTGAAGCACGAGTTCCGCGAGCTCACAAAGAAACGTTTCGGCCTTTCTGATGAGCATATGACTCATGCGGAAGAGACGAGCTCTCTCGTGTTCTTCCCGAACGGGAAAGGCGAGTTTGACGGGGGCCGCGCGCTCGAGTTCTGGAGCGTCCTCCTACAGAAGAAAATCGGGATCGTCTTCCCTTATGAATGCTTTGAGGACGAAGACGACGAGGAGGACGAATGAAATACCGCCTCAAAAACCGCGAGTTTCAGGCTCAGCTCGACCGCCTCTCGCGCGGGGACTTCTCCCGCCGACTGGACGAGTGGAACGGCGACCGCAGCCAGGAGCTCGTGAATTTCTCCTTCGGGGAAGAGACGGGACACGACTCTTTCCCGCGCACCTTCGAGACCGCCATCCGCACGGCGGACATCGAGGAAGTCATCCCGTTCGACCCGAACGCCTGGAACGAATGGCCCAACGTGCAGCCTCCCGCGCACGTGCTCATGCGGGTGGAGATCCTCACGCAGCGCTTCGACCAGGACGGCCCCGAGCCCCTAGGCGGGCGCCCGCGCTTCCGCGGCTGCGCCAAGTTTGACGGCCACTATTGGGACTTCCGCGATATGGCTCACCTGTCCGCGGGTGAAACCGTTCGCTTCCGACCTTGGGAGGGCAAGGAATGAAATTCAGACTCAGGAACAAAGAGCTCCAGAAAAAGCTCGACGCACTCTCTGGTGACTTCTCGGCAAAACTGAACAATCACTATCAAACGCGCATATTCAAAAGCGAACCCTTCGAGTTCATCTACTTTGGGGGAATAGTTGACAAAAACGGAAACGTCCAAGATCGATTCTCCGCGAAATTCCGCGATTGTGAAATCGAAAGCGTCCCCGAGTACGACCATAACAAGTGGAACGAATGGCCGGCAGTCACACCCCCAAAGAATGTTCTCATGCGTCTCGAGGTGCAGCTCTACGGGGATGAGACTAACAAAATCGGATATGGACCTATGACGATGCGGGAATGCGCACGTTTTGACGGAAACGGATGGATTCTCTTCGAAGGGAACAACATCGAAGAAAAAGCATTGAAGAACAGGATCGTTCGCTTCCGTCCCTGGTTGAGCCCCTACGAGGAGGAAAAGGAATGAAATACGATCCGCGCAAATGGAATCGTTGGCCCGAAGTAGAGCCGCCCTCTTGCGAGCTCATGCGATTCAAGGACTTCGATGTTGAGACGGAGCCGGACAAGAGATTTGGAAAGACCATAAAGGTTCACGCGTGGCGTGCTGTCTTCTGGAATGACGGCCTCTCCACATGGATGACCCCGGAAGGAAAGCGGGTTCGCATCAAAGGGAACACCGTAATCTTCCGCCCTTGGGTTGGACCTGACGAAAAAGAGGACAAGGAATGAGCGAATACACTGAAAAAGAGATATATGAAGCGTGTGAAAGTCTCGAACTCAGTGAATATGAAACGTATTTTGCGACAAACGATCGCAGGATTGATTATGACGAAAACGGAGAACTGATACTGGGCCAGATTGATGAAAGGATGAGGATTTACCGCATGGGACCTGACGTCTTCGTGGATGATGGTGCAAATAACTACATTTCCTTCTACGACATCGACAAATTCATTTCTGCACTCAAGTGGGCGAAACGAGATGCTCAACTCATAAAAAAGCTTCTCGACAAAAACCGCCAGAACAAACGCAAAGAAGAGGAGGACGAGGAATGACGATCTACACAAAGCAATCTGCAGAGGCTGCGTGCAACACTCTCGGGATTAAATACGACAAAACCTATCTCGACACCTGTTTGCTCGGAACCCCTGTCAAAGTCTATCGCCACGGACTTTTCGTTCACCTCGAGCTGCCCAGTGATTCGGACCTCATTCTCTATGATGAGGTCGACATTGGCACCGTCATCTTGGCTCTGAATGAAGCCAGGGAAGACAGGAACGAAATCCAAGACAAGATCGAGGAGGAAATCAAACGCCTCAAGGAGAAGCCCCTGCCGCCCGAGTCCGACTGTTGGAACCCGTGGCCCGATTCCGCCCCGCCTGACGGCGAACAATGCGTCGTCGTTTTTCGGGACGGCGGGCGCCCAAAGATGCTCATCGGGACCTATCACGAAGAGTTTTCTTTGTGGGCATTCCCCACTCTGGACGGGAGGGTTCATACGTTCACCGCGTCCGACAGGAACATCTCGAGCGTCAACTATCGGCCGCTGAAGCTATGAACGCATTCACCCACAGCCTCCGAAGATCAGGACGCATCGTCTTCAATCTGTGGCCTTACTTCCTAGGCTACGCCGTCGGCGGCTCCAGTGCGGGATACAAGTTCGCGGGCGAGACCGGCGTCGTCTGGACATCCCTGATGTTCACCGCGATCGTGCTCATGTCTCTCGTCTTCTTCTTCCTCTCGGAGCTCATCGCCGACCTTCGGTTCCTATGGCGAAACCGAGGTCTGGTCCCTATGGACTACACCGCCGAGCGCGAGGGACGAGTGATCTTCCGCGCCCGATTGTGGATCCCTAGGGAGTGGAAGAAACTCCCACCGACCGAGCAAGCCACCCGCGCGATTGCGCAGCTCAAGGGGCAGAGACCTTTTTGACGAACACACGGCCTCGCGATGCGAGGCCTTTTCTTTTGGACAGAGTATGAAAACCAAAATTCGTTATCGAGCAACGATCCCCGCCACGAAATACACGAAGTCGTGTATCCCTCGTCTGAGGAAGAAAACCGAAATCGCTCACGCCAAAAATTACAAGAACCGAAAGATCATTGTGTTCGTAGGCAGACGAGGAATCGGAGTGGACATCGACGAAATCTACCCAGAAGAAAGAGCGGTTTTTTACTGGGCAACCGAATACGTCGGAAACCCTCTCTACGACATGGGCCCCGTCGACGTCGAAAGATACATCCCGTTTCGACGAATCATCGCTTGGCGTTATGAACGGGAACGCCGCGAATTTCCTTTTCCCTGCGTCTGCCGATTCATCTTCGGTAGCGCGAAATGATTTCAACGGCCTCGCAATCGCGGGGCCTTTTCATTGAGGAAAGAACATGATTAACAAGGTAATCCTTGTTGGCAACCTCGGCCGCGACACCGAGGTCCACACCGCCAGCAGCGGCAACATTGTCACGCAGTTGTCCCTCGCCACGAGCCGCCGCGTCAAGAACCCCGACGGCACATTCAGCGACGAGGTCGAGTGGCATCGCGTGGTCTGCTTCGGCAGGACCGCCGAGGTGGCGCGCGACTACCTTGGCAAGGGCCGACAGATCTACGTAGAGGGCCGTCTTCGCACACGGAAGTACACGGACAAACAGAACATCGAGCGCTATCTGACTGAGGTCATCTGCGAGAAGCTGCAGATGCTCGGGCGCAAGGACGACGGAGCCGCACCTGCTGCAGCACCCGCGCCCGCGGCACAGCGAAGTGCACCGGCGGCCGCGCCGATGACGGACGACGAAGTCCCCTTCTGATAGAGAAGTTGAACCACACTTGAAAAGTTGAGCTGAAACCTATGACGAACAAAAAGCTTTCCATGATCGACGACCCCAAGGTCCCCGACTACGTCATAATCACAAGATCCCAACTCATGAAGGAGCTCTGCTACAACTCGCGCTCCTCGATGGACCGGGCAATCTCTCACGGGCACGTACCCCGCCCAATGGACTCCGGCGGCCCTCGCGGGGAAAGCCGCTGGACCGTCGGGATGATCCGCAAGTGGAATCTCGAGAAAGGGCTCAAAAGCCTCCAGGAGTCCCTCGAAGGCTCTTCGAAAACCATCGACAGACTCACTCCCGAGCAGATCGACGCCCTTGCCGTGTGAGAGTCCCGAATCTTTCCGAGTGTGGGACAAATTGAGGGACAAAGCTCATAAAAGAAGATTCGACACTGCGGGCTCCACTGTCACACAAGAGAGAAGGAAACCGAGCGTGACTTCCGCTTCTGATATTTAGCTACCTGCTAAAACCGAGGCCCTTCGACTCGCATCGAAGGGCCTCTGCTTTTTCGGGCTTGGAACGCCTCCGCTCGGACAGGCTGGTTCTCGAAGGCAGTATGTGCATTTTTTGCACATACCGCATCTTGTGTCGTATCACCCAACCAAACCCAATCGACAGGCTACGGCTTATTCGGAGCCCGACCGAGAAGTTCGTCTCCGGGGAATTCCGGGCAACTATTAAAAATTCTTTAATAGTTGCCACCTTGCAAAGTTCCCCGCCTCATAGAGTTCTTCCGGCTGAGGCCCAGTCGCTTCGGCCACGAAGCGAGTTTTGAGATTTGTTGAGTCAGTCTTCTTCCTTGTGGACCGCTTCGAACTGCTTCATGCGCTCGGTGACGAGTCCGAGATCGCGGTCGATCGCTTCGAGCCGGTCGCGCATCTCCTTGATGTCCTCGGGGTCGGCCTCGATCTCTTCGAGATAGGCGACTTCGCGCTCGATTTCGTCGCTCTGCTTGCCGAGCGCCATGTAGGTTTCTTCAAAGTCCTTCTCAGTGAGGGCCGACAAGGGAGCGGAGAGGACGCGTTTTGCGGCGGGCATGACGTCGCGCCCGCGCATCTCCTGAGCGGACGCGAGAATGGCGCGCATTTCCGCCTCGGCCGTGAGCAGCGCCGGATCGTTCGGATTCCATTCGAGCGCGTCGTACTCCTCGGGCTTCATCGGACGGGGACCCGCATCCTCGACGACCGTCTCGGATCGTTTCCCCTCGGGCGCACCCGCGGGAGAGGATTCCTCTCCCCACGTCCAGGTGAGCGTCCCGATCAAGACGGGACCGTCTTCGGCGCGGATCGTGAGCGTCTCTCCGGTCTCGAGGTTTTTCAGAAGAAGTCGGCCTTCCGGCAGTACGGCGGCAAAACGGGGCATGGAAACTGTCCTCAAAAGGTGTCTACCGAAAAACTACCGAATCCGAACGCTCTTGGCAAGGATCTTGAAGGCCAACGAATTCCCGGCCGTCCTTTTTGTCGTTTTCTCTTTCTCCGCAGCAGAGCGTTTCAGGCAACAATCGCGTCCGATCGGACGAAACGCCCGGTGCGCGCCGCGCCACAATGATGGGCGAAAAGGAGCGTTCTTGAAGACGCCCCCAAAAAACACGTCGATCACAAGGAGACAAACATGTCCGAAATCCACAAGGCCCCGCACGACACGATTTTTGAACAGGGTCCCGTCAATCCCTACGGGAAGTTCTTCACCGGCACGTCCTACCTCACGATGCTGAGCGAAAACGACGACGTCTTCCACGCCCCGATCGGAAACGTCACCTTCGAACCGGGCACGAGAACGCACTGGCACGTCCACTCGGGCGGTCAGATCCTGCTCGTTCTCGCGGGCGAAGGCTTCGTGCAGTTCGAAGGCGAAGCCCCGCGCGTGATCCGCAAGGGCGACGTCGTTCGCATTCCGCCGGAAGTGAAGCACTGGCACGGCGCGGGCGCCAAGACCTGGATGACCCACATCTCGATCGAACCCAACGTCCCGAACAACCGCTGCACGTGGCTCGAAGCGGTCTCGGACGAAGACTACGCCAAAGCCGTCGCGTAAGAAAAAGACGCTCTTGAAAAAAAGGACCGCGCTTTCCGTCGGGAGGCGCGGCCCTCGTCTTCTCGGTTTTCGTCAGCTCATGGGAACGCCTTCGGGCGTCACGTGGTTCTTCATGACCCGCACGCTCTTTTTCGGAGGCGTACCGAAGAGCTTCTTGTAGTCGCGCGAGAACTGCGTCGCGCTCGCGTAGCCCACCGCATAGGCCGCCTGCGAGGCGTCGAAATTCTTCACGAGCATGAGGCGCTGCGCCTCATGGAGCTTCAGGCGCTTGTGGTACTGCAGGGGCGAGAGGCTCGTCACCGCCTTGAAGTGCCGATGGAAGGTCGAAGGCGCCATGTGGGCTCGGTCGGCCATCTCCTCGATCGACATGCTCGCCGTGACGTTCGCCTTGATCCAGTCGATCGCCTGTCCGATGCGGTTGCTCTGCGAATCCTGCGTGAAGGCGGCGGCCAAGGCCGGGCCCTGCGGACCGAGAAGCGCGCGGAAGTGGATTTCGCGCAGAAGCATCGGAGCCATCACCTCGATTTCGTCCGGACGGTCAAGGAGCTGCATAAGACGCAGGAAGACTTCGAGAAGGTCCGGATCGGAGCGCTCGAGCCCGATCGCCTGCAGATTCGTGCAGCGCGACCCCAGACGCACGCGGGGAATCAGCTCGCGAAGCACCTCTTCGTCGAGCGCAATCGAAACCGCGATGAAGGGATGCTCCTTCGTCGCCCCCACCACCTGCCACATCGCGGGCATGTCCACGAGGGTGTAGAGCATGTCGCCCGCACCGTATTCATAAACGCGGTTCCCCACGATGGAGCGTTTGCGCCCCGAGAGCATCACGCCGAGCGAGCGGCGGTAGACGCAGCGCTCCGAGGCGTTTCGTTCGTCGCGCACCGATATGTCCAGTCCGGGAACGGCGGTCGAAAACTGACCGCCCCGTCCCTGCGCAACCTTCATCACCCATTCGATGAGCGCATCATTGAGCGTCTTCACCCGAGTGGCGCGTTCGGCTGTCGTTTCTTGCGTCAAATGTCCCATTTTTTCTCTCCGCGAATCGTTTTGTCGGTCTTCAGAGAAAGAGTTGCTGAAAGAGCTCGGTCTTCTCTCCCTTTTTCTCCACACATCTCATTATCCGAAAGACAAGGCAAGCCTTCTTATCCGATCCTGCTTTTCTAGAGACATTTTTTTCCTTTTTTCTCTTCATCAATAATCTTCCTAGGAAGATAAGTTTTCCCGCTACAATGCGTGCTTCCCGAAACCTCATCCCCAAAAAGACGACATGTCCAACCCAAGCCCCGCACAGTCCTCCGGTCTTCTCGAGCGGCTTTTCCGCCTGAAGGAACACGGAACTTCCGTTCGTCAGGAATTTTTCGGCGGTCTCACGTCCTTCATGGCGTGCTGCTACCTTATCTTCGTGATTCCCTCCATGCTCGCCGACGCCGGCATGGACCGCACCGCCGTCACGGGCGCCGTCGTTCTGACGACGATCGTCGTGACCCTTATCATGGGACTCTGGGCGAACTATCCGGTGGTCGTGGCCCCGGGCCTCGGCATCACCGCCTTCTTCGCGTACTACGTCTGCGGCCCCGCGGGCTTCAGCTGGCAGGCCGGTCTCGGCGCCGTCCTCGTCTCGGGCATGGTCTTCTTTCTCCTCACCGTCACGCGCATCCGACAGTGGATCGTCGACTCGGTCCCGAAGGATCTCAAGTACGCAATCGTCGTGGGGATCGGCACCTTCATCGCCTTCATCGGCTTCAAGAACTGCGGGATCGTCGTCTCGAACGAATCGACCTCGGTCGCGCTCGGCGACCTGACCGACCCCAAAGTGCTCCTCGCGCTCTTCGGTTTCTTCCTCACCGCCATTCTCAACGTTCTCGGCATCCGCGCGGCCATGATCATCGGCATTCTCGCGACGACGGCGCTCGGAATCGTCACGGGTCACGCGTCGCTCCCCGAAGGCTCCTGGTTCTCCGCCGGATTCCCCGACATTTCGCAGACCTTCTTCCAGCTCGATCTCACGGGCGCCTTGAGCCACGGACTCTTCACCATCATCTTCACCCTTACGATGGTGGACCTCTTCGACAACATGGGGGTGCTCATCGGCGTCGCCCGCAAGGCGGGCCTCATGAAGGACGACGGCTCCATCCGCAATCTCGACCGAGCCTTCATTTCCGACTCGATCGGCACGATGCTCTCGTCGGTCTTCGGGACCACGACCGCCACGAGCTACCTCGAAAGCGCCGCGGGCGCCGTCGCTGGCGCGCGTACGGGCCTTTCGAACGTCTTCGCCGCGGGCTTCTTCGCTCTCGCGCTCTTCTTCATCCCGCTCATCGCGATCGTCCCGGTCTACGCGACCGCTCCGATCCTCATTCTCGTGGGCGCCTTCATGATGCAGGAATGCGTGCACATCCGCTTTGACCGTCTCGACGTGGCGATTCCCGCCTTCCTCACGATCGTCGGGATGCCCCTCACCTACAACATCGCTACGGGCTTCGGCTTCGGCTTCGTTTCCTACACGGTCATCGCCCTGCTTACGGGCCGCGCCCGCGAGGTGCATCCCCTGATGTACGTCGTCTCGGTCGCCTTTGCGATCAACTTTGCGCTTCGCTGATCGAGTTTTGAGCCGATACGAAAGGCAAGGCCGCCCGGGTTGGGGCGGCCTTTTTGTCCATGCAATCTCGTATGGCGCCGACCGCAGTTGCGAGTGAACCCGACCGGCGCAATCAAACGATTACTTGGCGTTCTTCGCGGCGCTTTCACCCGCGACGTAGCCTGAAACGATGGCCCAGGTGTTCATGAGCGTCGTCATCGAGTCGGCGCCGTTCGCACCGCCCACGACACAGCCCGCACCGTAGAGGTTGCCGATGGGCTTGCCTTCCTTCGTGAGAATCTGCATGTCGGCGTTGGCGCGCAGACCGCCGAGCGTGGTCTGATAACGAGCCTTCTGCTCGACGATGTGGTAGGGACCGTCGCCCAGAGCAACGAGCGCCTTGCGGCCGAAGGCCTTGTCTTCACCCGCGGCCACGGCGGCGTTCCAATCCTTTACGGTCTGAACGAGGCCCTTCGGATCGATCCCCATTTCCTTGGCGCATACGTCGAGCTCACCCGTGCAGATGACGGGACGGCCGTTGTTGCGAAGCGACTTCCAGGCTTCGAAGGTCGAGGCGTCGGGCACCGTGTGGTCGTCGACCGCCTTCTTCACGTACGCTTCCCAAGCCTTCTGATCCATGACGAGGTACATCAGATGGTTCTTCTGCGCGAGCGTGGCTTGCGTCAATTCGCCGAGCGACTTGTTTTCGTTGACGCAGCGCTTGCCGTCGACATTCACGAAGATGGCGCTGCCGCGCACGGCGAAGGTCGAAGAACCCGTCGTGTCCATGGAGCGGCCGGGCTGCACTTCGACGCCGTTCGGATAGGTCTTGACGTAGTCGAGGTTAATCGTACCCGCACCGATGGCGGTGCCCATCTTGAAGCCGTCGCCCGTTTCGGTCGGGATGCCGTAGAAGAGCACGTCCTTCATGCGTTCGGGTAGCATCGACTTCACTGCGCCGTAGCCGCCCGAAGCGAGAACGAAGGACTTCGCGTCGAATTCGTAAGGCTGGCCCTTCAGGCCCGTCGCCTTCACGCCCGTGACATTGCCGTCCTTGTCGGTGATGAATTCGGTCGCGCGCATGTCGGTCATGAGGACGCCGCCGTGCTTGGCGAAGACGTCAAGCATCGTCTTTTGCCAACCGACGGAATTGCCCTTCGCGGAAATCTGACGGTGGGCGCTGTGGTCCGGGAACTGCACCCAGACGGCGCCGTAGGCGACCTTCAGATCGTCGATGAGCCAGTCACCCACTTCGCCCGTACGTTCGGACACCATCTTGGCAAGGACCGGGTCGTTGGCGTTCTTGCCGACGCGCAACATGTCCTTGTAAAGGAGTTCGGGAGAGTCCTTCGTTTCCTTCATGACTTCGCGCTGATAGCGAGTGCCCGTGGCGGCGAGACCGCCGTGGTTGAGGGCCGAAACGCCGCCCGCAGCAGGGAGGGTGTCAGAAATTTCGTGTCTCATGGGATAATACGTGCCCCTGACGGGTTCACCTATCCATGATGACTACGACGAAAAACTCCAAACGTAAGAACCAGCCGAACGGCGTCGACATTAACCAGTTCCCGAAACTCGTGGCGGCGATTGATGAGGCTGTGGCCTCGGGCCTGCTCAACGGGGTGGAGGGTGCCAAGAGCCTCACCCATATGGTCATGAAGCGCTTCGTGGAAGCGGCCCTTCAAGGGGAGATGCAGGCTCATTTGGGCGGTATTCCGTCTCGTGCTACAGAAGGCGGCGACCAAGAGGCCGAAGAGGTTACCGGTACGCGTAGCCAAGGCAACAAGCGCAACGGTGTCGGCCGCAAGACAATCAATACTGACGTCGGGCCTGTCGAAATCAACGTACCTCGCGATCGACAGGGCACTTTCTCTCCCATTCTGCTTCCCAAGCACGCCCGTCAATTTTCCGGATTCGATGACAAGATCATCGCCATGTACGCTCGCGGCATGTCGACCCGTGACATCAGCGCCTTCCTGGAAGAACAGTACGGCATTGACGTCAGTGCAGAGTACGTGAGTACGGTTACGGACCGTGTGTTGGAAGACGTTGAAGCCTGGCAAAGCCGCCCTCTCAACTCCATGTATCCGGTCGTTTTCTTCGACGCCATGCGCGTCAAGATCCGCAGCAGCATGGTGGTCAAGCCCATGGCTGTTCACATCGCTCTCGGCATTGCCCGCGACGGAAGCCGCGACGTACTGGGCATGTGGATTGAGGAAAACGAAGGCGCCAGCTTCTGGGCGAGCGTGTTCAACAACCTGAAAACGCGTGGCGTAGAAGACATTCTGATCGCAGTGACCGACTGTCTCAAAGGCATGACGGAAGCACTGGAAGTCGTCTTTCCCCGGACCGAGTATCAGACCTGCATCGTGCACCTCATCCGCTCTTCCACGGCATTCATTTCGCAACGTGACCGCAAGGCCGTGTGCGATGGACTGAAGCCCGTTTACCAGGCTACGGACGCGGTTGAGGCCGAACGTGCCCTCGAAGTCTTTGCCGAGTCCCCTATGGGGAAGCGTTATCCCGCTGTGGCGGAGACTTGGCGCAGGGCCTGGGCACAAGTGATCCCGTTCTTTCGGTTCCCGCCGGCGATCCGTCGTCTCATCTATACGACCAACTCGATCGAAGGCTTGAACCGTGCGGTCCGCAAGGTAATCAAGACCCGCACCCTGTTTCCAAATGAAGAGGCGGCCAACAAGCTGATTTACCTGGCAATCCGCAACTTTACGGAAGGCTGGAAACGCCCGACCATCCGCTGGTCGAATGCCATGCCGGAGTTCGCTCTGTTGTACGGAGAGCGCTTCACAACCGCGGCCGAATGAGTTGCGGCACAACGACAAGAAGACTAATCAGAGGATTCTCCATGCTACCTTGTCAACCCAAGTGGAACGCTTGTACGGACTGCCATCCCCGCGACAGGGGCTCTGCCCCCGTCACCCCCCGCGCTCGCCGCCGCGTGGCTCGGGGGACTGCACGCGGAACGCTTAGCCTAGATTTTTCATCCCCTGGTTACAGCAAGGGGGTGCAGAGCCAACATGGG